>OODT01000006.1_pt1 | contig 354973 bp, 242 predicted proteins | sample 1671841 | NCBI WGS metagenome assembly OODT01 (sample SAMN06348198, study PRJEB24527) | human gut metagenome | biome: human gut; feature: ankylosing spondylitis patient; material: feces | host: Homo sapiens | place: China | collected 2015-10 | reverse complement strand
GGGATCATTAGCCTTTTTATTTTAATACACTATATAGAATCGCGGAGACGCTTACGGTGAAAGCGTGATAGAAGGGCTTTTGCATGGTCGCTTTCACCCGCTTTCCTGCTCTGGATGGAGGTTTCGGGAAGAAGGTGAAAGTGGTGAAAGATGTAGTCTTATAGATGATTTACTTTCATTATTTGATTGAATAGTAAGGCTTTTTTAGTTATCTGTTAAATTGATAATATATCTGCTTAGAGGGGATTATTTAATAGCATCGAACTTCAGTGTCCCGTTTACGTCGATAATTTTCAAAGTACGGTTACCCTTTATTCCCATATCAATGAAATTGACCTTGTATAAACCATTTCCCAATGCAGTTACTGATGTTACTTTAGATATGTCGCTTGGTCCGTCTTGCATACCTGTTCGGAAGTTCCATATCGCATATCCTTCGCTGTCATACTCGTAGTTATCTTTCAGCTGCTTTTGCAATTTGGCTGTACAATGCTTTTTTACTGCCGGAACATAATTCTTTGCTCCAAAAACGTAGTTTGCGTAGAAATCTTTGATGAACTGAATGGTTTTGGTATTGTCCACTTTAGGTGATTGTAGAATAATGGCAGTCCCATTGGCGAGAACAGCCTCATTGTCGAGACAACAAGCTTGAATTTGTATGGGTTGTAGGGCAAATCCTAGATGAATGATATATAAAAATAAAATCTTTTTCATATTCGTATATTATGTATTTTGAAAGTCTTATTTAGATTTAGCGACCTATTGCAAAGATAGCGTTAATTACGAAAAATGAACGAAGTATGTGAGAAAAAGATAATAATATCATATCAAAAGATGAAATGAATTGTCCAAAGCCATTTTGATAAGAGAGGGGAATGAATGTTATAATTAGCGATGAATAGGGGATATTTCGTTTATCTATACATTGCAGGGCAGCCGGATAGTAGCCTCATTGATTGTACTATTCTATTAAATGATATAGATTTAATGTGTATCTTTGTAAAAAATGCAAAATAAAACATGGAATCAAAATAAATGAAATTAGATAATTATGAAAAACATTTTCCTTCCTAAAGTAACGATGTGTATAATTGCACTGTTTACTTTAATTTTACCAGCTTCTGCACAAAATACAAATGCGACAGATGAGTACAAAGAAACGTTGAAGAAAATCATGGATTTTTCTGGTACTTCGACTACTACGGATGACTTTCTCCAGAGATTATCATCTATAATGAAATTGAATGCGCCGAAAAAGGATGAGGCTTATTGGAATGAGTTCTCTAAAAACTGGAAAGAGAAAGTAGAGAATAAGGTGTTTGAAATGTATATGCCTGTTTATGAGAAGCATTTAACATTGGAAGAATTAAAAGCTGTTGCTGCATTTTATGAATCTCCCGTAGGTAAAAAATATAAAGAGGCTTCATTGATTGTTATGCGTGAGACAACGCCGTTGTTAGTGCAGCAACTCCATACAGAGATGTCCAAAGAGGTAATGCCGGAGAAAAGTGAACGAGTAAAAAGAGGTGAACAGCGGTTGAAAGAATATGAGCAAAAGCAGAAGCGTGATAAAGAATTATATGCACAAGCCTATATGCTTCCAAGCGATAGTATAGTTATAGTTCCTGAAGAAGTGTATGAGAAAGCGTATGAAAATGGGATGTCTACAAGTCCTTCTTTATATTCGATTGAAAGGAGAAAGAATGATACTAAAGTGACATTCATACAACCTATTTATTGGGATTGGCAATGGTTGTATTATAGTCCGGGATTTAAGATTATCGATAAGAAAAGTGGCGATGAGTATAATGTGCGGGGATATGATGGTGGAGCTCCGATAGGGAGGCTGTTGGCTGTCAAAGGATTTAATCATAAATATATTTATATCAGTCTTTTATTCCCGAAACTGAAGAAGAGTGTGAAAGAAATAGATATTCTTGAGTTGCCACACAAAAAAGATAAAGAACAGTTGCCTTCTAATGATGATGGAAAGTCTAAATCATATTTTAATATAAAGGTGAAAGATTATCAGACCATTTCCGATAAGAAAAATAAGAAGATCTATTATTAGTTTAAATGATTATCAGAATTTGAAATGATAATAGCAGGTATTGAACATGAGTGTTTACTGTTTTTGATATAAATTTATTCTATATGAGAAATCGAATTATGATTTTATGCACTTTTTGTGCTATTGCTATATTTTCTTCTGCCCAAGAGAAATTCTCTATCCAAGGTATTGCTAATGAGGAATTGAATAATCAGTTGTTGTATTTGTGTCTGATGGATGATGGAGAAAAAGCCAAAGAAGTCGTTCTCGACAGTGCAAAAGTGAAAAAGGGAAAGTTCTCTTTTTCTGGTGTACGTCAGACACCGAATATTGCACTTATTAAGGATAGGGATGGAGAAACTTATCCGTTGATTCTCGAAAAAGGAAAGATTGTGATCAATCTTACCACGAGGACCGTAGGAGGTACGCCGCTGAATGATACTTTGGATGTGGCTTGGAAAGGAATGCAGTCGGTGATAAATAATAACAAACAAATAGTGAAAAGTAATATTTCACTTGTCATGAGCCAAAAATCCGGAGAGAGTTTTAGAGAAGCACTGAAACGGGATACTGCATTTGCTGCAATATGGCGGAGAAATGTGGAGATAGATTTGGCACAGAGGGATTCGATTCGCGCTTTTGTAGAAGAACACCAAAACAGTTTGGTGGGAGTATTTCTGTTATCTTTAAAAGAAGTGTCTATATATCACAGTCTATTGGAAGATATGATGAGCGAGGCTTCTTCTGTGTTTGCGCAGCATGTATTGGTGAAAGATAAATTAGAAAAAATGAGGCAAATGGCCCGGCGTTTTGAGGCCGAGCGTGAAAAGAAAATGACTCCGGAGGAGCGTGAAGAACAAAAGAAACGGCAGGCAATGGACGCTAAGATAAAGATTGGCGAACGTTTTCCGAACGCTAAGGTGAAAGACAATGCTGGAGAGATAAAACAGTTGTCCGACTATGTAGGTAAGGGGAAGTATGTGTTAATAGACTTTTGGGCTTCATGGTGCGGTCCGTGCCGGAATGAAATGCCCAATGTGAAAGCTGCTTATGAGAAATATGCTTCTAAGGGATTTGAGGTGATTAGTATCTCTATAGATAAGAAACAGAAAGCTTGGAGGACTGCTATTGAAGAACTCGGAATGAACTGGACACAAGTATTGAATGTGGATGCTGCTGATGTATATGGTATTTATGCAATACCCAAAACTTTTCTTGTAGATCCGGAGGGCATTGTTGTTGCAAAAGATTTAAGAAGTAAGAAGCTGGAAAAGACATTGTTTAATCTGTTGGAATGATTGTTGTATTATAGTATCGTGATTTGCTAATCTGGATGAATTTGTTCGTATTGGTGGACAATTCATACCTGCCGTGACAGTTATATCGGATTTCTTACAGCAAGTATGAATAGCTATGGCTTAAATCAGAAGCCCGTCCAATAGCTCTAAATAAAGTCCAATAGCTTCTTCTATTTCTTTTAACATGATATATTCTTCTGCCGTGTGTGAGCGTGACGAACGGCCCGGACCTATTTTCACTGATGGAAAGGACATTAGTGCCTGGTCGGACAATGTTGGAGAACCAAAAGGAACGCGTCCTAGCTTCACAGCTTTTTGAACAAACGGATGTTTCTCGTCGATTCGTGAAGAATTGAGACGGAATGAACGAGCTTGGGCTTCACAGGAAATATGCTTTTTGATTTCAGCAAACAATTCTTCATTTGAGTAAAGCTCGTTACTCCGGACATCGACGATGAAAGTACATTTATCGGGAATCACATTGTGTTGTGTACCGGCATTGATAACAGTGACACTCATCTTCACGGGACCCAACAAGGGTGATTCTTTCTCAAAACGATAGTCACGGAACCAAGCTATGTCGTCTAACACCTTGTAAATTGCATTGTCTCCTTCGTTACGTGCTGCGTGGCCTGCTTTACCTGTTGCGGTCACATCTAGTACCATTAATCCCTTCTCGGCAATGGCAGGTTGCATTTCTGTAGGTTCTCCTACGATAGCGAATGAGACTGGAGGAAGTCCCGGCAATACACTTTCAATTCCGTTTTTTCCTGAGACTTCTTCTTCACAAGAGGCTAGATAAATCAGATTGTATTTTTGCGAAGTACGACATAGTTGCAGGAACACCTGTAATAACGAAACAACGCTGGCACCGGCATCGTTACTTCCTAATCCATATAACTTACCGTTTTCTTCACGTGGAGTGAACGGATCTTTCCGCCAACCGTTAACCGGTTTCACTGTGTCTATGTGGGAGTTAAGTAAAATAGTCGGCTTCTTCAGATCAAACATCGGACTAAAGCACCACACATTATTTCCTTTACGTCCCGTCTGCATACCTGCCATTTCAATATAGTTTTGCAGGAAATCCGCAGCCTGGGTTTCTTCCCGACTGATTGAAGGAATACTAATCAGTGATTTAAGCAGGCTTACAGCCTCTGTTGTCATATACGGAATATCATATTTCATAGTGCAAATCTTTTATCTATACCTTAATCTTTGCACAAAGATAGTCGTTTTGCACAGTTGTTTCAAATAAAAATAATGAATTAATTCTTATCTATTGATTATTAGTTGCTTAGGTCCGGAAAACTATTGAAATCTTTCTTTTTTTGATTCTTTTCTTATGAAAAAGGTTGTTGATAAATTATTTAATAATTAACTTTGTTGAAGGGTTTTATATTTTACTTGTTAATCTTAATGGATATACATGATGATTATCACACGAATGGAAGATAAAGTTCTTCGTTTTAAAAAGTTTTTTGATCTGAATTTCCCCAAAGTAAAAACTTTCGCATGGCAATTGTTAAAATCAGAAGAAGATGCAGAAGATATAGCTCAAGATATATTTGTTAAGCTATGGGAGAAACCGGATTTATGGTTAGAACGTGAAAAATTGGATAGTTATTTATATACAGTTGTACGAAACCATATCTATAATTTTTTGAAGCATAAGGCTGTTGAATATGACTACTTGGATGTTGCAGCAGAAAAAATGCGAATGGCGGAACTGGGATTGCCTACGCCGGATGATGAATTTTGTGCTCATGAACTTGAGCTTTTTGTTCAGATGGCTCTTGAACGCATGCCGGAACAGCGCAGGCGTGTTTTTTTAATGAGCAGAGAGGAAGGGATGACTTCACCGGAAATTGCTGAGAAGTTGAATGTTTCGGTTCGTACAGTTGAGCAACATATCTATAAAGCCCTTCAAGATCTAAAAAAAATCATTTTATTTTTATTTTTTTTCTATTTAGACTAAGTATGTATGTCTGGCAAGTTGTCTCTTATATGTAACACTTGATTTGGTATAGATGAAAAGTAAATTGGAAAAACAGCTACGCTCTTTTATTGACTTTGATTATTCAAAGCGGACAATCGACAGATTTCATCGTTGGATGATTAGTCCTGATTCTGCAGAAGAGAAAGAAATGGCGCTTCATAATTTATGGTTTAAGACGAAAGGAAAGTTTGGACACGGTATGGAGCATTCGTTTCAGCAGGTATTGGATAAAATCGGCATTGAATATACTCCAATGGTTACAAATGTAAATCGTTGGAAGTTGTGGAAATCTGTTGCGGCAGCTGCTGTTATCGTCATTCTGTCTGTGACAACTACTTTGTGGGTAAGTTATAATCATTTTGACAGGGACAATATCGCAATGGTGGAACATTATGTGAATAATGGGGCCAGAGAGACAATCAGTCTTCCGGACGGAACTACCGTATGTCTGAATTCTGGTTCATATGTATTTTATCCTGAAAATCTGGAGGGCAAGACCCGAACGGTTTATCTGATGGGAGAAGCCGAATTTAAAGTGGCAAAAAATCCGGAGAAACCTTTCATTGTGCGATCATCAAATATGGCAATAACTGCCTTGGGAACAGAGTTTAATGTGAAAGCTTATCCGGAAGAAGATATAATAACCACTTCTTTGATCGAAGGGAAAGTACGAGTGGACTGTAATGATACGATTAGTTATGTTTTAACTCCCGGATATCAGGTTGTGTATAATAAATGTACAGCTGACTGCCAAGTGCTGACTGCCAACATGAAAGATGTAACGGCATGGCAACGAGGGGAAATTGTATTTAATAAAGCCACAATTGCTGAAATTATACAGACATTGGAGCGTCATTTTGGAATTATGTTTTATGTTTCTACGAAGAAACGTAATCAGGATCGCTACAACTTTGTGTTTAAAGAAAATGCAGGGCTGGAAGAAGTTTTGGAAGTGATGCAAGTGGTTGTCGGCCAATTTGATTATCGTTTGAAAGACAATGCCTGCCATATAATTTGGTAATGAATATTTTTCTTATTATTTAACGCTCAATTTACTCCGCCTATGTAGAAAAATATCCGGAGAAGGCCCCACCTACTCCGGATATGAAATAAGTTTAGTATTAAAATGGTGTAAAAAATAGTTTACTACCTTTGTTTGACTTGAGAAAATATTATGATTTTAACACTAAAACGCTGCTAAGATATGAATTTATATCTGAAAAACATTAGAAAAAGTATATTAATAATTTGTCTGCTATTAGTAGGGTCAGCGATTTATGCTCAGAATAGTAGTAAAATAACAATAAAAAGAAAAAATATTTCACTACAGGAAGCATTGGCTGAAGTCAGGAAGTTAACCCACATGTCTATTTCTTATAATGATTCTCAACTTCCTGTGAATAGAATATCTTTAGATATTGAAAAACAACCTTTGGAGCAAGCTTTGAAAGTAATTCTTAAAGGAACAGGTTTTACATATTTGATAAAAGATAATTATATAATGATTGTGCCGGAACAAAATATCAAAAAGGCTAAAAGCAGAAATATATCCGGCAATGTTGTAGATGCGAAAGGAGAACCGTTAATCGGAGTTACAGTGATTGAAAAAGGAACAACTAACGGTGCGGTGACCGATTTGGATGGCAATTATAAAATAACAACTAAGACTGCAACGCCTGTTCTTGTTTTTTCATACGTAGGTTATCAGACAAAAGAGACTCATGCTACAGAAAATATTGTCAATATTGTTTTGGAGGATGGAGCTCAGGAACTGGGGGAAGTGGTCGTTACGGCTTTAGGAATTAAGCGTTCAGAGAAAGCATTAAGTTATAATGTTCAGAAAGTGGGCAATGATGCTGTCACTACTGTGAAGAGTGCCAATTTCATGAATTCATTGTCCGGTAAGGTTGCAGGAGTGAATATCAATGCTTCCTCAGCTGGTATGGGCGGCGCTGCCCGTGTGGTGATGCGTGGTCCGAAGTCTATCAGCCAAAGTAATCAGGCTCTTTATGTTATTGATGGTATTCCTGTGACTGGTAGAAGCCAGGGAGAATTGAAGGGGGATGCAATGATGTATGCGAATCAGCCGGGGACAGAAAGTATTGCGGATGTCAATCCGGAAGATATCGAGTCTATTTCGGTGCTTAGCGGACCGGCTGCTGCCGCTCTTTACGGTTCGGCTGCTGCTCAGGGAGTGGTTATGATTACTACTAAGAAGGGGCAAGAAGGAAAAGTGTCCGTCACGATTTCTAATAGTTCACAGTTTGCCAATCCATTTGTAATGCCAAAGTTTCAGGACCAATATGTGAATCGTCCGGGGGAGATAAAAACTTGGGGAGATAAAGCTACTTCGGAATTCGGTACTTATGAACCGGCTGATTTCTTTAATACGGGTACTAATATTCAAAACAATATTTCACTGACAGCAGGTACTAGCAAGAATCAGACATATCTTTCTGTGGGTACGACGAATGCACAAGGGATTATTCCTAATAACTCATATGATCGGTATAATTTTACGTTTCGTAATACCACCTCATTCTTGAATGATAAGATGACTTGTGATTTTAACTTTAATTATATTCGTGAGAAAGATAAAAATCTGATGGCTCAAGGTCAGTGGTTTAACCCTTTGACTTCTCTTTATCTTTTCCCGAGGGGAGAAAGTTTTGATGCAATCCGTACATTTGAGGTATATGATCCTGTTCGTAAGATATATGTGCAAAATTGGAACTATGGAGATGCTCTTAAGATGCAGAATCCTTATTGGGTGGCAAACCGTATGAATCGCACTAATGACCGGAATCGTTATATGGTGAGTGCCAGCCTGAAATATGAAATATTAGACTGGCTGAATGTTACCGGGCGTTTGCGCTGGGATGATGCTGCCACTAAGCAGGAAGATAAACGGTATGCCTCTACATTAAAGTTGTTTGCACCTTCCGATTACGGTTTTTATGGCTATGATAAGATTAATGATCAGACATTGTATGGAGACTTGATGCTTAATATCAATAAGACATTAGGGGAGAATTTTAGCATTTCTTCTAATATGGGTGCTTCATTTTCCCGTTTGAAATATGATGTTACCGGTTTTCAGGGAGGTCTGAAAGCTCCTTCTAATGTGTTTACACCGAATGCTATAGATTATGGAAACGCAACCAATGACAATCGTCCTATTTTTGAGAGCTACAAACATTATATCAATTCAATGTTTATCAGTGCCGAGTTGGGGTATAGAAGTATGCTTTACTTGACTCTGACCGGTCGTAATGATTGGGACTCAGCTTTGCATGGAACCGCACAAACATCATTCTTCTATCCTTCTGTAGGGGTATCTGCGGTTATTTCGGAAATGGCGAAGATGCCACAAATGATTAATTATTTGAAAGTACGTGCTTCGTGGGCGTCTGTCGGTTCGGCTATTGAGCCTAATCTGTCATCGGCATGGAGGTATGAATATAATCCCGCTTTGGGAACTTATAAAACAGTAACTTACAAATTTCCGAAGAAATTTTATCCGGAACGTACGGATTCATGGGAGGCAGGTGTCACTGCACGCTTGTTTGGAAATGCTTTGTCTGTTGACTTGACTGTTTACCAATCCAATACACGCAAACAGACATTGTTGCGGGATGTTACGTCTGGAGCTGCAGGTTTTAATAAGGAATATATTCAAACAGGTAATATCAGGAATCGTGGATTGGAATTATCGGTGGGATATACTAAATCCTGGGCGGATTTTACATGGAGCTCTTCATTGGCTTACAGTATGAACCGTAACAAAATAGTAGAACTGTTGGAGAATCCTAACGAGGTGGTAAGGCAGGCAGGACTTAGTGGTTGCGGAGTAGTCCTGAAAAAAGGTGGCGGTATGGGCGATATTTATACATATACTGACTTTAAGCGTGATGCTGAGGGGAATATCGCTCTTGATTCCAACGGGAATGTGATGCAGACCAACTTGTCCAATCCACAATACCGGGGTTCGGTATTGCCTAAAGGCAATCTTGGTTTTTCAAATGATTTTTCATGGAAAGGTGTGAATCTGGGATTTGTCCTGACTGCGCGCCTGGGAGGTATATGTATGTCACAGACACAGGCTATTCTGGATGAGTATGGCGTTTCAGCGGTGAGTGCTGAAGCACGAAATAATGGTGGTATAGCAGTAAATACCGGAAAAATCTCAGCCGAAGGATATTATGCGGTAGTAGGTGGAGACAACCCTATATGGTCCGAATATATTTACAGTGCGACCAATGTACGTTTACAGGAAGCTCATATTAGCTATACTTTACCTAGAAAATGGTTGAAGAGTAAAGAACTGACCTTGGGAGTGACTGCCAATAATCTGTTTATGATATACAGGAAGGCTCCGTTTGATCCGGAATCAACTGCGTCAACAGGGACTTATTATCAAGGGTTTGATTATTTTATGCAACCAAGTTTGCGTACCCTGGGATTCAACATCAAATTGAAACTTTGATATTAACTTAAAAAAAAGAAAGATGATGAAGAAAATAAATATAGTGAGAAGTTGGTTGATCGGTTCATTTGTTCTATTCGGGATTACCTCTTGTACTGCGGGGTTTGAGGATGCTAACCGTCCGGGACATGAGACTTCGTTGGAAGAGCTTGGACGAGACGACTATGCGGTTTCCTCTTTTATCACAGAGTTGCAGAACTTTGCTTTTCCTGAACAGGAGAATACTTATCAAAATACGGAAGATCTTATTGGTAATTATTTGGGGCGTTACATGACTTATGTGAAGCCGGATTTTTCGGTGAAGAATTATACTTGTTTTAATGCATCGGACGATTGGAAAATCGTACCGTGGCGGGATGTGTTTGCCAAAGCGACGTCTTCATTTAATGCTGTGGCTGTCCTCACACAAGAAGAGGGCCCCATGTATGCATTGGCATTAATTTTACGTGCGCAGTTAATGTTGCGTTTTACTGATACATACGGTCCTCTTCCTATTGGGGTGGAAGAAGATGCCAATGCTTATTCTTCTCAAGAGAAAGTGTATAGCCATCTCATAGAGACTCTGGATAAAGCAATTTCCATCATAACTCCTTTGGTGGAGACGAATCCGGGATTGGTTTTGAAAGCGGATGCGGATAAGGTGTATGGAGGTAAAATGAATCAATGGTGTAAATTTGCAAACTCGTTGAAGTTGCGTATGGCCATCCGCATGCGATTTGTCAATCAGGATGAAGCTCAGCGAATTGCTGTGGAAGCGTATAAAGCGGGAGTTATTGAACAGAACGAGGACAATTGCGCTATAACATATATTCCCAATGGACAGTATAAGACTTCTGTCGACTGGGGAGACAGTCGTGCCTGTGCCGATTTGGAAAGTTATATGAATGGTTTTGGCGACCCGCGTATTTATCAGTATTTTAAAAATACGGAAGAATATGGTAGACGTTCGGTTGTGGGTTGCCGTGCAGGTGCCAACGTGACCAATAAGGACCTTGCTATGAAAAAATATTCTGCTGCCAATATTGAGGAAGACTCAAGGGGAATGTGGATGACGGCTGCCGAGATGACATTTTGCCGGGCTGAAGGTGCGATGTTAGGTTGGGATATGGGAGGAACTCCCGGTGCGCTTTATAATCAGGCGGTTCGTTTGTCGTTTGAACAATGGGGGGTGGCCGGCCAGGAATATTACTACTTGGAAAATTCGGAAAACACACAAGAGTATTATTATGATGCTGCGGATGGATATGGAGGCAATCATGCACCTGTCAGTACAATCACGGTGAAGTGGGATGATAATGATTCCCCCGAAAGAAAAATGGAAAGGCTGATTGTACAGAAATGGATTGCTTTGTTTCCTGATGGTCAGGAAGGATGGAATGAAATACGTCGTACCGGTTATCCTTGCGTATTTCCTGTGGCTCAGTCCACCAATGGATACGATCTGGATGTGCCGAATCGTATTCCGTTTGATCCGAGAGAGATGAATGGCAATAATCAGGAAAATTATCGGAAAGCTGTTGAAATGTTAGGCGGGAAAGATGATTATGCTGCAAGGATGTGGTGGCAAAATGGCGGTAACAAGTAAGAAATCTAAATGTAAAAAACTATAAAAATGAAACGATTATATAAATATTTCTTTGGAATTTTAGGAATATCATTTGCTTTGACGGCCTGTGATGATTGGTTGGATACGGAAATTAAAGATCCTGCGAATCTGACTATATCTAATAAGGATGAGGCTTATTATGCCCGTCTGCGTGAATATAAAAAGAGTGACCATCCGGTTGCGTTCGGATGGTATGGTAACTGGACGGGAACCGGTGCTTCTTATGAGAATTCCTTAAAAGGATTGCCGGATAGTGTAGATTTTGTGTCATTGTGGGGAAACTGGAAGAATCCGTCACCTGCTATGATGGAAGATTTACGTTATGTGCAAGAAAAAAAGGGAACGAAGGTATTGTTCTGTTTCTTGGTGCTTGATATTGGCGACCAGATTACACCGCCGATGCCACAGGAGGAAATAAACAATGGTACATCTATAGAAGACTGGAGACATAAGTTCTGGGGGTGGGACTATTCACTGGAGAATCGGTTGGTTGCAGTGGAGAAATATGCGAACGCCTTGTGTGATACGATCGAAAAGTATAATTATGATGGGTTCGATTTCGATGCTGAACCGAATGTACAGCATCCGTTTCCTACCAATAAGGAACTTTGGCAAAATAACGGTCAAGTAATCGCGAAGTTTGTGGAAACGATGTCGAAGAGAGTCGGCCCGAAGTCTGGTACGGGAAAAATGCTGGTTGTGGATGGTGAACCGGATGCACTGCCTGCTGAGCTGTTTCACCATTTTGATTATCTGATTCTGCAAACGTATACAACTTATTATAAGCAAGACAACAGTCGGCTGGATGCTCGCTTCGACAAACAGTATGCCCACTTTAAAGATGTGGCGACAGCTGGAGAGATTGCGAAAAAGATTATTATCTGTGAGAATTTTGAGGATCATGCCAAGACTGGTGGGGCGGCTTTTATACTTCCTGACGGCACGGAGATAAATTCACTTAGTGGTTTTGCTTATTGGAATCCGTCGGTTGGTGGCATACAATATCGCAAAGGCGGTGTAGGAACTTACCATATGGAATATGAGTATAAAGTGAATGCACAAGGGAGCGAAACTTATCCGGCGTTGCGTAAAGCCATACAAATTCAGAATCCAAGTATTAAGTAAATAAAAACGAATAAAAAATGAACAGATATTTATTAAAACAAAATATAATCGGACTATTATTCTTTACATGTCTGTTTGTCGGTTGTGATAATGCCGAATATTCGGTGTTACATAATCAGGCCTATATTTCACAAACTGGTACGAATCCGAATACTGCATTAAAAGTGTTTATTGATCAAGATTTGGTGACAGCCAATTTGAATGTGCGTCTTTCCGATCCGGCAGAGAAAGACTATAACTTTGAGTTTGTGGAAGATGCTGAATTATTGGCAAAGTATAATGAAGTTAATTATACATCCTATAAATTTCTTCCTGCCGAACAGTATAATTTTAAGGGGAAAGAGGCTGTGATAAAGCAGGGGGAGGTTCTTTCGGAATCGTCAGGGTTGGAAATTCTTCCCTTGACGCAGGAAATGAAAGATAGCGGAAATAAATACGCCATTGCTTTGACACTTCAGAGTAAAGATGGTACAACAGAGGTCTTGAAACCCGGAAGTACTATACTTTATTTGCTTGACCCGGCCATTGTGACTTCAGTCCCGGTTTTCAACTCTAGACATAATGTTGCTTTCAGTTTGATTGAAGATTTATCTTTAAGCGAATGGACTTTAGAGTTCTGTGTCAATATGAGCAAACTTGGGAAGAAGGTTGGGGAATTGAATAATCAGGCCCTTTTTGATGGTTCAAGCAGTTTGGGCGAATCGGACGGGCAGATTTATACTCGTTTTGGTGATGCCCCCATTGAAGGAAACCGTTTGCAGATAAAGACGCAAGGCTTACAGATGAACAGTGCAACGTTGTTTGAAGAGGATAAATGGTATCAGATAGCTTGGGTATGTACAAGCAGCAAGTTGTATCTGTATGTTGACGGAAAATTGGATAATTCGATAGATGTACCGGGTAAAGTGACGAATCCCAGTAAAACGAAATGTAAAATCGGAAATACCGAATATTTGAAAGCAGATGTTCAGATGAGTGAATTCCGCTTATGGAAGCGGGCTTTATCTCAGCGGGAAATAGCCAACAACTTGTATGCGACCGATCCTCACTCCAATGCCTTGTTTGCTTATTTTAAATTCAATGAAGGGAAAGGTGACAGGTTTACCGATGCTACAGGAAATGGAAATGAGGCATGGTGTATTGATCCTGTTGAATGGAGAGATAATGTTCGCCTCAATGCTAACAATTAAATAATGTATTATAATTGAAATATCATGAAATCAATAAAGAAGAATATTATAACTTCGATGGTATTGCTTTTGCCATTGTGGTTTGTTGCATGTGAAAGTGAACGGGAAGTGGGAAGCACTCTTTTTCCGGAAGAAAACAGTGGTGACATTGTCAAAGCATTTATTGACAACCGTTGTTTTTATCCCAAGAATTATATGGAATCTACAGTTGTGCAGACAGGAAACGGAGGAGATTTGATTGCGGGTTCCGAACAGGTGGATCTCCGGGTGCAACTGACCAATGCTGCTCCCCAGGATTTGGTTTTTTCGATGAAAGTGGAAAATTCGGTATCGGATGCTAGAGAGGATGATGTAACATGGTTGGGAGAAGACGCAATCTCCTTTCTGAATCAAACGGTTACCATCAAAAAGGGAGAACTTGAAAGTGAGGAGATGATATCCTTCACGCTTGATGAGGAATCTGGCTCACTTAAGGAACTTGCTGAGAGTGGAATGGTAGCTTTGTCTTTGGTAACTACTGATGCAGTTGAGATAAGTGAAAATTATAGTACATATTTATGGAAAGTGAATAAGGAAATCACGAATATAGATGTGAATGGCAGTTTGAAAGATAAAACAATGATTGATGTTACTTCTTATGATGTGATTGGAGGATATGGAGTTCCTACACAAGATTTAAGTGATGATAACATGAACACGTTCCTAATGAGTTATATTGGCTATCCAAATGCTAAAATACCATTTCATATGCATGAGCCTCAGGAAATTATAGGGCTTTCAATTACTCCTGCTGGTTATTGGGGAGCATGGAATTTGGATTATTCAAAAGTGGAATTATTAGGTGGGGATGAGCCGGATAATTTGACGCGCATAGGTATAGCGACATGTACAACAGGAATGCCTTCTGATCATACTCCTTGGGAAATAGCTTTTTATTCGCCCATAAAAGTGCGATATCTGACAGTGCATGTACTGGATAATTTCTCTAATGGTGGGTCTATAAATGCATTATGTGCTGAAATACGGTTGTATCGATAGGAGTTAGGGAATATGATTATTTTTCCTAATTTGCAGTAGAATGTAATTTATACTATGCCGGTAAAGATGAAGTAGGCTTTGCTGGCATAGTTTGGTTTATAACCGTTTGGTTTTTATTGCCAAATGTCTGATTCATAATGTTGCGTTGCAAAACTCTTGGATTAATGTTGCCTAAATGAAGTAAAACCAATACCTTTGTACCATATTTACTAATACAAAGAGTATGACTTATCATCATTTATCTGTCCTGGTCCATCGTCAAGCCGAAAAATATGGCGACAAGGTAGCCTTAAAATACCGTGACTATGAGACAGCTCAATGGATTCCTATTTCATGGAAGCAGTTCTCCAGAACAGTACGGCAAGCAGCTAATGCTTTCGTGGCATTGGGAGTGGAAGAACAAGAGAATATCGGTATATTTTCACAAAATAAACCCGAATGGTTCTATGTCGACTTTGGCGCGTTTGCCAATCGGGCTGTTACTATTCCGTTTTATGCAACGAGTTCACCTGCGCAGGCGCAATATATCATTAATGATGCGCAGATTCGTTTCCTTTTTGTAGGCGAGCAATACCAGTATGATGCTGCTTTCAGCATCTTTGGTTTCTGCACCTCTCTGCAACAACTGATTATTTTTGACCGTTCGGTAGTGAAAGATCCCCGCGACGTATCGTCTATCTATTTTGATGAGTTTATGGCGATGGGAGAGGGATTGCCTCACAATGATACGGTAGAAGAACGTACCGAACGGGCTTCATACGATGACTTGGCAAACATTCTCTATACATCCGGCACAACGGGTGAACCGAAGGGCGTCATGCTTCATCATTCCTGTTATCTGGAACAGTTTCATACACACGATGACCGTTTGACGACCATGTCGGATAAGGATGTATCTATGAACTTCCTCCCCTTGACACACGTGTTTGAGAAAGCATGGTGTTATCTCTGTATTCATAAAGGAGTGCAGATTTGTATCAATCTCCGTCCGGCGGATATTCAGACAACGATTAAGGAAATTCGTCCGACACTGATGTGTAGTGTTCCCCGTTTCTGGGAGAAAGTATATGCAGGTGTACAGGAGAAAATTAACGAAACAACAGGGTTGAAGAAAGCACTGATGCTGGATGCTATCCGGGTAGGTAGAATCCATAATCTGGATTATCTGCGTTTGGGTAAGACTCCTCCGGTGATGAATCAACTGAAATATAAATTCTACGAAAAGACAATCTACTCTCTACTGAAAAAAACAATCGGTATTGAGAACGGTAACTTTTTCCCGACTGCCGGTGCTGCCGTCCCCGATGAAATCAATGAATTTGTCCATTCGGTAGGAATCAATATGGTGGTAGGATATGGCTTGACGGAATCGACGGCCACTGTATCTTGTACATTGCCGGTTGGCTATGATATCGGTTCAGTAGGTGTTGTACTTCCGGGAATTGAAGTGAAAATCGGTGAAGACAATGAAATTCTTCTTCGGGGCAAGACGATTACCAAAGGTTATTATAAGAAAGCAGAAGCTACGGCTGCTGCCATTGAACCCGATGGCTGGTTCCATACAGGTGATGCCGGTTACTTTAAAAATGGCCAGCTTTTCCTGACGGAACGCATTAAAGACCTATTCAAAACATCGAACGGCAAATATGTTGCTCCGCAAGCTTTGGAAACGAAATTGGTTATTGACCGTTATATTGACCAGATTGCCATTATTGCCGATCAGCGTAAGTTTGTTTCCGCTCTGATTGTTCCTGTATATGGGTTTGTGAAAGAGTATGCGGAAGAAAAAGGCATTAAATACAAAGATATGGAGGAACTGTTGAAACATCCGAAGATTGTAGGATTGTTTCGTGCACGGATTGATACACTCCAACAGCAGTTTGCACACTATGAGCAAATCAAACGTTTCACTCTGCTTCCCGAACCGTTCAGTATGGAACGTGGAGAACTGACTAATACGTTGAAATTGAAACGGTCGGTAGTTGCCAAGAATTATAGTGAGCAGATTGAAAAGATGTACGAAGAAAATGAGAAATAAGCGATGGACGGTGAACGTTAAATATGAAACGGTAAACCGTAAACGATAAGTTGCAAACAATAAAACGGTGAACAAAATCTGTGCAATTGGCAGAGTTGTTCACCGTTTATTATTTATAAGTACATCTCCCTAATTAGTTTGTATTGTTTTCATTTTTACAAATTCCTTATAAAGAAAAACTTCTTGATTTTGATAGTATAAACTTATTTAGAAGACATACTTAGTTTATTCGTTCCTTTTTAGTATCCGAAAATCTGCTCCTGTGTCAATTCTTCAATAAGACCTACAGCTTTCAGCTTATCCAGTTCCAAATCCTTCTTATCTCCCAGAATGTAATAAACATACGTGCGTCCTTTTACCCATTGCTTTTGGAAATCGGCAATGTCTTTCAGCGTCATGTTCTGTATATCATTGTAGAGCTTGATACGCGGGTCTACGTTTTGGCCTAGGTCCTGTGCATTGATATAACTCCAGATGATGTCACCTTTGATGATACGTTCGGTACGCAGGCGGTTCGTTAATCCGTCTTTAGCCAGTTTGAATGCAGCCTCCGATTCCGGCATATTCTCATTCAGTCCGGAGAGTACGACATACGTACGTTCGTTGCCCGGAGATACGTAGAAAGTACAAGCCAAGCGATAGAATTCACTTTTCAGTTTCTCCGGTGTCATGTCCGAAGTACCCAGATATTATATCAGGAAGAGTGACAAGCAAGAAAGTTTCAATAGTTTGTTCATAATATGACAACATTTTAATAACAAAAACAAAGGTAGCAGATTTTTGCTTATCTTTGTCCCCCGATATCTGAATTTTGTAAATAATAAAATTGTAAATCAAATGATTACTATTGAACAACTTAAAGACGTGAAAGAGCGCACTGATGCGCTGAGGAGGTATCTTTGACATCGACGGGAAGAAAATTCAAGTCGAAGAAGAGCAATTAAGAACACAAGCTCCGGGATTTTGGGATGACCAGAAGAAGGCCGAAGCTCAAATGAAATTGGTGAAAGACCTGCAAAAGTGGATTGAAGGCTACAACGAACTCAAGACATTGGCAGATGAACTTGAACTGGCATTTGATTTCTATAAAGAAGAACTGGTGACCGAGGAAGATGTGGACGCTGCTTACGCCAAAGCTAGTGAAGCGGTAGAGGCACTCGAACTCAAAAATATGCTTCGTGACGAAGCCGACCAGATGGATTGTGTGTTGAAAATCAATTCAGGTGCCGGTGGTACGGAAAGTCAGGACTGGGCTTCTATGCTGATGCGTATGTATCTGCGTTATGCCGAGACCAACGGTTATAAAGCTACCATTGCCAACCTTCAGGAAGGTGACGAAGCCGGAATCAAAACCTGTACTATCAATATTGAAGGTGATTTTGCATACGGTTATTTGAAGGGAGAGAACGGTGTGCACCGCCTGGTTCGTGTTTCTCCGTACAATGCGCAAGGTAAACGTATGACTTCCTTTGCTTCTGTATTCGTTACTCCGCTGGTGGATGACAGTATCGAGGTAAATATTTTGCCTGCCAACATCTCTTGGGATACATTCCGAAGCGGTGGTGCCGGTGGACAGAATGTAAATAAGGTAGAATCCGGTGTCCGTTTGCGTTATCAGTATAAAGATCCTTATACCGGTGAGGAAGAAGAAATTCTGATTGAAAATACCGAAACCCGTGACCAGCCGAAGAACCGTGAGAATGCAATGCGTCAACTACGTTCCATCTTGTATGATAAGGAATTGCAGCATCGTATGGCAGAACAGGCGAAAGTGGAAGCCGGTAAGAAGAAGATCGAGTGGGGTTCCCAGATCCGTAGCTACGTATTTGATGACCGTCGCGTGAAAGATCATCGTACCAACTATCAGACTTCGGATGTGAACGGTGTGATGGATGGCAAAATAGATGGCTTTATCAAAGCTTATCTGATGGAGTTTTCTTCACAAGAATCATAAAAAATAAAATTAGCAAGAATTATTTTTGGAAAGTTAATAGATTTGTACTTACTTTGTTAGCGTTGAACTTTAAAGCTAACTATTATGGGTAAGGTGAAGAAAAAAGTAGCAATTAGTAAGAAAGAAGAAGAACAAGCCCAGAAGGTTGTCAAAATAGTGTTCGTCTCATTAATTATTTTGGCATTGATTATGCTGATCGCATTTTCCTTTTTCGGCTGATAAGTTCGCCACAAATTATACGGTTAACCCAGATTGTTTGGTTATTGATAGGATGAATATCAAATCCGATCTGTGTTAATCTGCGTAATTTGTGGCGAACTCTTTGTTTTGTAATGCATTTGTGTTCTCTGTAATATAAATGTAACTTTTCTGTCATTTTCCCGTAGTTAATTTGTCATCTCCGTGTATCCTCACAGTTGTACTTTTGCCGTGAATTTAGTAGCAGACAACTGAAATGAGTAGAATCAGAACAACCGTCGTTATGCTTTTGCTGGCGACAATGGCCTTTGGACAGGCAAAAGAAGATGCAGGGGATGGTAAGATGCTGGATAAACAGACCATGGAGTTTAAGGATTATCTGCCGGAGATTCACGGAACAATCCGGGGAAAGTACGAATACCAGACAGAAACAAGTGAAAGCCGTTTTGAAGTACGTAATGCACGCTTCAGTGTTTCGGGAAATGTGCATCCGATAGTTGCTTATAAAGCGGAAATCGACCTTTCCGATGAAGGCTCTATCAAGATGCTTGATGCGTATGCACGTGTTTTTCCGGTGAAAGACCTGAATTTTACGATCGGTCAGATGCGCGTTCCTTTCACGATAGATGCTCACCGCTCACCACATCAGCAGTATTTTGCCAACCGTTCATTCATTGCCAAGCAAGTAGGAAATGTGCGTGATGTCGGTTTGACGGCTGGTTATACGAATAAAGACGGTTTCCCATTTATTCTTGAAGGGGGATTGTTTAACGGCTCCGGTCTGACAAATCAGAAAGAATGGCATAAAACGCTGAATTACTCCATAAAAGCGCAGTTACTGCCTAATAAGAACTGGAATCTGACACTTAGCACCCAAATGATAAAACCGGAAAATGTGCGGATTAATATGTACGATGCCGGTGTCTATTATCAGAATGACCGTTTTCATATTGAGGCGGAATATTTATATAAAATGTACGGTCACGAAGCATTTAAAGATGTTCATGCGGTGAATAGTTTTATTAATTACGATTTACCATTAAAGAAAGTATTCAATAAAATCTCCTTCCTGGCTCGCTATGATATGATGACCGATCATAGTGATGGTAAGATGGATGAAACGACAAAAGCTTTGATTATAAATGATTATGCCCGACATCGTGTGACAGGCGGAATCACATTAAGTCTTTCCAAAGCTTTCATTGCCGACCTCCGATTGAACTTCGAGAAATATTTCTATAAGAACTCCGGCGTTCCAAAAGAATCGGAACGGGACAAAATCGTGATTGAGTTTATGACGAGATTCTGAAATAAATTGAGACTTGAAAATTGAGAATTAAGAATTGTAGTTTTCTGATACATGATGTGAGATGTCAAACTATCATTTTTTAATTCTCAATTTTCAATTTTTAATTTATCTTTGTGCCATGGCACAGGAAATAGAACGTAAATTTTTAGTTATCGGTGAATTCAAGTCTTCGGCTTTTGCGCAAAGTCACATTGTGCAGGGGTATATCAGTAGTGCTCGCGGGCGTACTGTCCGGGTTCGTATTCGGGATGATAAAGGTTATCTGACAATAAAGGGAGCTTCTAATGCTTCCGGTACTAGTCGTTATGAATGGGAAAAGGAGCTGGCCTTATCAGAAGCAGAAGAATTGATGAGGCTTTGCGAACCGGGGATTATTGACAAGACCCGTTATTTGGTACGTAGTGGCAAACATGTATTTGAAGTCGACGAGTTTTATGGTGAGAATGAAGGACTTATTGTGGCAGAAGTAGAGCTGGAATCGGAAGATGAGGCTTTTGTAAAGCCCGACTTTATCGGTGAGGAGGTAACGGGCGACATACGCTACTATAACTCACAGCTAATGAAAAAACCGTATAAAACGTGGTGAGCGTTAACAAATAAACCGTATATTTGTTCTTATATAAAAAAGAGAGCAGTATATGGATATGGAACAGTTGTACAGTTATGTGCCGCGTGAATTGGTTACTTTTGTTTTAGTAACCTTGTTTTCTTTATTAATCGGACTTTCGCAACGTCGAATCAGTCTGAAGCGTGAGGGGGAAACTACTCTTTTCGGAACCGACCGCACCTTTACCTTTATTGGTATACTGGGTTACTTGCTTTATATCTTAGACCCTACGGATATGCGTCTGTTTATGGGAGGTGGAGCGGTATTGGGATTGCTGTTGGGATTAAACTATTATGTAAAGCAATCACAATTTCATGTTTTTGGTGTAACTACCATCATTATTGCCCTGATTACTTATTGTATGGCTCCTATCGTAGCTACCCAACCTTCCTGGTTTTATGTCATGGTAGTTGTGACTGTGCTCCTGCTGACTGAACTCAAACATACTTTTACAGAGTTTGCTCAACGGATGAAGAATGATGAAATGATTACGTTAGCCAAGTTCTTGGCTATCAGCGGTATCATATTACCGATGCTTCCGCATAAGAATCTGATTCCGGATATTAATCTTACTCCTTATTCTATCTGGTTGGCAACGGTAGTAGTATCCGGCATTTCCTATCTCTCTTACCTATTAAAGAGATATGTATTCCATGAATCCGGAACGTTAGTTTCTGGTATTATTGGTGGATTATACAGCAGTACGGCTACGATCTCGGTACTTGCCCGTAAAAGCCGGAAAGCCTCTGAACAGGAAGCGACTGATTATGTTGCTGCCATGCTGTTGGCTGTCAGCATGATGTTTCTACGATTTATGATACTGATACTTATTTTCAGTAGAGAAATCTTCCTGTCTATTTATCCGTATCTGTTGACTATGGCGGTGGTGGCGGCTATTGTTGCCTGGTTTATCCATTCCCGACAAAAACGACCGGAAGACCAGCCTGCTGAAACAGAAGAAGATGATAGTAGCAACCCGTTGGAATTTAAAGTTGCTTTGATTTTTGCCGTACTCTTTGTGATATTCACTTTCTTAACTCACTATACGTTAGTGTATGCGGGCACAGGCGGATTAAATCTCCTTTCTTTTGTATCCGGTTTTAGTGATATCACTCCTTTCATATTAAACTTGTTGCAAAATACAGGCAGTGTGGCTGCACTGATAATTACTGCTTGTAGTATGCAGGCTATTATTAGTAATATAATGGTAAATATGTTCTATGCTCTATTCTTTGCAGGAAAGGGGAGTAAACTTCGTCCTTGGATTTTGGGAGGATTCGGTGTGGTAATTACTTGTAATCTCGTTTTGTTGCTGTTCTTTTATATTTAAGAAAAGCGAGCAATTGATCGTTTTTCATTAATCCAATTCAAGTAATTTACTATTTTGTCGAATATAATCGATAAAATAGAGGTGTTTTTATCGACTATACTCGATAAAGTGAAATGGATAAAAAATGAAGAGTAAATTTCATTAAAAAGGAACTTACTCTTCATTTAAATTCAAGGTTGAGATATTTGTTGAATACCTTTAAGTAGTGGTATGACTTGTTACCATTTCCAGTTGTCTTTACTCTTTTCTACGTCTTTTTCTATATCGGAAGGAAGATTAGGGAAAAAATCAATATCCGTATTAGCTTCTAACTCGTCTATAGTAACCTCATATTTAGAAAAGGGTTCTTTACTATTATAAGATTTATGCTCAAACCAATACCCTATGGCAGAATATTTTCCATCTTTAAGGGATAACAGTGCCATAAAATAGTATTTGGGAACAGCTATATTATGAGAACCATCTGATATATATTTTAGTATCTGGTCATCCCTAATTGTTCCCCCTTTCACTACATATAATGTATCTTTTGAATTAGTAATGCTATAGCCTTTACTTTGAACTTGTCTTTCTAAATTTAGCCAAATACCTCCGTTGAATCCATCTTGAATTTGTGGACTCATATTTGACATGTAGAATGTTTTTTTGTTGGCTGCTACTGAATATTGTCTGTCTTCGGAAGCTATTAAATGTCCTCTACTGTAGTTAGAACCAGAAAAAGCTTTTTCTCCAAGTCTGTATGCTGGAGGTAATGAAAGATCTTCTGTAAAGTTCTCATTTCTTCCTGCATCTTTATCAGAAGTGGCAGTGCTAAAAGTGCATGCGACCCAACGAGAATGCATTTTGTTACAATCATACTCATAGCTATAAGTAATAATCTCTTTGTTATTCTCTTTAGTGGTGTGCGTGATAAACTTATACATATCTCCAGAACGCAAAGCTGGAATTTCAATCCTCCCTGCATATCCTGAAGGCTTTTCCGGGTCTGGATCAGGATCTGGATTTGAGCCATTGCCTGCTAATTGTTTGAGTGTAAACTCTGCTTTTTCTTTCCCTGCTATGATTGTAATAATGACACTTCGTTCAGCTCCGGTATTTGCTTTCATATATCCACTGATAGAGCCATTTCCATTGCCAGATGCTCTACTCAATGTACACCAAGTCTCACTGCTTGAAGCCTGCCATGTGCCATCAGCTTTTACACGGATGATAAATCCGCCTCCATTTGCATTGATTTGCGTTTGGTCAATAGAGGCAATTCCTTGATTGGTATTGCTCGGATTGTCCGGAAGTTCAGGCGAATCCTGCTCACTACATGAGATTGCAGTGCTACAGGCTATGAACAGGATGAATAGTTTAAATAATGCTTTTGTCATTTCACTTCTTTAATTAGATAAATAATAGTAGGCAAGTGATCGCTATACCCATTTAGCCATACACCACCTGCTTGCGTCCGTTTAGGATAACCTTTGTATTTCCCTTCTTTTTGGAACATAAAATCACGGCGGAAGATTTCATGTTTATAGAATTTCAGTGTACTGCGGTCAGTGCCCAACAAATTCCCTGTGAATACGATTTGATCGAACAAATTCCATTTGCCTTTGTACATCAGAGTTCCGTATCCTTTTTTCAAAGTATCCCACCAAGGATTGTACAAATCTGTAGGTCCTACATCAGCAGGCTTACGTTTAGCTCCAAGTGCTACGGCCATACTTTTATCCATCGGGTCGTCATTCATATCCCCCATGATAACAATTTTGGCTGCGGAGTCTTCCCTTAACAGTGAGTCTTTGATCGCTCTAACCTGCTCCCCTGCGCGTTCACGCGCCGGAGAAGCAGCTGCTCTCGAAGGCCAGTGATTGACGATAAAGTGCATTTTCTCACCTGCGATATTACCGCTGGCAATCAGGAAACCACGTGTCTTATGCACCGTATCATTGATATATACATAAGGTACGAGTTTACTATTTGTCAGTTCAAACAATTTGGGATTATAGAAGAAAGCACAGTCCACACCACGTTGGTCTGCTCCTTCGTAGTGAACATATTGGTACCCTCTGTCCGCTAAAGCAGGTTGTTTCAGTATGTCCTCCAATACTCTGTAATTTTCGATTTCAGAAACGCCGATAATGGCGGGACCCATTGGTAACTTGTCGGTACTTAACATACTTAATATTTCCGACATGTTTTTCAGCTTAGCCTTATACTTCATCGTATTCCACTGATTAGTACCGTTAGGAAGATACTCGTAGTCATTCTTACCTTCATCATGAATGGTGTCAAACAAATTCTCCATATTGTAGAACGCTACACTGTAGAGGGCAAATTTCTTTTCTTGTCCGTAGGCCATGAGGACAAAAAGAGCGAGTACACCTAAAGTCATTAAGCTTTTTTTCATCTTTAAAATTGATTTTAAAAGTGGGTAATTTGTCATTTGTATGACAAATATCTAAAAAGAAAACGGAAAAACCACCCTTACTAGTTACTTTTTTTGCAAGAAACATTGTTATATATAAAATTCTTTGTTATTTTGCGTAACAACATATTTCTTTTATGTTGCAAAATGAAAGACCAATTAACATTAATATAAATTAAATTATGAAACAACGACTAGGGTTAGCGATCGTGCTATTTTGCTTAATGCCAGCACTTTTTGCGCAGCAAAAGGCAAAGCAAAACGCCCGTGAGGACAATGCTTCTTTCATGTTTACAGAATCACAATTGAATGAGGATGATGATGCAGCACAGAGCACATCTGCATTGGTCACTTCTAACAATGATGTTTATCTGTCAAATGTAGGTTATCTGTTTAGCCCAATGAGATTTCGTGTAAGGGGATATGATTCCCAGTACAGTGACATGTATATCAATGGGGTACAGTTTAATGATGCAGAAACAGGACGTTTCAGCTACGGATTAATAGGAGGATTGAACGATGCTACCCGTAATAAGGAAGGGATCGGTCCTTTTGAATTTAACAACTTTACTTTTGGCGCGATAGGAGGTGCCACCAATATCAATTTACGTGCCAGCCAATATGCGGCCGGCTCAAAACTAACACTGTCAGGTAGTAACCGCAACTACATTTTGCGTGGAATGTATACTTATTCTACAGGTCTGATGAACAATGGTTGGGCATTTACCGGATCATTGGGTTATCGCTGGGGTAATGAGGGAAATATTGAAGGAATCAAATATAATTCTTTTTCTTACTTCCTCGGTGCGGAGAAAGTATTCAACGAACGCCATAGTCTCTCTTTGGCAACTTGGGGAACACCGACAGAGAGAGGACAGCAAATGGCGGCAACCGAAGAAGCTTATTATTTAGCGAACAGTCATTATTATAATCCGAACTGGGGATATCAGAATGGAGAAAAACGAAATGCACGTATTGTACGTCAGTTCGAACCATCGGCTATTGCTTCATGGAATTTCACCATTGATGATAATAAGAAGTTAGTGACAAGTGCCGGATTCAAATATTCCAACTATGGGAAAAGTGCTCTAGGCTGGAATGGTAATGCGGCCGATCCACGCCCGGATTATTATAAAAAGTTGCCTAGCTCAATCTTTGATGTATGGGAATCTGTTCCTACTGCCGATGAATTGCAGCAGTTTAATGAAGTCACAGATAATTGGAAAAATAATAAAGCTTATCGTCAGTTAGATTGGGATGCTCTTTATTTTGCCAATAAACAGGCGAATGCATTAGGTAAAGAGACACTTTATTATGTAGAAGAACGTCATGACGATCAGTTGGCTTTCAACCTTAGTTCGGTATTCAATCATCAATGGAATGAACACAACAGCTACATTGCGGGAGTTGCCGTGAATACAACCAAAGGTATGCATTATAAAAAAATGAAGGATTTGCTGGGCGGACAGCTTTATACTGACGTCGACAAATTTGCAGTGCGCGATCATGGAGCTAGTTCCAATATGGTGCAAAATGATCTTGATAATCCTAACCGCCGTATTGGTGAAGGTGATAAATTTGGTTATGATTATAACATCTATGTGAATAAGCAGAGTGCATGGGTGCGTTATCAGGGTAACAATGGCGGGTCATTAAACTATTTTGCTTCCGGTAAGATAGGATCTACACAGATGTTCCGCGATGGATTGATGAGAAACGGACGTGCTCCGTTGAAATCACTTGGTAGCAGCGGTACGGCTAAATTCCTTGAAGGAGGTATAAAAGCCGGTTTGAATTGGGCTATCAATGGTAACCATTCTTTCACGTTGAATGCCGGATATGAAGAACGTGCACCGTTGGCCTATAACTCTTTTATTGCTCCACGTATTAAGAATGACTTTGTGAGAGACTTGAAAACAGAGCGCATCATTGGTGGTGATTTGACTTATAACTTCAACACTCCATGGGTGATGGGACGTTTGACTGGTTATTACACTCGCTTCCAGAATCAGGTAGAAATGGATGCTTTTTATAATGATAGCGAAGCACGTTTCACTTATCTTTCTATGAATGGCATTGAAAAGGAACATTGGGGAATAGAAGCAGCGGCTACCTTTAAGTTGACAAGTGAACTTTCATTGACGGCTATCGGTACTTGGAGTGAAGCTAAATACACCAATAATCCGGATGCTGTATTGACATATGAAAGTGAGAATGAGTCAAACCTCGATCGTGTTTATGCTAAAGGTATGCGTGCTAATGGTACTCCGCTTTCTGCTTATAGCCTTGCTTTGGATTATAACGTAAAAGGTTGGTTCTTCAATTTGACCGGAAACTATTATGATCGTGTATATATCGATTTCTCAAGCTATCGTCGTCTTGGCAGCGTATTGGATAAAAATGGTGCCGGCGTAGATGCTAATGGAAATCCGGTTCTCCATGTACCGGGTCAGGAGAAACTGGATGGTGGATTTATGTTGGATGCTTCCATCGGAAAATACATTCGTTTACGCAACGGAAAGAGCATTAGCCTTAATTTGAGTTTGACTAATATCTTGAACAATACAGATTTGCGTACAGGTGGTTTCGAACAAAACCGTGATGATAATTACAAAGACGGTGACGCACGTGTTTACAAGTTTTCTAAGAACTCTAAGTATTTCTACGCATTCCCGTTCAACGCTTTCTTGAACATTGGTTATAGATTTTAAGAATGTGTAGTTATCAATCCAAAACAATAAGAAAGGAAGAAACAATTATGAAGAAATTACTATCTATATTATGTACCGGATTGCTGCTATGTGGCGCAGGTCTCACTTCCTGTGAGAACTATGATGATCCGGTGACGGGAAATGCTTATGGCAATAATTCAATCCTGGAAGGACGCACCATTTCAATAGCTGCGCTGAAAGAGAAATACAATGATTTCATCGATACGAGTACTGATACGTATACTACTATTGAGGATGAAACACGTATTGAAGGTGTAATAATTGGAGATGATGAAAGTGGAAACATCTACAAACAGCTTGTCGTTGGTGATGAAACAGGTGCTATTATTGTAGGAGTTAATAATTCCGGATTATATGCCTTCTGTCCGGTAGGTCAAAAAGTCGTAATTGACTGTAAGGGATTGCAAATCGGTAGTTACCGTAAGCTTGCACAAATCGGTTCAATTTATGAAGGCAAAGTGGGACGTATGCCCGAATATGTATGGAAACAGCATGTACGTTTGATTAATGAACCGAAGTTGTTTTATGATGAATTAAGACCTTTAGAAATCTCTACGGCTGCAGAATTGACCGCTGTGGATATGAAGCAGGCGCCATTGCTTGTTACATTAAAAAATGTAAGTTTTCCGGATGCAAATGGTACTACAACTTATGCAGCAGAGGAAGATGTAGCCAATCCAAATCTTTCTTTTGTAGAACGCAATGTCAACTATGCTGATGGTACTAAGTCTGCGGCTGTGGCACATACCAGTATCTATGCTAACTTCTCAAAAGATATTCTTCCGCAAGGTACTTTAAATGTGACAGGTATACTGACCCGATATAACAATGCTTGGCAATTGATTATTCGTACTGGCAGTGATGTAAAACGCAATAAATAATTCAAATAACAATATACAATTATGAAAAAGATTCTAAATGCTTTATTCTTGACACTGCTTGCAGTGTTCACATTTAGTTCATGTAGTGATGTACCGGCTCCTTATGATATATTGGGAGAGGGTGATGTTCCGGGGCTGACGGGTGATGGTTCTAAAGATAATCCATATACTGTATCAGATTTAAAGGCTAAGGCTGATGGTACTACTGTAGCTTGGGTACAAGCATATATTGTAGCAGGTATTAAGTCTTCTACCGATATGTCCATAAGTTCTGAAAATGATGTTGTTTTTGGAACACAACCCACAGGTGTGAAAGCTACTGCATTTCTGATTGCAGATGACCGTGGAGAAAGCGATTATAAGAATTGTTCAGCGGTTAATTTAAGTGGTAAAACTGCTGGCTGCTCTGAAGTTAAGGCAGCTTTAAATTTGGTTGATAATGCAACAACTCCTCTTCCTCGTTTAGTGACTTTGAAAGGAACCTTAGTGAAAAATACATGGGGATTACCGGGATTGAAAGAAGTTACAACTGCGATATTGGAAGATGGCACTATTATTGGTGAAGGGGGAGATGAGCCTACGCCTCCGGTTGGCGGAGTTACATTCTTTGAAGAATCATTTGCTTCAGATAAAGGTACATTTACTATTGAAGATAAGACACGTCCTACTAAAGTAAGCGAAATCTGGAAATGGGAGTCTTATACACCGGAGACTGGCGGAACTACCAGCAAATATATGAAAGCTAGTGCCTATATCTCTGCAACAGAAAAAGAAGCATCAGAAAGCTGGTTGATATCTCCTGTTGTAAATCTGACAAAAGCGACCAAAGCTTCATTGACATTTGAACATGCTCATAAATTCTGTGGTGATCCTGCAAAAGAGTTGACAATATGGGTGAAGGAAAGTACTGCTTCTGATTGGACTCAAGCTACTATACCAACTTATGGAACTAATCAGGATTGGAAATTTGTTTCTTCTGGTAATATTGATCTTGCTAGCTATATAGGTAAAAATATTCAATTTGCTTTTAAATATATAAGTACTACTTCTGCTGTAGGTACATGGGAAGTGAAGAATGTGAAGATTGTTGGAGAAGGTGAAGGTGGTGGTGAAACTCCTGAACCTCCTGTTGAGGGAACTGAAATATTTACTGAAAAGTTTGGTACTAAGATTATAGGTAAAGATGAAGCAAAACCAGCTATAAGTGCTTATCAGGGTTGGGATAATTCAAATTTGACTTTTGCAGCAACGAGTGGAGATATACGTGCTATTGCTCATAAGACCCCTGAAGTTTCTTCAGATGCACCTATGGTGAATCATGCTTGGCTACCCAAAAATAGTGAGGTAAATTTCTCAATTTCTAATATAAAAGCTTCAGGTTATAGTAAGTTCATTGTTGCTTATGAAGTAGCGGCTAATGTGTATAATGCAGGTGAAACTGCAGATTTGAGTGCTATCAAAGTTGTTTTGAATGACAAGGAAGTAGTGGCAGCAAGTAAGGTTGTGAGCGCAGAAAATAAAGAAGCTAATATTTTCTATTCTATGCAAGTGGAAGTAGAGGTTGCAGGTACTGATGCTTCTACGTTGAAGTTTGTTGCTGATGTAGCTGATAACACTGTAGGTTTCCGGCTTTATAACATTAGATTATATGGTGTGGAAGGAGGTACTGCCCCGGAACCATCAGGTAGTGAATTATTCATCTCTGAATATGTGGAATCATTTAAAGGAAATAATAAATATGTAGAAATATATAATCCTACAAGCGAATCGATCGATTTGTCTGGTTATTCATTGAAAATGAATACAAATGGTAAAAAAGAAGGTGAAGAAATAGTATGGACATCTCTTCATAATAAAGCTTTTACTGGAACTATTGAACCGGGACATGTTGTCGTATTTGCTAATAATCAGGCTGTAAACTACGCAGGAGAAGTTGTAAAATGTTCCGCTATGGCTTTTAATGGTGATGATGCTATTGGTTTATTTAAAGGAGAGACTTTGATTGATTTGATGGGAACTCCGGGAGTACAAGAGAAATTTGGGGAGAATGTTGTATTGAGAAGAGTTGCTACAGTTACTAGTCCCAATACTACATATACTTTGGCTGAATGGCACGAAGTAAAACTTACATCAGCGGAGGATGATGCAAGTGTTGGTATCTCTGGACTAGGCTCCCATACGGTGGAGTAAATTTTGGATACATACAAATAGGAAAAGCTGCTCTTTGTAGGGCAACTTTTTCTATTTGTATATTATATAATCCTTTTTAATATTGGCGGTAACATGAAAAGTCTATTTATTTATGGTGGTTTCCTTTTTTTATGTGTTTCCTTTTTTTCATGTAGTGATAATGACAAAAATAATAGCAATAATTTTGCCACCGGTATCGTAGAACTCCCTGCCCTTCGCAATGGTGCAAACGATGTGTTTGTAACTCACTATACGACATTCAATGGACAGAAAGTAACCTCTTTCAGTATGGAATACGATAAGAGTAAGAAACATTCCCGTTGGATTGCATTTCGGTTTGACAATCAAACAAAACAGCAAAATGTGTCACGTAGTGATGAACCTTTTGATGCAGATCCGGCTATTGGTTCACAGTATCAACGTGTACAAGCAGATTTTGGAAAACAAGGTTATGACAGAGGACATCTTTGTGCTTCCGCCGACAGACTTTATTCACGTGAGGTAAATGAACAGACTTTTTATTACACTAATATGAGTCCTCAACGAAATAAATTTAATACAGGCATTTGGTTGACTTTGGAGGGACAAGTGCAATCATGGGGGCGTAGCTGTACAGCTTCAGATACTTTGTATGTAGTAAAAGGAGGAACGATTGATAAGGAAGATCAGATCAGAGGATATATTAGTAACGACCGTAGCAAGCCCATTCCTAGATATTATTATATGGCTTTGTTGTTTAAAAAAGGAGATTCATTCAAAGCGATCGCTTTTTGGATGGAGCATACCGACACTCCGAAATCAACAAAGTTAGTTGATTATGCATTATCAATAGACGAACTGGAAAAAAAGACAGGAATTGACTTCTTTCCGAATCTGAATGATAATTTAGAAAATGCGCTTGAGGCTACGTATTCAACAAAAGCGTGGCCGGGATTGGAATAAGATCACCACGTTAATAATAACAGTCTCTTTGTCAAGGCAGGGTATACTTCAGGATGCTACCACCCATTTCTCGATATTACGGGTTTTCTCACTGAAGTTAATTCCTATCTTGAATAGTTTGCGTCCATCCGCTTCGAAAGGCAGCGCATAGCGTTTGTTGTTAATCTGCTGCAAAGCCTCTTCTGCTGTTCCGTTTAGCTTGAATTCCATAATATAAATGAATTTGTCTGTTTGCAGAATGAGATCTACACGTCCGTTATTGGTGTGGTATTCCACTTTGGTATAGAAACCAACCAATTTGAAAACAATGAAAAGTACGTTCTCATAATGTAGTTCCTGCTCCCGGATTACTTCGTAAGTCGTATCGGCAAAGAAACTCTGCAGGCGGTGGAAGAAAGAATCATAATCTCCCGTTTCTACTTCACGGACGAATTTTTGAACTTCAAATGGGGATTCCACCTTATTCACATTCGCGTAAAAAGGAAGCAGAAAGCGAATGAATCCTTCTTCTACTTCACGGTTGGGGAAACCTAAACGGTATATGCCAAAACGTTCGTCATATCCTTTAATGGTGAGGTATCCGCTTTGGTAAATCACTGGAATCGGGTTGGTTGATTCGGAGTCGATGCTATTCAGTACTTGTGCATCAGTTTCTTCGTGTGCCATCCGTTCCAGGTCATAATGATGCTTTTTTAGTAACTTAACCAGATAGGTAGGTGTCCCCGTCTCAAACCAATAACTGCCGAATTCTTTATATTTGAAAGCGTTGAGCAGACTAAACGGATTATATATACCGATAGAATTATGTGTAAAATGATAGCCATCATAATATTCTTTTAGTTTTGTACAGAGCTTGTCATACGACAAACCTTGCGTCTCTGCAAACTCATGAAGTTCGATATCTAAGTTTTCATGAAGCTCCTGATCGCTGACACCGCAGATTTCAACATAATCTTTTCGCATTGAGATGTCATCCAAATTATTCAAGTCGCTAAACACACTGACTTTGCCAAACTTTGTAACGCCGGTCAAGAACGCAAACTTTATATAGCCATCCATTGTTTTGAGTGCCCCATAGAAAGGTTTTAAAGTGTCCCGGAATTGTTTTTGCAATTTTTCGTTGCTGATGGCTTGCAACATGGGCTTATCATATTCATCTACCAAAATAACTACGCGTTGTCCTGCCTGCTTGCAGGCGCGTTCTATGATACCGGCAAAACGCAGGGAAAATGAGCGTTCGGATGGCTCGGCACCATAGAGCTTTTCCCATGCAGTCAACGACTTTTCGAGTATATTATCCAGACTTTCCGGCGTATCATATTTTTCGATATTAAGGTCCAGATGTAGTATCGGATATTTAATCCAATCCTTTTCCAACCTTTCTACAGCCAGTCCTGTAAACAGTTCTTTTTTTCCTTGAAAATAGGCTTCAAGAGTAGAGATGAGCAGACTCTTTCCGAAGCGGCGCGGGCGGCTTAAGAAATAGTAACTACCGGTTTTTACCATTTGATACATCAATGCCGTTTTATCAATATATAAATAGCCGTCATTACGAATCTTTTCGAAATTCTGTATGCCAATGGGATAAATTTTAGTGCTCATATACTCCGGTTTTATAAATCAATTACACAAAGGTAATAAATTTCCGGGTACTTCATTGCTTTTAAAAAGAGGAAAGTATAAGTATAGTTGCTTTTAACTGAATGAAGTGTAGAAAACAGTCATACTGTATACATTAACTTCCCGTTTCCAGGCGGGGAACTGTCGTTTCCGGCATTAGAAATTACAGTTTCCACGGCAGGAAACGAGAGTTTCTAAGGCGGGACACTACAGTTTCTACGTAAGGATACTGTCGTTTCCCCGTAGAGACACCACAAATTATCCATAGAGTCACCCCAATTATCCCATAGCTTTGCATAAAGGAATCAAGGCTTTTTCTTTGATTATATAACGTGTTGCAGATACTTTATCTGCAACCTATCTGCCGCAGGTATCTGCAACGTTCCAACTGTTTGTCAACTAGTGTATTACACGCGTTTGGTTGCAGGTGCAGATGTTTTTATGTTTTTTCAACTTTATAGAGGAAGGATTACGCATCAAAATTAGGGTCACAACCGTAAGTCATAAACCCAATTCACCTCTGTGTCCTCCGTGTCCTCTGTGGTGAAAAGAATCAAAACTGCATAGAAACGAGTTAAACGGTGCGCTAATGAATAGGTCCAGGGTGAGGGGTGGTGAGGGTAGATTTATAACTTTCGTATTTTTTTTTGAGGATAAAAAAGGAGATAGTATAGAAAATAATAAAATAAAAGGTTATAAATCTACCCTCACCACCCCTCACCCTGGACCCATATCTTATAATAAAAAGATAACGGGGAATCTTAAAAACTCAATCATCTTTTTCAGATTTACCACAACGTTTCCAGAATACTCCATTATTTTATTCAAAACCGTACAGAGAATGAGCCAAACCCGTACGGGAATGAATCAATTTTTAGGGATATGGCTGTCCTGAACCAAATCCCCAAGAATTATAATTGAGCTGGCTTGCTGAATATACATAACTTCCAGCATTTATTTCCATATTTCCACCACATTTAAAAAAATATGTATATCTTTGTCACACGCTTTCTGCTCATCAGCGTGATGAAATTAGCGGGAGGCGCTATATATTACTTAAATTAGGAATATGTAAGTGTTATCTCTCGGAATCAGAATCTAGCGATTTAAACCAAGGAGAGATGATGCGACAGATGTTCCACGTTAACGGCTTATATCAACATATCCGTAAAAGATGTGTTATATATAAACGATTGACGTGGGTGTCTGTTGTCATTATTATCTTTTGGGAGGGTTTCGCTAGGCCTTGATTCCGGATAATGGTGCAACAGCATTCACGTCTTTTTTGTGTCCGGTCGGTTATGATTACCCCTAAAAGTCTAACCTAAACAATTCCCCGTCCGCCCGAAATACAGAAAACGTGGATGTCCGTTGTGCCACATAAACAAAATAATACTCCATTTTTATTGTGGAACACATTAAAACAAAAGCATTATGCCAAAATGGATTAGCGTAGAAGAAGCGGCGGCCAAGTATGGAATCAACAAAGAAGTAATCTGGCTTTGGGCGGATATGAAAAGATTCCCAATGTCGTATGAGAAAGGTATCACCACTGTTGATGAAGAAAGCCTTATCGGATTCCTGCATCAGAATAAGGATCGAGTTACAGCCGAGTATATCGACACATTGGAAGACCTATGTATTGAAAAAGCAAATATCTGTAACTTATATGCTGAAATTATTGGCTGTCAAGACAAAGAACTCTTGTATCAAAGAGAGCAAATAGCTCGAATGAAAGAGATACAAACAGCTATGAAAAGGCAAAACAGCCGGCTCCGGGATTGTGAGAAAGTGTTCACGAAATATGAAGAGAACTTTAGTACCTGCTGGGTTGGAAGAATCTGCGCTCACTTAAGGCGGCTGATATGGTTGATACGACGGTAAATACCATTCTATCTCCTTTTAAATAAGGAATAACCGATACCGTTGAGCGGAAATGTCTAAAAGTACTCTTGAATAGAAAATTTAAAGATGCCCATGAATAGATATATTTAAAGATATCCCTAAATAGAAATGTTTAAAAATACTAGAAATATACTGTAGTAAGATTTTTTATCCATTCGTTTTATATTCTTAACTCCGAAAAATTCGTAAGTGTAGATAAACCAACTACTTTTGGCTCTCGAATTTGCAGCATTTTTGAATGTCTTGCGTCTAATAAACATAAACTAATATATTTCTAGTCATGAAACACAGACTGTTACTACTAATTCTATTCGTATTCGCTACCTCCGTGGCGGCGGGGTGGGCACAAAAATCCACAGCTCCTTCTTATACAGTCAAAGGAGTACTTATTGATTCTTTAACACAAGAGGGAGAACCGTATGCTACCATCAAAATAGCAAAGAAAAATGCTCCGGATAAAGCAGTCAAGATGGCGGTGACTGGGGCGAATGGTAAATTTCAGGAGAAACTGAATGTCGCTGCGGGCAATTACATCATCACTATTTCTTCGATTGGTAAAGCGCCGATAGTAAAGGAATTTACTCTAAAACCGTCCGTGAAGGAGGTTGACTTGGGCACAATGATTTCTTCAGAGGCCAATAACGTATTGAAAGGAGTGGAGGTAGTTGCACAAAAACCTTTGGTAAAGGTAGATGTGGATAAGATTGAATATAATATTGAAGATGACCCGGACTCAAAATCGAACAGTATATTGGAGATGCTTCGGAAAGTGCCTTTGGTAACGGTGGATGGAGAAGACAATGTACAAGTAAACGGCAGTAGCAGTTTCAAGATACATGTAAATGGAAAGCCCAATAATATGATGAGTAATAATCCGAAGGAAGTACTGAAAAGTATGCCGGCAAACACGATCAAATATATTGAGGTGATAACTTCACCGGGAGCTAAATATGATGCGGAAGGTATCGGAGGTATTCTGAATATCGTCACAGTAGGTTCCGGATTTGAAGGATACACGGCTACTTTCAGAGGAAATGCTAATAATAACGGAGTAGGTGCCGGCACTTACGCAATGGTGAAACAAGGTAAACTGACTGTTTCTGCCAACTATAACTACAATTATAATAATAGCCCGCGCAGCTATTCCGACAGTTATCGCGAAAACTACGAACCGGATAAAGAGAATGAAAAATATCTGGAATCGGAAAGTAGCTCCAAGTCGAAAGGGAATTTCCAGTATGGCAATTTGGAAGCCAGTTACGAGATTGATACGTTGAGGTTGCTGACCGTGGCTTTCGGAATGTACGGTAGCAGTGACAAAAGTAACAGTGGCGGAAATACGATTATGCACGGAGCTGATCGACAGGATTTTGCGTACCGTTATAGAACCGACAATCATGGAAAAGGGTCATGGTATTCTATCAACGGAAATATAGACTATCAACGTACTTCCCGAAAAAATAAAGAACGGATGATTACGTTTTCTTATAAAATCAATTCCCAACCCCAAACGAATGATTCATATAATACTTATCTGGACATCGAGCCTGATGAGAATAAACTGGATATCATTAAAGAATTGTCATTAAAGAATTTCCATTCGGACGGAAAGACAAATACGATGGAGCAGACTTTCCAGGTGGACTATACTACTCCGATTGGAAAGCTGCATACAATTGAAACCGGTGCCAAATATATTTTCCGACGTAACTCCAGTGATAATCGGTTTTATGAAGCCGAGGGAGCAAGTGAAAACTATGCATATAATGAGAATCGTAGTAGCGAGTACCGTCATTTGAATCATATTCTCTCTGCTTATGCCGGATATACGCTGAAATACAAGGGATTTACTTTCAAACCGGGATTACGTTATGAGCAAACCATACAAGAGGTGAAGTATCTGGTGGGTCCGGGCGAGAACTTTGATTCGAATTTTAGTGATCTGGTTCCTTCCGTTTCCTTGGGAATAAAACTAGGAAAGACGCAGAATTTGCGTGGTGGATATAATATGCGTATCTGGCGTCCGGGTATCTGGAATTTGAATCCTTATTTCGATAATCAGAATCCGATGTTTATCAATCAGGGAAATCCGAACCTGAAGAGTGAGAAGAGTCATTCGTTCGACTTGTCTTACAGCAGTTTTACGTCCAAGTTCAACATCAATCTTTCTTTGCGTCATTCTTTCAATAACAATGGAATTGAAAGAATCAGCCGTTTGATTACTGATAAAGACGGAGAAATCTTTGAAGATGGGCATAAAGCTCCCTACGGTGCACTGTATAGCACATACGGTAATATCGGAAAGAGCCGGGAAACAGGATTGAACTTTTATTTGAACTGGAACGCTTCTCCTAAAACGAGAATTTACGTCAATGGACGTGGCAATTATAGCGATTTGCGGAGTCCTGCCCAAGAGTTGCACAATTATGGATGGAATGCTTCTGCTTATGGAGGAATTCAGCAGACCTTACCGGGAAAAGTACGTTTGAGCCTGAACGGCGGAGGTAGCACACCCCGAATCAGTTTGCAGGGAAAAGGTTCAGGATATAGTTATTATAGTTTGGGATTGAGCCGTTCTTTCCTGAAAGAAGAACGTCTTTCTTTGAATATTTATTGCAGCAATGTTCTGGAGAAATACAGAACTTACAATAACCACACAGAAGGAGCTAACTTTATTTCGAAGAGTTCGAGCAAATATCCGAGCCGGTATTACGGTTTCAGTATTAGCTATCGGCTTGGAGAGTTGAAAGCCAGTGTGAAGAAAGCCGCACGAAGCATCGACAATGACGATGTGAAAGGTGGCGGCGGAGGAGGTGGAAACACCGGTGGTGGAGGTGGTCAGTAGACCACTTCCGCACACCGAGATTCCCTCTTATTTCTGTCTCACGTCTTGCTTGTTGGTGTTAAAACCAAGTTTGGTTAATCCGGCCTGTACGTCGGGATGGCTCATGAAGAGTTTCCACAATAATCCGCTCCGGTAGTTTTCGATCATGACAGCAATAGGACCCTGGTCGATAGCCAGATAACGTTGCGGATACCAATTGTCCGTTTCGCTGAAAGCATCGTAGAATCCGAAAGGACCGAACACTTTATCTCCCATACCATATAGATGGCGCATCACTTGCATGGAATATTCCGGTGTATAGACAATGGATGAAAGCGCGGCGGTAGGGGAGATTACTCCTTTGTCCTCCTGCTCATTGGGCGAATGAGCCGCATATCCATCGACGGAGTAGCTGGCAGTCAGTCCCCAACAATCCGGTCCGAAACCTTTGTAATGTTTAGGGTTGCGGATGCAGTAAGCACGGTTCACCAGTGTCAGGTTGCGCATTTCGTGGAAGTAGCTGGGACAGTATTCATCTTTTAGTCCCACCGGATCAAGTCCGAGGAAAGAGTATTGAGCCCAGAAAAGCGGTCCGGCTTCGGTGCCCTGATAGCGGAGGTGCAACTCGATTCCTTCCACTTTATGCGGAGAAACGATGGCTCCGTTCTGTGCCCAACCGTCATGATAGACAGCCGCAGGTACTCCGTGTGTAGGAGAAGCGGCGGCAAGAATATACATAATCATACATTCGTTGTAACCGTGTACAGGGAAATTCATTTCCCAGCCATACGTCGGACTCCAATGCCAGTAAAGAACGTTTTGCCCGCCTTGCCGATACCAGTTCCAGTCGACATCCCGCCAAATCTGGTCGATCCGTTGGGCGAGGGCTTTCTCTTTCTCGTTTCCGTTGACGTAATATTGGTGTACGGCCAGTAGCCCTTGGATGAGGAAAGCGGTCTCTACCAGATCGCCCCCATTATCTTTCTGACCGAATGGTTTCACCTTGCCCGTATCACCATACCACCAATGAGGGTAGGCTCCATGGAAACGGTCTGCCTTTTCGAGGAAAGAAACGATGCGTTCCATTCGTGCCAGTCCCTCTTCGCGGGTGACGTAACCGCGTTCGATTCCCGCAAGGATAGCCATGATGCCGAAGCCGCTGCCGCCGGAAGTGACTACGTTGGCATCGTTTTCTGGATAAACGCCGTCCACATGATAACGTTCGGGAGCCAAGCCGCTATTCGGCTCGGCACCTTCCCAGAAATAGAGGAAAGTCCGTCGCTGGACGGTATCCATCAGGGCGTCGTCCGATAACGAGTCGGTGGCTGCGGAAAGGTTGTTGCTTTTGCTTTTCCCTTTACAGCTCTGGAAAGTCAGGGCAACGGCGGATAGAAATAGTAACATGAGCGGAAGTGCACTCATTTCTATTATTCTTTTATATTTATCGTTCATAATCAAGGTGATAAAAGTTTAGTTTAACGTGAACTTCGCGGTTTTCACATCACGGCTGTTCGTACCGATCATCACTTCAAAGTCGCCCGGTTCGGCAACCAGTTGCAAGTCATAATTATAGTATCGAAGCATTTCCGGAGCAATCTTGAAACGGACAATCTTCATTTCACCCGGTTCCAGGAATATCTTTTGGAAACCTTTCAACTCTTTGACGGGACGGGTACTGCTACCCATAACGTCGCGGATATAAAGCTGTACCACTTCCGAGCCGGGCCATGTTCCGGTATTGGTAACCTCCACTGCCGCGGTCAACGAACCGTTCATGTCCATGGAAGAATGACTCAAGTCGATGTCACTGTAAGAGAACGTCGTATAAGAAAGGCCGTAACCGAACGGATAAAGCGGATCATTATCCACATCGAGATAGTTGCTGCGGAATTTCTCGAACCATTTGCCATCTTTCAATGGGCGTCCGGTATTTTTATGCGCATAATAAAGAGGTATCTGGCCGACATTCTTCGGGAAAGTCATAGTCAGTTTACCACCCGGATTGACGTAACCGAAGAGGGCGTCACCAATGGCGTAAGCGGCTTCACTACCTCCGAACCATACATTCAGAATAGCAGGCACATGCTCCTGTTCCCAATTCAGCGTAAGCGGACGTCCGGTGAATAACACCAGTACCACCGGTTTGCCTGTCTTTAAAAGCTCTTTCAACAGATTCTGTTGTACGTCGGGAATATTCAAGTCTGTACGACTGCTGCTTTCACCGCTCATTTCAGAAGATTCGCCTAGCGCTGCGATGATGATATCCGACCGACGGGCTACGTTCAATGCTTCGTCCAGTAACTGCTGGTCGGTGCGGTTGTCACGGTTCAGGGAACGGCCGAACATCGTTGCCCGTTCTTCGTAACTTGCATCACTAATCAGGTTGCTTCCTTTAGCGTACATGATATTCGCTTTTCCGGCTGTCATCTCTTTCAATCCTTCTACCAAAGAAGGGCAACGGTCGAGCACAGCTGCTACGCTCCATGTACCCGGCATATTGCTACGGCTGTTTGCCAACGGACCGATTACTGCAATATTTCCTTTAGGGTTGAAAGGCAACAACGGATTTCCGTTCGGATTACCGTCGGGACTGTCATTCTTTAGAAGAACGAAACTTTCTGCTGCAATTCTGCGGGCTGCATCACGATGGGCTTTGGTAAAGATGTCGCGTGCCGGACGTTTCGGATCGCAATATTTATAAGGATTATCAAACAATCCCAGTTTATATTTGGCTTCCAGAATACGACGGCAAGCCGTATTCAATGTTTCCATAGAGACTTTTCCTTCCTGAACGGATTTCTTCAGTGTCCCTACAAAACCCTCGCTTACCATATCCATATCCACTCCGGCGTTGATGGCACGGGCGGATACTGTCTGAAGATCACCGATACCGTGGTCGATCATTTCTGAAATGCCCGTATAATCAGTTACCACAAAACCGTTGAATCCCCACTGTCCGCGGAGAATATCCGTCATCAGCCATTTATTGGCAGTGGCCGGAATACCGTCTACTTCATTAAAAGAAGCCATCACGCTGCCTACACCCGCTTCAACGGCTGCTTCATACGGCAGCATATAATCATTGAACATTCGTTGGCGGCTCATATCCACGGTGTTATAGTCGCGGCCGGCTTCGCCTGCCCCATATAACGCAAAGTGTTTTACGCAGGCCATGATTTCGTCATTCCGTTCCATGTTTTTCCCCTGATAGCCGCGCACCATTGCTTCGGCAATCATGGCACCGAGAAACGGGTCTTCGCCACTACCTTCGGATACGCGTCCCCAACGAGGGTCACGTGAAATATCCACCATCGGGCTGAAAGTCCATGAGATTCCATCAGCACTTGCTTCTACAGCCGCAATGCGGGCAGACTCTTCAATGGCTGTCATGTCCCAGGTGCAAGACAAACCGAGCGGGATAGGGAACATCGTTTCGTATCCGTGAATAACGTCCATCCCGAACAATAACGGAATACCCAGCCGGGAATCTTCCACAGCTTGTTTCTGTACTTCACGTATTTTCTCTACTCCTTTCAGATTGAACAATCCTCCCACTTCGCCTTTCTTGATTTTTGCGGCGATGTCGCTGCTTTTAGCCTGTCCCGTAGTGATCTCTCCGGTGACAGGAAGGTTTAACTGTCCGATTTTTTCTTCCAGCGTCATTTTATTCATCAATGCGTCGATGAAACGATCCATATCCTGTGGCGACTTTTGTGCCGACGCGGTTAGAAAACCTGCGGCAAACAACAGGACGGATAGACTTAACTTTTTGTATATCATATTATTATAGTTGCTTTTATCTCTATTCATATAAAGTCCTCCTGATGCGTTGAATGTTCGGCACCGAGGAGGACATTGTTCGACACCGAGGAACAGTAGTTTCGGCACCGAGGAAACAACCGTTCGGCACCGAGGAACTTTCTTATTGGTAGTCGGGGTTCTGTACCAACACTCCCTTAGACTTGTCGATCTCTGTCTGCGGCAGTGGAAGCAGTGCGTTTTTGTCCTGATAATTGGTTTTACCGGCTGCGTGCAACACTTCTTTTGCAATGCCCCAACGAACGAGGTCGTAGAAACGGTCGAATTCCAACCCTAATTCCACACGGCGTTCGTGGCGGATGGCCTCACGCAATTCTCCCTGATCGGTAGTCGTCACTTTAGGTAATATATTGGTATTGGTGCCTCTGGCGCGTGCGCGTACTTGTTCCAAATAGTCGATTGCTTCACCCGGAATACCTTTTTCATTAGCTGATTCGGCTCCCATCAGCAGTACATCTGCGTAGCGGATCAGACGAATGTTTACCCAATAACCTTTATTGGTATATTCTTTACGTAATGCCGGGTCGGTATAGGCTTTCTTATTGAAATAAGCACCCATTGCCGGGGAAACCGGAGACTCGCCGTATGGTTCGTTGGTGTTTTCCGGTGTGATAGGATCGCTGTCCGAGTGGCGGAAGTAGAGTAGGGTAGAGTTTTTGCGTGGATCACCCTGTTCGTATGCTTGCGCCATATACTCTGTTGCCATGTGCCATCCCCAGCCCAAGTCCCATTGACCTGCTCCGCGTACACCTTGTACTTCACAGAACTGGCTGCCGATAACGGTACTTTGAGGAAGAGCGGCAGTAGCTGTACATTGCAACTCGAATATAGAACCTCCGTTATTTTCACCATCGTCCGTGAAAATCTCATTATACGGAGTCTTTAGGTTGTAGAGCCCCTTTTTGATGACATCGGTGGAGGCTGTGTACATATTGTTCCAGTCGTTGCGCATCATATAAGTACGCGCATGTAAGGAACGGGCAGCTCCCCAAGTCAGTCGTCCGGTGTATTCGCTGCTCCATGTTTCCGGCAATGACTCTTCTGCTGTTTTCAGGTCCTTGTCGATTTGCTCATAGATTTTATCAGCACTTGTCTTCGGGATATTGGCTTCCGAAGCATCGTTGATTTTATAAGTCACCAAAGGAACTTCGCCGAAAGCTCTTACCAGATTGAAGTAGCAATAAGCACGGAAGAAAGAGGCCTCTCCCTTATTGATGATGTCTTCAGTTTCTGTTTGTCCGGCTGTTTCTTTTTCTGCAATGGCATCAAGAATCTCATTACATTGGTAGATGATGGCATAATTCTGTCCCCAATAAGCACCCAGTAGGCCGTTGGTCGGTGTATACACAAAATCATCATACATTTCGGCTACATCAGAGCCATCGCTGGCGATACTTCCTTTTTCCGAATCTTCCGAACGGAAACAGTGGATGGCAAAAGCAGGAGGACCGGCTGTCACATTATAGTTACGCATCATCGTATAGACATTATAAATCTTACCGTTGACCAGAGCGTTCGGATTATCATCTTCCGTAAACTGTCCTTGTGGACTACGATCCAGAAAGTCACTACAGCTGCCTAGAAATAATGTAGTTGAAGTAATAAGGGCTGCAAATATATATTTATTCAGTTTCATATAATGATAGTTTTAAAGATTAAAGTTGTGTTCCGCATGGAAAACTGGCAGTGGCACCTTGCCACTAGAATGTTAGGTTGATACCGAAGGTGTAGACTGCAGGTACAGGATAACTACCGTTATCTACTCCGAAAGCGGTGGCGGTTCCTCCGAGTTCGGGAGTATATCCGGTATTATGTTTCCATGTCTTCAGGTTCTGTATGTTGACATAGACTTTCAGGGCTTGCAGACGTATTTTGGCAATTAAGCTCTTGTCGAACGTATAAGCTAACTGTACATTACGGATACGGAAGAAACTACCGTTCTCAATGTAATAGTCAGAGTTGAGGTTGTTGATGGAATGTTTGGTGTTCAGCAACGGTTGGGTGTTGGACGTACCTTCTCCGTGCCAGCGGTCCAGGCGTTGTTCCAGGTAGTTGAACTGGGCAAAATTGTAGTTATCCCATGTACGGAAAATCTTGTTTCCGCCTTGTCCCATCATGTCGATGCCTAACGACCAATTCTTGTAGTCTACTCCGAGAGAAAAACCGTAAGTGACCTTTGGAGTCGGGTTACCTATCATGGTACGGTCTTCTGGGGTGATTTCTCCGTCACCGTTCACATCGGCGAATTTCAGGTCACCGGGGGTAACGGTAGCCAGTGTATTTTTGGGTGATGCGTCAATATCTGCTTGTGACTGATAAACGCCTGCCACTTTATAACCATAGAAATATCCGATAGGATAACCTGCCATTGTGTAACTTTGCTGCTTATCTCCGGCAATGATGGAGTATCCTTCCTGAACAAGACTTTTTACCTCATTCTTGATAGTAGTCAGGTTGGCACTGACGGAATATCCCCAATCACCAATCTGATCGCGCCAGGTGACAGCCATTTCCACTCCTTTATTCTGGATCTCTCCCAAGTTTCCGATACCAGGGATAGTTCCGGAAATTCCGGGAACTTCGGCTAACAAATCTTTGGTATTCTTCTTATAGTAAACACCCTCAAAATGCAAGCGGTTGCGAAGCAGGTTCGTTTCAAATCCGGCTTCCCAGGCTTCTACTTTTTCCCAACGCAGGTTAGGATTAGGAAGATAGGCAAGCTGGTATCCGGGATAAATGATGGACGGTTTACCGAATACGGCCGAATAAGCATTGGTCAATAAGGGTTCGGCAGGATAGGCTTTATCCAGGTTCTGGTTTCCTAACGTACCGTAAGATGCTTTGATTTTCAACATATCCAGCCATTTGATGTCTTTCATAAATTCTTCTTCGGACATCAGCCAACCTCCACCCAGCGAGAAGAAGTTCTGCCATTCATTTCCTGTGTAGGAGAAAGCGGAAGAACCATCCCGGCGGAAAGAACCGTTGAACAAGTATTTGCCTTTATAGTTGTAGATCACGCGTGCAAGTACGGATAATGTACTGCGTTCCCATTGAGTACTTCCATTGGTAGCGGTAGCTGCATCGCCGATGCTGACAAACCATTTGTCCGGATTATCCGGAATAACCAGTCCGACCCCCTGCTTGCGTGCTCCGTCCAATCGGCTCAACGAATTATAATAGGTAGTAAAACCGGCGGTAGCTGTCAGGTTATGATTTCCATTATCAAAGCTGTTGGTGTATGTCAACAGGTAGTCACTCTGAACTTTTGTTTCATTCTCTTTAAACTGGCTGACCTCGGTCTTGCCTGTTCCCAAAGTAGAGATCCCTCCGTTGACAGCGGCATCGTATACTTTTACGATCGGTGTATATGTCCGTCCGTTGTTCGACGCATAATCCATGGAGAACATCGCTTTGAACGTGAAATGTTTCAGGAAGTCTACCTCACCATAAATATTACCGGATGCCCGGTAGTTTTCCGCTTTGGTAGTATTCGCTTTTAATTCGACGTCTACCATCGGGTTGTTGATCTGCGCTTTCTGGAATTCGGGCAGAGCCGTATATAATCCGTATTCGTTGTTATATACCGGAGCGATAGGAGTTGCACGCAGGGCATTCAACACCTGTTTGGAATCTGCAGGAAGCATACGTGCTCCGTTGAATTGGAAACCGACTTTCAAAAAGTCCGTAATCTTATAATCATTACTTGCGTTGATGGTTACCTTGCTGAATTTTTCATGCTCGATGTTTCCTTGTTCGTAAGAGTAGCCCACTCCCAGGTAGAAACTATGTTTGGGCGAAGCCCCTGTAATACTGATGTTATTGTTTGTAATGAAAGCAGTCTGGAAAATTTCGTCTTGCCAGTCGGTATTGGCATCCCAGCCGGTATAATCGAAAGGATCGTCTCCTTGATTGGCGAGCTGTTCGTTATATAGTTCCTTGAATTGTGAACCATTCACCAGTTTCACTTTATCCACCACTTTCTTGAAACCGAAAGAAGTATTGATATTGACCAGCGTCTGCCCCTCTTTGGCTTTCTTTGTGGTAATGATGATGACACCATTCGCACCGCGAACACCGAAGATAGCCAGAGATGACGGGTCTTTCAGGATTTCCATAGATTCGATGTCCTCCGGATTCAGGAAATTGATGTTGTCATTGAATAATCCGTCGACAATGTACAGCGGTTTATATCCGTTGATGGAGTTTGTTCCGCGAATACGTATTTCCGGATCAGATCCGGCCCGGCCGGAGTTGACAATCTGCACACCTGCTACCTTTCCCTGCAGGGAAGACAGCGGATTCATTGCCGGTTTGTTGGCTAACTCTTCTCCTTTGATATTGGTGATAGAACCTGTCAAGTCTCTTTTCTTTGCACTACCGTATCCGATAACGACTGTTTCGGCTAGTACTTGTGAATCTTCTTTTAAAGTGACATTGATGACGTTCTGTGTCCCCACTTTAATGGTTTGCGAAGTCATCCCCACGTATGAAAATGCCAGTACGTCCTCCGGTGTGACAGAGATTGAATATTTACCGTCCATATCCGTGATGGTTCCGGTGGAAGTTCCTTGTACGAGTACCGATGCACCGATCAATGGTTCATTGGCAGCATCCGTCACTGTTCCTGTCACCGTCTTTGTCTGTGCAAAGACCGATGTGGAGGTCAATAGCAGGCAAACAAGCGTCATGATGCTCCTTGACCTGATGGCTTTTTTCTGAAGATGTTGTAAAAGTCTAGTCCTCATTGCATTAAATTTTTCCATTTGTTATTATTTAGGTTGAAGTCTTTTTTCTGCCGTCTTTTGGCGAGAGTAACAAAGGAAACAAACGAAATTCAAAAAAGATTTGGGAAAAAAGAGAGGATGCTTGTTTTTAACACAAAAGGGTGAGGAGACTGTTGAAAAAGTTCAGACATGAACCGGTGTGGTTCATGCCTTTCCTGTTTTAAAACATTTGTTCCGCAGTGGTCATACATTGAATGACGTCTTCTTTGCTGCCATTGAAAGGACCTGATTTCTCTATTTTTAATGTAGACATGGCGGCTGCAAAACGACCGGCTTCTTCGATGCCGGCACCTGATACCCGTTGATATAAATAGCCGATGGTATACGTGTCTCCACATCCCGTTGCGTCTACCACTTCTCTGGGCTTATAAGCCGGAATACGATAGAAGTCTTTTCCGTCGAAGATAAGTGAGCCCATGCCGCCTAATGTGACTAATACTTCTTTCACTCCCCATTCATATAATTGGCGGGCAGCTTCATGCGGGTCGGAAAGACCGGTCAGTACTTCCATTTCATGCTCGTTGACTTTGAGGAAATGAATATATTGCAAGGCTTCTCTCTTATCTGTCCAGTCCACCGGATAGACGTGGGTGTCACGCACTTCACGTAAATAGCCTTGTGAGTCTACTGCAATCAACCCTTTTTGAGATAGTTCTTTGATTACTTCCAATGAGAAGTCGTCAGCCAGCAGAGAGCCGAGATGGTAGATTTGCGCATCTATCTCTTTCAACTGACTGGCTGTGAACGGATCGGCTTTCGCTAATACCCGTTGGGTACGGTCGTCCGGATTGGCTCCATAGATGTTCTCGAAGTATACGGAGTGTTTGCTCGGTAAGGCAGTTACGTTAATACCCACTTTGCGCAGCTGCTCTACAACTTTCATTTCAGTGGCACCTACTGCCGTTACCAGCGCATAATCGATATCATTAAAATGGCGGATGGCATGTGAGCAATAAAAAGCTGTTCCTCCCGGCATGTAGACAGTGTTTTGAGGAGTGACTACTTTGTCTAATGTGATGTGACCGATGCAGCAAAGTTGATGTTTATTCATGTTTAACTAATTAAAAAGCCTCCAAGATAGTATCTTGAAGGCTTATAGTTTATTTTTGGTGCGGATGATAGGACTCGAACCTACACGCCTCACGGCACCAGATCCTAAGTCTGGCGCGGCTACCAATTACGCCACATCCGCATGTGTAGCTTTTTTGTTTAGCGGTGCAAAGATAGGAAGATTTTCTGATTTGGCAAATAATTCGACAATAAAGTTATTCACTTAAGATTTCGAATGCTTTTTCAATCAGAGTGTCTTTGTGCTTAAGTTGATCTGATTCAGACATATTGATGGCAATGTCCGGCTCAATACCTTCTTCCAAGGGTTGCTTGTTTTTGTCGAAATGCGGACTGGCGGAGAAACGGACGCTCCATCCATTAGGTAATTCCGATGAGAAGGGAAGTCCCGAACCACCTCCGGTCCAGTCACCTAACTGGATGATTCTTTTCTCTTCGTTGTCCTTGTTTAAACTGCGCATCGCATTCACAAAATCATTGGTGGCACTATAACAACGACGATTGGTCAGAATGATTACTTTCTTCTGCCACCGGATGCTGTTGGATGGTTCCAGATAGATCGGCTCCATCTTGGAGAAATCATTATGTCCCGGTCCGGTTTTGTGCTGTATATATCCGGTAAGTGTTTTCTCGTTGGTAAACCGGGCGGCAATGCGGGTGGAGTTGGTCAGGTTTCCGCCTCCGTTATCACGTACATCGATGATTAATCCGTTGCAGGTGGCCAGGTAGAGGAGAACTTCATCCAAGTTGCCATCGCCCACTCCGGAACTGAAACTTTCATAACGAATATATCCTATATTATTATCGAATATTTTATACTTTAAACCGGCGGATGTATAGTATCCTGTGCTGGCACTGCCCAGATAAGTTTGATAGAGAATATCTTCCCGGTAGTTCCAGTCGTAACCCTGATACCATTCATCGTAGAAAGAAGTACGTTTGGCAGAGGATAGATTGACATGTCCGTCTTTTAAAATGTATAGCATCTGGCTTAGGATGTCGAACAGGTCGTCATTAGACATTGTCGGAATAATCAGTGGGCTATATTTGTCGTGAACGGCATCCCAGTCAATACCTTTTGCTTCCAGAAAACAATACTGTTCGTCGATGATCTTCCATAGTTGTTCGAAGTTTCCTACAGGATCATTGGCGTAGTCTTCTTCTCCGATGCAACCGGTCAATACCGGAAGACAGCAGAGCAGCCAAAGCATTTGTCTAATCTTATTTCTCATTCTTAATTGATCTCACTTGAAGTTTCAACATTAAATTTTGTTCTCTTAGTAGGCTCTGACCGATGAAGGCAAAGCTGTTCCTTTTTTGTTTCGGATACGGTATAGGTCTTTCACAAATCCTACCATGAATACGTGCGAGTAGGTATGTGTCTTGATATTGTTTACATTGGATTGTTGCAAATCAGCCAGATAGCTGAATCGCATTTTTGTATATCCTATCGGTAAGTCGACCGAGAGCATCTGCCGCAGTGAAGGCTGGTTGTGCAGGGAGGTGAACTTTATCACTCCACTCGAATTTCCCAGAGAGAATATCTCGTAGTAAGATTGTCCGTAGTGCGGTGAGAACATTACTCCCATCACCGGTAGATTGACTTGATAGCGTAATACCATCGGGTACCGTTTGATTTTCAAATGCCAGATAGCCATTCCGGAAGCATCCAAATTGACGTATGCCCGTGCGGATGCCGGATTGTTGGTGTTCCGGAGATTATAGACAAAGCCTCCGTTGGCATCTATCAATCCTCCGGCTAATAATTTGAAATTCTCCGTCAGTCGAAACTGGTAGTGTAATCCGTAATTCCAGTTGACTAATCCGGAGAAGGTGTTATTGTTATCGGCACGGTTATGGGTATAACCGATGTCTGCCTGAAAGAAATTCTGCACAGACACATTTCCATCGAATAACTTAGTCATCCGAATCGTCTCGCGGGAAATACGGAAGTCAATTCCTTTGTATTCCTGCGGTGAAAGATAGGTGTCGAATACGTTGGTAAATCCTACACCGTACATGGTGGCACGTGTTACATACCGATGGGTTTGCAGACTGTCAATCTGCGCTTGTAATCTGGTGCAAAGGGCGAACAGGATGCATCCTGTCAGCCCCAGATATATTAGTTTTTTCTTCATCAGAATAATTTCATCTGCCCGGTGATCTCATCAATAATATCGCCTTCGCTCTTATCACTGTCCGGGTCCAGATTTTCCGGTTCCTCTTCCGGGCTTTCCTGCTGCTCTTGTTCAGGTTCGGGGAAGCGGGTCGGTTCAAGTTCGTTGATCGTATCCACGGTATAGGTCGTGATGCGTTTTCCTTTGGCTTTGAACCCTTTGACAGCTATGAATTCATCTGCATCGATATCCAACGGATCACGGAAGCTGTCGTGTCCGCCAAATATAACTTCCAGACGCGGATAGTACTCATCGGTCAGCAAGATGAGACGGTTATTCTTATTCTCTCCCAGATAGTTCTGTTTGCGGTTGGAGGCCTCGAAGCAGAAACGTTTCAGGTACGGGTAATTCTGTTGATCGGCATCATAAAGTGCAGCGGTCCATACCTTATGGGGATCGAATTTCTCAACGATGCTCACATTGTCTTCGTAGTGATTGCTCAAATCGAAGTTGGTGGTGTAGAAATCACCATTGTTCAGTACAACCAGTATGGAGTCGTCACTTTGGAATTCTCCCAGGTATTCGCCGCGTCCATCATAGTTGAGGCGAAGTATGTCACGGTCGAACCAGACTTTACGTCCACCGAGAGTAGAGCCGCCTTTCTGTTTCAAGGATATTTTGTGTACCGGCAAGCGGGTGAGAATTATCCCCCGTGCCTGGCGTCCCTTGATACTGACTTCGCTGAAGTCATGCTCGAAGATGATGCGGCGTACACGCGGGTTCGGCTTCAATGTCACTTTGATAATTTCGGCTTCTCCGTTCGGGTTGGCACTGAAATAGGTAATTCGTGAATCGGGAGTTCCCAGTGTCACATCATATTCGCGGTCGCGGACCACGGAAGTTACGGCGAAACGTTTTACGTAGGTCGTTCCTTCTTTTCCGTCGCGGTAGGCTACGTTGTAGATTGTACGTTTATCGTTCTTCTTGAATACATTGACATAAAGAACGTTCTTACCGACAAATTTCTTATCGGCAACGGGGGTGACGATATATTTACCATCACGGAAGAAGATAATGACATCGTCGATATCCGAACAGCAGGCTACGAACTCATCTTTCTTCAAGGTCGTTCCGATAAATCCTTCTTCACGGTTGATATAGAGTTTCTCGTTTGCTTCTACTACTTTGGCTGCTTCGATGGTGTCGAAGTTTCGCAATTCCGTGTGGCGCGGGAAATTCTTGCCGTATTTGTTCTTCAGCATCTGATACCAGTTGACGGTATAATCCACGATGTGAGCCAGGTGGTTATCAATCTCGGCAATTTCCTCTTTCATCTTGGCGATCAGTTCATCTGCTTTGTCTGAGTTGAATTTCAGGATACGCCCCATTTTGATTTCCATCAACTTGAGAATATCTTCTTTCGTAACTTCACGGATAAATGTCGGATAGTAAGGTGTCAGACGTTCGTCGATATGTGCACAGGCTGCATCCATGTCTTTGGATTGCTCGAACTCTTTATCCTTATAGATGCGTTCTTCGATAAATATCTTTTCGAGAGAAGAGAAATGCAGGGATTCCAGAATTTCTCCTTTCTTGATTTCCAGCTCCTGCTTCAGCAAATCCATCGTATTGTCTGCCGACTTTTTCAGGACTTTGCTCACAGTGAGGAAATGTGGCTTACTGTCATCGATAATACAGCAGTTGGGCGAGATACTTACTTCACAGTCAGTGAAAGCGTACAGAGCATCAATCGTTTTATCTGATGAGGTGCCGGGTGCGAGGTGCACTAATATTTCTACGTTGGCAGCCGTATTGTCGTCTACCTTACGAATTTTGATCTTTCCTTTATCAACAGCTTTCAGGATAGAGTCGATCACTGTCGAAGTCGTCTTTCCGTATGGAATTTCTGTGATAGCAAGCGTTTTATTATCAATCTTGTTGATCTTGGCACGTACTTTCACGGCTCCGCCACGCTCTCCGTCGTTGTATTTGGCTACATCGATAGAGCCTCCTGTCTGGAAATCAGGATATAGTTGGAATTCCTCTCCGCGTAAATAGCTGATAGAGGCATCACAAAGTTCGTTGAAATTGTGTGGTAAAATTTTTGAAGAAAGTCCCACGGCGATACCTTCCACTCCCTGTGCTAATAATAACGGGAATTTCACAGGAAGAGTGACCGGTTCCTTGTTTCGTCCGTCATAAGAAAGTTTCCATTCGGTAGTTTTGGGATTGAAGACAACATCCAGCGCAAACTTGGACAAGCGTGCTTCGATATAACGGGGAGCAGCTGCGCCGTCTCCGGTGAGGATATTACCCCAGTTACCCTGACAATCGATCAACAGGTCTTTCTGTCCCAACTGTACCAGGGCATCTCCGATAGAAGCATCACCGTGAGGGTGGAACTGCATGGTGTGTCCCACAATGTTAGCCACTTTATTATACCGTCCGTCGTCCAGACGTTTCATTGAATGTAAAATACGTCGTTGCACAGGCTTTAAACCGTCATTGATATGAGGCACGGCACGTTCCAGTATAACGTATGAAGCATAGTCCAGAAACCAATTCTGGTACATGCCTGTTAACTGATGCTTTACGTTTTCGTCCCGCGTGTCCGCCGGTTTGTAGTCTGAATGTCCTTCCGTTATCTCGTTGATTTCGTCACTCATATATCAATCTTCGCTTTGCTTTAACAACAAATTATCTTCCTGAACATCAAAAAAGGGGATGTCCACGCAAAAATACGAAATAAATTCATATGAGGACGAAAAGAACTCACGTTTTTTATGATACTGACAGTTCTGTTAATCCTTTGATTTCACATTCCATACCAATAAAGCAAAAAAGACGGAGAGTAATGCGGCTCCGATCCAAAAAATATTGATATAAGAAAAGTCATAGATTTCTTTGCCATCGACAATGCTTTTATGCCCTCCTATGAGAATACCGCTCATAATATCCTGTATACCTGCCCCGATGTAACTGGCAATACCTACGATTCCTAATGCTGCACCTGAAGCGTTCCGGGGAGCAATGTCAACTGCCATCAATCCGCCCAAGAAACAGAGGAGTACTCCGATCGCAGTACCGAACAGTACCATGGATAACGCGTCTACCCAAAAGTGGACACCCGGAACTAATAGAAACAGACAAAGTGCCATTACATTCATCAGACCGAAGATGAGTGCAGGAGCATTTCTGCGCCCACTGAAAAACTTGTCGGAGATGACACCGGAAAACATTGTACCGATAATTCCACAAACCGAACCGATAGAAATGATAAAACTGGCGTCCAGTGTAGAATATCCTTTCTGGGTTTCCAGATAGAAGACTCCCCAGCTGTTTACGGCATAGCGGCTGACGTACATCAATGCACTCGAAATGGCAAGTATCCAAATTGCGGGCATCATTAGAGCTTGCCGTTGTGCCTTGTTGAAATCGGCAGCATCACCTGTTTCACTTTGCATTTGTGGATGATTGACGGCAGGCAGCCCTTCACTTTCCGGAGAATCATGAAAGAATCTCCAGACGATTAATGCCCCGATTATTCCGATACTTCCGGCTCCAATGAAACCGTATCTCCATCCTAAAGCACTGACAATGGAGGCGACAATAATGAAAGTCATTGCTTCCCCGATGTTGTGGCTTGCCGACCAGAAGCCATAGAACGATCCCCGTTTCTTATTTTCAAACCAACGGGATAATCCGACTACGCAAGAAGCAGTCCCCATTGACTGAAACCATCCGCTGATTCCCCATAATATGGCGAATAGAATGAAAGAGTGGGTGAATCCTAGGCATAAGTTTGCCAGGGCTGTAATTAGCAGTCCGGTGGACATGAAACGCCTGATATTGCTGCGGTCTGCCAGAAATCCGTTAGTGAATTTTCCGATAGCATAGGTGAAAAATAACACTGCTCCGATAATACCGAGCTCTGTTTCTGAAAAGATTCCTTCTTCAACAATCGGTTTCTTTACTACATTCAGGCTTAGCCGACAGACATAATAAATACCATATCCGGCTGTGGCGGAAAGAAAGGTAGCCCACTGCAATCTTTTAAGTTTTTTCTTGTCTTTTTTAAGAGGAGTCGCAGGAGTGCTGATGTGATAAAATTTGATAAGTTGTTTTAACATGGTGGTAGGATTTGATAGCCTAGTGAAAGGCGATAGTAATGGGAAGGTGTATCGATTATCTTCCGATACACCTTCTGATGAAGAAATAAATAAAGAGTTAGTTAGTAGCTTAGTCCATCTTCCCAACCCGGATTTTGGGTTAGAATGCCTTGTGTAAGTACGCGCTGGTCAGCAGGGATAGGCCATAAGTAGTCTCTTTCCTCTTTCCAGTCTTTGCCATAAGTAACTTTGGGGAATCCGATAATATAACCGGATGTTCCGTTGGAGAGATAGATGTCCTTATCCAGTTTCTTTTTATTATCACATTGGGAGGTCGCTGTGGTTTCGTAGATTTCCAGATCAGGCTTCCCGTCACCATCCATATCGTATGTTCCTACTCCGGGAACATAAATACCGTAGTAAGGTACGTAATGATTGAACATTTGTTTACCTTCTTTCCAACGGAATAAATCCCATTGTCTCAACCCTTCCATTACTAGTTCAATTGTACGTTCGCGACGGATTTCGAGAATGACGCCCTTATTCGTTCCCTGCTCAACATTCGGATAGCAAGCTGCCAGATAAGGATCAGGGTTACTGTTGGCATCCGTAAGATTCAGATCCGGCATTTTAGCCCGTTCTCGAATTTTATTGATAGAGATATCCAGGTCTTCTTGTTTGAGTGTTCCCAGTTCGGCTTTGGCTTCGGCATAATTCAGGTAGACTTCCGCTGCTCGCATCAAAGGCCAATCGGAGGTACTTTTAGCGGCTCCGTCATGATCTTTGGTACCTACAAATTTGATAGGTCTGTAGCCGCAATAAGCAGTTAAGTCATTGGCGGTCACGGTTGTTTCTCCTTTTTGGATATAGTTCGGACAAAGTACGGTTTGTTGCAGGCGTGGATCGCGGTTTTTCACCTCGTCTGTGTAAAACATTGTTTCATATCCTTGTTTATCAGTGAAACGTGTTCCGTCCGCCATCAGGTAGTGATTCATAAACCGGCGGGTAAATCCCATTTGCAGGTTAGCGATGCTGAATTGTACGGAGTGTGATAATTGCAAACCTTCGAAGTTATAAGCTCTTGCCAGTACGACTTCTGTGGTTTTGGCGTTGTCGGCACAGAACATATCTCTGTAAGGTTCCGTTCCTTCTTTATACAGGCTGAAGCCGCTTTCGTCAATAAACTGCCGGGCAGTGCTTGCTGCAATTTCCAGGTATTTCTCATAATTATCCAGTCCATGGTATTTCCGATAAGTCCCTTCATAAAGTGCAGCTTGACTGGCAAATGCCAATGCCGCCCATTTAGTGACTCTTGTGTTCCGAGTTTCTGTGCTTTTGGTCGGCAAACTGGTAGCGGCATCTTGGAAATCTTTGAGTACTTGATTCATCACAAACTCGCGGGAATCCCTGGCTTTGACTAATAATTCCTGATCTTCCGAACCCAGCACTTGATCGTACCAGGGTACATCTCCATAACGGCGTACCTTTACGAAATAGAAATAAGCTCTGAAGAATTGGGCCACTCCATTATATTGATTGCGGGCGGTTTCATCATCACAGTTGGAAGAATGTTGCAGGAAGTAATTAATGTGGCGGAGTTTGGTCCATGACCATCCGGTTTCGCTGGCAGCCGAACGGGTTCCTTCAATTACCTGTCCCATGCCTTTGTCGATCATATCATCTGCATTTGTACCGGCTGAAGCATCTGGCTCGTCCAGTAAGGTATAAAATTGATTGGTCCATAATTCCAGATCGGATTTGTTTTGAAAGTAATTCTCTGGTGTCACTGCATTTTCCGGTAGGAGTGTCAGGTCACAGCTATTGAATAGGGCTACGGCCATTCCCAGAATTATTATTTTGTTGATAGCTTTCATACTATATCTGATTAGTCATTAATTAAAAAGTTATATCTACTCCAACAGTGTAAACACGCGGGTAAGCATATCCCGAACCCGTGTTGGATGAGTAAGTGCTACTGGAGATTGCCAATTCCGGGTCGATAGTTTTGTTATGCTTCTTCAGAGGCGACCAATAGTATAGATTTTCTCCCGATACGTAAACACGAACCTTTTCAAAAATACGTTTACTGATAGGCAGTGTATATCCAATAGAGAGATTCTTGAAACGCAGATAAGCGATATTCTGTATATATCGGTCGTTTACGGTGCCGAGTGAACCGCCTGAATAGGATTGATAACCTCTGATACGTGGGAAGAAAGCATTTCTGTTGTCTTCTGTCCAGCAGTCTTCCGGAAATGATTTTTCTACAAATGAGGTAGAAGGGAAAGAATATGGTCCCCAGAATGAATTTGCTCCCTGTGAGGTGGTACTATAAGATGGGTACCAGTCTCTTTTACCAATTCCCTGGAAGAAAGCGGATACGTCGAAACCGTTCCAGCTCGCATCCAGACGGAAAGAATAACTGTATCTGGGAGTTGTGTTTCCAATGATTTGTTTATCACCAGGATCGTCTACTGTTCCAGCTCCGGCCCCAATCACATTGTCACCGTTTAAGTCAGCAAAGCGTACGTCACCGGCACGCAGATAACCGTCGACCTTACTGCTATAAACACGTCCGTTCACGACTTTGTCATTGATCTTTGCCTGATATTCTGCTGCTTCCTTATCTGTTTTGAACAATCCGTCTACATGGTATCCCCAGATTTCTCCCATCTTCTTGCCTACATAATGGTCGGAGATCAGTTTGTCCGGATTATTGTATTTGGTGATTGTCCGTTGGTAATCTCCCAATGTAGCTTGTATTCCATACCTGAAAGGTTTATTGGCCACTTTGAACGAGTCGTTCCATGAAACGGATAATTCCCATCCGTTTGTCCGTAAGTCGGCACAGTTGGCTTTTGGGGTGGAAGCACCGTATACATCCGGTAACGTCAATGAAGTAGTTAGCATATCTGTTGTTTTACGAACGTAATAGTCGGCACTCATACTTAAACGGTTTCTAAGGAATGACATATCCAATCCGACATTGTAGGTTGTAACGGTTTCCCAAGTCAGTCCGGAAGAAATCGGGTTGGAAATCTTTGCGTAATATGCTTTGCCTTCTCCGTCGAAAGTATAGCTGAACTGATTGTCCGAAGTGATTGTCTCCAGATAAGCGTAATAATCTACCTGCTGGTTCCCCAGGCTACCGACGGATGCGCGTAACTTCAGGCTGCTCCACCAGTCGCTTACCGGTTTGAAAAAGTTCTCTTCGGAGATTCTCCATCCGGCAGATACTGAAGGGAAAACTCCCCATCTGTCTCCTTCTGCGAACCGGGAAGAACCATCGGCACGACAGGATACTTCGAGCAGGTATTTACCCATGTAATCATAATTGATACGGCCGAAGAAACCAAGCGTTTTATAGGCGCTGATATCTTGTGATACGGTAAGTACACTTTCAGGAGTTACTGCCGAGAAGGAGTCGAGGTTATCATTGGACAGGTTAGTCATAGAAGTGTTTTTGTTGACATTGCGGTAAGTCTCATACTGGCTACCTGCCACTATTTTAAGATTGTGTTTCTTTGCCCATGAATGTTCAAATGTTGCATAATAGTTCAACATGTGAGTAACAGGGAAAGATTCGTCTTCCTCATAATTATTAAAGATACTTCCGGAAGTGAAAGTTTGTGTCACTCCCTGACTGCGTGAATACTCAAATGAATTGTTGCGATAACGGTACAATTGCTTTCTTTGTTGGTAACTGTAGTTGGCGGTCAGAGTCAGTCCCTGTAGTAACGTAATGTCAATCTGATTGACAACGGACAAGAGTGTTCTGGATTTGCTGTTATGACCTCTTCGTGACGTTAGGTATCCGCCGTCACCGGCTCCCAAGGGAGAGTTGGCATAAAGTTGGTTGGTATATTGCACAATCGTTCCATCCGGATTGAAGGGGACGAATGAGGGACTGATATTTGATTCTAGGCGGGCAATAGTCATTGCGTAGTTGGAAGTACCGTTATAATTGTAATTGTTATTATCCAGTCCGATATTTGTCGACCATTTGATCCATTTGTTTAGTTGAGCATCCATTTTGGCACGGAACGAATAATCCTTATAAAGGTCTTTGTCGATGTTGAACATACCATATTGCTGGTAGTAACGTCCACTGATATAGTAATTCACCTTTTCGCCACCTCCGGTGATAGAGACATTGTGTTCCATCTGTGGGCGGGTACGATTGTAGAAGTATCCATACCAGTCCGTATTTCCATAATAATAATATTTCCCGTCTTCTCCGATTTCCACCCATGGACGTTCCGGATTCTCAGTCATATCATTCCGGCGGTCATAGAGTTTCTGGAGCTCTTCATCTTCGTACAAGTACATATTCACGCCATTGTATGCATGGTAGAACTTGTTGGCGAAAGTGACATAATCGTATCCGGTACGGATAAAATCAGTGGAAGTCGTGTTCTGTGTCCATCCAAATCGACCGTTGTAGCTGATTTTGGCTTTTCCTTTTGTTGCAGCACTTCCCGATTTGGTGGTGATAAGTACCACACCTGCAGAGGCCTTTGCTCCATAAATGGCACATGAAGATGCATCTTTCAATACGGAAATCGACTCGATGTCATTTGCATTGACTTGGTTCAGTGGAACTTCTACACCGTCGCAAAGTACTAATGGCGTACCGCCATTGACAGAGATCCCTCCGCGAATGTTTAATGAATAGCCGGACTCGGGAGAACCGGTGCCGAAAGTCAGATTTACAGACGGATCGGCTCCTTGTAATGCATTGGCGGCAGATACTACCGGGCGGTTGTTCAGTTCTTTGCTTGAAATGGTGGATACAGCACCTGTCAGATTACTTCTGCGTTGGCTACCATAGCCCACTACAACTACTTCGTCAATCATCAGACTGGAAGGTACCAGACGGATTGTCTTAGTCTGACCGTCTTTTACATGAACTGTCGCTACCTCATAGCCTACATACGAAATATCAATAGTCGAAGGAATGGAAGTCTCCAGAGAGAACTTTCCATCCAAGTCGGTAATTGCTCCCTGTGCGGTTTCTTTGTTCATCACCGAAGCACCGATAACGGGATTTCCTTCTTCGTCATAGACAACCCCGGTGATTGTCTGCTTCTTTTTCTCATCGGACTTTTGCTGGCTGGTATCGGACTTTTTACTGATGATGATGCTATGTCTGTTGATGGTATAGCTAACATTCTGTCCCACGAATATCTGATCCAAAACGACCTTGATAGGCGCATTATTGGCATTGATTGACACCTTCTTACTCATGTTGATCTCGGAAGATTTGATTACAACTGAATAATTCTTGGTCTTATGTAAAGCTTCTATCGCTTCTTTTACAGTAACATTCTTTAATTGTAAGGTTATGTCTTGTGCTAGAATAGGTTGAGAGAAAAATATCATCACACAAGCAAACCAGATTGTCGATATATATTTTTTATAAATATTAGTTTGCTTCATATCAGGTTATACTACTGCTAAATTTATGGAGTTGCAGAAGTAATCATGATTACTTCCTGACTCCGGGTTATGGACATTTGTCCGTCTGTATTGAGATTGGATAAAATCTCGTCAAGAGTTTCCCCGTTAGTGAAATAAGCAATGTACGTGTTGTCGCTTAACTTTTGATCTAATATGATGATTCTGGTATCGAAATAATATTCCAGTTCCTTCACAATATCACTAAGGGGAAGATTACTGAAATAGAATCCTTCGCTTTTTGACGGACACTTGTACAGATTGGCAAGGAATGTTTCACGAACAATTTTCTGTGAGGCACGGTTGTACTGGATCATTTCTCCTTTTTTCAGAATCTCATTAGGATGAGTCGGAGTTTTGAACAGTACCGAACCTTCTACGAGTGCGACTTCTACCGTCTCAATATTCTCGTAGGCACGGAGATTGAACTTTGTACCCAGTACCTGCACATGGACGTCACCGGCAGAAATGATAAAAGGCTTGTCCGGGTCCTTTGCCACATCGGCAAAGAGCTCTCCACTGACAAAGATTTCTCTTTTATCTTCTGTGAAGTCGGAAGGATAAATAACCCGCGTGCCTGAATTGACGTGGAGCTTCGTTCCATCCGAAAGAGTGAGTGTTTGATGCATACCGTGTGGTACGGTGATATCATTCCAGTGTGTATTTGCCTTCTTGTTAAGAAGTAAATATCCGGCTAAAAACAAAAGTGGTATAAAAAGGACGGCTGCTACACGCTGCATCCAGCGGATTGAGTGCTGAAGCCTTGGGCGTAGTATGCGAACCTGTTTGGGTTGAATAGCTTTTTGAAATTTCTGAAAGGCTTTTTGAGATAACTCATGGTCCTCTATTTGAATTTCAGAGATAATCTCACGGAAACTCTGGTCCATCAGGTTATTGTCATTTTCTGTCAACCACTTTTGGATTTCTATTTCTTCCTCGTGAGAACACTTATCGTAGAAATAATCTTTTAATATGTCGTTAGTTATCTTCATAGCGTATTTGTTTAAAGTACAAAAATGCATTTTTTTTCTTTATCTGTGAGTATATTATGTTGATTATTTCTGAATAAGATATTCTATTGGGGATAGATTCGTATTCTTAATCTGATCTCATATTCATAAGCACTTGTTTTTATTTAATATAGTGAAGTCAGAAGGAGCAATATAAAATTTCTCATGTTTCTTTATCTGATAAATAGAGTAATAACTTCGAGAGGCTAATCGTGGCGTCCGATTTTCTTCAGGTAGCTGATTAATAACTCTGGTCGGTCCGTTTGTATGATGGATGTACCGAAATCTAGCACCTTTTGGTAAACTTCTGCCCCGTGTTCAAAAGCGTAGTCATCGTATATACCAGCTTCTTCACCTCCGCAGAGCGAGGCCCAAAGGGTGTTTACCCAGATTTTGGAACCTTGGGCAAGGATATCCTTCATACATTTTCTTACTTCCGGAGTTTCTTGTTGCCAGCATACTTCATAAGCCAAAGGGACGATTTTTTTGTCCATATATTGGCGGAATAATTCCTGTCCGCTTGGTTTGTTAATATCAATAATGGGCATGTACATCATAGCGTGCTTATACTTCTTTGCCTGTGCATCTACAAAATCTACCGGTTTTTTGCCTTTAATCAGGATTTGTTCTGTGACTCCCAGTTCTTCTGTAATAGCCATCACTAAATCATAATATTGATACCCTTGGTCTATATTAACCACTATACGGTCTTTGCAAACAGCCAATGCTTCTTTTAAAGTCGGCATCTTGTATTTGGTAGGGCAGTTATGTCCAGTTTTCAGGAAACAGTTTTTGATATAATCGTAAGTTACGTCGCTGACTCTGCCTTTTCCTGTAGTAGTCCGGTCAATGGTACCGTCGTGGCAGAGGACAAGTACACTGTCGGCTGTTAGCTTCAGATCCAGTTCCATAACATCAACTCCCATTCGGATAATTGATTCAATGGCGGGGATCGAGTTTTCCGGGTAATCTCTCCAGTCTCCCCGGTGAGACACTACTACTACATAGTCTGTTTTCGGGTTGTGGATGGCTTCTACTATCTTTTGCGCATTTGTCTTGCCCGAAGTGACAGGAGTGGCTGCAAAAGTGCTTAGAGTCAGCAAGAGCAGAAGTCCGGCGAATAAAATTCTTTTTTTCATATTCATATCATTTTAAGGATTAATTCTTTTTGAATAAAAGAGGGCGAAGCACAAGATGTTGAAGATCGTAGGCTGTGATGATGACATGGCCTTCGTCAAAATCATTCTCGAATGTCACTGTAAGAGTATGAGTCTCTTTGTCGAGTGTTGCTTTAACGTTTACTGCCTGAGCAATAGTAATTATCGCGTCTCCTGCTGATGTTCCCGTCACTTCATATTCAATTTTCAGAGGACTGGCAAGGTCAGTCACCTTGGTAACCGCTTCAGCTTTCAACTTGAGATTCAGTGAATTGAATACTTCCAATGTAAGGGTTTCTCCGTTACCCAATGTGATATTGAGATATCCATCGTCAGTTTTGGATATATTCTTAAAAATGGCAGTCGCGTCGGTGGTAGCTGTAATAGGAGTGCCTTTGCTATCTTTAAGGACTTCACCGTTGACTGTCCAGTAACCGTCGGCGTTTACCCCCATTTCGGGGGTATAGCCGCAGACTGGGACTTTTTTCCCGGCATCATCAGTGAGCCAGTTTGTTTCATTGTCAATGGTTGTAGTCCAATAATACAATTGGTCATCATCGCTGAGGCGTACACCTAGTATCGGAGCTTCTATTACATCTTCCTGGGTTGCTACGACGACTGCTTTTTCTTCATTATTGCTATCTTTGTAGGTAATGACATATTGTCCATCCGAGTTCCGGGTAACGGAGGTGATAACATTTCCTTCCGTCAGATAGCTCAGCTTTGAAATATCTTCGTTGAGTTTATTCGCTTTTGTTTGAAGAGCAGTTATTCGCTCTTTGAAATCATTGAGCTTATTCTGAATCGCGGAGTCGTCATAATCCCCACAACTGGTTAGCAGGAGGGAAAGAAGCAACGAACAGAAAAAATATATTCTTTTCATATCTTGTGTCTTTTAGAAATTAATACTGGGATCGAAATTCTGGTTTGCATGGCAGAATGCATTCTCGTTGGTGGCATCCGGTGCAGAAGTGGGATCGTCCTTATACTTGCTGTAATCACCGACATAACCTCCGCATACACAAGCTTTGCAATTAGTCCAGGTTGCAGTAGAAGCACCCGAATAACCACATAACCACCCCGGACCATGTCTGTTGGTTCCATTTCCTTCGGTAAATACATCTCCCAGAACAGCCCCTTTGTTTACACAGCCGATAATCTGTATGTTGGAGTGACCGATGATACCTCCGGTGCGGACACTTAGGTGAGTCATGACATTTCCATAATTTGTGCAGGACTCTACTGTACATTCTGGTTTCGTTTTCAGGTCATCCGTACCTCCCACAATTCCACCCATACGTTTGTAATTGTAGGTTATGCTCGCTTCTTTACCTTCGAATTGTCCTACCTTATCATCTTCGATGGTTCCTCTATTGTCGCAGTTGTAAATGTTGCCATACATCAGTGTTGCTACAATTCCGCCTGTTCTTCCACTCGGACAACTAATATCACCATAGTTAGTACAGTAATTCAGTTTGCCACCTTCTGCTTTAGCCATGAAGGCGCAGATTCCGGCAGTCTGCATGCCCGTACCTCCATTGCCTGTATTACTGATGTGTCCTGTGCGGACAAATCCTCTGTTGGCACAACCTTGTGCTTTGGATTCTCCTCCGATCGTCGTATTTATAATAGCACCTACCAGACCGGAAAGTGCGTTAAATTCTCCAGATTTATTATCGGCTGTGAAGTCGATATTATAATAGTTAGTACAGCCCTCTATTACTGAATTTTTGGCGAAGCAAACAAGAGGAGCGATAACAGTATATTTAGGTGCTGTTCCGCTCATGATCCAAATAGTAGTGGTACCAGCATCTCCTAAAGCCAAATTCTTGACCGTTGCGTTTTCTATTGAACCGAACAGGCCGTATGCCAGCCCTCCGTTCGTTATATCTGCACTGCAATTCAGATTCTTGATGGCGTAACCTTGTCCGTTGAAGGTTCCGGTAAACGGATGTACGGAAACGTAAGGTTCGGCAGTTGTATAGTTGGAAGCATCTATGTCGCCTATCGGTGTCCAGCTGGTCACGGATGACATATCAATGTCATTCAGCAAAACTACTTCTCCGGCATCATTCTGCCAACGGGAAGTATTTGTTCCATTATTAACGGCTTTCGCAAAGTTAACCAAATCAGTGGCCGTACTGATTCCTCCCTTAGCTTCCACTTCTTTTGCTTCCTGTATCACATCAATGCTTGAAGAAATATTATACAGCGAGTTGGAGAATGTTATTTTTCCGGTACGTTCGTCGCCTGTTTCATTGGCCAGAATGGTGAAAGCGTGTGTGGTTGTAACCAGTGCGCGGGTCCCGTTGTAGGTGATCCACTCATTTTCTGTATTGACTTGATAGGATATGTTCGCAGATATTTGCATCTCAATATTCATTTGTGTACCTTTAAGTTGGATAGGTCCTACATGACCTTGATATATTGGTTCGTCCAGAATAGCAGTACCATATGTGAAGTATATCGGTTTCAATACGGTATTATTACCAGCACTTGCCAGTAACAGGATATTCCCTTCAGTTGCCCCTTCTTTCATGGTGGCGATAAGGGTGGAAGAGATCTTGTCTATTTTGACTTCCATATTGTAGGCAGTAAACAAGTCTACATATGCATTTTCCGACTGTGTACCATATATTTCGTATGGGATACTTACGGGAGTGGTATAGTCTGTTACTGCGTTGTATACCGGACTGTTGAAGCGGATGCTGAGTGCTTCCTGCAAACTCATCCGCAATTCCTGGCCGTCTGCCAGAATAAATACGGCTTCTCCTGTTTTATCATCGATATAGGCTGATTTGAATAACATATTACTTAAATCATTAGCCAATACACCGGTACTACTACCGTTCACACTCCAGTAACCATTCTCGTTTATTTTAACGTCAGGCATCGTTCCGCCAATCGGGAATTTCTTTCCGTCACCGTCAAGGATGAATGTGTAAGTCTTCCCCTTATCAGTAGTCTGTGCCCAGTAGAATTTACCGTCACTATCTTGCTTTGCTGTGATGATTGGGAATTTGATAACATCTCCTTGGGTGGCGATGGTAACGGTGTGGGTTTCCCCACCACCGTCGCTGTAAGATATTATGTAGTTACCATCAGCATCCTGACTGATTAAAGTGATAAACGAACTTCCGAGCACTTTGGACAGTGAGGCCATTTGTGCAGTCAATGTTTCGGTTTGAGCTTCATAATCTCCAATCGTTTTTTCTATTTCGTTGAGGTCCTGCCAAATTCGTTCGTCGTCGTAAGAACTACAACTTCCTAGAAAGCAGGCAGATATAAATAATGATATACTTATAAACTTTTTCATATATTCAGTGATTAACATTCGTTTGATTCATTATTCAAGTACTCTGACATGCAGATAGTTCATGCAGCTTCTTTCACCATTCGCATCCGACACATGATTGATTACATTTCCGATACCATTTTCATAGGTCCACATTACCGTAGAACCTCCTCCATCGAAACGGATTACATCATATAACCCCAACTTTTTGCAGACACGATAAGCTTCATAAAAATCAAGTCCTCTGTCGTTATCTGTTCTTCCGTCTACACAGAATATAATTACCTTCGATTTATCTTGTGTCATTCCAAGATTAGTAGTCGGGTTGATTGTCTCTGCATCTTCTTTCTTGGGAGGAGCGGAGTATATACCATTGTATACGTAGCGATACATGCTGGAATTATGTACTTTAATCGGATCGGTAGAACTACCTATTTTAAGTTCGGCACTAATTTGTACTTTATCTCCTGTTTTCAGACTTTGAGCCAGTTCATTGGCTTTGTCACCTGTCACTTGCAATACCCATTCATTTTTATCTATTACGTATGGAGCTTCTACAGTAGTGCTTCGCCCGTCAATGATTTGGGTAATTGTAGCTTCAAAATCACCGGAATTAACCTTCAATGGTTGGTTATTTTTGCCTATGATAAACAAAGCTTTGGTTCCTATTGGGTTGGTCAACCCCGGATGAGGCTCTTTCACATATCTGAAAGTATATAAATTTGCATCGTATGATGGCTTGCCATTCAAGCGGACAATGGTGTCATTGACTGAATAATATTCATATTCTTTGGTTCCGACTTTCAATTTACCAGTAAAGTCTCTCTTTTCGAAACTGATGGAACGGTTATCAAAGAAGGTGAATCCCCAGACATGATTGGTCAAAGTGGAACGCACATACGGATTATTGACGAATACAGGTTCTCCTTCTTCAATATGCATTCCTCTGGGGAAGCCGTCGTGAGAATTGAAAAAGCCGGTATTGATACCTACGACGATATTTCTTCCTTCTCCTCTTCGTCTGACACAAGTCTCTGACAATGTTTCGCGAAGAATTTTACCATTATTAGAGTTGTTGTTACCATTAGGATTCGGGCAGATCTCATCTGCCATGACTGTTTCGAACGTCACTTTCGGATTGTTCATATCAATCTCGATAGCATAGATATTCTGATTGAAATTGGTGAAAGAATAGTGTTTGTATACGATACCCGATGCCAATTCGCGGTCTTCGGTCACCTGCCAGTCATAGTATGCTTCATCCTGATTAGAGAAGTTATTAGCTTCTTTGGAGAAAGCTCCGTGGCGGACGGCATTGCTGTAAGTGGCAACCGGAGCATCTTCCGGATTGTTCTTGTAAACACTGTAATCTCCGATTTTGCCTCCGATGTGGCAGTCTGTGATATAGTCTGTGCCAGTTTTTGTACCGCTATAGCCACAAGCCCATCCGGCTCCATGTTTGTTGGCTCCGTCTGCGGTTGCATCCGACAGAATGATTCCGTTGTTTGTACATGATTGAACAAATCCGGCGTTGTGTCCGACGAATCCGCCTGCACGACTTCCATTTTGAGAGTAGACGTTTCCGTTGTTAATACAATTCTTGAGGTATTTATCTGTGTTGATTCCCCCTGCAAGTCCTCCGATACGTTTCACATTATATCGTTTGGAGTTTGAGGCAAATACATCGTTCACGTCATCCTGAATAAGTCCTTCGTTAGTGCTGTTTTCAATCGTTCCTTCCTGTAAAGTTCCTACGATTCCTCCGCCACGTCCGGAAGGTGCACTGATATTTCCTTTGTTGATTGCATATCCGATATAGGCTTCATCAATTTCTATATATCCCGCAATTCCTCCTTGGTTGAAAGCGGAATAGGCCCCGGAGCCCGTGTTGACAATATTGCCGCAAGTCAGGTTGCCTTCATTTATACAGCCATTTGTTTGTGTTGTGTCGCCTATTTTATTTCCATACAGTACACCAGCCAAACCTCCCATTCGAACACCGATATTAGCGGCGTTTGTTCCTTCAAAGGATAAGTTTATTTTATTGGTGCATGCCAGTATGCTTCCTTCACAATAGCCTACCAATCCGCCAATAGCTGCCCCTTGCGGAGCTTTACCTGTAATGGTGGCATTACCGGAAACCACTAAATTTCTGATAATTCCCGAACTGCCGAGTGAATTAAATAATCCGTGGGCGATATTGCCGTCTTCAAGATTATACGTACAAGTTAGGTTGTTAATTGAATGTCCTTTACCGTCAAATACCCCGTTGAAGGTTTGCTCGCCGATTGTATAAACTACTTTTGTATTAGCACTGGTAGTATTACTTGTAACTTTACTTCCTACACCGCTCGTCAGTGTAATATCTTTCATATCGATATCATTCAGTAGGATTACGTTTCCTTCTGTGTCTTTGAATTTACGTAAACTACCTCCATTCGTGACCGCATCTATAAATGCTTTAAAGTCTGTTGCAGTAGCAATGCCTCCGTTTTCGACGATTGGTAGAGTAAAGCGTACCGGCTTGATTAATACATTATCTTCAGTATCATAGAGCATAATCATGGTTACTCCCTCTTCAAAATCATCGGTAAAGGTAACAGCCAGTGTTTTATTGCTGCTATTCAACTTGACTTCTACTCCATCGTCGCTACGTGTGATGAGCACCAGTGTTTGTGCTGCCTTTTTCCCGATAATATTATAATTTAAGGTAAGGCTTTTCGTTCCTTCCTCTATAATAATAGGAGAAATGGCAGGTTGACCTGCATTTTTAAATTCTACATTAAATAGCGTAAAGGTACTGACCGATAGAATTTCTCCGTTGCCTAGTGTTATTGAGGCAGTTCCGTTATCGTTCATTTCCACTTTAGTAATCAGTGAAGCCGTTTTACCTTCGGCCTTAATCGGCTTTTGGTTACTGTCGAGAATCTGCTGGTCATTGATAACCCAATATCCATTCTCATCCACTCGTATTTGAGGAGCGCTACCCGATACTGGGATTTTTTGTTTGTTGGTATCCAACAGGAAAGTTGTTTGTCCTTTGGTGGTAGTAGTCCAGTAATAAGTTCCGGCTTCTTCTTGTATTCCGATAATCGGACTGGAAACCATTTGATCGGTGGTAGCGATGGTGAAGCTATGCTCTACATTGTCACTTCCTTTATAAGAAATGACATAACCGCCATTAGCAGCTTCTGTGACAGAGGTGATTGCTCCTCCTTTCACAATTTGGCTCAACGCATTCGCTTGTAGTTGCAAACTGTTTAGCTTCTCTTTCAGTTGATCGAGATCTTTGTAGATTCCATCAATGTCCTTCCAGGCAGCCGAGTCATCATAGTCATCGGTGCAACTGCCAATCACAGGCATGAGTAGCAAGAATAAAAGTAGAAAATTTCTCATGTTTTTTAAATAATTTGATTCAATGGTTAATAGCGCGCTATTTATAACTCGTTTCTATAATGAAGAACACATCACTTGGAGGGGGTACGTAATCGGATTTGAACTTTTTTTTTTTAATCATCACTATTTTCAATAAGACTTGAATTTTTCATATTAATTTCATAGTTTTGTCATCAGAAGCATACTATTTCCTGTTTACTCCTCCCTTACATATTACAATATGATGTGATTTTAAATAGGGTTTGGTATATCTTCTATATTATTTATAGCTTTGTTGCCTAGAAATCTTTTTCGGAATAAACGATGAATAAAACTGATTTATCTTCTGTTACTGAAGAACAACTGTTGTTACGGCAGTTGAGAGAAGGGGATATGGGGAGCTATGAGACCCTTTTTCATCGTTATTATCCCACCTTTTTTGCTTTTGCCAGAGGTATGCTGAAGGATGCAGGGGCAGCAGAAGATATTATCCAGAATGTATTTATGAAGATCTGGATACATCGTGAAGCTTTGGATGAAACGATGTCAATCAAGAACTATATTTATGTACTTTCCAAACGGGAGGTTTTCAATTATCTTCGGGCCAAATACAATACCCATGTTGTGTTAACGGAAGACATGATGACATTGGAGCAATCTTCAAGTACGGATGAGCCAACTACAGACTATCGTGAATTGCGTGAAGCAGTACAAAGTGTGATTGATACGATGCCGCCTAAACGTAGGAGTGTGTTTTGTCTTAGCCGTTTCAAATCCCTGACTAACCAAGAGATTGCTGATAAACTCGGTATTTCTATTCGTACCGTTGAGAAGCATATAGAATTGGCTCTTCGCACTTTTAAAGAACAGTTGGGGAGTTTCTTTGCTCTTTTTGTGGGGTGGTTCCTTTGAATGAGGCTGTAGCGACTGCAGGGGGGCTACTTGTATAACAGAAAGAGATATGGTATTTGAACACCATATCTCTAAATAACTTATTAAAAGTGAGAGGAATAAGCTGAATTAAACTCGTATTTCCCATCCTTTTTCATACTCTCTTCCCCAGAGCTTATTAGCCTCCAAATCGTTGAGAATACGGCCGCTTCCCGGATCGATTTGTAATGAATGACCGACGCGCTGAGCGATATTACCCAATTGTACTAGCTGGGTACTGATACAGGCATCTACAATTCCGGAGTTTAACTTAGTACCTTTGCGGATAGCATCAAACCAGTTCCGGAAGTGGAAAGAGTCCAGCTTTTCTGAAGGATTCAGGAGATTTCCGGTTTCAAACTTCAAATCACTCTTTACCTCCTTGATCGTTTTGCCTTTGATATCTGCTATCTTATATTCGTTACCACCACCAATAAAAAGAGTGCCCGTATCTCCATAGAATGCAGTACCGACTCCATATCCGTCTACCGGCATCGTATTGCAACTACGTCCCTCCCAGGAGAAAGATGCTTCGTCGCCAAACTGGAAAGTGATAAGCTGTGTATCCGGCGTCTGCCAATCATCCTGAAAACGATAACGTCCTCCGATTGAATCTACTTTGGTTGGATAATCCACACCTAGTCCCCAGCGAAGCATGTCGACAAAGTGAGTACCGTTATTTAAAGCTTCTCCAGTTCCCCAGTTCCAGAACCAGTGCCAGTTGTAATGAATGAAGTTATCCTTGAAATCGGGTACACGAGGGGCAGGGCCTTGCCACAAATCCCAGTCCAGATAATCCGGTACGGGAATGACTTTACCTGTTCCGATAGAAGGACGGTTGTTGACATACCATGATTTGGCATATCTCACTTTTCCGATGGTGCCGGACTTGATTTCCTCCATCGCTTTGATTACATTCGGGAATGATCTGCGTTGATTGCCAACCTGAACGATTCGATTGTATTTTAAAGTGGCTCTAACCAACATTTCATTTTCTGCCGGATTGTGGCTAGTTGGTTTTTCCAGATAAACGTGTTTGCCGGCTTGCATAGCCATAATGGCTGCTTTAGCATGCCAATGGTCCGGAGTGGCGATTACTACTGCCTCAAACTCATTGGATTCTAACATTTTGCGTATGTCTTTTTCTCCTTTAGGAGTCCGTCCGGTCAGTTTGTGAATCGCAGCCTGGCATTTTTCAAGTGCTCTTGAGTCTACATCGCAAATGTAAGTTACTTCACAATCGGGTTGTTTGGCAAATCCTTGCGCGAGAGCACTGCCTCTGGAATTTACGCCAATAACTCCGATACGTATTTTCTCATTAGCTCCCAGAATATCTTGATATCGGCTGGAACCAAACCCTGGAAGTATGCTTCCTAAAGAAAGTGCAGCTGTACCTGCTACTGTTTTTTTGATGAAATCTCTTCTTGTTGTCATAGTATCTATTTTTCTCCAAAATTAGGTTGTTATTAGGATATGTGAATGAGTATTTCCGCCAATTCTCCCTCAAAAAACGTAAATTTCTTATTTTTTTCTTCGGAAAAGACGGATCAGGACGCTAAGAATTCCCCGGGGAATCCATAGGATGAAATAAATGAAAATGCTGATGACAATCACATATCCGATTTGAGAAATTACTTCGATCCATGGTCGGGAATAGACAATGATTGCAATAACATTGACGATAAACGCAAGTATGAAACTTAGAAGATAGATATTTCTTTCTCGTTTCAGCTTTTGGGATGTGATGATAATATCTTTCATGGTTTAGAATTTCATATAAGGTATTTTATATTCGTCAGGAAAGAATATGTGGCGTTGTTCTTCCATGGCCTGATTTCCAAGTAAACAAAGAACCGTTGAACAATATGCTTCTTCAACTATATTCTGTGCTTTCTCTCCGGTGATACATGACTGGCAGAAAGAAGACAGGATAATGTCCGAACCGTCTTTGTCTGCTCCGATCATACTCAATCCACTGTTTACGTGGATATCTCCATCAATGATAAAGTGTGGTGTGTACTCCATTTTTGTTTCTGGTCTCCAACTAGGACCTGCTGTCGGGATGGCGGCAAAGACCTTGTCTTTTACCTGGTCAATCAGTTGCCGGATACCCGAAGTTGAATGATCTTCTTCCAAATAATAAATACCTTTTGCCATTTCCACGGTTCCTTTACTTCCCAGAATTTGGTCTTCCATTCCGTTGAACTTATTGGAAATCATTGATTCGTATGCGATCTTAACTCCATCCGAGTATCTGTAAGTGACATTGACGCTATCATAAACTTCTCGTCCGTCTTTCCAGTATACAATGTCACCCATTCCCACAATGGATTCTGGCATTTTTTTGGCTGCCCAGTTACAAACTTCCAACTGATGGCATGCTAATTCCGTCATTAATCCTCCGGAGCTCTCTTTGTATAATCTCCAGTTAATCTTGCGTTCCAGCTCTGGTGAAGGAACCGGACGACGCCAGTCTGCATTACGGAACCAGTGACAGCGAAGACCTACCACATCTCCGATGAGACCGGAATGGATCATCTGCATTCCCTTGATGTACTTCTCGTCATACATTCGCTGCATACAAAAATAGAGAACCTTGTCTGACTGGTTGTAAGTGTCATAGATAGCTTTGCACTCGTCAAGGGTACGTGCCATTGCTTTCTCGCAAAAGACATGTTTGCCGGCAGCTAATGCGTCCAATACAATAGGTGCATGCCAGTTTAGTGGTGTGGATATGATGACTCCATCGATGTCTTTCAATTCCAGTAGTTTGCGGTAATCCGTATATGGCTTTGCATCCGGACAAAGTTCCAATGCTTGTTGAAGATTGGGGGCATAATTATCACATACGGCAACAATTTGTGCATGAGGTATTTCTTTGAGGTTATGGATGTGGTATTGTCCTCTGGACCCGGTACCAATCAAAGCTATTCGTGCTTTCTCATGCTTGATCTCTTGTAGTTTCTCCGGAGTACAGGAAGTCAGCCAAGGAGTGGTCGCCAATAATGCGGTTCCTCCGGCAACGTATCCTAGGCTTTTGATGAATTGTCTGAGTCCTAAGTCTACTCCTTTTTCTTTATGTTCTTTCATATCATAAATTGTATAGGGTTGCTTGTATATTATTGAACTTTTCTGAAATCTTTTTTTGTTCCTGTTCATTGGCAATCATCCAGACCGTACTAAGAACTTCGGCTTCCAACGGGTCGGGGGACAGGATAGAACTTGCTTTTCGTTGTTCATTAAATATGCCTGTAAGCGGATTCATAATGTGTCCGGTATATTGTAACGTATTACCGGAAGTGGATAATGTTGTATCCTGCAGATCGAATTCTTTTAGAAGAGACTGATTGTACGGGTTCAGAAAACTGACTTTCCAACAATCTCCATAAGGATGATGTCCTATACCCAGGATCGAACTGTTTCCAAAATTAGCAAATGCATCACTAATATTCTCCTGTTCAATGAATTTTCTTATTTTCTTCAAAGCATATCCTTTGGCAAAACCTCCAAAATCAAGTGAAATATCAGGAGATGTAAAGGAGATATATGAATGTTCATGAAGTTGTATTTGGGAGAAATCTTTTAATGTAATGTCGAATAAGTGTGAAGTGGTCTCATAATAGTATGAGCAAAGCTGTAAGATTGATTTCATCTCTTTACTGATTTGAATCTTGCTTTGAGAAGCATGATTATTAATCTTGGAAACTTCACTATGAGGATCAAAACGATTTAATATTTTATCCAATCGCTCCAGCTCATAGGCGATATCTGCCCAAAGTGTATTCAATCGGTCGATATCGGAATGAATGAGCAGGATATCGAATCGGGTCCCCATGATATGAGGAATGAAGCCATGAAACATGGCTTCATTTTCATAATATTTGCATCTTGTTTCTAACACCTATTGTTTTGTTTATTTGTTTCCTTTCTTTGCCATTTCTACAGCAGTAGTAGTAATGTAATATTTAGCTAGTGTATTTTCATTTTCCCATTCCGGCATATCCTGATTGTGTACATAATGCAGGAAAGCCTTTGCCACTTTGCTGAAATGTTCTTCGTGTCCTAATCGTTTTTCCTGTGGTATGTCAATCAGATAAGTTCCATTCTTTTTGTTTTTGACAGATAAGAACGGATAAGTTATTTGAAGCTGTTCCACTGTTTTTTGCAATTGAGCTTCAAATGTCCTATTGTCAATGTCCGGTTCTTTCTGTATATATAGCTCTTTTACAAATCCATTTTTTTCATCCTGAACGATTTTTAAAGTGGCTTTACTTCCTTTCTTTATGGAAGTAAATGTATCTCCTCCGTTAGTGGGTGGAGTATAATGCCATGTGACTTTTATTCCTATACAAATCCCTTTAACGGTATAGTTGAGACTTCCGTTTGCCATCACTTCCAATACATCGTTTTTTATGTATCGATTAAGATAAGCGGGAAAAGAATCGACTTGTGTCGATTGACTGAACTCTGCTAATGTAATTGGAGTTGCCCAGTGTTTGGCGGCATTCACGGTGACATCCGATTGATAATGAATCGTTTTATCAGGAAAACATTGCCAGTTGATAAGATCGATCAGATGTGTTGTAACATCTGCAATCCCTTCTCCTTGTTGCTCTACATCATAATACCATGCCGGGCGAATTAATGGCTTGCCAGAAACTGTCTTGAAAAAATGATGCACGCTTTCCATTATGACAGATGGATTGTCCGGTGAACCTTTTTGTAAATCTCCGAATAATTCCGTCTGATGCAAAAGCTCTTTTTCTATGATATTGAGGATATCATAACGTTCCGTCATCAGATCGTATAAAAGAAGATTCTTTTCTTTGGCGAGTTGATAGGCTTCTGTCAATAACTTGAAATCCTGTGGATTGATAGCCAGTGGCTTATCGGCAAGGACATGATATCCGGCTTTGATAGACTCCATGATATAGCGCGTCTTTTTCTGATTGTTTCCGGCCAATACTGCTATATTACCTTTATGATCGGCAAGCATTTTCTGGAGATAATCATCTCCGGTATATACTTGTTTTTTCCATGTCGTAGGAGATTCCGCCCGCTGATTATAAGAATCAATGCTTTCCAGATATTGGTTGACGGCTATTCCTTCGGGGGCATATATCCGGATGGTGTCACTGACATCTGTCAATGTCTCTTTTTGAAGTAGGCTGGCATGGAAATGTCCGGGATCGAGAACCACTACTTCTATTTTACATGAATCATTGGCTTCCGCCTTATTCATAATCTGTTTCTTGGAGAAAGAACATGAAGAAACTATAAATAAGATTGATATAAGCCCGATTCCTTTATATATAAATTTCATTTTCTTATTTATTATAGGTTTTGATTAATTTCCGGGCGTCTTTCCATCCTTTTTGGTAAGCTTCTTCCAATGTGACAATTCTTCCATTCTCTTCTTTACTCATATTGGATGCTTTCATGAAAGTGAATATTTCAATTGTTTCTTCTCTGGAGATAGGAGAGATTCCTGTTTGAAAGTATTTAAGAATCTGTTCAAGAAGCGCTTTATAACCTTGGTAACCTCCTGCGGCTACTGCTCCTTTTGAAGTATAGGCAGTTCCACCATAAATTTGCGGTCCTTTTATAATCGCTCTGAAAGTTCCGATTCTACCATCTTTCCATCGTCCTACTACTACATCCCCTCTATCTGAAGACATCCGGTTGACTGATTCGCATCCTGTTCCCATAATTGTGTATAATGTTTCTACTCCATGAATGCCATAGAAACCGAAATCCGGATGCGTTGGCTCCACTTTGTGAGGAGAATAACAATCGGCTCCAAGGATTTTGCCAAATTCTCCATTTCTTAATTTCTGGTTTTGAGGAGTAAATCTAAGAGCAGAAGAGGAAAAAACAGGTGCATTGTATTTTTCTGCCATTTCATAAATAGCGATTGCATCTCCTAAAGTAGCTCCGACAGGTTTGTCAATATAGCATATCTTACCTGATTTGAATACCTCGACGGCTTGTTCCAAATGTAGTCTGCCGTCATTGGTTTCCAAAAGGACACAGTCTACTTTTTCCAGTAAATCTGCTATTGATGAGGTGATTTCCACGCCATTTGCTTTGACCTTTTCAATGTATCCGGGGATTCGTTCGTAACTGGATTGAATAGTCTTTGAACCGTACGGATACGCTGCTACTACCCTAAAACCTTTGGAAAAGGTCTCATCCGAACCACTATTAATCAATTCGGTGAAAGCGGTGGAATGGGATGTGTCCAGACCAATAATTCCGATCCGCATAACTTTTTGTGCGTGTATACTGAAGCTGATAGCCAGTAGTATAAGAAGTGAGATTCTGTTTTTCATAATCCTTTATAAATTAATTCTTTCTGCACTTTCCGGGTCCAAATATAACGAAGAATTTTCTTTTCTTCGCAATATGCTGGCCGGACATTTTTCTGAAACTTCACCATAAACAGTCTGATAGACTGCTTGAGCTTTATTTTTGAACGGGACGATACAAAACATCCATTCAGCTTTTAGCAAAGCCGGTATCGTGAGTGTTAAAGCTTCTTTGGGTACTAAGTCTAGTGTCTTGAAGCATTTTTCATTGACTTGCTGTTGGCGACATATTGGGTCCAGTTCAACTACTTTCACAAGTTTGGGATCATTAAAGTCTGCTACATCCGGATCATTGAAAGCAATATGCCCATTTTCTCCAATTCCCAAACAAACGATGTCAACCGGATGCTTAGTCAGCAAGTCTGCATATCGCTGACATTCCTCTTCAAGGTTTTCCGCCAGACCATTCAGATAGTTGACTTTCTTGAAAGGAACTTTGTCAAAGATACGAATTCTAAGGAAATGTCCAAAACTTTGTGGGGCTTCCGGATGTATACCGATGTATTCATCCATATGAAAAGCGTTTATTCTGGTCCAGTCGATGCGTTTGTCATGAATCAGATGACTCAAAAACTCATTTTGTGAGGGGGCAGCGGCGAAAATCATATTTATTTCCGGTTTGCTTTCCAATAAGCGACAAATTTGGTCGCCGACTTCTTTTGCGGCTACACTGCCCATCTCTTGAATGGACGGGAAAATTCGAACTGTTAATTGTTCCTGCTGAAAAACTTTGGTCTTAGTTTCATTTAGTATAGATAACATGGCCTTTTAATATTGTATTATTTATATTTATTTGATTATCAAAAATGACTATGTCGGCATCCTTACCGATTTCTAAAGAACCTTTTTCTTTGTCAATATGAAGAATACGGGCGGGCGTCAGGGTCATCATACGGACGGCGTCAATGAGAGGAACACCGGCTAAATATATCATGGTTCGAACCAGTCGGTCGGTTGTTGCAACACTACCGGCAAAAGCTTTCCGATCCGGCATTTTGGCCACTCCGTCTTCGATAATGACTTTCTGACCGTTGTTGAGGCTACCTAATATCGATTCACCGTCCGGCATACCCGCTCCTCTCATGGCATCAGTGCAGAGGGCTGTTTTATCAACTCCTTTGAACTTGTATACGAATTGGAGCAGGGGTTTCGGAAGATGTATGCCATCGGCAATAATCTCCACTGTCATATCTTCAATCAAGTAGGCGGCTTCTACTACTCCGGCATAGCGGAAAGCATTTTTGCGGGTCACTGATGACATGGCCGAATAAAGGTGGGTCACATGTGTATAACCTGCTGTAAAGGCTTTCTCAACTTCTTCATAAATCGCGTCGGTATGAGCGATGGAGGGCAGAATATGATGTTGTTGCAGAGTTTGCCCTAGTGCTAGAGCACCCTCCAACTCTGGAGCTACGCTCCAACGGATAATATCTTTTGAGGCTTCCAGAATGGCATTATATTCTTCTGCTTGCGGCTTTTTCAGGAAGTTCGGGTCTTGCGCACCACATTGTTTCGGTGAAAAGTAAGGTCCTTCCAAATGTAAACCGATAAACTGCGAACCATTGATATTCATTTCTTTGGCTTTCCGATATACGGTAAACGTCGTCATTAACTCCTCGTTAGTGCTAGTAAGTGTGGTGGGAACCATTGCGGTAGTACCATACTTGGCATGTGTCTCGGCCACTCCGAGAAAAGCTTCGATAGTACCATCCATGAAGTCATGTCCTCCTCCTCCATGGATATGCATGTCGATGAATCCTGGTGAAACATAATTCTGACGGGCGTCTATTACCTTGTCACCGACGAGCGGCTGATAGCTTCCATTGGGAATAATCTGCTCAATTTTTCCATTTTCGCATATCAATGTTTGCCCCATTTTTATGCCTGTTGGTAGAATGAGTTTTCCATTTGTTATGATGAGTCTTTCCATATTATTTCGTTTTTAATTTATTTCCAGGAGTCTATTTTATGACCTTTAACTGCAAAGAAAACCAAATATAAAAAACAGGGAATCAATACCCAATAACCGAAACGCAGACTATACATATCTGCCAGATGACCATATATCAGAGGCAGAATGGCATTGCCACATAATCCCATGATAAGAAGAGAGGAACCGGTTTTGGTGAATTTCCCCAGTCCATGAATGGAAAGTGGCCAGATACCTGCGTAGATTAAAGCATTTGGGAAACCCAATGCATTCAGAAAGAAAATGGAGGCATTGGCATGATGACCGAACAGAGTTACTTCAAAATCTGCAAATACAACTCCGAATGAAAGGAGTAATCCGATGATGGTACAACCTATAAGTGCATTTTTTTGTGAAACATATTTGGGTATTAACAGGATTCCTAGGAGGTAACCAATCATAGTACAGGCCAATGTATATGAGGGAAAAGTTTTAGCTTCAAGCAGGTCCATACCCATCGAATTGGCATAATTGATGATTGTATCAATTGCGATAACCTGTGTTCCTACATGAAGAAATATAGCCACTGCTCCTAAGATAAGGTAAGGAAAGTCGAAAATACTTTTTCTGGTGTGATGGTGGCTACCTGTATCTTCCGTGCTGTTTTCTTCGTCTGTATTGATTTCAGGCAGAATGGAGTAACGGATACCGATACCGGTAAGCAGTAAAATAACGCCTAGAACAGCATAAGGCACAATGACGCGTTGTATTAATTCGTCAAGCATAGCGTTCTTTGTGACTATGTCTAAAGTCCCCGATTCTATAGTGGCAAAAAGCTCCTTGTCGGTAACATTTAATATCAATGCAGCAAATATGAGCGGTGAGACGATACCTGCGAATTTATTGCATATTCCCATAATACTGATTCGTCTGGCGGCACTATCAATAGGACCGATAATAGTGACATAAGGATTAGCGGCAGTTTGCAATATGGCTAATCCGGTGCCGATGGAAAACAGACCGGCCAGAAATATCTCGAACTGACGGGCTAATGCTGCCGGAACAAATAAGAAAGCTCCTAAGGCGGTAAGCATAAAACCATACATAATACCTCGCTTGAATCCCACTTTCTTGAGAAGTACTCCCGAGGGGATAGCCATTACAAAGTAGGCGATGTAAAATGCAAAGGCGACAAAATAGGATTCGAAATGTGTCAGTTCACAGGATATGCGGAAGTATGGAATCAGTATGGCATTGACCCACGACACAAATCCGAAGATAAAGAACATCCCTGCCAGAATTGCAATTGATATGTAGTATGTCTTTTTGCTGCTTATAAGGTTATTGTTTCCCATGTGTTTTTATTTTTTCAGTTCGAAATCTTTCTGTAATTTGATGTCCCGTGACGATGCGCCTATTAATACTGTAAACATACCCGGTTCGTCTTTCCAGCGTTTACTTTCGGTATCGTAGTATTGTAAGGCGCGGCGTGGTAACTTGATAGTGACTTGTTTGGATTCATCCGGTTTTAAGCCAACCTTAGTGAACCCTTTTAACTCTTTAAACGGGCGTTCTACAGAACATTTGTTTTGATGCAAATATAACTGTGCAATTTCCTGGCCATATCGTTTTCCCGTGTTAGTAATGGTGAATGATACGGCAAACTCTGTGTCCGATTCTTTCCATACAGATTTCATCTTTATGTCTGAATAAGTAAAAGTGGTATAAGATAATCCATAACCGAATTCAAATTGGGGGACTACACGGTAAGTATCGAAGTAGCGGTAGCCGACCATAAGCCCTTCCTTGAAACGGACGGTGTCGTTTATACCCGGATATTCTCCAAATACGTGATCAGGCATATCTTCCAGACGCTTACACCAGGTAGTAGTCAGTTTTCCCGAAGGATTGACTTCTCCAAACAATGTACGTGCTAGTGCATTTCCTCCTTCCATCCCTAGAAAACTGCCGTGCAGTAATGCCGTAGCATCATTATACCATTCTCCTATCTCGACGGGGCCACCGGAGATTAGTACCACTACAGTGTTGGGATTAACCTCCAGGATACCTTTTAATAATCTGTCCTGTTGGTAGGGAAGCTTTAAATTCGGCTTATCATACCCTTCACAGTCAGAACCATGTTCGTGGGAGGTTCCACCTATATAGATTACCAATTCTGCTTGAGCAGCTGTATTGATTGCTTTCTTATATAACTCTTCATCGAATTTATCAAATTCGTTCGTGAACCAATGACCAACCTTATACGCCTTTTTACTCAATTGATAACCGGGGGCATATTCGATCCGGGCTTTTCCATCTAAAAGATTTTGTAGCCCTTCCAAAGGAGTGACTTCATATTTGGCTTTGAGTTTTGTACTGCCACCTCCTGCTGCAAATACTTCGGTTGCATTTGCGCCAATCACTGCGACATTCTTGTATTGTGCCGGGTCTAGTGGTAGCATATCTTTGGAATTCTTCAATAATACCAATGATTCCTCCGCTATTTCTCTGGCAGCCTTAGTATGGGCAGGTATTGCAAGTTTGGCTGCCATGCCTGTGGTGTCATAAGGAGCTTGTCCTATTAAATCAAGTCGAATCATCAATTTCAGAATATTACGTACTTTTTTGTTGACAGCTTCTTCCGGAATCTCTCCATTACGTACTTTCTTCAATAAAGGATCGGCTAAATAATATTTATTGAAAGCATATTTCCCATTTTCTTTGATGCTTGTTCCCATTTCGACATCCATACCACACAGAGCTGTTCGCTCTGTGTTATGGACTGCATTCCAGTCTGATACGACTAATCCGTCAAATCCTAGTTCATCACGAAGTAAAGTATCAAGAAGATAAGGACTTTCCGTACACCACAACCCTCGAACCTTGTTATATGCCGCCATGGCTGCCATGGCTCCACCTCGTTGTATGGCAGCTTCAAAAGCCGGAAGATAAATTTCGTGTAAGGTGCGTTCGTCTACTTCTACACTCACTTTGTACTGGTTGTATGCCTGGCTATTCAGAGCAAAATGCTTCACACAAGAGGCTACTCCCTGTGACTGTACTCCTTGTATATATGGAACAGCCAGTTCACCGGAGAAGAAAGGATCCTCGCTGAAATATTCCCAATTACGTCCATTGAGTAAGGAACGGTGAATGTTGACTCCCGGAGCCAGACTTACATGCTTACCGCGTGCTTTACATTCAGCTCCAAGAACTTCTCCATATAGCTGTGCCAGATCACGGTTCCAAGTAGATGCTAAGGCGCTTAATGCAGGTAGATAGCTACATGCGTCGTTATCCCATCGGGCGGATTCCCACCCATTGGCTACTCCCTCAAATCTTACTCCGTGAGGTCCGTCGGAGTAGTGCAGGTCGGGGATGCCAAGCCTCGGAACACCGGTACTTGAAAACATCGTGTTACTGTGCAACATTCCAATTTTCTCTTCCAAAGTCATTTGCGATAATAAACTTTCTATCTGTTTATCAGTACTTGCTACTTTATTACCAGTCAGGCAGGAGGAGAATATAATCAGAATCAGCCAGCTATATGGAGTCAGTCTTTTCATACTAGAATACTTGTTGTCTTTGATTATTTTGAGTTATTTTTTCTTGTTTCAATTTCACTGTACACAGCATCCGGGATCAGATCAAGCCAGTAAGGATCCTGGACGAGTTCCTTGTACAGTTCAAGTGCCAGAGGGTCACTTTGCAGACGGCGGTCACCATTCTCTGCATTTTCGTGATTCTCCCATACGACGACCTTGACACGTGGCTCTTCATCCTTCAGCTTAAACCATTCTCTTACCCATCTCTGGTGGTCGCATGTACTGGAGTATCCTCCTTCACTAATCATGATAGGCTTGTCTGCCGATACCTGCTTGATGCCTTGCATCAGCGTGAGCGGATATCTTCTATCTTCCGGATAAGTAGCACTAAGCGATGGTGGATAACAGCTTACTCCCAGCCAATCTACATACATATCTCCTGGATAATAGTTTTTCATTGCGTTTGCTTCCGTACCCGGCATGCTTACACTGTTGGGTGACCATACGAAGACATTGTAGGCAGTGACACCCAACTGTTCTGCAATGTTATACATACGTCTCCAAGCCTTGACATAGTTTGTGGGATCTCCGTAATACGGAGTCCAGCTTCCATTCATTTCATTGGCTGGTCTGAACCAGATAGGTCCCATGTCACGTACTTTTTGGGCAGCCACTTCGGCGAAGTATGATTTGTGAAAATCGTCGAGTTCGCCATTTGCCATTTGTTGGGTGGGAATGACGGGCAGCCATCCGTAAAGGAAGAATCGGTATTTGCCCTGATAGTTTTTTCCCCAGTATTTCTCACGTACTGTTTGCATTTCGCTGAAATTTCGTCCCGGTTCCATATTCTGATACCATAAGATCATAGATAGTTGCTTTCCCACCAATTTTTCAAATAAGGCAACGGCACACTGGTCAGTACTTCCTTCGCGGTCTTCCGGATCGAATCCGTATAATGGTGGGAATGCTCCATGATAACACCCTTTTTCGGGGACGTACTTCATGTCATTATGAAATTCTCCCATTACCTTGATTTCGTCGATGAGCATCATCGTACTGGTGGAAGCTGAAGATTTGAGAGTCGCTTTCACATATCTGCATGCTACATTACTAAAGTCTGTTTTTCCCCAAGCGTCCGACTTTCCGTTGCTGTCGGAATAGGTAATTGGTGAGGCTGCTTTTTCCCATTGGCTTTTGTCCTTGCTGGTTGATACTTCTATTTGAGTAGGGAATACAATTTGTGATGTCGGATCGGAAATAGCATGTACTGATACTTCTGTGATATTGCGTAATGATCCCAAATCAATTATTACTTCTACAGTTTGTGCATCCCAACCGACTCCTCTGTTTTTAGTCGAGAGGGTACCGGTCTCCTCATCCGTCAGTTTGGTGCCGGATGTCCAGGGATCAAGAGGGGCTTTATCAGCATAGGCACTGTTGGCTACAACATTCATTTTATAGAATTTGCCTGCCGCCACATTAATAATGCTTTGTTCATTTGGATCTTTGGGCTTATTTGGATCAAAAGTAACTTCCCATGATCTCGTTTCTTCTGCATTGCAAGCGTATATGAGTATTGCAACTGCTATTAACCATAAATTTTTTAATTTCATATTTAGTGGTATATTATAAGGTTGATTACTGGTTGTTTGTATTACATATCAATACAGTCATATTGGTAGCAGGCGATGCCTCCATTAGAGAATACGAGATAAACGTATAGATAATAACCATTTTTGGCAACTTTAAATACGACATCTCCGGTTCCTTCGGTGTTTTGACCGGAATTCTCGAGACCTCCATATATCTTGTCCGGACATACTATTATTTGGTTGTCGAACGAGCCGCTACTAAGATCATACATACGGACAGCATCAGAACCAGTTACGGCATAGTTGAAACTATTTACATGATTGTAAATGATATAAGGTACTTTGTTGAACACGGCATAGTCTACGGCATTGATAATTGTGTTACCCGGAGCACCCGTATTTGCCGCTTTTATGCTATTGTCTGTTCCTTTAAACCAGTAGAAATAGCGTTTGGCAGAAGTATCTGTGACATGGCTGGCCAAGAAATAGTCACTTTGAGTATCGGTGTCATCAGCATAAATCACATCCGCCCATTTAATCCAGTTTGAAGTCAGTAGAGAGGAACTCATAATGACAAATTCCGGACTTTGTGATTGTAAAGTACCATTTATGACACGCCAACGGGCGAATTGCACTTTACTATCCTTTTGGAATACTGGAGTTGTGATAAGGGCATTGGCATCCAAATCTCCCTGGATAGAGATCTTCCAACCAAATCTTATATTAGTGCCAGTTTTATATTCAATATATTTCTGTGGTTTCTCATTCACTCCATTAGCTTTCCATACGGTGAAAGTACCTCCTGATGGAGTATAGCTGCAGAATAAAATATTATTTCCCCGATCTGCTGTTGCATGGAAGTTTGAATTGTCACCGGCAAATTGGCTGATATCCATAGAACCTGCTATTTCTCCGGTCTGGCTATTTAAGTAAATGGCACGATCATTGGCACGTTCGTTGATGACAACATATTTGTCGACTACTGCAAGTCCGGTTACTTTACCCGGTAGCAGAATACCGCTTATTTCAGATAGTCTTTTAGACCATAATAGCTTACCGCTTCCTTGGCGAATACCTGCAACAGTTTTTTGCGGAATATCTTTTTTTACCGTATATGTTGCTTTATCTATACCATTCTGTGCTGTGACAACAATGGTCTGTTCTTGTTCATAGTCTAGTGCTTCTGTTTCGGGGTTGGGACTGCATGTTGCTCCATGTGAGATATCAATGTTAGCTATCTGCTCCCCTACATTATCTATGGTTACTAATGAAATTGTTTTTTCGTTTTCATTAATGACTCCCAATAGCCCTATGGCAGGAATATCGAATTTGGTGATACTACATTCGTTGCTCTTACGGATTTCACCTATTACTTTGAATTCGGTACTAGTCCCGGAGGTCTGATCTTTCACTGTGATATAGTTGTCTTGGGTAAGATCCATATAAAGTAATGGTGGAGTTACACTGACATTATTCGCTAAACTGGCACTCAATCTTACCCGTTTTAGTGCAGAGGTCGGCAATACATTATCCGACAATTTGGGATAATTGTATGGGAAAACAAATGTGATTGAATGATTGGTATAATCTATCTCACCTTTGAAACTATTTTCGCTGCTGTCATCGTTCGGAAACGATGCAGTGATGCTGTTGATACCTTCGCGTTGAATGTCAGAACCCAACTCTTCAGGACTGTGACAACTAGTTACTCCCCATAGAAGAACTAATGCCTGGATGATTGATATAATTTTGTTTTTCATTGTTCTAAGAGTTTTATTGTTATTTCCATTCATCATATTGCTCAATCAATGAGTTATTCTTCAATTCTTCAGACGGTACAGGAAGGACATATAATTTCTTTATAAACTTGCGGTCCTGTCCGTCGCAATCAACATATTCGTAGGTATTGGTAGCACCAATGATTTTAAAGCCATGTGTGCGATAGTTGTTGTATTCAATATGGGCTAATTCCCAACGACGCATATCCCAGAATAAATGCCCTTCATAGGCTAGTTCAACCTTTCTTTCATTTCTGTAATCTTTGAACCAAGCCTCGCCTGTAGAGGATTTACCCGGTAAATTCACTTTTACTCTGGCGCGTACCTCATTCATTGCACTTTGGGCTTCCCCGATCTTATTGAGTCGATAAGCTGCTTCCGCTTTGTTCAATAAAACTTCGGCATAGCGAATTTCAACCCACGGTTGGGCGCTTTTCCCATTTTTGACGTCTGTCAGCGTTTCGTCTAACAATTTCCTTAAAAAATAACCGGTTGTGGTTTTGCCGTATGAAGTACCCTGTTCCCGGTAAGGCATAAACACACCATTCTTTCCGTCAAGACTGCAATCCATCTTTTTCCCTTTCCAGGTACATCCTCTATAGATTACAGTTGCGGCGAAGCGAGGTTCCAGTTGGTCGTATGGAGGAGTCTCATCAGTAATGCCATGCCAGGGTGTCCAGTCTATCTTTTCTCCATTTTTGCTTTCATAACATTCTACCATTTCCTGGGTAGGAGTTCCTGTTGAACCATTGTCATAACCATCACATTGTGGTACATAATACCGGTCGAAAAGATGATTAGGCCCGTTGGCAGCATCATAATCAAACTCCAGAATCGCTTCTTTATTATTCCCTTTCCATGCATCTTCATATTTGTCCGTCAGACCATATAGTTTGAGTGCAATTACATTATTAGCAGCATCATAGGCATCCTGCCAACGTTTGGCATATAACATTGCTCTCGATTTCAGAGCATAGGCTGCTCCTTTGGTGATACGCCCTTTATTTGCCGCATCCCATTCCTTGGGTAAATTATTGGCTGCAAAATCAAGATCGTCGGCTATGAATTGCCAGGTTTCTTCAGCACTGCTGCGGGCTTTATTAGTTGATACCGGCAGATCGTCATACAAGATGACACCTCCATGTCTTTTGGCTAACTGGAAATATACAAATGCGCGGAAAAAGCGTACTTGAGCTTCCCAAAGCTTATTTCTGTCTGCTGAAAATTCGGAATATTTTCTTTGTAGAGATAGAAATTGGTTTGTTTCTCGGATCTGTTTGTATGCTGTTGAACGTAGCCAGATACTGTATAGACAGTTATCCGGAGAGATAGCATCCGGTGTAAGTACATAAAGATTAGGATGGCCGGCTCTGTGTCCTAGCGTATATGAACCATACTTAAATGCGTCAGTCAGACTTTCTGTAAAACTTCCGTAGAATTGGGCCTCCCCGAATTGACCGTAATCATGCAGGAGGGGATAGAAACTATTCACATATTTGTCAACCTGGGTTTCATCTTGCCAGATGATTTCATCACTAACGGTAGTCGTTTGTTTTACTTCATCCAGCCAGTCGTTGCACGAACTTAAAGTCAGCAACACAAAGAAGAGTGATATATTAATAGATAACTTTTTCATATAGCGTATATTTTAGAATGTGATTTTAGCTCCAAGTGTATAAGTCCTTTGTTGCGGATAATATCCATTGTTTACAGCTGGAGATTCCGGGTCGATGTTGTACTTGGACACAGCGCTGAAAGTCAGAAGATTGTATCCCTCAACATAGAGGCGAAGAGCTTCCACTCCCAATGGACTCAACCATTTTTTAGGGAAATTGTATCCTATTTGCGCTGTTTTTATTCTCAAATAGTTTCCGTTACGATACCAGAATGTGGAGGCCAGCCCGTTATTCAAACTTCTCGGATTGATTTCCAGACAAGGGAACTCTGCATTTGTATTTTCGGGTGTCCAGGAGTTTGCCACCAGATAGACTGGTGCATTGCCATTCTGATAGAATGGACGCGTGAAGGCCGTAGCGCTTTGGATTCCGGATGAACCGGTTGCCGTATATACTCCGGTTAATGCAACATCGCTGCCAAGCCCCCATGATGCCAAAATATCAAAATCGAATCCTTTCCAGTTACCAAATAAATTAAAAGAACCTGTGTGGGTCGGTCTTGAACTTTTACCTACATACCCCTGATCTTGATTGACGGTTATAATACCGTCTCCATTTCTATCCATATACTTGATATATCCGGGATAAGCCGGTCGGTCGGGCATGGTAGCGGAGTTGGCTATCTCTTCCTCACTCTGGAACAATCCTTGGGCAATGAATCCCATTTTCGAACCGATTTGCTTTCCGGTCAGTCGTCTGTATTCCGGTGTATTTTCAGAGTCACCTGCATATTTGAGCCATCTTCCGTATGCGTATGACCAGATTAATTTGGCTCCATAACTGAAACTTCCAATTCTGTTCTGATGTGTAAAAGTGACATCAAAACCCTTATAATCTGCTTTGTTTACGTTTGCAGTTGAAAAATAATAGCCTCCCATGGAAGGAGTGTGCGAACCGGTTACGGAAGATAATTTGTCATATTCATATTTATAAAAAGCATCCAGTTCCATTCCTAATAATCCATTCCATAAAGTTACATCTACTCCGATATTATAGTTGAGGCATTGCGCCCATGTCAAATTGGGATTTCCCAATACGGACGGATAGATAGCTGTTTGACTGGCTCCGCCTATTACTACAGAATTGGGGGATGTGCTCATCGTATTTCTCCATTGGAAAGGCTGGATACCGCTGGTTGCAGTTTTTCCAATACCTGCTCTTAATTTCAGATTGTCTACCCAAGTAGCATGAAACCATTTTTCATTATTGATTCTCCAGGCAAGAGAGAGACCGGGCAGGGTGACCCAGCGTTTGTTCATACCACCAAACAGATAACTACCATCGTGGCGTAGTGAAGCCTCCAAATAATATTTGTCAGCGTAATTGTAGTTCAAACGACCTACAAAACCGGCTACACGTGTCTGGCTGCTGCTCCCCGAAGGTATAGCAGGTTGCTCTTTCCCCTCTTTGGTGAATCCTGTGATTTGGTTCAACTCATCCAACTGAATGAAATCTAATCCGGTTCCCGTTACACCGAGATTGTTGCTATTACGTTCCCGTGTTTCGGCCAGCAATAATACTCCGATCGAGTGATCTCCAAATTTGTTATCATACGTGATACTGGTTTGCGTAGTGAACTCTTGGGCGCGTGATGCCGATTCGGATAATATAGGTGTATCTTTCAACACACTGTAGTCCTTATGGTAGGTGAGTGTGGTAGTGGCTGCATTAGGTAAATCCATAATCATGACTTCATTCGGCTTGGTCAACTGTTTAGTCATCCCATGAACTAAGTCGTACGCTCCCTGAAATTTTAAACTTAATCCTTTAAGCCAAGGTGTGTCGTATTTCAGACTGAAATTAGACTGCATATATGATTGGTTGGACCTGTTATATCCTGAATCGTATATGGATGCGATAGGAGCTACCGGAGAACCGGAAGTCGGGGTTGAAACATCGTATATTTTCCCATTATATTCATAAGTATCCTGTACATATGGCAAAGCGTAGCATACCTGTTGGGGAATATTCATCCAATCGTCCGGATCGGCAGAAAATTTGGGAGCATCCCGTTTTTCTATACGCCCCGAAACACCTAATGACAGACTAAGTCCTTTAGCCAGCTGTGCGTCGATATTAGAACGAAGATTCATTCGACGGTATTTGAACTTATCTATATTTCCTTTTTCCTCCAGATAACCGATAGATGTGAAGAAACGAATCTTTTCACTTCCTCCTGATGCTGAAATATTATGATGTTGGCGAACACCGGTTCCATATACTTTATCGTACCAATTGGTATTTCCCCATCCGTCGACACCCTCGCGCATTTTGCGCACCATGTCGACAGTAAACACTTCCGTATCACCTTGTAGAAGACGGGCTTTATTGTACCAATAAGCATATCCCGGTCCGTCGAGCCATTCTTGTTCTTCTGCATTCTGGCTGATGCCCACAGTACCTGTATAGCTAATGGTGACTTTATCTGTTTGTCCCTTTTTGGTTGTGACAATGAATGCTCCATTTGCGTCCAGACCATAAACGGCTACGGCTGATGCATCCTTTAATACAGACACAGATTCTATTTCATTCGGATCGAGTCCGTTGAAGTCACTTGCGCTTCTTCTGATGCCGTCAATAACATAGATAATACCACTTTGCCCGCGTATGGATAAGGAGGCATTATCCGCACCGGGTTGTCCACTGGCTTGTACGGCGGAAATACCGGCAACACGTGCACCGATGATATTACTGATTCCCATGGTTGGGGCTTTAAGGATTTCTTTATCGGAGACAGTAGATATGGCGGCGGTCAGACTACCGCGCTTTTGAGTTCCATAGCCTACCACTACGATTTCATCCAGCGAGGAAACATCTTCTTTAAGAGTGATATTGATATTCGTCTTATTACCTACTTTGACTTCCTGGCTGACCATTCCGATATAGGAGAATACCAATACGTCATTCTTATGGGCATTAATGCTATATTTGCCGTCAACATTTGTAATGGTACCGACATTCGTTGCACCCTTGACAGCTACAGATACGCCAGGTAATGGTTCATCATTACCATCTTTCACAAACCCCTTTATTACTTCTTGTGCAAGACAATCGAGAGTGCACATTAAAAGAATAATAAACAACGAGGTTACTAACCTTGGATTCCATCTGATTTTCTTCATTGCATGATAAGTTTTTAAATATTAGATCGTCGATTTGAAATTTTAATTTCTAACAATAGTCTCTTTAGACCGGTTAACTAGTTAATGATACAAAAGTATTCTGTTTCAAAGACATGTGCGGTGGCAAAAACGAAAAACTATCTTCAAAAAACGAAGAATAATGTATTGTTAATCTTCTTTTGGCGTTTTTCTTTTTAAGAACCATTCGAAGAACTTATATATAGTTTCATTTGATTCGGGAGTAGGATCATGCTTGGGCCTGTTCGTCATTGCCACTCGATGATGATAACCCAAAAGCCGGTTGACTGCGACAGAGTGATTTAATGGAATCCATCTGTCTACATTATCAGAATAACCTCCTGATACGAGAAATGGGCGAGGAGCCAATAAAGAATGGAGTTCATGTAAATCATGCCCCTCTTTACATAGTCTGGCATAGACACTTGTTGAAGAGTTATTGCCGTTGTTGCTCCAGATCTTTTTCCAGGGTGGGGGATAATACCCCAAGTACCAAGGTTCCCAATAATTGATATAATTATCTTTGGTTTCATCAAAGACGATACCCGGATCACTCCAGGCGGTGCAGGCAAACTTTTCATATAAACAAGAAGCAAACATAGCCCATTTAGCACCGTAAGAGTGTCCCATGATACCAATTCGGGTAGAGTCGACACTTTCGACTCTGGCTAATACTTCCCATGCATTGGCTGCCGCATAAGCAAGTACTGAAAGAGGTTGCATAGTGGAGTTGTTAATAGTCGGGTAATAGAGAGAGTAAGTCTTATCTTTGGTGGTCTGTCTAGTTCCTAATGAGAGAGTAACGAATCCTCTTTTGGTTAATTGGTAGGCGAAATCTCTATTAGCTTTTCCTCCCCATCCGATAGCTGTTTCCGGTTCGTAGAATACTGTGATAACGGCAGGATGTTTCCCTTTCTTATTTGGTTCCAGTAAATAGCCGTAAGTCTGTTCCAGAGGAGTCCAATAAAAACGCACTAAATGTTGTTTGAAATCTTCGCGTTCTGTGGTTTTTATAATCTCCAGTTTTTGATTGGTGATGATAGCCGGCCAATGACCGATCAGGTTCAACCATTTGTCTTTTATTTCTTTTCTTCGTTTTAGCCAATCGTCTGCGTTTTTGACTGTATCTCCATTGTAAAATAAAAGAGGATTGCGGTAAGTTCCAAATTTCTCCTGATACAGTGGTGGTGGGGTAAAGTAGGCGGATAGCTTCTCCCAGTTTCTTTTTGTCTGGTTAATCTCTAATCTTTTGCACCCCATTATTGAGGTGACTCCCAAATAAATAATAATAGGATAGATAATCGTTCTTGTTTTTCCTCTTATGGTATGTCTTTGCATAGTATTAATATCTAAAATGTATTTCGAAAGGTATGAAAACAAAGGTAGGTCATTCTCATGAATGATCTTAATGTCAAAACGAAAAACAGTCTTCAGAAAGCGTTTATTTTATCTTTGTCTAGTCTTTTTCTGCCGGTATTCAATAGGTGAACATCCTTTGAATTTCTTGAAAATCCGGGCAATGTTATTATAGTCTGTAAAGCCTACTTCCATTGCTAAATCGGCCAATGGACGGTCGGTTGTGAGCAGTAGATCTGCAAGATGATTACACCGGCAATTCAGAATATATTGGTATATAGAGGTATTCAGTGCGTTTTTGAATTTCACTTCGAAGTTTCTGCGGGATAGCGGAATGTTTGCAAGCAGAGACTCTATGGTCAAATCGGAACTGTAATGAGACTCTATATACTTCACTACTTCCAGAATATAAGGGTCTTTGATATTGTGTTTCTCCGTAGATTGCCGTAATTCGATGCGGATAGGATTGATAACAATATTGAAAGTACCTTCGTGTTCCTTTTTTATTTGTTGATGAATAAGTCTGCCGATAGAATATCCGCCTCTTTCTACTTCGAGCTCTATGGATGAAATGGGAGGGTCGGAAATATTACACATCAGTTCGTCATTGTCCACGCCTAATAAAGCAATTTCTTCCGGAATAGGAATATTCGTCATTTTGCAAGTTTCAGAAATGAATAGGGCGTGCGCATCATCACAACAAAATAGAGCGACTGGCTTGGGGAGTTGCTGCAACCATTGGCTGACTTCCATTCTTATCTCGTCTTCCTGCTTATCCGATTCGAAACTGAAAAATTCGCCTCCGATGCGTTTTACTTCCTGCCGATACCCTTCGCAACGTTCGTCAGACCAAACCACCCCTTTAACGCCGAAATAAGCAAAATTGCGAAACATTCTCTTGGCAAAAAACTGGGCTGCCATTCTTCCCGTTCCTTTATAGTCGCCTGTCAGATTAGAGTAAGTGACGCTCCGGTGATGGTAGTTTTGTAGTACTACCGGAATATTCAGCTCCTTCTGCAAATCGATCGTATCATTATTCCACTGACCGATAATGGCGTCGGCTTTCCATTCTTTCGCCCATCTTAAAATGCCTTGTTCACCATGCATTGCGCTATAATAAGAAGGTAGTCGGTAAAAGAGCCAGGGGCCGTTTTCTTTGGAGTATTGGACAAGTCCCCGTAGCAGTTTCCTGTCAAATTCGCTTGAATAGTCTATCAATAGAAGAATCTTAATCATAGTTCTATGTTTTTCTTTAGTATAATGTAGGGATGCACAAATATAGAAGAATTCCTTTGTTTTCCTATAATAAAAACTTAATTTTGTAGCAAGAAAAACTTGTATGACACCCGGGTCTCGTGCTGTACGACACCCGGGTGTTGTTGTGTTCGACACCCGGGTCTCAGTATGCATGACACCCGGGTGTCGTACAAATTATGATAACTAACTTAAAAAGAAAGGAGCGTAAGATTATGTCTATCCCTTATGTAGTGAGAAAGAAAGCGGATTTATCATCCGGAGAACGGAAAGAGTTATGGTATGGTGTACCTAGTAAAATGCAGCGAAGAGGAGGAGTGAAAAATAAAGAACTTGCAGTACGGATGGCAAAGACAACAGGCTTTCATCGTGGGCAGATAGAAGGAATCCTGTCGGAGTTGGTTGAAAGTATTCAAGACCTGCTTTCCTCCGGTCATTCGGTGACCATTGAGGGATTGGGAACCTTTCAAACGGCACTGACCAGTCAGGGATGTGTGCTGCCCGAACAGGTAACGCCGGGGAAAGTTGCTATTTCACGCGTATATTTTGTGGCAAACTCAAAATTCAGCAGGGAACTGAAGAAGACAAAGTGTACCCGCATACCTTTTAAATATTATATGCCCGAAAGTATGCTAACGAAAAATATGAAGAAAGCAGACCGGGAACTGGAACAAACAGAATACGACATAGAAGAGCCGGAAATCGACGAATAGTTGAATAAAAAACAATATTGTCTTGTTAATTGAACAGAATTAGATTATATTTGTTCAGTGGTTAGAACAATATCTTGAAATATGATTAGAAGAGAAATACTAAAAGAAGTTCTATTAGATAATAGAAATGAGGTGGTCAAACATCAAGTTATACCTCGTAGCTTTCAGTTTGAAGAGTTTGGAAATTATGTATTTGTAGGTATCCGGCGAGCAGGAAAATCATTTTTACTTTATCAACGGATACAGGAACTTTTGCATAATGGGCATACTTGGAATGAAATGCTATATGTGAACTTTGAAGATGAACGTTTGATTGGAATGACGGCGGCAGATTTAAATCTCATACTGGAAGTACATGCCGAGATGTCAACAGACAGGCCGATGCTTTTCTTGGATGAAATTCAGAATATTGATGGTTGGGACAAGTTTGTTCGGCGATTGGCTGATAATAAATATAGGGCTTATGTGACAGGAAGCAATGCTAAAATGCTTAGTCAGGATGTAGCTACCACTTTGGGGGGACGATACATTACAGTACATGTATACCCTTATGATTTTAAAGAGTTTCTTTATGCTAATGGGGTTGAAGTTACAGAGAATTCTTTGTTTGCAACAGAGAGCCGGGCAGAAATAAAGCGTATATTCAATGATTATTTTCGTTCCGGTGGTTTTCCGGAAGGGGCATCGCTTGCCGCAAAACGGGATTATCTGACAAGTGTTTACCAAAAGATATATTTAGGAGATATTGCTGCAAGACATTCCATCGAAAATACTTTTGCTTTACGCATCCTTTTCCGCAAATTGGCCGAAAGTATAAAGCAACCGGTTTCGTTTACTCGTATAACTAATATTGTTGCTTCAACCGGAGTGAAAATATCGAAGAATACTGTCATTAACTACATGGAATATGCCAAAGATGCTTGCTTGCTGATTCCTATACAAAATATTGCGGATAAATTGGTGGAGCGTGAAACTAATCCGAAATATTATTTTGCGGATAATGGCATTCTCAATTTGCTTCTTTTGGATGCTGATACCTCGTTGCTTGAGAATTTGGTTGCTGTGACACTATTGCGGCGTTATGGGACGGACGATGCTGTATTCTTTTATAATAGAAATGTAGAGGTTGATTTTTATTTGCCTGATACAGGAGTGGCTATACAGGTCTGTTATACCATGAATCTCTCTGATGAGACTTTCCAACGGGAAGTTCAGGCATTAGTAAAATTGAATAAGGTATTTGAATGTCGGCAGTTATTGATAATAACGTATGACGATGAAGAACGGATTGAGTTGGAAAAATGTGCGATTGAGGTAATACCGGTTTGGAAGTGGTTGTTGGGTAAATAAGATAAATTAATACCCTCCCTGTCTTATTTATGAGATAAATCCCTATCTTTGTGGCACTTTTTACGAAAAAAGCAAATTCAAATTAATAGATATAGAAAAGAAAATGGCACAAGAAGACGTTTTTAAGAAGCTTGTATCGCATTGCAAAGAGTATGGTTTCGTATTCCCTTCGAGCGATATCTACGACGGACTAGGCGCTGTGTATGACTACGGTCAGATGGGCGTTGAATTGAAAAATAACATCAAGAAATACTGGTGGGACAGCATGGTGCTGTTGCACGAGAACATTGTCGGTATCGACTCTGCCATCTTTATGCATCCTACTATCTGGAAGGCTTCCGGACACGTAGACGCATTCAATGACCCTTTGATTGACAATAAAGACTCTAAGAAACGTTATCGTGCTGACGTGTTGATCGAAGATCAGCTGGCTAAGTATGACGATAAAATCAATAAAGAAGTAGCGAAAGCTGCCAAGAGATTCGGCGAATCTTTTGATGAGGCTCAATTCCGTTCTACCAACGGACGTGTATTGGAGCATCAGGCAAAACGCGACGCACTTCACACTCGCTTTGCTAAAGCTCTGAACGACGGTAATCTGGAAGAATTGCGTCAGATCATTATTGATGAAGAAATCGTATGCCCGATCTCCGGTACAAAGAACTGGACAGAAGTTCGTCAGTTCAATCTGATGTTCTCTACTGAAATGGGTTCTACTTCCGAAGGAGCAATGAAGATTTATCTTCGTCCGGAAACTGCACAAGGTATTTTTGTAAATTACCTCAATGTACAGAAGACGGGTCGTATGAAAGTTCCTTTCGGTATCGCACAGATTGGTAAGGCTTTCCGTAACGAAATCGTTGCCCGTCAGTTCATCTTCCGTATGCGTGAGTTCGAACAGATGGAAATGCAGTTCTTTGTAAAACCGGGAACTGAACTTGACTGGTTCAAGAAATGGAAAGAAATCCGTTTGAAATGGCATAAAGCTCTTGGATTCGGCGATGCAAGCTATCGTTATCACGATCACGATAAACTGGCTCATTACGCAAATGCCGCTACTGATATCGAATTCCTGATGCCGTTCGGATTCAAAGAAGTGGAAGGTATTCACTCTCGCACTAACTTCGACTTGTCTCAACATGAGAAGTTCTCCGGCAAGAGCATCAAATATTTCGATCCGGAACTGAATGAGTCTTATACTCCGTACGTAATCGAAACTTCTATCGGTGTTGACCGTATGTTCCTTAGTATCATGAGCGCATCTTATTGCGAAGAGCAATTGGAGAATGGTGAAAGCCGTGTGGTTCTGAAATTGCCTGCTGCTTTGGCTCCGGTGAAACTGGCAGTTATGCCGTTGGTAAAGAAAGACGGTCTGCCTGAAAAAGCCCGTGAGGTTATTGACAGCCTGAAGTTCCACTTCCATTGCCAATATGACGAAAAGGATAGTATCGGTAAGCGTTATCGCCGTCAGGATGCTATTGGTACTCCGTACTGTGTAACAGTCGATCATCAGACATTAGAAGATAACTGCGTGACATTGCGTAACCGCGATACCATGCAACAAGAGCGTGTAGCTATCTCTGAACTGAATAACATCATCGCAGACAGAGTAAGCATCACTTCTCTATTGAAAACTTTACAATAAACCTTTAACGAATGAGTAAAAAGATCTATTTATTCTCCTTAGTATTGTTGGCTCTTGCATTCACTGCTTGCAGTGAGACGGAAGAGACTAGCCGTTACGATAATTGGCAGGCACGTGGTGTAGCTTTTATTGATTCAATAGCTAATGTTTATAACAGCCCAGAAAATCAGGCTTTGGCTAATGATGATCCGGAGAAACTTCATGCTTTTCCAGATCCGACGAATAATCAGACTATATATGTAAAGAAGATAAAAAAGGGGGAGGGTACAGAATCTCCTAAATATACTTCTACAGTAAGTGCACATTACCGTATGTTTTATTTCAATGGAGATGTAGTTCAGCAGACTTATACAGGAACAGAACCGACAGAGTTTGATTCTCCGGCTATCTTTGTCCTAAGTTCTCCTGACCCTAATGTTGGGAAGGTAATTTCGGGATGGGCTTACACGCTGATTCATATGGTGGCTGGTGATTTTTGGACTTTGTATATTCCTTATCAAAGTGGGTACGGTTCTGGTACTGGTAACGATGGCTCTTTGCAGCCTTATTCTGCATTAGTATATAATGTTAGATTGGAAAAGATCGTAGAGAAGTAATTCTATAACAATATAATAAATGTAAATATAGGTGTTGCGTCTAAACGATACAACACCTATATTCTTTGTAAAAAAATGGTAGTCTAGGTTTTATTTCTTTTTACCAAAGAGTATGTGCTATATTTAGAATATTTTTATATTATAAATAGTGTTTCTATCAACTATCATTGCTCCTCTATAATTTTCACCTGTATTTAGTTTGCGACTAGTTGTTGTACCTGTTGGAGGTAGTCCTCCTGTATTTTTTTTAGCTCGATGCATCCATAGGGTTGCAGTATTCGCATTTTTTCCGTTTTCATCATCAATAAATAATTGATGAGGTAGCACGGGACCTTGCTCTGGTTTGCTTAATACTCCGAAGCCAGTTAAGGTATATGTTGGATTATTGCTAAATCTCCAATAAAATTCAGTGTTTTTATCGAATCTAGAGATTCCAGTAGACGTTAATCCACCATTGTTTACTATGTGATTTTTATTGTTATGATCTTCATTATCATGGTGTCTTAATACAACGTCTACATCCCCTTCTTCTGGAGTCCATGTGTAATTATGTAAAAGTAAAGCCCCACCTTCATAATTTCCTACTGGTACTAAGCAGAAATGAAATGTTACATTGCCATTTCCATCAACATATGTTGCTCCAATATCACCTATAGATTTAGTGTCACCGCCATCTTCACAATCCATGTGGTATACAAATTCACGGTAACTACCACATGAATTAATTTTAAAGACTCCGGCGATTTTTGCTATACTAGTGTAAGCTTTAGCTTCGCTTCTAACTTTACCAAAATTAGAAGTTTTTGTTTCTTCTGATGCTTTTTCTAAAGCATCAATTAGCCATGGTTCTGCATCTGTTTCTTCTTGTGTTGTCGGAGTCGATTCATTTTTTTCTTTTTTCAATTCATCAAGAGAATAGCCTTTTAAGACAAGTTCATAGTCGTTGATCATGTTTGCCAACTCTTCGTTATTTGTACTTATATCTTGCAATTCTTCATCTGAAGAGCAAGACGCTAATAAAGCACAGAAACATAAAAAGATAATTTTTTTCATAATACATTTTTTTAGTGAGTAATGTTATTTTAAAAGTTCTTCATCAATTAGATGACAGATTTCTTCTTTTGAGTTAGAATTAACAATTAATCGTCCATTGATGATTATAGTTGGGGTTGCGTATATGCCTAGAAGTACTAATTGGTTAATCGTTTTCTCGATAGATTTTTTCCCTTCATTATTAGTAATATCATTTTGGAATTTGTTAATATCCATAGACATATTCTGTGCTATATTAAATGCGGCTATAGAATCTATGTATCCCTTATGTGTATATAATGAATCATGAAATTCCCAAAATTTGTTTTGTTTGTTAGCGGCATCACTTGCTATTTGAGCAAACGTTGGCATTGTAGAGTAATGGATATATCCAAATTTCACTTTGTCTTTGTACTCTTGATGTATTGAGTCGTATAAAGAATGTGCATTAATACAGGCGTCACAATCAAAATCTGATATAATAATCATGGAAACTTTTGATTGGAGATTTCCTCTATAATAAGTATGCAAACTATTTAAATCAATAGAAGGACTTTTAGGAGGATAGAGATATTGGAGTATCTTTTTGTTCCTTTTTAAAGAATCAAGTAACTCATTGACAATAGCTCCCTTTAAATGAAACAATCGTGTCACTTTCCCAGTAGGAGAGCCTATTGGTACACTGTATGCACTCTTCCCACGAAATTCCGTGATTGAATTTATATTATATCGTTTTAAAAGAGAGTCTGTACCTGTTTTCTTAATTTTTGCATCTGTATATTCATCTATATATTGTTGATAAGTGAGCTGTTTTTTATTTGCCTCTTTCTGTAATAGCTTAACATTGATTAGTTGCTCCAATGCTTCCTTTTTAATATTATGAATTCTGCAAAGTTCGTCGTAAAGCTCTTGTTTTATAATTGTGTTTATCTCACTGGCATATATTGCTTCTCCGTCAAATTCAGCTATAATATCTTTCTCGGTACCTTTGGAACTTTGATGGGAGTTGCAAGATGCATAGAATAACACCATCAGCATGGCTGATATGTAGTATGGAATAAGTCTCATAGTGTACTTCAATCTATTGTAAATACTCCTGTTGCGGACCACGAAGACGATGATATCTCAAGAGTATATTCAGCACTTTTATCTTCTCCAAATAAATCAATGAGTCTGTACTTTTCTAAAGATGTACTTTTCTCCTGATAGATTGTTTGTCCTGTTTCTGAATTAATTATTGTGATTGTTACGTCTTTGGATGGATTCTCAAATTCAATCTCTAATAATGAATTACTGACATAAACTCGTGCCGGATCAAGGTGATTAGTAGAGCGATGCTCTATCGGTTGTCTAACTTTCATCTTTATTTGTCTTCTTGTGTCTGATGGCATTGAAAAGATAAAGCTAGAGCAAAGAACCATGAATGTGAATAAAAGTAGATTTCGTTTCATAATAGTTTTATTGTTATTGATTTTTAGCAAAAGTAGGATGATTTGCTATATGTTACAATAACAAATAATAACAATATGATTATATATAGCTATTGGTAATCAGTGTGTTATAAAATATATATAACAAAAAACTAATTGTGATAACAGGGCATTGTGTTCATTTACTTGCTTTCTCCTTTAGCATCGAAAATTATAGAGAAACTAAGGTCAGATAATTGTTTTTTTATACGATATTTCCTTTGAGTCAGTGCAGACTGGCTTCCGGCTTTCATACAAACTTTGATTGTATTATTGGATAATTGGAGGTAGTTAAGTATGCAGTAATAGAGATCGTCTTGTGTTAGACTAGGGTATTGTTCTAATAACTCTTGCATCGCTTCAATGAAGGCTTCGTTTATTTCTTGATAAATCAGTGATAACTCTTCTTGAGTTATCTCTTTCTCTTTTTTGTTTTTAGATGTTTCTATTGATTGAATTTTTTTATAAGATGTAGTCGTTTTGAATAGACGTACGCATATCTGAAGACTTTGATGCCATAACTTTATTCTTTGATTTAATATATCTGCATATCTGTGTTCATTGATTTCATTGGCATGAGATAGTGCTCTGATTTCTTCTTTTAATGTGGCTTTTTCTGTCTGATTCTTCATTAGTAGCTGCTGCCAGTGTATATGTGTCTTTTTATTGCGATTGCTTATATACATTACAGTATAGATAAACAGAAACATTGTAACTAATCCACCAATAATGAATATTACTTTTGTTTGTTGTGATTGTTTTTTTATTTGTTCTTTATATATATATTGAGTGTTTTTTGATGAGATTGTTAATTTCAGTATGGTGAATAATTTTCTGGATAGAGTCATAGCAGGTTAAAGCTGTATCGTTATATAGAATTGCCTGTTCATAATTTTTGTTTTCTTTGTTTATTTCATACAAAGTCTGATAAATAGAAGCTTTAGTATAAATATTGGCCTTAGTACTAGCTCGGGATAAATAGTGAATAGCAGAATCAGTTTCTTCGAGATTATACAATATACTTCCTTTCCAAAAGTAAGTAGGAGATAAATTAATGTTAGAAGGAGCATATCTCAAGGCTAAATCTATTTGCTTTTTAGCTTCTATATATAACCCTTGGTCGTCATATACCTTTGCTATATCACAAAAAATTGCATTTTCCCACAATGAATCTTTGATAGATTGTGCTATTGATAATGCTTTTTGATAATAAGATAATGCTTTTTCTTCCTCATCTTGTATTGCATAAACATTGCCTAATCCTCGGGTTGCGTGTAAAATTCCATATTTGTCTTGCATTTTTTCTGCAGTTGCGTATGATTCTTTATATGTTTTGATAGCTGGAAGATAAAACTCTTGACTCTCGTAACATAAAGCCAGGTTATTGTATATTTGTAATATTGGAGCTTGGTTTGGGGATGCTGTTTTTAAAGCTGTTAGATAAGCTTCTGTTGCTTTTATATATTCTTTATTGTCTTGATACACTCTTCCGAGATAATAAGCTTTTGTTTTTAGCTTATTATTACTGTTATCCTTATAGTAGTCAACTGCTATTAGAATTAGAGAGTCATTGCGGTGAGATTTGAAATTCTTATCTAAAGCTTCTGTTAATAATAGTGCATACATGGCTTTTGCTGATTTATTAGATATTTCTTCAATAGATAGCTTTTCCAATATGCATAATGCGCTGTCAGCACGTTTGTCTATTAATGAATCTGCTAATTGTAATTGAGGGGCAGTGTTTGAATTATGACACGCATTAAAGAAAATGCATAGTGTTGTAATTAGAATAGTTAGGTAGTTCGGTTTCATAGAGTTTTATCTGTTTCTGCAAAAGTAAGTATTTATAAATAAAAAGTAGAATCGTTTGTCTATAAAACTTCTTTTAATAAGACGTTTCCCTTATTTTTTTATACTACTCTCCCTAATCTGCAAATGTGTTGGAATCGTCACCTGCTTGATAGTCTTATCTCCTTTTATCTGATCGATAAGTAGTTGGCAGGCAGTTTCTCCCATTTTATAGGTCTGATGTGATACAGCAGATAATTTCGGTTCCACATAATTAGCATGCTGCTCGTCTGTATACCCGATGATTGCCACATCATTCGGAATCCGGAGGCCGTGATTTTTGATAACTTCCATTGCTGCGAAAGCCAATGTGTCATTCATGGCAAGAATAGCATCCGGAGGCTGTGGAAGTGACAGTAAGGTTTCTGTGGCAATCTTGCCTTCCTCATAATCAATTTTCCGGCAGACTACCAGCTCTTTTTCGATTGGAATACGATTCTCACGCAAGGCTTCCAGATAGCCATGTTTTCTTCTCTTTACAATATCCAGATGATTAGCTCCTCCGATAAAAGCTACCCGTTTACTTCCATTATCCAGGAGATGTTGTGTAGCCATCTGTGCGGATTGTGCCCCGTCTGCTATCACCGATGAAAATTGGTCGGTCAGGCAAACACGGTCGAACAGGATAAGTGGCATATTAATGTCTTTCAAGGCGGAGATGTGGGAGAAATCGGTTGTTTCTTGAGACAGACAGGCGATGATACCTTCCACGCGCATATTGACCAGATTCTCAATATTTCTTTTTTCGTGCTCGTAAGACTCATGTGAGGTCGTGATAATCACGAAATATCCGTTGGCAATAGCCATATTCTCTATTCCATTCAGAATTGATGCAAAGAAATGAGTGACAATATCCGGGACTACCACTCCAATGATACGTGGCGCATTTTTCCGCAGGCTCATGGCAAAAGGATTGGGACGGTAGTTCATCTCTTTAGCCAGTGCCTTTGCTTTAGTACAAAGTTCACGGCTGATTTCCGGACTATCTTTTAGTGCCCTGGATACAGTAGGAATTGATACCCCCAATGCTTGGGCGAGATCTTTGAGTGAAGTATGTTTCCGGTTTTCCATTTGAAAGTCTGCAACTTAGATTCTTTTTACAAAGAAAGCACATTCCCGGAAAATTAAGAGCATCTGAAGCAATATTTTTTACGTAAACCGTTACGTTGGTTTTTCGACCGCTCTCTGCTGCACTGAAACTATTACTGACCTATTTTTGTCGCATACAAAATGATTTAAAACCTAAAAGTATGCAATACCATGAAATCGGAAAGACAGGGATGAAAGTATCATCTCTTAGTTTTGGAGCTTCTTCTTTGGGAGGAGTTTTCCATGATTTGAAAGAAAAAGAAGGAATTCAAGCAGTGTTTACTGCTGTTGAAGCAGGAATGAACTTTATAGATGTGTCTCCTTATTACGGACATTATAAAGCGGAAACTGTTTTAGGGAAGGCGCTTAAAGATCTTCCTCGCGACCGTTATTACCTTTCTACCAAAGTGGGACGTTATGGAAAAGATGGAGTGAACCTGTGGGATTACTCTGCAAAACGTGCGACAGAAAGTGTATATGAGAGCATGGAGCGTTTAAATATAGATTTTATCGACCTGATAAATGTGCACGATGTGGAATTTGCCGATTTGAATCAGGTAGTTAATGAAACTCTGCCTGCTTTGGTCGAACTGCGTGAAAAAGGAGTGGTAGGACACGTTGGAATTACCGACTTGCAACTTGAAAACCTGAAATGGGTAATTGACCATTCACCAAGCGGTACGATTGAATCTGTGCTTAGCTTCTGTCATTATTGCCTGTGTGATGATAAATTAGCAGACTTCCTGGACTACTTCGAATCCAAAGAAATCGGCGTGATTAATGCTTCTCCCCTTTCAATGGGACTGTTGAGTGAACGTGGTGTTCCTGCCTGGCATCCGGCTCCCAAACCCTTGGTAGAGGCTTGCCGTAAAGCAATGGAACATTGCAAAGCTAAGAATTATCCGATTGAGAAGCTGGCTATGCAGTTCTCCGTCAGCAATCCCCGTATAGCAACGACTTTATTTAGTACAACTAATCCGGAGAATGTGAAAAAGAACATCGCTTTCATCGAAGAACCTATTGACTGGGAACTCGTTCGAGAAGTACAGGAGATTATCGGAGAGCAGAAACGTGTAAGTTGGGCAAACTCATAAAACAGCGTCATTCGTATGGACTATACAATTATTGATGCGCACGCCCATCTGTGGTTACGGCAGGATACTGTTGTGGACGGATTGCCTATCCGGACTTTGGAAAATGGCCGTTCGGAATTTATGGGAGAAATCCGGCAAATGGTTCCGCCCTTTATGGTAGACGGTGTGAATAGCGCGGAAGTTTTTCTTTCGAATATGGACTATGCGCAAGTGGCTGCGGCTGTCATTACTCAAGAGTTTATTGACGGTATTCAGAATGATTATTTGTCGGAAGTCGTTTCCCATTATCCCAACCGTTTCTTTGTTTGCGGAATGTGTGAGTTTCGTAAACCTGGATTTTTGGAGCAGGCGAAAGAGCTTATAGCCAAAGGTTTTAAGGCTATAAAAATCCCTGCCCAGCGCTTGTTGTTAAAAGAGGGACGGGTAATGCTGAATAATGAGGAAATGATGCAGATGTTTCATTCTATGGAAGAACGGAATGTCATGCTTTCCATCGATTTGGCTGACGGAGCAACACAGGTTTCCGAAATGGAAGAGATTATTCAGGAATGTCCCCGCCTAAAAATAGCTGTCGGACACTTCGGAATGGTGACACGTCCGGGCTGGAAAGAACAAATCCGCCTGGCACGTCATCCTAATGTGATGATTGAATCCGGCGGAATCACCTGGCTTTTCAATGATGAATTTTATCCTTTCAAAGGAGCAGTGAAAGCCATTCGGGAAGCGGCGGATTTAGTTGGCATGGAGAAACTGATGTGGGGATCGGACTATCCGCGCACCATTACAGCAATCACCTACAAGATGTCATACGATTTTGTGGTGAAGTCTTCCGAGTTGACGGAAGAGGACAAAAGACTCTTTTTGGGAGAAAATGCCCGGAACTTCTATAGATTCACGGATCTCCCCGTACTTCCTTACATCAAGAACATGTCCGAATGATAGAGAAAACATCCTTATCGTAAAACTAGATTTATACCATGAAAAAGAATACATATACAATACCTTTAGCGTTGGTTTTCTGCCTTTTCTTTCTGTGGGCGATAAGCAGCAATCTGCTTCCCACAATGATCCGGCAATTGATGAAGACATGTGAACTGAATACCTTTGAAGCCTCCTTTACCGAGACTGCCTACTGGTTGGCTTATTTTATTTTCCCCATCCCCATAGCGATGTTTATGAAACGTTACAGCTATAAGGCGGGAATTATTTTCGGACTGGTATTGGCTGCAATCGGAGGCCTGCTTTTCTTTCCCGCCGCCATTTTAAAAGAATATTGGGCTTACCTCTGTATCTTCTTTATTATCGCTACGGGAATGTGCTTTCTGGAGACAGCTGCCAATCCGTATGTGACGGTTTTAGGAGCCCCCAAAACAGCTCCCCGCCGATTGAATCTGGCGCAGTCTTTCAATGGACTCGGAGCTTTTATCGCTGCCATGTTTTTGAGTAAGCTCATCCTTAGCGGAACTCATTACACGCGAGAGACCCTTCCTGTAGATTATCCGGGAGGCTGGCAGGCCTATATCCAATTGGAAACGGATGCCATGAAACTTCCTTATCTGATATTGGCTATACTGTTGATTGCCATAGCTGTTGTCTTCGTCTTTTCAAAATTGCCGAAGATTGGGGACGAAGGAGAAACGGCTTCTTCCGATAAAATGACTTCTTCGGGTAAAACGAAAGAGGGCAGCCAGAAAGAAAAATTGATAGACTTCGGTGTATTGAAGCACTCACACTTGCGGTGGGGAGTGATTGCGCAATTCTTCTATAACGGTGGACAGACGGCGATAAACAGTCTGTTCCTGGTTTACTGTTGTACTTATGCCGGATTGCCGGAAGATACGGCGACTACTTTCTTCGGATTGTATATGCTCGCATTTCTTTTGGGGCGTTGGATCGGTACCGGATTGATGGTGAAATTCCGTCCACAGGATATGCTACTGGTTTACGCCTTGATGAATATTCTTTTGTGCGGGGCAGTGATGATATGGGGAGGTATGATCGGGTTATACGCAATGTTGGCTATCTCTTTCTTTATGTCTATAATGTATCCCACGCAGTTCTCATTGGCGCTAAAAGGACTGGGGAATCAGACAAAGAGTGGTTCGGCATTTCTGGTAATGGCTATTGTCGGCAATGCCTGCCTGCCACAGTTGACGGCTTATTTCATGCATGCCAATGAGCATATCTATTATATGGCCTATTGTGTACCGATGATTTGCTTTGTCTTCTGTGCATATTATGGTTGGAAAGGTTATAAAGTAATCGATTAATAAATTTATTTATCAAACATATCCAATGAAAGCAGTTCAAATTGTCAATCCCTCCGAAATGAAGGTGGTTGAACTGGAAAAACCGACCGTTGGTGTCGGTGAAGTATTAGTAAGAATCAAGTATGTGGGTTTCTGTGGCTCCGACCTGAATACCTTTTTAGGACGTAACCCAATGGTGAAGTTACCGGTAATCCCGGGACATGAGGTAGGAGCGGTGATTGAGGAGGTTGGGCCGAATGTTCCGGCCGGCTTCGAAAAAGGGATGAACGTGACATTGAATCCATATACCAATTGTGGTAAATGTGCTTCCTGTCGTAATGGTCGTGTCAATGCCTGTGAGCATAATGAAACGTTAGGGGTACAGCGCAATGGAGTGATGTGCGAATATGCCGTATTGCCTTGGACGAAGATTATTCCGGCTGGTAATATCTCTCCTCGCGATTGTGCGTTGATTGAGCCGATGAGTGTCGGATTCCATGCGGTATCTCGTGCGCAGGTGATCGATAATGAATATGTGATGGTTATTGGTTGCGGTATGATCGGTATCGGTGCCATTGTACGTGCTGCTTTGAGAGGGGCAACGGTCATTGCTGTCGACTTGGATGACGAGAAACTGGAACTGGCGAAAAGGGTAGGTGCTTCTCATGTGATTAACTCCAAGACAGAAAATGTACACGAACGGATGCAACAGATAACGGAGGGCTTCGGTGCCGATGTGGTGATTGAAGCTGTCGGCAGTCCGGTCACTTATGTGATGGCGGTGGATGAAGTCGGTTTTACAGGACGGGTCGTTTGCATTGGCTATGCCAAAAGCGAAGTAGCTTTCCAAACGAAATATTTCGTTCAGAAAGAACTGGATATCCGTGGTTCCAGAAATGCGTTACCTGCCGATTTCCGTGCGGTTATTAATTATATGAAAGAAGGCAACTGTCCGGTGGAAGAACTGATTTCGAAGATTGCCAAACCGGAAGGAGCTTTGGAAGCTATGCAGGAATGGACGGCTAATCCGGGAAAGGTGTTCCGCATACTGGTTGAGTTCTGATAAGTTCTTGTAATAAGAATAGTTGTTGATGCCTGTTGTTTCGGGTATGTAATAAGTGAGAGGAGGCTGAATACAGTCTCCTCTCTTTGGGAGATAGGGTGATGTAACATGAGTAAATATAGATGTAACATTCTTCATTCGATATGTAGCATCACAAAGAAATCATGTAGCATACTTTGGGCAATATATCTGTTTGCATTTTCTATTTTTGTGATGTGGAAGATAACAAGAAACATTTTAAATAATTAGCTTTCAAATAATAGATAATGTAGCCAGTTAATAAAAAACGATGATTATGCTGAAAACAAAAATCAACACTATTCTACTGTGTACTCTTTTTACATTGTTCTTTCCGCTATCAGCCGGAGCACAATACCGTAATCCTATTCTTTATGCTGACGTGCCCGATATGTCGGTGTGTCGCGCAGGTGATTACTTTTACATGGTTTCCACTACTATGCACCTGATGCCGGGAGCGCCTATCATGCGTTCGCCGGACATGAAACATTGGGAAACTATCAGCTACGTATTTCCCCGCATTGACGATGGTCCCCGTTATGATCTGCTCGAAGGCACTGCTTACGGGCAAGGACAATGGGCATCATCTATCCGCTATCATGACGGTAAATTCTATGTATGGTTTACAGCCAATGGTGCGCCCGGACGTGGGTTTGTCTATACTGCGACAGATCCGGCCGGTCCCTGGAAACTTCTTTCGCGCCCCCCGCATTTCCATGACGGTTCGCTTCTGTTTGATGATGACGGGCGGGTGTATCTCTTTCACAGTACAGGACAGCTTACGGAGTTGAAACCCGATTTGACCGATGTACTTCCCGGTGGTATCAATCAGCAAATATTTGAACGGGATGCTGACGAACAAGGGCTGTTGGAAGGTAGTTCCGTCATCAAGCATAATGGGAAATATTATTTGCTGATGATTTCTATGGATTGGAGTATTCCCGGCCGTCTGCGTCGTGAAGTATGCTATCGTGCCGATAAGATTACCGGACCTTACGAAAAGCGTGTCATTCTTGAAACGGAGTTTGACGGGCATGGCGGTGTTGGTCAGGGATGCATCGTAGACGGGAAAAACGGTGAATGGTACGGACTGATTTTTCAGGATCGTGGTGGCGTAGGGCGTGTGCCGTGTCTTATGCCTTGTACATGGACGGAAGATGGTTGGCCTATGCTGGGAGACAAGGATGGGCACATTCCGAATGATACCACTTTATCGTATATGTCAATGGATGGTATCTGCGGTTCGGATGATTTTTCCGCTTCCGGACTTTCCCTCTATTGGCAGTGGAATCATAACCCCGTCGATCAGGCATGGAGTCTTACCGACCGTCCCGGATTTCTGCGTTTGAAAACTTCCCGTGTGGTAGATAACCTGTTTGTTGCTCCCAATACGCTGACTCAGCGTATGGTAGGGCCGAAATGCATGGGCACTGTCAGTCTCTCTCTGGCGGGGATGAAAGATGGTGACCGTGCGGGATTATCGGCTTTTAATGGTGACAGCGGTGTGCTTACGATTGAAAAGAACGGAAATAAACTGTCTCTTGTGATGAGTGAACAGAAAAGTGTGTTTGAGAAAACAAAACATGCCATTAGCCGTGTGGATATGACCGAACAAGCCCGTATACCTCTTAACAAAGAGCTTGTCTATTTGCGTGTGGAAGGTGACTTTACCAATGGACGGGATGAGGCTCGTTTTTCTTATAGTCTTGATGGGAAAACATGGATACCTGTCGGTCTGCCTGTCAAGATGAAATTTGACTACACCCGTATGTTCATGGGCAGTAAATTTGCCATATTTAATTATGCTACACGTTCCGTGGGCGGTTATGTAGATGTGGACTCTTTTGATTATTCGTTCTGTGATGCGTCAATGTAACACACAAATATGTATTTGTAACCAATGAAACATTGTTTTATTGGAAAATAGGCTATTTTTGTTTCCAAATTAATCATAACTAATAAGTATAATATTATGAAAAGAGGTTGGATACCGATTATGGGTGTTTGTTTGGTGTTATCGTTTTCGGCATGTAAGCAATTGCTGCCTTACCAGGACACTTCTTTAACGGCGGAACAACGGGCGGAGGATTTGTTGCCCCGGTTGACTTTGGAAGAAAAAGTATCAATCATGCAAAATGCGTCACCTGCTATCCCTCGACTGGGAATTAAAGAATATGAGTGGTGGAATGAAGCGTTGCACGGTGTGGGACGTGCCGGATTGGCTACTGTTTTTCCCCAGTCTATCGGTATGGGAGCTTCTTTTAATGATTCATTATTATATGAAGTGTTCAATGCCACTTCCGATGAGGCTCGCGTAAAATCGCGTATTTTCGGTGAAAGCGGCGTGCTGAAACGCTATCAGGGATTAACATTCTGGACACCGAATGTCAATATATTCCGTGACCCTCGTTGGGGACGCGGTCAGGAAACTTATGGTGAAGACCCTTATCTGACAGGACAAATGGGAATGGCTGTAGTCCGTGGTTTGCAAGGACCGGAAGATGCCAGGTATGATAAGCTGCACGCATGTGCCAAGCACTTTGCCGTTCATTCAGGACCGGAGTGGAACCGGCATAGTTTTGATGCGGAGAATATAGATCCCCGGGATTTATGGGAAACCTATCTGCCTGCTTTTAAAGATTTGGTACAGAAAGCGCATGTAAAGGAAGTGATGTGTGCCTATAATCGTTTTGAGGGAGAGCCTTGTTGTGGCAGTAATCGCCTGTTGATGCAAATATTGCGGGATGAATGGGGATACAAAGGCATTGTAGTCTCTGACTGTGGAGCGATCTCCGATTTCTATAGACCGGGAACGCATGGGACTCACCCGGACAAGGAACACGCTTCGGCCGATGCTGTGCGGGCAGGCACAGACCTTGAATGTGGAAGTGAATATGCATCACTGGCGGATGCTGTAAAAGCCGGTTTGATTGACGAAAAAGAAATAGATATTTCATTGAAACGTTTGTTGACGGCACGTTTTGAACTGGGAGAAATGGACGAACAACCGGCTTGGTCGGAAATTCCAACCTCTGTGTTGAATAGTAAGGAACATCAGGCATTGGCTTTGCGTATGGCCCGTGAATCATTGGTGCTCTTGCAGAATAAAAACAACATCCTGCCTCTGAATACCCATCTGAAAGTAGCTGTTATGGGACCTAATGCCAATGACTCCGTGATGCAGTGGGGAAATTATAACGGTATTCCGGCACATACGGTTACCTTATTGGAAGCTGTCCGTGCCAAACTACCGGAAGGACAAATCATATACGAACCGGGTTGTGACCGTGTGGATGGAAAGACACTCCAAAGCCTGTTTGATGAATGTAGCATAAATGGTAAACCCGGTTTCTTGGCAGAATATTGGAATAATCGTGATCGTGAAGGGGAAGTGGTTGCTACCGATCAGATTTCCACTCCGTTCCATTTTGCGACAACAGGGGCTACTACGTTTGCGCCCGGTGTGGAAATTACTAATTTCTCGGCTCGTTATGAATCTGTCTTTCGTCCTTCGCAGTCGGGTGATGTTGCTTTCCGTTTCCAACTGGATGGTGAAGTGACTCTTATTATAAATGGTGAGCAAGTGGCTCAGAAAATATATGTTAAGAATCCGACGAACCTCTATACGTTACAGGCGAAAGCTGGAAAAGAGTATCATATCGAGATTTTATTCAAACAACGGAATGAAAGGGCTACACTTGATTTTGATTTGGGCAAAGAGGTCGGGATCGACTTGAACTTCGCAGTGAAGAGAGTAATGGATGCTGATGTGATTCTTTTTGCTGGTGGAATTTCTCCAAGTCTGGAAGGTGAGGAAATGCCGGTAGAAGTTCCCGGATTTAAGGGTGGTGACCGTACGGATATTGAACTTCCGGACGTTCAACGTGATTTGTTGAAAGCTTTGAAGAAGGCTGGTAAAAAGGTTGTCTTTATCAATTATTCCGGTTCAGCTATCGGACTAGTGCCCGAAACGACTACTTGTGAAGCGATTCTGCAGGCATGGTATCCGGGACAGGCGGGTGGTACAGCTATCGTTGATGCTCTTTGGGGAGAGTATAATCCCGGTGGACGCCTGCCGGTCACTTTCTATAAGGATGTGAATCAATTGCCGGACTTTGAAGACTATTCTATGAAGGGGCGTACCTATCGATATATGCAACAGCAACCACTTTTCCCATTCGGTCATGGGTTGAGTTATACTACGTTTACTTATGGAGAAGCTAAATTGAGCAAGAATACAATCGCGAAAGGTGAAAATGTAGTATTGACTATTCCGGTAAGCAATGTCGGGCAACGTGATGGAGAAGAGGTGGTTCAGGTTTATTTGAGACGTCCGGGTGATAAGGAAGGTCCCCGTTATACTTTGCGTGCTTTCAAACGCGTTCATATTCCGGCAGGGAAAACTGAATCAGTAGCTATTCCTCTTACCGGTGAGAACTTTGAATGGTTTGATGCAGAGTCGAATACGATGCGTCCGTTGGAAGGTACTTATGAATTACTGTATGGAGGAACTTCTGATAGAAATAAGTTGAAAACGATTGTAATGAACGTACAGTAATACCGCTTTGGAATTTTGTTTATTTTTACAGATAGACAATCCGGATTTATTTATTGAATGAATAAAGAAAGAACGACCTTGTTCCTTTAAAAGGAACGGGTCGTTTCTTTTAAACCAAGCCTCCGTTTCTTTTAAACCAACGGGGGCTTTCCTTTAAAGGAAAATGAATATTTGCTAATATTTGATATTCAGTCTTTTACATGATGGGGAATAAAAGTGCTGAAATAATAGGTAATGTAGTTATTTATCTTACCATTTTTCTGTTTTGAGGCTTTTTGTTACATCAGAAAAGAATCATGTTACATGTCTGTGATAAATGTAACCTGTATATAGATGCCTGTATCATGATTGTACATATATGATAAAACCGAATCGATACATTTGCAAACACTACTATAGAACAGAAAATTATAGAAAATAAAAAGTGATAATATGAGAACATTAAAATTGATTTTGTCGGGCTGGCAATCCGTGGGTCTTGTCGTATTTTTTATGCTGTTTTTTAATATGGAGGTGAGTGGTAAGGGTAAAATAACAAAAAATGCTCCTGTCTTTACGCAATTTATTTATCAGGGGGAGGATGCTATTTATCAAAACAATCCTTTAAAGCCGGGTGAGTTCTATAATCCTATTTTGCAGGGTTGCTATCCCGATCCGAGTATAACGCGGAAAGGTAATGATTATTATTTAGTGTGCTCATCTTTTGCTATGTTTCCCGGGGTGCCTATTTTCCATTCTAATGATCTGGTCAACTGGAAACAAATCGGTCATGTGCTGGACAGAACGTCACAATTAAAGGTTGAAGATTGTGGTATTAGTGCAGGTGTATATGCTCCTGCTATAAGATATAATCCCAATAATGATACGTTTTATATGATAACCACTCAATTTTCAGGTGGCTTTGGAAATATGGTGGTAAAGACAAAGAATCCGGAGAATGGCTGGAGTGATCCGATCAAACTACAATTTGAAGGCATTGATCCTTCTCTCTTCTTTGATGATAATGGCAAGGCATACGTGGTACATAATGATGCTCCTGCTCAGGGAGAAGAACGTTACTCAGGACACCGTGTCATAAAAATATGGGATTATGATGTGGAGAATGATAAAGTGGTTCCGGGAACGGACCGGATCATAGTAAACGGTGGCGTCAATATAGAAGAAAAGCCGATATGGATTGAAGCTCCTCATATCTATAAAAAAGATGGACGTTATTATTTAATGTGTGCCGAAGGAGGAACCGGAGGCTGGCATAGCGAAGTCATTTTTGTAAGTGATCATCCGAAAGGACCTTATCTTCCGGCAAATAATAATCCTATTTTAACTCAACGTTATTTTCCTGCAAACCGGACGGATAAAGTAGACTGGGCTGGTCATGCAGACTTAGTGGAGGGACCCGACGGAAAATATTATGGTGTATTTTTAGGAATACGCCCCAATGAGAAGAACAGAGTGAATACCGGACGCGAAACTTTTATTCTTCCGGTGGACTGGAGCGGAACATTTCCCGTTTTCGAGAATGGGCTTATCCCTATGAAACCTACATTGAAGATGCCTTCGGGAGTAGAGAACCAGACAGGGGAAAACGGTTATTTGCCTAGTGGCAACTTTGTCTTTAAGGATGATTTCTCTGATAAAACATTAGACTTAAGATGGATTGGTCTTAGAGGTCCTCGTGAAGATTTCGTTGAGATGACCGATAAAGGGTTGCGGATCATCCCTTTTACCTCAAATATCAATGAAGTGAAACCTACTTCTACCTTGTTCTACCGTCAGCAGCATAATCAATTTACAGCGGCAGCGACCATGGCGTACAAACCGAAAAATGAGAAAGATTTTGCCGGTATAACATGTTACCAAAATGAAAGATATCACTATGTTTTCGGTATCACTAAAAAGGGAAAAGACTATTACCTGATGCTGCAAAGAACCGAAAAAGGACAAGCGAGTGTCCTGGCTGAGGTGAAAATAGAAATAGAGAAACCTGTGACACTGCAAGTAGCAGCCAATGGAGATGATTATCGTTTTAATTATTCGATTGATGGCAAAAGTTTTACAAATGTAGGAGAAACCGTTTCCGGTGATATTCTTTCTACCAATGTGGCTGGTGGCTTTACAGGAGCAATGATCGGACTGTATGCAACATCTGTTGGTAATTAATTAGAAACCTTATCATTCCATAATTATGAAAATACATCATCTATTTTGGGGTATATGTTTATGCTTCAGCACAAATATCTTATTCGCACAGAACTATCAGAAAACATCGTCCGGCATCAAAACCACTGTAAATGCAGTGGATATAGAAATACAATTCTTTGCGCCTGCTGTGGCGAGAGTAATAAAGTCTCCGGAAGGGGTTGCCTATGAAAAACAGAGTCTTTCTGTAATTGCCAAACTCGAAAAGGTGAATTTCAAGGCTGATATGCAAGATAATAAGATTGTATTGAACACCAGTGAACTAAGTGTCAGTGTGGACACCGGAACGGGAATTGTTTCTTATTGCTCAAAGGATGGCAAGTCGTTATTGGCAGAGAAATCCGGTATGCAGTTTATCGATTTCGATGATGCCGGGACAAAAACTTATCAGGTTTATCAACCTTTTGTATTAGATAAGGAGGAAGCCATTTATGGTTTGGGACAATTGCAAAATGGAAAGATGATTCAGCGGAACATGACTAAAAATCTGATACAGGGAAATGTTGAAGATGTGTCACCTTTCTTCCAGTCTACTAAAGGATATGGTGTGTTTTGGGATAACTATTCGCCGACTCTTTTTACGGATAACGAAGTTGAAACATCTTTCCGTTCTGAAGTAGGTGACTGTGTGGATTATTACTTCATGTATGGGAAAAATGCCGACGGTGTTATAGCACAGGTACGCAACCTGACCGGGCAAGCGCCGATGTTTCCTTTATGGACTTATGGTTACTGGCAAAGTAAAGAAAGATATAAAAGCCAGGAGGAAGTGGTAGACGTTGTTCGTAAATATCGTGAATTGGGTATTCCTTTGGATGGTATTATTCAGGATTGGCAATATTGGGGGCATAACTATTTGTGGAATGCGATGGATTTTCAGAATCCGACTTTCAATAATCCTCAAAAGATGATGGAGGATGTCCATGCGATGAACGCACACATGGCTATATCTATCTGGTCGTCATTCGGACCGATGACCAAACCTTATAGAGAATTGGACAAAAAAGGTATGTTGTTTAACTTCACTACCTGGCCGCAATCGGGATTGGAGTCATGGCCCCCCAACATGGAATATCCTTCCGGTGTAAGGGTGTATGATGCTTACAATCCCGAAGCACGTGATATTTATTGGAAATATCTGAATGATGGAATTTTCAAGCTGGGAATGGATGCCTGGTGGATGGACTCTACCGAACCCGATCATCTGGATTGGAAGCCGGAGGATATGGATACCAAAACCTATCTGGGCTCGTTCCGTAAGGTGCGCAATGCTTATCCGTTGATGACTGTCGGAGGGGTTTACGACCATCAGCGTGCAGTGACTTCGGACAAACGCGTGTTTATTTTAACCCGTTCCGGATTCTTGGGGCAGCAACGTTATGGTGCAAATGTATGGAGTGGTGATGTCGCTTCCACATGGGAGAGTTTTAGAAATCAGATTCCTGCCGGATTAAACTTTTCTTTGTGTGGTATGCCTCACTGGAATAGTGATATTGGTGGCTTTTTTGCAGGACATTATAATAAAAGCTGGAATGATGATAGTGCTTCAAAAAATCCATTGTATCAGGAGCTTTATGTGCGTTGGTTGCAGTTTGGAACGTTCAATCCGATGATGCGTTCGCACGGGACGGATGTTTATAGGGAAATCTATAAGTTCGGAAAGAAAGGCGAGCCTGTATATGATGCTATCGAGAAGATGATAGGTTTACGTTACTCTCTGTTGCCTTATATTTATTCTACTTCTTGGGAGGTAAGCAATCGTCAATCGAGTTTTATGCGCGCTTTGATGATGGATTTTGTAGATGACAGAAAGGTGTGGGATATCAATGACGAATATATGTTTGGAAAATCGATCCTTGTGGCTCCGATTACTCATGCACAATATACACCGGAAGCTGTGGTAAAAGTCTCCGAAGAAGAAGGATGGAACAGAGATGGAGCGAAAAAAACAAAAACTGACGCTGCTGTGGATTTCATGGAAACGAAACCTACTAACATATACTTACCGGCAGGAACGCTATGGTATGACTTCTGGACGAACGAGAAACACGAAGGCGGAAAGGAAATTACCAAAGAGACTACACTTGATGTTATTCCATTGTATGTAAAAGCGGGTAGTATTATTCCTGTCGGTCCACAAGTTCAGTATGCAACTGAAAAACCGTGGGATCATCTTGAACTGAAGGTGTATGCGGGTGCGAATGGAAACTTCATTTTATATGAAGATGAATTTGATAATTACAACTACGAAAAAGGCGTTTATACGGAAATTCCAATCTCGTGGAATAATACATCTTGTAAATTGACGATAGGAGCAAGAAAAGGTGCGTATGAGGGAATGTTGAAGAACTGTAAGTTTACTGTAACTCTCCAGGACGGGACTCAAAAAAACGTCGATTATAATGGAAAGGCTATTTCTGTAAAGTTTTGATTGTAATAGAATGTGTGATTATGCCAATAGAGAAGAATCTAAAAAGTAGAAATATGGTGAAGTTTTTTATAGTAATGGCTATGTTATTGGGTAGTAGCGTTGCAAGTGCAGAAAATAAACAGATAACAAGTCCTGATGGAAAGCTGGTAGTAACAGTCGCAGATATGGATGGAAGACCCTCTTATTCTGTTAGTTATGACAATGTTCTCTTTTTGAAACCATCTCCATTGGGGATGATTGCAAATATAGGAGATTTCTCATCGGGGATGTCGCTGGAGAAGAATGTTTCAACAAATAAAATAGATGAAACATACGAGTTGGCTTCTATTAAAAAGAGTAAGGTACATTATGTGGCGAATGAAGCTGTATTTTCGTTTACGCAACAAGGGAAAACAATTTATGATGTTATATTCCGCATAAGTAATAACGATGTTGCTTTTAAATATAGGATGTATCCGCAAGGTGAGACACTAAGTTGCGTGATTAAGAAAGAAGCTACAGGATTTGCGTTTCCTGACGGAACCACCACTTTTCTTTGTCCGCAAAGTAAACCGATGGGGGGATTTGCCCGTACTTCTCCAAGTTATGAGACGTCTTATACGGCAGATGATGTCGCAGGCAAAAATGGCTGGGGAGAAGGATACACATTTCCCTGTCTGTTCCGTAATGGAGATAACGGTTGGGTGCTTGTTTCCGAAACGGGAGTAAATGGTGGATATTGTGCGAGCCGTCTGTTGGGACACAAAGAAGGGGTGTATACCATTGGATTTCCGCAAGAAGGTGAAGCAAATGGGAATGGTACAGTTTCTCCGGGGATAGCATTGCCGGGCGAGACGCCTTGGCGTACTATTACTGTGGGCAAGACTTTGGCTCCAATAGTGGAGACAACCGTTCCTTTTGATGTTGTAAAACCGCTTTATCAGGCAAAAGGAGAGTATACGTATGGCAGGGGTTCATGGAGCTGGATTATCGGTATGGATGGAAGTACTAATTATAAAGAGCAACTCCGGTATATTGATTTCTCGGCAGCAATGGGCTATCAGTCCGTGTTGGTGGATGCTTTGTGGGATAAGCAAATAGGACGTGATAAAATTGAAGAATTGGCTAAATATGGGAAGAACAAAGGGGTAGCTCTTTATTTGTGGTATAATTCGAATGGGTATTGGAATGATGCTCCGCAAACTCCGAGAAGTATCATGGATAATGCGATAGCCAGACGTAAGGAGATGAAATGGATGCAAAGCATTGGCATTCGTGGAATAAAAGTTGACTTTTTCGGAGGTGACAAGCAAATGACTATGCAGTTGTATGAGGATATCTTGTCGGATGCAAACGAGTACGGCCTTCTGGTTATTTTTCATGGATGCACTTTGCCTCGTGGCTGGGAACGTATGTATCCTAACTTCGCATCGAGTGAGGCTGTATTGGCTAGTGAAAATCTTCATTTCTCTCAAGGCAGCTGTGATAATGAGGCCTTTAATGCTACCTTACATCCGTTTATCCGTAACACGGTAGGTAGCATGGATTTTGGAGGTAGTGCATTGAACAAATATTATAATGCGGATAATGCCCCACGGGGAAGCCGGCGGGTGACATCAGATGTCTACGCACTGGCTACGGCGGTGCTATTTCAGAGTCCGGTACAGCATTTCGCTTTGGCACCGAATAACCTGACCGATGCTCCGTCGTGGGCAATTGATTTTATGAAAGAGGTTCCAACTACTTGGGACGAGGTACGTTTCATTGACGGTTATCCTGGTAAATACGTCATTCTTGCCCGTCGTCATGGCGACAAATGGTATATTGCCGGAGTAAATGCGCAGAAGGAAACACTGAAACTTAAAGTTAATTTGCCGATGTTCTCTAATGGAGAAAAGGTGAGACTGTTTAGTGATGATAAGGCATTGCAGGGTAGCGTAAAACAAATAGAAATAGGAAAGAAACAAGAATTGCAATTGACTATTCCTTGCAATGGTGGAGTATTAATAACCAAATAACCATTTAAAATAAAAGAATATGAGAAACTTAAAATTTTTAGGCGTATCGTTTTTGTTGGCAATCACTGCCGCTACTTCAGGAACTGCACAAAATCCTATTATACAAACAAAATACACTGCCGATCCGGCTCCGATGGTATATAACGATACCGTTTTCCTTTATACAACTCATGATGAGGATGATGCCGAAGGATTCAAAATGTTGGACTGGTTACTTTATACTTCCACCGATATGGTCAATTGGACCGATCATGGAGCGGTCGCTTCTCTGAAGAGTTTTGATTGGGTGAAACGTGATAACGGTGCCTGGGCAGAACAAGTCATCGAACGTAATGGCAAATTTTATATGTATTGTCCGATTCACGGTAATGGTATTGGCGTATTGGTATCCGACTCTCCTTACGGTCCTTTTAAAGACCCATTGAACAAACCGTTGGTTTGGCAAAAGGAGCATTGGTATGACATTGACCCGACCGTATTTATTGATGATGACGGACAAGCGTATATGTATTGGGGCAATCCGAATGTTTATTATGTGAAACTGAATGAGGATATGATTTCATATTCGGGGGAAATTGTACAAGTGGAAAATAAACCGGAACATTACCAGGAAGGTCCGTGGGTGTATAAACGGAACGGGCATTATTACATGGCTTTCGCTTCAACTTGTTGTCCGGAAGGGATTGGCTATGCCATGAGCGACAAAGCTACCGGACCATGGAGTACAAAAGGATATATTATGCGTCCAACAGAGCGGAGTAGAGGAAATCATCCTGGAATTATCGATTATAAAGGTAGCTCTTATGTATTTGGCCTAAATTATGATTTGCTTCATTTGGAAACATTGGATCATAAGGAACGTCGTTCCACGTCTGTTGCAAAAATGCATTATAATCCGGATGGAACTATTCAGGAAGTTCCTTATTGGCAGGAGACGAAACTGGAACAGATTGAAAACTTTAATCCTTACCGTAGAGTGGAAGCTGAAACGATGGCTTGGGGATATGGTCTTAAAGCTGAAAATCATAAGAATGGTGGTTTGTATATAACCGATATCGATAATAATGAATATCTGTGTGTGCGTGGTGTCGACTTTGGCAAGAAAGGAGCAAAGAAATTCAGTGTAAGCGCAGCTTGTGTTGAAAAAGGCGGAATGATAGAAATTCGTCTGGATAGCACTGAAGGGCCGGTAATAGGTAGTGTCAGTATATCACCGACAGGAGGACTGGATATATATAAACAGATGTCATGCCGGATAAAGAATGCAAAGGGTGTACATGATCTTTATTTCTGCTTTAAAGGAGAGAAAGGAAACAAACTTTTCAATCTGGATTATTGGGAATTTGAATAGCTTTTATTCAAAAAAAATAAGATTGTAATGTGCTTATAATCAGTGTAATTGTTTGGACGTGCTACAAGGGGAAAGATAGATGTAACATTGAAAATGAAGATGTTATTTAGGAAAAGAAGCCCGTAACATAATTATGTTTGTAGTTTTATGAACTGGCATATCTTTGCAGAAAAGATCAGTAATTCATATTTGATTATAAAGAAAATAAGAAGTATTATGAAGAATACACAGGTAATACAATTAATGTCAATCGTCTGGCTCTCCATATTTATGCTGGGGATAACAATGATGTCATGTAGCTCAAAGAAAGAACAACAATTACCGGCTATTGGAAAATCTGTGGCCCTCTTTGATTATTTTTCTTATAAGGGAAATGATGATTTTTATATTTCCAATCCTCTGTCAGGTGAAGACTATTTCTATAATCCTATTTTGCCGGGATGGTATTCTGATCCTAGTGTTTGTACAAATGGAGAAGGTGATTATTTCCTAGTAACATCTACATTCACTTATTTTCCCGGTGTTCCTATTTTTCACAGCAAAGACTTGGTGAATTGGAAACAGATAGGGCATGTGTTGAACCGTGCTTCGCAATTAGTGAATATGGAAGGACAGAAAGTGAGTGGCGGTATTTTTGCTCCGGCTATTTCTTATAATCCGTATAACAAGACATATTATATGGTAACAACCAATGTCGGAGCCGGAAATTTCTTTGTTAAGACGCAAGACCCGTTTGGTGAATGGTCGGAACCCATCATGTTGCCGGAGGTCGGAGGTATTGATCCTTCTTTCTTTTTTGATGAAGATGGTAAGGCATATATTGTTAATAATGATGAGGCTCCGGATAATAAACCTGAATATAGCGGACACCGTACTATACGCATACAAGAGTTTGATGTGAAAACAGATAAGACGATCGGTTCCCGTAAAATTCTTGTAAACAAAGGAGCTCAACCGGCAGACAAACCAATTTGGATAGAAGGTCCTCATTTATATAAGATAAATGGAAAGTACTTCTTGATGTCCGCCGAAGGTGGAACGGGAAACTGGCATTCGGAAGTGATTTTCCGTGGTGATTCTCCGATGGGTAAGTTTCTTCCATGGAAAAACAATCCGATTCTGACGCAAAGACATTTGAATTCTGACCGTCCTAATTCGGTAACCTGTGCTGGTCATGCAGACTTGATTCAAACAAAAGAGGGAGATTGGTGGGCTGTTTTTCTGGCTTGTCGCCCTATTAATAATCAGTTTGAGAATTTGGGACGTGAAACATTTATGATGCCGGTGAAATGGAGTGAAGACGGATTCCCGTACATGACACAAGGAGATGATTTAGTACCTATGATTGTAAAACGTGAAGGTGCGAAACGCGATACGACAGTTACTTATGGTAATTTCGAGTTAATAGAGAACTTTGATTCTCCTGTACTTGATATGCCATGGATGACTTTAAGAGCTTCTGCTTCCGATTTATATTCATTGACGGAAACACCCGGATACCTGACCTTGAAGTGTGCAGATATTAGCTCTACGGAAAAGAAAACTCCGGCATTTGTCTGCCGTCGGTTACAACATCATAAATTTGAATGTGCTACCCGTATGTTGTTCAATCCTTCTAACGATAAGGAAACAGCCGGAATGTTATTGTTTAAAGATGAGGCGCATCAATATTTCTTCTGCTTGAATAAAGTGGGTGAGAATAAAAATATTTCTCTGAAACAAATCGGTGAAAAGGAACAGACATTGGCTTCAGATGAAATAGACGCAGATACAAATGAGGTATATTTGAAATTAGTATCTCAAGGAATTGGTTACGACTTCTATTATTCTATTGATGGTGAAAAAAGCTGGAAACTGCTTTGTAAAGATGTAGATTCCAGTTATCTCTCTACTACAACGGCTGGTGGATTTACCGGTACTACAATTGGATTATACGCTACTTGCAAATAATTATTTTTTTTATATAAATCTAATACTAGCAACTATGGGTGATATTTATAATGATAGCTAATGCAATTAAAAAAGAATGATGATTAGAAAACAATGTAGTTAATTAACATCTTAAACTAATGGTAATGAAAAATGTAACGAAGAAAATTCAAAAAATTCCTTACCTGTTTCTCCTTATGTTGTTTAGTTTTGTAACAGCATCAGCACAGAAAGGGATAACGGTGAGGGGAACGGTTCTTGACAGTAATGGTGAGACAATCATTGGAGCCTCAGTAACTTTAAAAGGTAATAGTTCAATAGGTACAATCACAGATATAGATGGCAATTTTGTATTGACTGTGCCCGGTGAGAAGTCTGTCCTTATTGTTTCGTATGTAGGAATGAAACCGCAGGAAGTAAAAGTGGTTTCTAAAGGTCTTATTAAAGTAACATTGGAAGATGACACCAAGCAACTGGAAGAAGTGGTTGTGGTGGGTTACGGACAACAAAAGAAAGCGTCTGTGGTAGGTGCTATTGCACAAACCACTGGTGAGACATTACAGCGTGCAGGTGGTGTGTCGAATGTGGGTGCGGCATTGACGGGTAATTTGCCGGGTGTGGTGACTTCTGCCTCTACTGGTATGCCGGGTGACGAAGACCCGAAAATTGTAATTCGTAGCGTTAGCTCGTGGAATAATAGCGAACCGCTTATCCTTGTGGACGGTATCGAACGTCCGATGAGCAGTGTGGACATGAGTTCTGTACAGTCTATATCTGTATTGAAGGATGCGTCGGCAACTGCTGTTTATGGTGTGAAGGGTGCCAATGGTGTCATTCTTGTAACCACTAAGCGCGGTAACGAAGGTCGGGCCAAGATTGACGTAAGTATGAACATGACGGCTAAAGTGGTTTCTGCTCTGCCGGGAAGAATGGAGTCGGCGGATGCGTTGTATGTGCGTAATCAGGCTGCCGAATATGAGTTAGGCTTGAATCCTGCTTCTTGGAATAAAATATTGCCGATGGAGACGATTGACAAATATCGCCATCCTGCTAATTTGGAAGAGGCCGAACGTTATCCGAACGTTGACTGGCAGAAAGAGCTTTTCAAAGATTATGCCATGTCATACAATCCGAGCATCAACCTGTCGGGTGGTACACGCCACGTCAAATATTTCGCTGCGGTAGACTTTCTGCATGAAGGTGACTTGTTCCGCGAATGGGACAATAACCGTGGTTATCAGGCAGGTTACGGATTCAACCGTATTAATGCACGTAGTAATTTGGACTTCAAGATTACCAAAACTACCGTATTGAAAGCCAATATTTTCGGTTCTTACGGTGTGAAGAAATCACCGTGGGGAGTTGCCGACGATTCATTTGGTGCCTCGCAGTTGTGGCAGGCTGCCTACAGTTCTCCGTCAGACGCTTTCTTGCCCCGTTATTCCGACGGTACGTGGGGATACTACAAGCCCAATTCGCAAGGTGCGCCGAACTCTGTGTTGAATCTCGCCAATGCAGGCTATGAAATGCTTACTACTACCCGCGTCAATACTGACTTTGTATTGGAACAGGATTTGAGTTTCCTCGTAAAAGGATTACGTGCAAGTGCCATGATTTCGTGGGACAACGTGTTTGTGGAAGCCGGTCGTGGTGTCAATGACTTGAATCACGGGACGCAGACCAAATGGATAGATCCGGAAACAGGCGAGGTGCATTATAGCAACGCGCAAACCGACTCTAAAACCGGACTCGATTTTCAGGAAGGTATCTTGTGGTCTACAGCAGGTGGTGCTGTGCGGGACTGGTCTACTCAACGCAATCTTTTTTATCAAGGACAATTGTCATGGAGCGGCAAGTTCGGTGACCACGATGTCAGCGCCATGGGAGTGTTCAACCGTACCGAACGAAGCACTGGTAGCGAATTCCCTCACTATCGTGAAGACTGGGCGTTCCGCGCCACTTATAGTTATGGCAACCGTTATTTCTTGGAATACAACGGTGCATACAACGGTTCCGAGAAGTTTAGTCCCGACTATCGTTTCGAGTTGTTTAACTCAGGTGCGTTGGGCTGGATGATAAGCGAAGAAAGATTCTTCAAGCCTCTCCGTAAGTGGGTAGATATGTTGAAAGTACGTTATTCTATCGGTGAGGTAGGTGACGATAATCTTGGTATTCGTTTTCTATATGCTACACAGTGGGCTTACGGAGGTAAGTCTTTCCACGGTTTGAACAATCGAACCGAGTCTCCTTACACTTGGTACAAGGAAGCTACGGTAGGTAATCCCGATGTACATTGGGAAACAGCTTTGAAGCAGAATATCGGTGTTGATTACGCTTTCTTCGATGGTTTGCTTGCCGGTAGTTTGGAATTTTTCTATGACAAGCGTTCGGACATTCTTGTAGCCGGCGACAAACGTGCCACTCCCGGTTATTTAGGAATTTCCGCCCCGGCTGCCAACTTAGGACGCGTGCGTACGAAAGGATACGAATTGGAACTTCGTGTAAATAAAACATTGAACAACGGTCTTCGTCTGTGGGGTAACTTCAATATGACTCATGCTGAAAACAAGATTCTCAAATACGATGACCCTGTGTTGCGTCCCGCATACCAGAAGTCGGAAGGATTTGCCATCGGACAAGACCACGCTCATCTTACGGCAGGATTTGCCAACACGTGGGACGAAGTATTCGCCATGCCTACACACAATACGATGAACGATCAGAAATTGCCCGGACAGTATATCACTATGGACTATAATGGTGATGGCGTGATAGATGCCAACGACAGCGCTCCTTACGGCTATACGGGTACTCCCGAAAATACGTACAACGCTACTATCGGATTCGATTACAAGGGATTCAGCTGCTTTGTACAGTTCTATGGAGTGACCAACGTCAACCGTTATGTGGGTTTTACTTCCTTGCACAATAACGTGAATACTGTATTCGACGAAGGAGTATTCTGGTCGAAAGATCGTTTTGATGCAGATGCTCCCATGCCTCGTATCAATTCTACTCCGAGTTATTATGAAGGTACTCGCTTCCATTACGACGGTTCGTTTATTCGTCTGAAGAATGCTGAAGTGGCTTACACTTTTACACAACCTTGGGTAAAGAAAATTGGATTGAACAGATTTAAAATATTCCTGAACGGAAACAACCTTTGGGTATGGTCGCGTATGCCGGATGACCGCGAATCGAACTTTGCAGGTACGGGATTGGCTTCGCAAGGTGCTTATCCTACTGTACGTCGTTTCAATCTGGGTATTAAATTTGACCTTTAAAACATCATCGAATTATGAAAAAATACATTATAAAATATGCTGTAATGGCTTGTTTGAGTCTCGGATTGACGGGTACGACTGCTTCGTGTACCGACTATCTGGACAAGGCACCCGAATCGGATGTCACTCCGGAAAATGCCTTTAAGGACTTCCACAATTTTCAGGGATTTGTAGAAGAGCTTTATGCTTGTATTCCCGACATGGCCAAACAATACTGGTCAAACTCTTGGAACTGGGGTGAAGACGAAGTGATTGGTGTAGACTGCAATTATCACATGGGCTATAAAGTGGACCAAGGCGACTTTTGGGGGTGGCAGGCTGAACACGACGGCTGGGGGGCCGGATTTATGGATTGCAAAACTCTGAATCTGGACTTTACTACTCCGAACGACGGATTCAGATGGAACCGCGACTTGTGGCCCGCTTCTTGGTACGGAATCCGTAAATGTAATACGGGATTAGCAAATCTGGACCTGCTTACCGATGCAACGCAGGAACAGAAGAACGCCATTGCCGGACAGCTTTATTTCTTCCGCGGGTGGTTTCATTTCATGCTGATACAATATTTCGGCGGATTGCCTTATATAGATAAGGTGTTGCCTCCCAACGAAACATTCAACGAGCCGCGACTCAGCTATCACGAATGTGCCGACAAGGCTGCCGATGATTTCCGGATGGCTGCCGATCTGCTGCCTATTGATTGGGACAAGACATCTATCAGCCCGAGCACGAAAGGATACAACCAACTGCGCATCAACAAAATCATGGCACTGGGCTATTTAGGTAAAAACTACTTGTGGGCAGGAAGTCCGTTGATGAACAAGGTGTCCACAGGAAGTGAATCCTACAATCAGGAATATTGCCGGAAGGCTGCCGAAGCGTTCGGGGAGTTGCTTACGCTGGTAGAGAACCGACAGACGCAATATAGCTTGGTGGACTTTGAGGACTATTCCGACCTCTTCTACACATACGGAAAGAATGCCCAAATGCCGGGTTCTACAGAAGCATTGTTCAGAGGATTGGTGGCAGATGGCTGGCAAAACTCAACTTTTGGTTTAGCTCTTCAGTTTGTGCCTGCCAGCTATAAGAAAGATAACAATCCGCAACTCTCGCCCACAGCCAACTATGTACACTATTACGGTATGGCAAATGGATTGCCGCTCGACGACCAGGAATCCAAGTGGGACAAGACTCATCCTTGGAAAGGACGCGACCCACGTTTCTATCATGATATTCGCTTCGACGGTTCGCCTATGGTATCTGATGCAAAAAAAGATTCGGAGGAGGTCGGTGACTTAGCCGTTGCATCCCTCTACACAGGCGGAAACGCCCGTGACGACCAGTTCGGAAGCCGTACCGGATTCCTGCTTGGCAAGTTTATTCCGGTGACAGCCAATAAATGGGATGATGGCTGGGGATGGAGTCCGCAGATGCATATCTATTGCAGCTATATGCGTCTGGCAGACATTTATCTGATGTATGCTGAAGCTGCGGCAAATGCTACCGGCTCGTCTACAGGAAAGTCAACCAACTGTACACTTACGGCACTGGCCGCAGTCAACACCATCCGCAAACGTGCGAGAGTAGAAGGTGTCAATGCCAAATATACCGGTTCAATCGATCTGTTCAACAGTGAGATTCGCCGCGAACGTGCGGTAGAACTTGCATACGAAGGACACCGTTTCACTGACTTGCGTCGCTGGTTGCTTATCGACAAGAAACCTTATACCGAAAAGACTGCTGTCGATTTCCAACGGGTAGGCGACCTTGCCGAGAACCCTCAGGAAACAGCTGTAAGCGGCTATACATATCGGGTAATCGTGACGCGTAATTTCACGGAGAAGCATTACTGGTTGCCTCTGAAATTGTCTGACGTGACCTTGTATCCGGAGTTCTATCAGAATCTGGGATGGTAAACAAGTGACTTATTAAACGAAATAGAATATCATGAAACAAATTCATAAAAATATAATTCTTAGCGCCGGACTATTGTTTGCTTCTGCCGGGCTGATGGCTCAGACGGATGTGGAGAAGACTGATACATTGGCTCAGAAAGTGAATGTGGCTTTCCGCACAGTGGACCGGGCGGATTTGATGGGTGGTGTCTCGTCCGTCAATGTAGAGGAACTGACTAATAAAAGTTATTCGCTGTACAGTCTCGACAATATGCAATCTTTAGTGGGAGGTTACAACGGACAATTATGGAACATGGGCGAAGCGTTGGTATTGGTAGACGGAGTCCCTCGTGAGGCAAACAACATTCGTCCTACCGAAATAGCCCAAATCACATTCCTCAAAGCAGCGCAAGCCGTGGTGCTTTACGGCAGCCGTGGTGCGAAGGGAGTCATTCTTATCACCACGAAGCGCGGATGCGATAAAGACTTGCGGGTGAGTGCGCGTGCCAATGCCGGTATCAATGTGCCTAAAAGCTATCCTAAATATCTGGCTTCTGCCGAATACATGACGTTGTATAACGAGGCGTTGCGTAACGACGGGTTGGATCCCGCTTTCTCGGATGAGCAGATTTACAACTATGCAAGCGGAAGTAACCCTTACCGTTATCCGAACATCAACTTCTTTTCCGATGACTATATTCGGAAGACAAGTCAGGACTATAACGGAGTGGCCGAGTTTTCGGGCGGCGGACGCTACGCCAACTTCTATACGAACATCGGTTACGAGAGTTCCAACGACTTGCTCAACTTCGGTGAAAGTAAGAACAACCGCAATTCGCGCCTGAATATCCGCGGTAATGTGGATTTGCGTATGAACGATTGGATCAGCGGTTGGGTAAATGCAAATGCTATCTTCTACGATTCCCGTCACGATAAGGCAGACTACTGGGCTAACTCGGCTACGTTACGTCCGACTGCTCCCGGTTCGGCGCCTCTTGTACCTTTCATTCCCATTGAGTTTGTCGATAAAAACGATGCTGCTTCGTGGACGTTGATCAATAATAGCAATTACCTTATTGACGGCAAATATCTATTGGGAGGTACGCAGTTGAACATGACTAATCCTTTTGCTGCCATGTATGCGTCCGGTTATCAGAAAGCTACTTCACGTCGTTTCCAGTTTGATGCGGGAATCAACCTCGATTTGTATAAAGTACTGAAAGGATTGTCATTCCGTACACAGTTCTCCGTAGACTACGGAACTTCTTACATCACTTCTATCGACGACGACTATGCAGTGTATGAAGCCTCTTGGAACAATGCTTTCGGAGGCGACCGTATTACTTCATTGACTAAGTACAATATGGACAAGCATACCGGTACGCAAAACGTATCGGGCAGTACGGCGTATCAGACCATTTATTTCTCTGCACAGTTCGGCTATCAGAACACTTTTGCCGACAATCATCATGTGAATGCATTGTTGTTGGCTCAAGGCAGCCAGCAGACCTATTCGGGTACCTACCATCGCACTAGCAATTCCAACTTGGGTTTGCAACTCGATTATAACTATGCCGGTAAGTATTACGCCGATTTCAGCATGGCAGCGGTTCATTCCGCCAAATTGCCCGAAGGCAACCGGATAGGGCTTTCGCCTTCGTTTACGTTGGGATGGCGTCTTTCCGAAGAGGGTTTCCTCAAAGATGCCGATTGGCTCGATAACCTGAAACTGATGGCAGGCTATAGTGTGCTCAATCAGGATTTGGATATCAGTGATTACTACATGTATGCTACCAAGTTTACACAGGCAGGTACGTGGTGGGGATGGAGCGAGGTAAACAACTCGATGCAGACCACCGACTTCCTGCAAGGTGGAAACCCCGACCTCGGCTACATCAAGCGTAAGGAATTTACGGTAGGATTGGACGCTTCTCTTTGGAAGGGATTGGTGAGACTCAATGCCAATTACTTCGTAACCAATACCGAAGGATTGCTGGCGCAGCCCCAAAATTATCCGTCTTATTTCCAGACTTATTATCCGAAGTCCGATATGCGTCCTTATATTAACATGAACAACCAACGTCGTACGGGTGTGGACTTGAGTGTAAATGTGGGCAAAAAGCACGGTGACTTTGAATGGAATGTGGGGCTTGTGGGTATGTACTACACCTCCAAGAACACCAAATGGGACGAGAATGTGAAATATGACTGGCTGAAAGCCGAAGGTGAGGCGATTGATGCTTTGCGCGGATATCAATGCATCGGATTCTTCAAAGACGCTGCCGATGTGGAAAGCTCGGCAAAGGTGAATGCTAATACCAAACCCGGTGATTTGAAGTATGTAGACCAAAACAACGATGGTGTCATCAATGAGCAAGACCAGGTGGTATTGGGCAAGTGGGGTGCTTCCTGGGTGATGGGTCTCAACCTGACTGCCAAGTACAAAGGCTTCACATTGTTTGTGGCAGGCACCGGATCGTTTGGTGGCAAAGGACTGAAGAATAATAGTTATATGCACGTGTATGGCGATCGCAAATATTCTGAAGTGGTTCGCGGACGCTGGACGGAAGAGACGGCAGATATCGCCACATACCCGCGTCTCACAACACAAGGTGGCGACCTGAACTTTGTGGCTTCCGACTTCTGGTTGTACGACACTTCACGTTTCGATTTGAACCGTGTTCAATTGTCTTACGACTTCCCGGCTGCTATGCTGAAAGGCAAACTTGTGAAAGGTTTACAAATCTATGCCAACGGAACAAGCCTGTTGACCTTGGCGAAGGAGCGTAAATATATGGAGATGAATGTAGGGACTTCTCCCCAATGCCGTTCGTACGCACTGGGTGTAAAGGTAGACTTTTGATGGGTCTCTCGTTGTAGAATATAAAAATATAGAATAAATAAGTCATGAAGAAAATTATAACAATATGTGCCTTTGCCGCTTGTCTGACCGGATGCGATGACTTGTTCGAACCGGCTATCGAGAACAACCTCGGACTGGAATATATGTACGAGAATTCGCAATATGCCGAAGGAATACTGGCAAATGCCTATACACGCATACCCTGCGCAGGCTATTCTTTCAACGACGTGGCTACCGATGACGCTGTGAGCAATGATGCGGAAAACAGCTGGCGTAAAATAGCCTCCGGCATGTGGACGGCAAACAACAATCCTGCCGACCGTTGGACTTCCTGCCGTTCCGCCATACAGTATATCAATCTTTTCCTTGCCAATGCCGACAAGGTGAAATGGGCGAAAGACGAAGTGGTGGCGCAGATGTTCTGCGACCGTGAGAAAGCGGAAGCCTATGGCTTGCGTGCCATGTATATGTATTACCTCCTCGAAGCCCATGCGGGCTATACCGAAGACGGTGTGTTGATGGGGGTGCCCATCCTGACCGAACCGGAAGCAGCCGGATCCAATTTCAATGTGCCCCGCAGCACATTTGTAGATTGCATGAAGGCGTTGAAAGAAGACGCCCGGTTGGCACTCGAAGGATTGCCTTGGGAATATGGTGACGCAGCGGAAATGCAACGCTTGTCTGCTAAATATGCAGGAGCAGACCAAGGCAAAGTCACCCGTGTGTTTGGCGCAAACTTTATCGGCCGTATGTCTGGAAAGGTGGTGGAAGCGTTTGTGGCAAAAGCGGATTTGCTTGCTGCCAGTCCGGCATATAGTGACCAGTCAGGCGTTGATTGGAAAACGGCTGCTGCTAGTGCTGCAAAGGTACTGAATCATATCGGAGGGGTAGACGGTATGGATCCTACCGGATGGACATGGTATTGCAATGTAGATGATATTGAAAAACTTAGCCCAACCGAATCACCTGCTGAAATTCTGTGGCGTGGTGAACGTGCCAAATCCCTCTCGCTCGAAGAAGATAACTTCCCGCCCACACTCTACGGTAACGGACGTATCAACCCAACTCAAAATCTGGTGGATGCATTCCCGATGCTGAACGGTTATCCGGTGTCTCATCTGTCCGGCGAATATGATGAAAATCTTCCGTATGCCAACCGTGACCCGCGCTTGGAAGCATACATTCTCTATAATGGTTGTAAGGCAGGCAATACGAATAAGGAAATCTTTACGGCAGCCGACGGAACTACCAATGATGCACTGAACAAGGTGGTAGGACGTTCTACCCGTACCGGATACTATCTGCGCAAACTGTTGCGTCAGGACATCAGCCTCGACCCGAATGCGAAAGCCGACCAGTATCATTACACACCGCGCATCCGCTATACCGAGATATTCTTGGCGTATGCCGAGGCGGCAAATCAGGCGTACGGTCCGCAAGATAAAGGAGGCAACGGCTATTCTGCTTATGATGTGGTGAAAAAGTTGCGCCACCGTGCCGGCATCGGTCGCGACAATGGTGATGCTTACTTGGAATCCATCAAGAACGATCAGGCAAAGATGGCGGAACTCATCCGCAACGAACGTCGCATCGAACTTTGTTTCGAAGGTTTCCGTTTCTGGGATTTGCGCCGCTGGAAGAGCAATCTGACCGAAACCGCTAAAGGGATGAATATCAGTGGAACCCGTTATACTCCAATGGAGGTAGACAAACGCTCGTTCAGTGAGTATATGTATTACGGTCCTATTCCTTATTCGGAAGTTCTTAAGTATGACGAACTGAAACAGAATCAGGGTTGGTAAACCGATAGTGTAAATTTAATAAAATGCTAAAGCATACAATGATTATGAATAAGACAATAATGAAATGCATGGTCCTTGGCTTGTTGTTTGCCGGCTGTGAAAACGGAGACAAAGAATTCGACGATTACGAATATCAGACCATCAGTTTTGCTACTCAGACTCCTATACGCACCATCACATTGGGCGAAGATGTATATCCTACCGAACAAGACAATGAATATCGGATGCAGATCATCGCTACATTGGGCGGTGTGTGGTCAAACCGCAAAGAGCGCACAGCACAGATTGTTATCGATGAAAGTTTGTGTACCAATGCTTATTTCGACAATGGCAAGCCGATACTTCCTATGCCTAAGGAATATTATACTTATTCTTCGGAACAGGTGGTATTTCCCAAAGGAGACATTTATGGACGTATGGACATACAGTTGACCGATGCTTTCTTCAATGATCCTCTCACGCCCGAACTCACCTATGTCATTCCGGTACGGTTAGCACAGGCTTCAGACTCTATCTTGGCGGGCAAACCTAAAGTTGAGTCTCCCAATCGCTTGAATGTGGCAGACTGGGACGTGCTTCCCAAAGACTATGCGCTTTATGGGGTGACCTACAAAAACAAGTATGAGGGCGTTTGGTTGAGTCGTGGCACAGACCAGCTCGACATCAATGGCAACACTTCTACGCTCAACCGTAACCCGCAGAATATAGAGAAAGCAGACCAACGTACATTGGGAACTATTGCCCTCAACAAAGTGCGTTATCCTCTTTCGCTTTCGGTGGATGTGGTGAATGAGAAAGGCGAATCTTCCAAGCAAACGTTGACAATGGACTTGGTGATAACGGTTGACGACAACGGCAATTGCTCCATCACTACCGACACACCGGGGGCTCAGGCAAGCGGTTCGGGCAAGTGGACCTATCATGGTGCCAAGAAAGCGTGGGGCGACAAAGACCGCGACCTGTTCGAACTGACCTATGAAGTGACTTATGCGCCTTATGTGTTGAATGCTGTGACCGGTGAAACGGGCACTGCCAAATGTAGCAGCACGGACGCGCTGGTGTCACGCGACAGACAGAGCAAATTTGAAACTTTTAACGTGAAGTTGAAGTGAACCGCAATCTAAACAATTTAAGAAAACTACATGAAGATGAATAGAAAAAATAATATGGTATGGGGCACGCTGGTAGCAGCTTTGCTGGCTTCTTGCGTGGATACCGAGATTGCCGATGTCACGGTGACAAAACCGGAGTCGATAGCGCAATACGAGTATCTGAATGATTATGCCCCGCTGAAATCGTACATAGACCGTGCAGCTAATCCCGATTTTAAATTGGGATTAGCGTTGGCAGCCAACGAATTTATCGAAGGAGGATTGGTATTTCGTTTAGCGGAAGCCAACTTCGACGAAGTGACCGCAGGCAATGCGATGAAATATGCTTCGTGTGTGAACGATAAAGGGGAGATGAATTTCGAAACTGTGGATAAATTTGTCACTGCCGCCCAAGCTGCCGGAATTACTATATATGGACATACATTGGCTTGGCATGCACAGCAGAATAATAAGTATTTGAATTCTTTGATTAAAGACAAAGAATTGCCGCCCTCTGTAGGAGAAGGAAATTGTTTGCATATCAATACTTCTGAAGCGAAGGCGAATCCATGGGATTGGCAAAATTACTATGATTTGGAATCTCCTCTTTTACAAGGGAAATCTTATGTATTCTCTATGAGAACCAAGGCTTCATCAGCTGTGACATTTCCGCTTTGGATAGAAACACCGAATGCTGGTAATACACATTATGGCATACCACAGATTTCAGCAGGAACTACATGGAGCACAATAAGCATTGAATTTACACCTAATAGTGATTGTTCTCGTTTGTTATTCAATTTCGGACAGTTTGGAGGAGATCTTTGGTTTGATGACATGGTGCTGGTTGAAAAAGGTTCTGAGCAAAATATGATAAAGAACGGAACTTTTGAAGAAGGAAATCTGCCTTCTAATTGGTCTAAACCAAGTTGGCATGCGCATTCTTATTCAATTATACCTACACCGGGAGATGCGGCAGTAGAGATTTTAACTGACATCATTACTAATGGTGATGCGCAAGGCAGTGAAACTACCAATTTTGTTTCTACTCATGTGGGAGGAGCTAATGCTGCTTGCGATATTGTTGATGGAGTAGGTAAAGACGGTAGTCGTGCTTTCGTTGTTACTTCTGCTGGTGGAGGAACAAACAGTTGGGATACTCAATTCTTTTTGTATGCTGACCGTCCGTTGGTGGAAAATGATGTTGTACGTATCTCTTTCGATTATCGTGCAGATACACCCAATAATTCTGAGTCTCAGGCTCATGCTGCCCCTGGAGCTTATATTCATTATGATGGTGGGTGTGCTGTTAGTTTCACTACGGAATGGCAACACTTTGAAAAAACTATTACTATTAACACTACCCTTTCTCCTGAGGGAAACATGCAGACTTTTGCATGGAACTTGGATGTAGGCGCGCCCAATGCACCTGCTAATAAATATTATTTTGATAATATCAAATTGCAAATAGTTACTAAAGGTAACACTATTCCTCTTACTCCCGAAGAGAAAAAAGAAGCGCTTACTCGGGCAATGAACAATTGGATTGAAGGAATGATGAAAGCTACTGGTGGTTACGTGACTACTTGGGATGTAGTGAACGAAGCTATTTCAGGTGGTGGCAACGACGGTGAAGGTTTCTATGTCTTGCAATCTGCATCTAATGCCGGTGCTGACGCTGCCAATAATTTCTACTGGCAAGATTACTTGGGTAGTGAAGATTATGTTCGTATTGTTGTAGCTGCCGCCCGTAAATATTATGCAGAAAACGGTGGTGTTAAACCTCTCAAACTTTTCATCAACGATTACAATCTGGAATCCACTTGGGATAACAATCAGAAAGCCAAGAGCTTGGTACACTGGATAGAGAAGTGGGAATCTGACGGTGTGACAAAGATTGACGGTATCGGTACACAGATGCACGTGGCTTATCGCGCCAATGCTGCTGACCAGCAGAAGCAAGAAGAACATGTAGTGAAAATGTTTGAAATCTTAGCCAAGAGTGGCAAACTCGTGAAAGTATCTGAGCTGGATATGGGATATGTGGATGAAAGCGGCACTACGGTGTTGACAAAGGATATGACAGAAGAACAACATAAAGCGATGGCTGAATATTATAAGTTTATCGTGAAGAAATACTTCGAGATTATTCCTGTGGCACAGCAATACGGCATCACGCAGTGGTGTGCTACCGATGCTCCCGGTGCCCCCGGTGATTCTAACTGGCGTGGCGGTGAACCTGTAGGTTTATGGGATTCCAACTACAACCGTAAGCATACTTATGCCGGTTTTGCTGACGGATTGGCTGGTAAATAATAGAGATTGATAAGAAAAGGCAGCGGGGCATATAACATGAATCCGCTGCCTTTATTGTTTCAATAAAAGTCGGATAATAATGAAAAACATATTATTTATTTTAAGTTTGATTATTTGGTGTAGCTGTAGTAATGAAATTCTGTTTGATATAGATAAAGTAGGAGATATAGTTACAAGGGCTGCAAATTCGGATAGTACATATTGTTTTGGGGCTTCAGATTCGGATGTAGTGGAGGACTTTGTTATTAGTCCGAAGGATGACTCACAACCTCTTAGTAGAACTTTATGTTCCTATGTAGAGGTTAATGGAACAAAAACATTATTGCAACCTGAAATAGTGAGCGATCCTTCATGGTTGGATTATCTTATATGTTTTCAGTATTATGATATATATGTTCTATCGGTAGTAGCCCAGGACAATACTTCCTCTCTCAGAAGTGGAAAAATTGTATTGAAACAGCCGGGATCTAATAAAACATTAACAGTTGGTATTACTCAAAATGGAATTGATAATCGCATAATGATTTCAATGAAAGAACTGTATTCCAATCATCCTATTTTTACTGCCACGACAACTTATCCCGTAAAAAAAGATATAAGTTGCAGAATCCCATACGAAGCATACAATGATGGTGGAAAGTATGAGAGTAGTGCATCAATCACTATTCCTAAAGGGGAAACGAAAGGAACTTACGAAATGGATTATAACGGCTCTCCGTTAGTTTTTTATCATGGTGATATAAAAGGCTATAAATTGTATGAAGGAACTATCAGTGGTGACGGTATTTACAACTATAGTTTTTATCGCTATTGGTAGTATTGTTATTTTTGCAACAACTATTATGTAACATCAACATCATTATGAAAAAGATAATTTATTTGCTGGCATGGATAGGTGTGGCTTTGGCATCTTGTTCGGACGAAAGCTCTCTGCCTATACAACCGGAGATTCCTGCCGAACCGGAAACGCCTAAGGACGAACCTGCTCCGGAGAAAGACTATCATCAGTTGCCAGTGTTGCACGTAGAGGGGCGCTACCTTAAAAACGAAAAGGGCGAGACGGTCAATCTTCATGGATTTACACAGACCTACAGTCCCTTTTTTAACGACAACGCATGGACTAACTACGATGTGCAGTCGTGTCTTAGCTATAACAAACGTATGGTAGACGGGATTGTGGCTGCCGGATGGAAGTTCAACTTCGTGCGGATGCATCTCGACCCTTATTGGAGCGATGATACTTCAAAGCCGTTTGTGCGATACGAAGGACACGAACGCTTTTCCGAGACCCGTTTCCGCAAGTATCTCGACGAACTGTTTGTGCCGATGGCGGAGTATTTTGTATCTAAGGGAATGTATGTGGTGATGCGCCCGCCCGGGGTATGCCCCAACGAAGCTCCTTATCAGGGAATAGAGGTGGGCGATAGCTATCAACAGTTTCTGCTTAACGTGTGGGACATCGTTTCGCAACACCCCAAAGTGAAGAACAATACGGACATCATGTTCGAACTAGCCAATGAGCCGGTCAACATCAAAGGGACCGACGGAGCCTATGGCAGCACCTCCGATGCCTGCTTTGCCAATGCAAAGATTTACTTCCAGTCCATTGTAGACAAGATAAGGAGCCATTGCCGTAATATCATTTGGGTGCCAGGCTTGGCCTACCAGTCGCAGTATGCCGGGTATGCCACCCACCGCATCGAGGGCGATAACATCGGCTTTGCCGTGCACTGCTATCCCGGATGGTATGGCAGCGATGCCGAAAAAGACAGTGGCGAAGGAATCGGCTCTTCTACCGGTGGCGGCTACGAGTCCTTCCAGCGCGGATGGGATAAGCAAGTAGGTCCGGTGGCGGCGATTGCCCCCATCATGGTGACGGAAATAGATTGGGCACCTTTGAAATACGATGCTACTTGGGGAAAAAGCATCACAGGCGAAGCCGGTGGCAAGGGGTTCGGCGCCAACTTCAAGTATATAGCCGACAATGCGGGAAATGTGTCGTGGCTCTTTTTCACTACAAGAAGCCACGAGCTGGCAGCGTTTAAGGACGTGCCGGGTACAGAGGGCAACTATACGTTCCTCAACGATCCCGAAGCCTGTCCGTGGGCAATGTATCATTGGTTCAAGGAGTATGCCGAAGGAGTGACCGTCAATGGCGAGCCCGAGAGACTGGAACTGATGGGCGAGCAGGCGACACGCTCGTTGCAGATGGGAGGAGTGCACTACCTGAAAGTGAAGGCGGTGTATAAAGATGGCACCTCGCGAATGGTGACTGCCGAGGCGACTATCAATAGTTCGGACGAACAAGTGCTGAAGGTGGAGCCGACTGGCAAACTGGTGGCAGTGGCACCAGGCAATGCTACGGTAACGGTGACTTATCGCACAGCAGCGGGAAACAGCATGCAACAGACATTGCAGGTGACGGTGGTTTCGCCTTTTGTGCTGACGGAAGACGTGTTTGACCCTTCGATATGGGAAGAAGGCACCTTTGACGAAACGACCCGCACCTTGGTGACAGGCAAATATGGCTTTGGCGGATGGAAATACCCCGGCGGACTTGACTTGTCGGGCTACCGGAGGCTGACCGTGGAATTGGGCAACGACAACGAGTGCGGTGTCTCTTTCCGCCTTTTTGACAAGAACGACTACTGGACGAAGCCCGCCACCTACGATTTCGGACAGACACGCAGAGTGGTGGTAGATTTGCAGCAGATGAAAGATACTGACGGCAATAGGGTAGACCCGTCGCACCTCTACATTGTCGGGTTCTGGTCGACTGGTGGCAAGCCGATTGTGATAAGCAGCATGAAGTTGGAATAAATATAATATAGAAAGATAGTAAATGAAGAAGGTTTTATTGTTGAGTTGTTTGTTGTGTGCAAGCCTTTGCGCGGTTGCACAGGATGCAAACTTTTACATTTATCTGTGTCTGGGGCAGTCTAACATGGAAGGCAATGCCCGCTATGAAGCACAAGATACGCTGGTGGATGCACGCTTCCAAGTGTTGGCGGCGGTAGACAATAAAGAGTTGGGACGCGTGAAAGGCGAATGGTATCCCGCCCGCGCTCCGCTGTGCCGTCCGAACACCGGGCTGACACCGGCTGATTATTTCGGACGGACCTTGGTAGAAAACTTGCCCCCGCATGTGCGCATCGGAGTGGTGCACGTGGCGATAGGCGGGTGCCGGATCGAGCTTTTCCAGAAAGACAAATGCGAGGAGTATATCAAAACAGCTCCCGACTGGATGGTGAATACGCTGAAAGAGTATGACAACGACCCGTATACCCGTTTGGTGGAGATGGCACGCATTGCACAGAAAAGCGGTGTGATAAAAGGGATACTTCTACATCAGGGCGAGTCGAACACCGGTGACAAGGAGTGGCCCCAAAAGGTGAAGAGCGTATACGACAACCTGCTTGCTGACCTTCATCTGCAGGCTGACGAGGTGCCCCTGATTGCCGGTGAAGTGGTGAATGCCGACCACGGTGGTGTTTGTGCAGGCATGAACGAGGTAATTGCTATGTTGCCGCAGGTGATAAAGAACTGCGCTATTGTCTCCTCCAAGGGGTTGAGCTGTGCTCCCGACCATCTTCACTTCGATGCTGCCGGTTACCGGGTGCTGGGACGCCGCTATGCGGCACAGGCACTCCACCTGATGGGCATTGAACTTCCTTCGCCCGATGATGTGTGTAAGCACACAGTGGCAGCCCCCACCAATATGCACGGCAGCGACTTCCCTCGTATCGACAAGGACAACCGTGCTTATTTCCGTTGCTACGCTCCCGATGTGAAACGCTTGCAGGCAGACGTCTGCGGCAAGAAGTATGAGATGGCCATGGACGAGCACGGCTGGTGGAGCGTGAAGACCGACCCGCTGCCGGTGGGATTCCACTATTATTTCCTGTTGGTAGACGGATTCAGGGTGGTAGATCCCTCTTCGTGCACCTTCTTCGGTTGTTGCCGCATGGCGAGCGGCATCGAGATACCCGAAGGGGCAGAGGGCGATTACTATCGCCCGCAGCAAGTGTCGCATGGGCAAGTGCGCTCCTGCACCTATTATTCGGAAGCGAAGAAAGAGTTTCGTCGTTGCATGGTGTACACACCGGCAGAGTATGAGTCTCACCCCCAAAAACGCTATCCGGTGCTCTACTTGCAGCACGGCATGGGAGAAGATGAAACCGGCTGGAGCACCCAGGGATATATGCACTACATCATGGACAACCTGATAGCCACCGGCAAGTGCGTGCCCATGCTTGTGGTGATGGATAGCGGAGATGTGGAGACTCCCTTCGTGCCGCGTCCGGGGAAAGATGTGAACGAAGAGCGTGCGCTTTACGGTGCTTCTTTCTATGATGTCATTTTGAAAGACCTCATTCCGATGATAGACCGTACATTCCGCACCAAGACCGACCGCGAACACCGTGCAATGGCAGGCTTGTCGTGGGGAGGACACCAGACGTTCCAAACAGCGTTGCCGCGTCTCGACATGTTCTCCTACATTGGCGGGTTCAGCGGGGCGATTTTCGGGCTGGACGTGAAAACGTGCTTCGACGGTGTGTTTGCCGATGCAGGTAAGTTCAACAAGAAAGTGCATTATCTCTTCCTCGGCTGCGGCACGGACGAACAGATGGGCACGAAGCAGTTGGTGGAGTCTCTCCGCAAACTGGGCATCAACGTGGCTTATTATGAATCGCAAGGCACCGGCCACGAATGGCTCACATGGAGACGCTGTCTGAAAGAGTTTGTTCCACACTTGTTTAAACATTGAAAATGATATGAATCTGAAAGCAAAACTTGTGGCGGCATTATTGCTGCTTGGAGGTGCTCTACCCCATGAGGCAGGAGCGCAAAATCCGTTTGTGCAAACCTGTTATACGTCAGACCCTGCTCCTATGGTGCATGATGGCACATTGTATGTGTATACGGGACACGATGAAGACAAAGCGGATTTTTTCTGGATGCAGGAATGGCGCGTGTATTCTACCAAAGATATGGTGAACTGGACCGATCACGGCTCTCCTCTTGCCATCGAATCATTCGACTGGGCGGACGACCGTGCCTGGGCAGCACAGTGCATCGAACGTAATGGTAAGTTTTATTGGTATGTCTGCCTGCATTCCAAACTTTCCAATACGATGGCAATCGGTGTGGCGGTAGGCGATTCGCCTGTCGGTCCTTTTAAAGATGCCATCGGCAAACCGCTTCATGACGGAAGCTGGGACTATATTGATCCTACGGTCTTCATTGATGATGACGGTCGTGCTTATCTGTATTGGGGAAATCCGAATATCTATTATGCAGAATTGAATGAAGATATGATTTCTTTGAAAGGTGGAGTGGGCAAACTGGAACAGACTGTTGAGAGTTTTGGTGCACCTAATCCGGAAAAGCGTGTCAAAGGTGTTAAGTATAAAGATACTTATACAGAAGGTCCATGGCTTCATAAACGGGAAGGAAAATACTATCTTCTTTATGCTGCTGGAGGTGTCCCCGAACATATTGCCTATTCCATGAGTGGCGGACCTCTTGGTCCGTGGAAGTATATGGGAGAAATCATGCCTTTACAAGATACGGGCTCGTTTACTAACCATTGTGGAGTGATAGACTATAAAGGCAATTCTTATTTCTTCTATCATACGGGTAAGCTGCCGGGCGGTGGAGGTTTCGGGCGAAGTGCGGCGGTGGAGCAGTTTAAGTATAACGCTGACGGCACTTTCCCGATTATTAATGCTACCCGGGAAGGGGTGTCACCGGTAGGTACGCTCAATCCTTACGAAAGGGTGGAAGCTGAAACAATCGCTTTTTCTGAAGGTGTGAAGTCCGAACCAAATGTGAAAACCGGTATATATATATCTGAAATTCATAATGGAGATTATATAAAGGTACGTGAAGTGGATTTCGGCAATAAATCTCCCAAACGGTTCACTGCTACCGTTGCCAGTGCCCTTCGTGGCGGGACGCTTGAAGTACGTACAGACAGCATAAGCGGACCATTAATTGCGGAACTGACTATTCCTTCAACGGGTGGTTGGGAATGCTGGAAAACATTGCAGACTGATATTGTAAAACCGGTCACAGGAATACAAGATATTTATTTTGTATTCAAAGGACGTAAAGGCTGCAAACTGTTTAATTTTGATTGGTACAAGTTTAACAGATAAACATGCTAGAGAGCAGTTGGGTTACTCTTCTTTTTTACTCAACTGCTCTTTCATATACATTGAAGGCGGCATTCCATACAATTCTTTGAATGTTGTCGAGAAATTATTAGGATCAGTGAATCCTGTTAACATGGCTATCTCGGATATGGTATGCTGTTTTTCGGACAATAGACGAGCGGCTTCTTTTAAACGTATATTACGTATAAAGTCACGGGTTGTCTGGTTGGTGAGCTCTTTGAGTTTCCTGTGAAGATGTACGCGGCTGATACCTACCTCGGTGGTGATTGTCTCTATTGTCAAGTTAGGGTTACCGATGTTTTCATTGATCACTTTCATAATACGTTCCATCAATTTCTCATCGGGTGATTTCACTTCCAGTTTCTGAACCTTGTTCTCCAGATTTTGCTGGCCTGTAAATACTTTGCGTAACTGCTGCCGTGTATTAATCAGATTTTCTACCGTCTTTTGCAGAATTTCGATATTGAATGGCTTCATGATATAGGCGTCGGCTCCTGTATTCAGACCTTCAAGGTTGTCTTCTTCCCTCGTTTTCGCGGTAAGCAAAATGACTGGGATATGGTTGAGGTTTACATTCTGCTTGATCTTCCGGCATAAGGTGAATCCGTCCATTTCGGGCATCATGATGTCACTAATGACTAAATCCGGAGTCTTTTTAAATATTTGCTCTAATGCTTCTTTACCATTACGGCTTTCCATGATATGAAATTTGTCCCCAAACTCCTTCGCTATATAATTTCGGATTTCTTCATCGTCTTCTACAATTAATACGTGATATTTAGTTTTTACCCTGACTTTCTTTTCTTCCTCATTTTCTATAATGGGAGAGATGACAGGAACAGTTGGTACGGCTACTGTTACCTTTTGCTCATTGTTGTCAACTTCTTCAGGTCGTAGATGCTTGTTACCCAACGGTAATCGGATAATAAAACGGCAACCCGGTTGTTCTTTATTATTTTCTACATAGATAATTCCATGATGTAATTCCACTAATGAACGAGTCAGATGTAAGCCTATTCCTGTTCCGCCTTTCGGATTCTGTTGGCTGTTACGGATCTGATAGAAACGTTCGAAGATATGTTCTTTTTCCTGTTCATCGATGCCTGTTCCGGTATCCGCGATAATTATTTCGGCATATTGTTTCAAGGGATCGGGCAGTGTATTATCTTCTCCCGTACGGATGGTAATATCTATGTTTCCTTTTTCAGGAGTAAACTTGAAGGCATTAGACAGAATATTCAGGATAATCTTATCAAAATTACCTGTGTCTATCCATACATTCAGTTCCCGGAGCGTACTGTGAAGTTGTAGCCGGATATTTTTTGTATTTGCCTGTTGACCGAAAGTTGTACATAAATCCTCAATAAAAGGAATAATATTGGTCTCCCGGAACATCAGGAACATTTGTCCTTTATCAATTTTCCGAATATCCATTAGTTGATTGACAAGATTCAGAATACGTTCCGCATTTCTGTAGATAATATGATATATTTTCAGGCGTTCATTGTTCTCCTCATTCTTAATCAGTTTCTGTAGAGGGCTGATGATTAGAGACATCGGAGTGCGTATCTCATGAGAGATGTTGATAAAGAACTGCAATTTTGCTTCATTGATTTGTTCGGCATGGATATGTTGCAGCATTTCCTGATGCATTCTGTACCGATGTCTGATCTGAAGAATAATGATAAATATAATGGTCAGTAATAATAAGGAGTAGATAACTTTAGCCCACCATGAAGCATACCATGCAGGAGATATAAAGATGGTAATTTCTTTTATATTTGAATACACGGTGTTGTCTTTTGCTCTGATTTTAAAGTTATAGGTACCGGGTTTCAGATTGCTGAATGAGATACGGTTTACACCTTTGGGCAAACTAATCCATTTTTCATCGTTGATAGAATAAAGGTAGTTGATGTGTTCGGGGGCATTTAATTCCAGAGTGGCAAACTCGATACTGAACACATTGTCTTTATGGGATAGATAAAACTCTTTTGCGTTGAATACAGGGCAGTTGATAATATTGTGAATACCGGATTTCATTCCTTTTCTAACCGGATTGTTATGCAGGAAAAAGTCGGTAATCCGGATATTCCATGTTTTTGCCGGATTGATAATGTCTTGCGGATTGAAATAGGTGATACCATTCATTCCGCCAAACCAGATGATACCTTGTTTATCTTTGAAGGAGGCATTCTTGTAGAACTCATTTCCCTGTAATCCGTCGCTGACATAATAATTGATAAATTTGTTGTTTTTCTTTTGGAATTGGGAAATTCCGGCATTGGTGCTTATCCAAAGAAAATCTTTTCCGTCTCCTTGTATGGCATATATTGTATTACTGGGCAATCCGTCTGCAGTAGTATAAGTGGTTAGTTCTTTCGTTTTTTTATTCCAACCGGATAATCCTTCGGAACTGCCCAACCAGACAACTCCGTCGGCATCTTCAAAGATTGAATAAATAACATTTTGTGAGAGTATCTTATGACTTTGAAAATCAGGACTGTCAAGGTCTATACAGTTGACGCCGTCATAAGTTCCGACATACAGCTTATTATCATCGGAATAGTGGAGGCAACCTATCCATTCGTTGATTAGAGATGTCTGAGATTGTACGGATGTAAATTCTTTCGTTTTCAGGTCATAGTAGAACAAACCGAATCCCATTGTCGCAATCCAAAGTCGCTTGTTTTTATCTTCTGCGAAATCATATACACGTTGTATATAGTTGTTGTTCTTATCTACCAGTTTGTACTGGTAATCGCATAATCCTGTCTGTTTGTTCAGCTTTCCCATACCGTTGATAAAGGAGCCGACCCAAATGTTGTACTCGGAATCTTCATATAGTTTTATAACTGTTGAAGGCACAGAATTAGGGTGATTAGTATGCGAGAAATGTTTAGCCGGTTCTAACTTTTCTGTCAGGGCATAAATTCCGTCATTGTCTGTTCCAACCCATAACATACCGTTGTTGTCTTTGCAGAATGAGGTTATACAACTGGAACCGATTATGTTTTTATCCATGGATTTATGTCCTATATACTTGAAACTGTTTGTTCGGGCAGGTATCTGCATGACTCCTTTCTGATAAGCAGCCAACCATAAGTTACCGGAATTGTCTTTTAGGATAGAATGTATTTTTGAATTTTTTGAATCAAAATAGTTGTTGTCAAAATTGTATTCGGAGATTTCATGAGTTTGGTTATTGTAGACACTCATACCTTTACCGTCAGTTCCGATATATAATTCATTTTGCGGTCCGGAATAGAGGAAACAGATAGGAAGTTCTCTCTTTTCTTTAAAATCAATAGGTATAAAGGAGTCTTGTCTTTTGTTATAGACGAATAGTCCTTTTCTCATACTTCCTACATAAATATTCCCACGTGAATCTTCACATATACTTTTGACATATCCGTTGTCTTTAGATAAATACAAAGTAAGTTGGTTATTAGAATCAAGACGATATACTCCTTCTTCGCCTTTTGCTATCCAGACATTCTGTTTCTTGTCTTCAATCATAAATCCTGTTGATGTCATGGGGATATCAATTTTTTGAACAGTCAACAGGTAATCTTTGATATTCAACCTGCACAACATATTTCCGGATACCCATATTTCTCCATTTCTCCTTTCGATAAAGGAAACAATATTGCTTTCAAATATTTCTCCATTGTCTTCCCTTATTGCAAGTGGGGTAAAATTGTCTGTGGCCGGATCATACATTTGAATTCCCATATATGTACCGATAAACAAATGACCTTTGCTGTCCTCAAAAACAGTACGAACAAAATTGTGGGCTAACGAATGTTCATTATTGGGCTCATGTTTGTATATGGTAAATTTAGCACCGTCATAACGGTTCAGACCATCTTCTGTTGCAATCCAAATGAAACCGTTCCGGTCTTGATATATTTGATTAATCAGACTACTGGAGAGCTCTTTGTCAGTAGTGAATAACTTAGGAGATTGCCCGTTGCATAACAAAGAAAACAATAATAATAGAAAAGTGAATACATTTTTCATAGTTATAGATCGTTGTTTGTTGTACAAAGAAAAATAAAAACCTAAATATAACCTAATAAAAGATGAATATTTTCATTAGGCTCCGGGAGTACAATCAGATGTTGTAACATCGTTTGTGAAAAATGTAACATGAGAAAAGATTAACCTCTCCTTATGTATTATTGTTTTCCTTTCATTGTATTTACAATATAGCTTTTACCGGCTTTTGTTTCGATGTCATATTCGTAAACCTTCTGCAGTTTGGGAGACTGCGCACTTACTCCTTTGGCTACAAGAGGTTGCTTGATAGGAGTGGTGGCGAATAATCTATTTGAGCACTCTTTCCCGTTTACTTGTTTTAAGCCTTTCCCTTTCAGGGGAACATAAGACCGGATGCGGAGCGTACCGCCTATATTCGACCGGATGATCGCTTTATTTAACACATTGTTTTTCCAGTCCATATCAACAGTAAAGTTTCCACGTGCCACCAGCCCCTTCACACTTCCTTCTTCCCATGCATCAGGCAATGCCGGCAATAAATGTACGGCACCGTCATGACTTTGGAGCAACATTTCCGCTACTCCGGCTGTATAACCGAAATTACCGTCAATCTGGAAAGGCGGATGGGCATCCAGCATATTGGGATAGGTACGCCCGTTCGGATATTCTTTAGCCAAGTGATCGTTGGGCAATAGTTGAATCATATTTTTAATGATTTGGAAGGCATGGTTTCCATCCAGCATACGTGCCCAGAAATTGACTTTCCAGCCGATACTCCAACCGGTAGCTTTATCACCGCGTTGAAGCAATGTGTTTCTTGCTGCCTGGAATAACTCGGGATTTGAGTATGGAGAAATTTGATTACTCGGATATAGCCCGTACAAATGTGAAATATGACGGTGCTCGTCTTTGGGATTGTCAACATCTTCAAGCCATTCTTGTAGTTGGTTATGTTTTCCTATTTGCATAGGTGGCAACTTCTCTAGTGTTTGTTTGAGGGAGTCTTGGAAAGAGGGGGCTTCACCTGCGATGTATGAAGCCAATAAGGTATTATGCAGTGCATCAAAGGCAATCTGATTGTCCATTGTGCAACCGGCCGTGATGGGACCGTGTTCCGGCGACACAGAAGGCGACACTACCAACCATTTATACACTGGATGTTCTACCAAGAAATCCATGTAGAACTGCGCTGTTCCTTTCAGGATGGGATAGTACTCTTTCAGGAACTCTTTATTTCCTGTAAAGAGGTAATGTTGCCAGATATGTTGTGCTAACCAGGCTCCCCCACTAGGCCACATGCCGGCTGCAGCAAAGTCTACAACTCCGCAAATTCGCCATAAATCAGTATTATGATGCGCCATCCATCCCCTACAATCATACATAGTTCGGGCTGTTTCTGCTCCTGTGACAGATAAATCTTTCAACATAGAGAATAGCGGACTATGTGTTTCACTTAAATTAGTGACTTCTGCCGGCCAATAGTTCATTTCTGTATTAATGTTGATGGTGTATTTACTATCCCAAGGTGCATGAGTACTGTTGTTCCATATACCTTGCAGATTAGCCGGTTGTCCACCCGGTTGCGAAGAAGAAATCAGTAAATAACGTCCATAATGGAAAAGTAGAGCTGCCATTGCCATGTCTTCTCCATATCCGAAGTTTTCAATTCGTTTGGGAGTCTCCAGTTGGGAAGCTTTGCCTGTCGGTAATGTAAGGCGTACACGGTCAAATTGTTTTTTATAATAAGCGATATGGCTTTTGAGAGCTTTTTCGTAAGGTATTTGCATTGCTCTTTTCAGATATTCGCTGGTCCGGTGGGATTCATTGGCGCTGACATCCTGGTAGTTTACGTAGTTGGTTGCTGCCGATATATAAAGGGTTGCTTCTGTTCCTTCATTTATTTGGAGCGTATTTCCTGCCGGGCGGAGAGTGCCATTTGTTTTTACCTGGATTTGACATTCTGCCCGTAGTGCGGCTTTCAAACCTTCCTGCTCTTTCCCTTGACAGGTGACGGTCAGCTGATCATTCTGAACATTCACCTTATGTACTAGAGGGCAATTATATGCAATAGTAAAGTTCAGTGCGTTTGCTTTACTTGCTTTGATATGCATAATAATGACATTATCAGTAAATGAAGCAAAAGTGGTGCGGGTATAAGTGACGTCATCCATTTGATAACGGGTAGTTGTCGTTGCATTCTCCAGATTCAGATCGCGGTAAAAGCCGGATGCGTTTTGGTGTTCCGGAAATTCCAGATAAAGGCTACCTAATGTCAGATAGCTCATTCCGTGTTGCTGGGTTAAGAAGTTGGCGTCAATGAGTCTTTGCGCTTCCTTGTTTCTCCCTTCAAAAATCAGTTTGCGTACAACCGGTAGCACATGTACGGCATTCGGGTTATTATTATTGTATGGAGAACCTGCCCAAAATGTTTCTTCGTTGAGTTGTAATTCTTCGCGTTCGATTCCGCCATATATCATGGCTCCAAGACGGGAGTTGCCAATAGGGAGAGCTTCCGACCAATTTTGTGCAGGTTGACTATACCACAGTTTCAGGTCCTGTCCTGAAACAAGGTTGCTTATTAATAGGAATAATACAAAAAAAGTGTTTCTGTTCATATTGTATGGATTTGTAGCAAAGGTAGCTCATTTCCCAATACAAAAGGCAATAAACTGTTTCTGAAATCTACCTTGAAAGTAACTTCTTTCCATATTTATGTTACTAATATATATGGTGTATGTTCCACAGGGTAAAATAATAACTGCTGGTTTCTTTTTGATTTATTATCAGCCTTGCCCTCTTGTCATATAGCTTATTTGCAAGCTGATTAAGTAGGGAGGTATAAGAAGGGAAGCTGGTATAGTTGCGTTGGGATACCGGTATTGTTCTATGAAAGTACCGGTATCATTAATTCCCCACGGCCGTGACAAGATCTTCCCACGGCCGTGGTAGGAACTCGTCACGGCTGTGGGAAGAAGCTACCACGGCCGTGAAGAATTAAGTATACCGGTATCCTGATCGAACAATAGTTATTGAATGATATAAGTATGCCGGTTGTATGACGGATGTTTAATGGAGGCTTTTCTTGAAAAGTAAGTAAAGCTGGATAGGAGATATGGGAGAGCAAAATCATAAAATAATAGGCTGACAATAAAACTTATAAAATGTTATTGTCAGCCTATTGTCAGGGCTTATTGTCAGCGTCTAATGTGCTGGAAATCATTCGTCTAATGAATAGGAATGACGGCTGACAATAAGAACTGCAAAATTTATATGTAAATACAATCAGTGTGTAGTAATTGACTTGTCTCTACATTGATCTTTTTATCTATTATCTCTCTTGCTTTTCGATTCATTCATAAACAGATAAGATTTCTTATAGCCTCCGTAGTCTACAACCAACTTTTCCAGCACGATGCCCGGATCAAGAGGTTTGAAAATTAGTGTCTGCATGCCGTCTGATGTATTCGGCACATTCAGTTTGACCTTTTTCTCGACGATACGTCTTGCAACTGTCGGATAGTATATGCTGTATACATTTTCAGGAAGCTCATTTAAGTTATGATTGAAATTGATAGTCTGTTCCTTCGCTCCTTCGAATCCGATACTGTACTCATGTCCTTTCCGGTCGTGGAAAGCAAGAGTCGATTTCACTATCACGTGAACAGTCACTTTGTCGACTCCTTTGGGCAACTTTATTTTGTAGGAGATAGAAGCTCCGTTGGTCGGTTGGGTATAAGGCATCAGAGCCATGCCGCTGAGGGTACGCCCCATATAGGGGATCACTGTCCATTCCGTACTTGGTGCTGCTTTAGTGCTGTAATAGTGTTCGGCTTCTATGGCTATATATCCGTCTTGTCCGGTGAATACGTATTCACCGACAGCCTTTTCCGGATTTTCGATTCGGTAGGTTTGTGGTAGTGTATCAGCGGGGAAATTATCATTCCATGAGGTATAACCGATATGTTTCTGAATCATCATGTTCTTCCATTTGCCGCCGGACATAACGTTGTTATAATCGTCACTCAACGCTTTATCCCGTGCAAAAGCCTGTTCCACTTTATCTGCCCATTCGTTAGCTTGCGGATTGTTTTCTTTGTACAATTTATGGTTCATGGCTTGTGCATAATACATCTCGTACAGGTTTGCCATGGCTTGAACAGGGAAGAGGATTAATTGCTTGTAGGCATCTTTATATTCTGGTTTCAATGATATGTATTGTCTCAAAGCTTCCGCTTCCAGTTTCAGATATTCATCAGATACTTGTTTCCATTCGCCGGTCTCCAGGTTATAAGTATTCCGGTCGAGCATTTCTCCCGTTACGCGACCGTTATATTTGCTGTACAGGTTTAAGATTCGCATAGCTTCATCCGCTTGATCTTCGCCAAACTGCTGTGCGCAGAAACGACGGGGATGATCCAGCAAGTTGGAGACGTTGAATTGCTTGGGATTCCATGCCATATCCATGAAGAGCGTGATCGGATATTCCATTGGTTTCAAATCGCCTACATTCAGTATCCACAGCTTTTCTACTCCGTAATCGTATGTGAGTTGAAGTTGCTCCCACATATTTTGTATAGGGGTTACGTTCAGCCATTTGGAGTTTCTCGGAGCACCTACGTAGTCTACATGGTAATACATGCCCCAACCGCCCGGATGCTTACGTTCCTTGGCATTTGGCAGGCGGCATACATTTCCCCAGTTGTCATCACACAATAGCATGATAACGTCATCGGGTACACGCATACCTTTATCATAGTAATCCAGTACTTCTTTGTATAGTGCCCAGACTTGCGGGGTTGCTTTGGCAGGTCGTTTAGTCACCTTTTCAATGATTCTGCGTTGGTTCTTTACTATGTCTTCCAGCAGTTTCACGTTGGTGTTTTCGCTCATGGCTGCGTCACCGTCTCCGCGCATACCGATGGTTACGATATCTTCTGTGCCCTGCATCCGTTCGATACCTTCACGGAAAAACTGATCGATCACTTTTTTGTTAGTTGTATAATCCCATGCACCATATTCTTTGCGCTTGCGTGACCACTCCTGATGGTTGCGTGCCATTGGTTCGTGGTGGGATGTACCGATGATGATTCCCATTTCATCAGCAGTCTTACTATTCTCCGGGTCGTCTGCATAGAAAGCCCAGCTCCACATGGCAGGCCAAAGAAAATTACCTTTCAGGCGTAATATCAGTTCGTAAACTTGTGTATAAAAACGGTGGTCACCGTAGTTTGTGCCGTAGGTTTGTTTTACCCAACCGGTCAGACAGGGCGCTTCATCATTCAGGAAGATACCGCGGTAGGTCACCGCAGGTTCTCCGTCTGTATACTGTCCCGGCTTTACATATACATTCTGTTGCTTTCGGATAGGGACGTCTGCCCACCAATACCAAGGAGATACCCCCATTTGTTCAGACAGTTCATAGATACCATAGATCGTACCGCGTCTGTCGCTGCCGATGATAACCACTGCTTCATCTACTCCTTCACAAGGATTAGTGACAACTTGCAGGATATATTTCTCGTTTTTCCCTTCCAGCTCTTTTTTATCTATTTTGTTTGCAGCTATCAGTTTTTTTACAAAAGGAGTACTATAGGTACCTACAATGACACAGTGTTTCGAACTTACGTTTGTTAAGAGCACAGGCTTCGTTCCGCATACTTGCAGTATATCTTGTTGAAGATTGCCGACAGCTATCATCACTCCTTTGTCTTCGGAAGAATCTACATATATCGGACAAGGAACTCCTTGGGATATCAACGGAAAATGATTATCGGTCGGTGTGAATACTACGAATTGTTCAGCGGCAAATGCTGCTATACTCACAACAGAGAGGTAGAAGAATAGAAATAATCTTTTCATGGTTTCAATATTTAATAATTTGTTGTTAATCATTGATCTTACGTTTCACTGTAACCGGATATTCTACTTTGTAGATAATTGGTAATTGAAAAGTATATAACAGCAGGCTCAAAATGATGCAAATATCCTTCTTCATAAATACTATATTTAATGAAATTATCTTCTTTGTGTCTTAAATTCCAAAAATGGTTTATTTTTGTCTGTACTGTGACACGATGCAAAGATAGTTGGTATTGATAAGAACGGGCTTTGGGTATGTTTCAATTATTTATACTGTTGATACCAATTTACTTTTTCTTGAAGTTTTTTCTTCGGAGATAAAATGAAGAAGTGTGAACAAACCGGTTTGTTCAATAAATGTTTTTGATTTTGTTTCAAAATCTTTTTGTATTGTATCTATGAGGCTGTCGGATGAATAATAATGGTTAATGTGTCATATTCCGTATTAATAAGATTGGTATGTGATGCGTATAATATAAGTTGGTTAAACAAGAGTAAGTAGAGATTTTAATGATCTTGAGAATATCGGTAAGCGTCAATTGCATTCTTAACCGAACCGTGTAACAGTAACAATTTTTGTGCATGGTCATGATTTAATCCTAGTTCCTCCATAATCATCCTGGTGCCTCTTTCTACCAGTTTATGATTACTAAGCTGCATGTTTACCATCTTATTTCCTTTCACCCGTCCGAGTTGAATCATCACCGACGTACTAATCATATTCAGAATCATTTTCTGTCCGGTACCCGATTTCATCCGGGAACTGCCTGTCACATATTCCGGCCCTACAATCATTTCGATGGCGACATTTGCCTCTGCCGCCATTGGAGAATCGGGATTGCTGGTGATACAACCTGTCAGGACACCGTGTTTACGGGCTTCCCGCAAAGCACCAATTACGTACGGGGTAGTGCCGGAAGCAGCAATGCCGATAACGGTGTCTTTTTCGTTGATCTGGTGTTCGACGAGTTCTTCCCAACCTCGATTTTCATCATCTTCGGCTCCTTCTACCGGATTGCGCAGGGCTGTATCGCCTCCTGCAATCAGTCCGATAATCCAGTTGGGAGACATTCCGAAAGTAGGAGGAATTTCGGAAGCATCCAATACTCCCAGGCGACCGCTTGTGCCGGCCCCCATATAAAAGATGCGTCCGCCTTGTTTCATGCGGGGCACAATCTGATTGACAAGCTCTTCAATTTGTGGAATAGCCTTTTGTACGGCTAATGCTACTTTCTGATCTTCCTGGTTGATATCTTCTAATATCTCTCGCACAGATTTCTTTTCCAGATGATCGTAAAGTGACGGTTGTTCGGTTATCTGCATTTTTATAATTACTGGTTATAAATTACAATAGGTAAAAGAATTATTGTTGATGGTATTGAATCAGCCCTTCCATCGGACTTTGAAGAATCTTACCGATCTGAATACCTGTTGTTTGCGCAGCCTCCTGCAAAATCTCCTTGTAACAGTGAGCTACGGAACCAATAAAATGTACCGGATATTGCTTATAATCATATTGCATCACGTTTCTGCGGAGAAAAGCGATAAAGCTGTTGAGTACTAGTGAACGGATAGCCGGTTCTTCCAAGTGCTGTGCAAGGAAAGGGGAGAGACTGGCCAGAAAACGGTTCGGGAAAGGCTGGCGATAAACCCGGTCGATGATTTCGGGAGCCGTCAGGTCGAACTGTTTTAAGAAAGCTTCTTTGATGGCGGGTGGAAGCTGGTTTTTCAGTACATCGCCTACCAGTAGTTTTCCTAAGACTGCGCCGCTTCCTTCATCTCCCAGGATGAATCCAAGAGGGGAGATGTTGTTGACAATCTCTTTACCGTTGTAGAAACAGGAATTGGAACCTGTGCCGAGGATGCAGGCAATCCCTGCTTCATGTCCGCATAGTCCGCGGGCAGCGGCAAGCATATCCGAGTAGGCTTTGATGTTCCCGATGACGGGCAGGCTGTCGGCAATAGCCCGCCGGAGGACGGGAGCTTTTTCGGGAGTGCATCCTGCACCATAAAAAAAGACGGAGTTGATCGTTCCTTCCGGTAGTTGTGGTAGAAGGGAATGTGTCAGCTCTTGTTGAATTTCTTCTTCTGATTGGAAGAAGGGATTAATTCCCTTCGTTCCCATTCGTTTGATTGGGGTGCCGTTGAAAACGATGCACCAGTCGGTTTTTGTAGAACCACTATCTGCAATGAGTATCATATCTTTGAGCTTTTTATTGTTTCTTTCCGAAAGAATCCTCCAGTCGGTTGCGAATCATTAATGAGGCGACGATACCGGGCAGGGTACAAATACAAACCCAGATAAAGAAGTTTGTGTATCCGAGATGCTCCTGTATCCATCCTGCAGGCATCCCCGGAAGCATCATACCAAGTGCCATAAACCCGGTTCCGATAGCATAGTGCGCCGTTTTGTGTTCGCCTTCCGCAATATAAATCAGATATAGCATATAAGCGGTAAAGCCGAAACCATAGCCCAGTTGTTCGATAGCTACGCAAATGGCTATAAATATAGGATTATCCGGAGTGGCGGCAGCCATCCATACATATAATAGATCAGGAAGGTTGATAGCTAACGCCATAGGTAATATCCATTTTCTGAATCCGTCGCGGGAAACGAGGAAACCACTGATGATTCCGCCAACTAATAAAGCTATGACGCCTATAGTTCCATAGATCATTCCGACAGTTGCGGTAGATAAAGCTAGCCCACCTTTATCGGTAGCATCGAGCAGGAAAGGAGAAGCTATTTTGGCTAACTGTGATTCTCCCAACCGGTAAGTGAGAAGGAAAAAGAACATGAGACCCAGGTTCTTTTTCTTGAAGAAGGTGACAAAGGTCAGAAGAAAATCTCCCAACAATTTACCCGGTGTGAGTCCGGGACGTTTAATGTCCAAATCAGGATGGGGGAGAATCAGACGATGATAGATAGTAAGAGCAAGAAACAATCCTGCAAGAAGGTAGAATGTAATACTCCATGCCAAGGGAATATTGTTTTGTGATGTTTCCAACCATCCTGCCAGCATGACAAGAATTCCCTGCCCGAAAATGTTGGCAAGCCGATAGAAGGTATTCCGGATACCGACAAAGAAAGATTGTTCCTTATTATTGAGTCCGAGCATATAGAAACCATCTGCAGCGATGTCATGTGTAGCGGAGCTGAAGGCTAGCAACCAGAAAAAAGCAAGAGTCAACTGTACATAATGTGCAGTTGGGATAAAGAAGGCTATCCCTGCAAATCCGGCGGCGATGAAACCTTGCATGGCAATAATCCAAGCCCGTTTTGTTTTCACCAGATCGACGAATGGACTCCATAGAGGTTTGATAGTCCAGGGAAGATAGAGCCAGGAAGTGTATAAAGCTATTTCCGTATTGGATAATCCCAAACGCTTGTACATGATAACAGCAATCGTCATTACCGCTACGTATGGCAGCCCTTCTGCGAAGTAGAGGGTAGGTATCCAGCTCCAGGGATTTCTTTTTATAGTGGGGGTTGTCATGGTATTATTCTTTTTTATTGATATTGTTTCTCGAGCGTACTGCCGGGGTAATAGTGAGACAGTATTTCTTCATATTTGTAACCTTGCTCTCCCATTACGGCAGCACCAATCTGGCAAAGTCCTACTCCATGCCCCCATCCGGCTCCGGTAAGGATGAATCGTGAAGGGATTTTATCCTCTTTATGTCCTTTTTCCTCATATTCCTTGTCTACTACGAAGGCGGAACTATACAGATGGGAAGTAGATAAGGTACGGCGTATTTCCAGTTCTTTCCCGATAATAAGCGTTCGCAAGGTTCCTACAATTTTCAATCGGACAAGACGTCCCGACGTTCCACGTTCTATAGGAATTAAATCCAGAATTTGTCCGAAGTCAATTCCCGAACGTTGATGAATCAGTGTTGAAAGTTCTTGTTGGGTATAACTGACTTTCCAACGATAGAAGTCTGCTGTTTCTTGATCGTAGTTGTTTAGTACTTGGCTTAGAATTTTCTTATCCTGCGTATTACAAAAAGCAACAGGTGAGGTACGTATCCATTTATCAGCTTCCGCCTCTATGGTCAAATCGGGAAGTTGTTTTTCAGTCTTGCTATCCCGTTGTCTGATTAGATAAGGATGCTTTACGTTTTCCCAACAATTTTGGAACTCTTCAAAAGCTCCGCCACAACATTTAGAGAAACGGGCATCACAAATCGCTCCTTTATACATCAGCACTTCCCCCCGCGTGGCGGAGACTGCTTCGATGGCTTGTGGTGTTGAGGCTCGTGTAATTCCCTGATAACGCTGGCAATGATCATCGGCACATACATCGAAATTTCTATGTGCTTCATGGTCATACCACTTAATAAATGAAGAATTAGGAATGAAGAATGAAGAATTGGCTGCGCTGTCTTTTTGCAAAGTTCTTTTAAATTCTTCATTCTTCATTCTTAATTCTTTATTTTTTTCGAGTAACCAGCTTCGGGAGATGACGGCGTGAGCCTTTAGTAGTTCTAAAGAAGCTGTTGCGCTCATCTCTGATGAAATTACACTGGTAAGATATTCTTCAATGGAAATCACATTGATGGCGGTTAGTTGTTCTCCTTCGATGATAATCTTTAATTCCCCTTTGAATTTCTGGACTTCTTTGCGTTCCCAATGGAAGTTGATTCCGATGGTCACATCTTTCAGTTCAAAGAAAGCATGTGCATTTTGTGGAGGAATGAAGGATAATTCGTCGTACTCTTTCCCTTGCCAATGAATCTTCCCATCCTGATAAATAACTTTCTGTGTTCCGGAAATTTTCGTTCCGACAGAAGAACTAAATTTCACCGGGAAAGAGAATTCAATCTCTTTCCCGGAAAGGATACCGACTGTTATTTGAGGTTGAGTCATAATACAGCTTTAATACGTTCTAGTATTTTTTGCAGTTTTTCTTTGGATATAGATACTTCCCGATAGATATCATATACTTTTTCAGGAGTCAGTTTCTTCATATCCTCTTCACGTACTATAGGGAATATGCCGTTCATTTCAGCTATAGCAGGACTGATGAGAATTTGTTCGTCTCCTTTTGCGTAATAGCAGTCGGGACGATGTTTGCTGCGTAAGAAGATAATACAATTGTAAGGGTGTTCGGCCACTGACTCAAATTGATCGTCGTAGTTCTTTCCAAAATGCTCTTTGGTGATTTCCAAACCATACCAGGCAAGAATATTCATCATTGGTTCTTTTCCGTTATTATTGGCAGCTAAGATGTCGTAAATCAGATGAAAGGTTTTCGACATTGTTTTCTTATTTTTCGCCTGAATCCTGATGAAACTGTACGGGAAATCTTCATAACTAATTCGCACCTTGTCGTTATCTATTAAATCTATGTGATCGTAATATGATCCCTGCATACTTTCCTCTTTACTGCAAGCTTGAAAATGGGCATGATCGGGAGCGGAAGCTCCACATTCCGGTCCATTATACAAAAGGAAGTATTCTCTCATTATGTCGGTGAATTCTATCATATCTTTAAAACGCCCGGCTATGGATTGCGACTTGTGTTCCTTATCTACAATTGTAAAGTGGTGTTTAAATATGGGATAGGGATTAACCAGTATCTGATAATTCCTATAACTGATGAATTCTTGTTCCTGCGGTCGGTTTGTTTGGCAGAGGAAGCAAGGCCGTGAGTGAATGGAGGCAGTATCTGTCTGTGCGGTAGTCGAAAGAATACGTTTCGGATTAAGGAATAGGTTCGCATCTAAATATTGCTTACCAAACCATTTGGATATTTCTTTTGTTCGTGACCGATACTGTTTCAATGCCTGGTAATTCTCTTTGGCTAGTTCCCAAGAAAGAGTTTGCTTTTGGAATAACCGTTCGATACTTTGCTGAATTTTCTCTAATGTCGTTTCTTGTTGCAGGATGCGCTGTTCCAATTCCCACGTACGAAGTCGGTCTTTATATAGATTATTCTGGTTGATTTTCTCAACAGGCAGTGCAGCATCCGAGTTGCCTTCCCAACGGCGGCAAAGGTAAATCACGTCGTATATTCTGCCTATCTGATAATCGTGTGAAATTTTCAATCCAAGGGCATAATCTTCTCCATAGCTTGTGTTCGGGACTTTGATTTCCCGAAGAATGGGCGTGTAGAATGCACGGGGAGCTCCCAGACCGTTGATACGTAATGCATTATTTCGTCCGTTGTCGGGTGTCCATTCCTTATGATCGATGATGCCGGGGGCAATTTCCTGCATATCAAAGTTAGTCATCATATAAGTGCCGATTACCATTGCACATTTCTGTTTATAGAAAGTATCAATGATGATTTGCAGGCTATGTTCGTCTTTATACACGTCATCGCTATCAAGTTGGACGGCAAACTTTCCACATTTCTCGTGATGGATACCTATGTTCCAACATCCGCCTATACCGAGGTCATTTCTTTCGGGAATGACGTGAATCAGGCGCTTGTCCGAACTAAGTTCACGGAGAACTTCACTGGTCCCGTCTGTCGAATGATTGTCGATGACAATGACATTGAACGGAAAGGTCGTTTGCTGGTTCAGTGCCGAGCGTACGGCATCTTTGACTGTACGAATACGGTTGCGTACGGGTATAATGACAGAAGCTTCATACTCAAAAGTGTGGGAAGAAAAGTCTACAGGACGGAAGATAGGATAAAGATATCCGCCAATTTCCTTCAAATGGTTGGTGCATGCCTGTTCCATTTCGATCTGTACCTGACGGTTTTTAGGGTCTACATAATCGAACTGCTTCTCACCGCTTTTCCGCTTGTCACTTTCTACTTCGGTATATAGATATTCGTTGATATGTACCAGTTTGCTCTTTTGGGATATTTTGAGTCTCAAATCATACAAGCCTGCATATTGATATTCCTCTTCCGTATTTTCTATAACTTCCTTGAATGCGTTGGCATTGAACAGTAAAACCGAGCCGAAATTGAAGTCGTCACGCAGGCTACCGGGTTGGTAATCAATGACCGGAGCTGTTTTTTGCACACCGTCTATCTGTTGGTAATGGTCTGCATATACCATGCCAGCTTGGGTCATTTCCATTACTTGAACCATTCTTTCAAGAGCGAACATGCCTATTTTTAGTGCAGTGTGTTTGGTATAGAGCAAGGTATATGTTTTATCAGAATGTTCTGCAATAGCTCGCATTGCTTGTGTAGACTGCATTTTTTCTACAGAGATGAGTTCGCATCCGGGAATACAGACATTGGTAATTGGCGATGCCAATAAATAAATTTTGTCTACCAGCGTCGATGCACGTAACTCCTTAACTGTTTGCACAGTTTCTTCCAACCGGCTGAAAGGAAGAAAACAGTTGATTGTTGTTTTCATTATTTTACTTTTTGTTTTGTAGTATGAGTTGTGTAAGATGTTTCTTTGTCTTGTCTTTTGATGAACAAACAAAGTCCAAGGAATGTGAACAGGGCATTGATTATCAACAACTCGTAACTAATTTGGTAACCGTTGAGCCATGCTTCCGAATTTCTTTGAAGGATATAGCAAAGAATAGGAGAAGCGATAGCTACCAACGGAATATATTTATCATAAACTTGTTTCTTGGTGAAGATGCCAAAAGCGAACAGTCCTAAGATAGGGCCATACGTATAACTGGCCAATGTGTAAATCGCATCAATCACACTCGTGTTGTTCAGCAGATTGAATACGAAAATGACTGCTCCCATCACAACTGCCATACCGATATGTACATGTTTGCGTATTTGGCTAAGTGCCGCCTCTCCTTTTTTCTGTGCATGTAAAATATCTACAGTAAAGGAAGTGGTCAGTGCCGTCAAGGCAGAACCCGCTGCAGAATAGGCGGAGGCTATCAGTCCGATAATGAATAATATTCCGACTATGCCGGGAAAATAATTTCCGGTAGCAATCATCGGAAACAACTCGTCGCTTTTTTCCGGATTCCCAATGCCTTGCTGTGCTGTAAACGTATATAACAGTACTCCTAGCATCAGAAAAAGCAGAATGACAAAGAACTGTGAGATTCCACTGGTAATCATATTCTTCTGTGAGTCCCGGAAGTTCTTGCAGCTAAGATTGCGCTGCATCATATCTTGGTCGAGCCCGTTCATGGCAATAACGGTGAATACTCCTGCCAGGAATTGCTTGAAGAAATATCGTTTGTCATTAACATCGTCAAAAAAGAATGTCTTGGAAAAGTCACTGTCTGAAATCGTACTAACCAAACCACTGAAATTCAGATGCAAGCTGGAAGCAATATAATAGATGCAAAGTACAACCGACACTACCAGGCAGAATGTTTTTAGAACATCCGTCCATATCAATGATTTCACTCCACCGCGGAAAGTGTAAAGCCATACGATAAATACCGTAAGAATTACGTTCAACAGGAAAGGAAGATGGAAAGGTTCGAAGATAAGAAACTGCAATGTCAGGCATACGAGAAAGAGTCGGACGGCTGCCCCTAGCATCTTTGAAATAAAAAAGAACCAGGCTCCCGTCTTGTAGGAAGAGCTTCCGAACCTGTTCTCCAGATATTCATATATGGAAACCAGGTTCATACGATAAAAGAGAGGAACGAGTACAAACGCAATGATAATTTGTCCTACTATGAATCCCAGCACCATTTGCAGGTAAGAAAAGCTACTTGCCTGTACCATACCCGGAACGGAAACGAAAGTGACTCCGGAAATGGTGGAACCGATCATGGCAAAGGCAACGATATACCAGGCTGATTTACGGTTTCCTACAAAGAATCCTTCATTGTCGGCTTTGCGTCCTGCTATATAAGAGATAGTGAACAGGATTATAAAGTATGCCACAATAGTAATAGATATAACGGCTGGACTCATATCTGCTGTTTAAATTCGTTTGAGGATAAATATCCGGAACTTGTTTACTTTGCCTACAAATGTAGGGAATTTATCATAGATATGCATACTCTTACATATTTTTTATTCCGGGTGTGCCTCCGGTTGCATGTTTTGATGAATGCCAATTCTTATTGAGAGAGGGTAACTCCGGGGATTTCTTTTCGAGTGAAACGCCGGTTATTTTATCAATGGTGTGCATTTCATCTCTAAAACAACAAGTGTCAAAAGTATGTCCTGGTGCAGTCTCTTTACTACTTGAAAGTGCCAGATACCCGCCATTATTGTTCAGTGCCGGGAAGTTCGGTATAATTATTATATTTTCTCCACCGACTTTATGTTTCTGAACGACTCTGTTGAAGTATTTCGTGAAGCAAAGATATGCTTTGGCAGGAATGGTTAGGGGAGTAGAAGGACTTTCATTTTGAAGGATGGTAGTATTGTATATTGCCCCGTCTTTATACATCTTATATAGATAAAGTACCGGTAAAATGATAGCCTGTTCAGTCGGATTGTAGATTTCTATATATTCTGCACCATCAGTGGCATTATTATACATGATTTCATTGAAAAGAAGCATACCTCTCACATCTTTCGGTAATTCGGGGGTGTTCGGATTATCTGGAATGTCTGTTCCGGGATGATCGGGTGTTTCATCAGGTGTAGTGTCCGTTTCTACGTTATTAGATAGCTGTATGTGATGAAATGTAAATCCTTTACAGCGGGTTTTGGTGTAAATGCAGTATATACCGCAGTAGCGGGAAGTTTGTATATCGGTATCTTTTATTTGTTTTTCTTTTACGTATTCATTCTCGGATTCACGTCGTGTCCAAAAAGTCCAGTAACCATTATTGTCACGTTCTACTTTTATATATAGTTTCGGTGAAGAGTCTCCTTTCATCAACTCTCTTCCCGAAGCCAGTAGTTTAGATTGGTCTCCGTTTTGACGATAAAGAGTTACATTATCTTTGGCTCCTCCTATCTGAATATAATAACCGTTTAAATTCTCGGAAAGAATGTTTGAGGAAGAAGTCAGATAAAATCGTGCATAATTGTTAGCGGAAGGATTAAAGGTGAGGTGAACTCCAAATTCCCAACGGGTATTTTTTACAGAGGTGGAAGGAATGGTGACATAAGCTGTTCCGGCGTCTTCGTATGGATCATTCAGATGGATTCCTTCTTTAGAATTGATGGTGAATTTGTCCATCTCTCCTTCCCAGGGAAGTTCGGAGGTAACTGTATCCTCTTCCTCTGAATCTCCTTTTTCTTCGTCATCAGTAGGGAGCGAACAATTATAGAACAATATGATGAAGATACTTAGGAAAGCAAATGCTTTGTAAACTTTCATACGGTTTTTAATTTGAGTTTTTTCGTTTTACCGTATTTGTTTGTGTATAATGCAGAAGCAATTGCGGTCTGAATATTTGAATGAGTCGGCAAAGATAAACTTTCTTGCCGGAAAAAGCCCATACTTACAGAAGAAAAGATTGTAATTCTTTTTGTTTCCTATACACGCATGGGAAGAAAACAGTAAGGGACTACCCTAAGTCATATTTAATAGATTGACTTTTGATAGTCCCTTACAACTGTTACATTCAATATGGGAATACTATTCGAAACGTGGCATTACATATTTATCAGTATAAGATGTGAAAGTAATACCGGGCATGGAATGAGTAGACGATGCGTTCTCTAATTTTTTAATCAATGAATAATCGTCGGCATTCAATGCGTAATAATTATCAGAGGTCGGAGTAGTCACACGTACCGTCCAATCGAACATATTACCGATAATGGTTAGTGCATCCGTTTCGGGATTGAATACCGGGATTCCTGTTTTTACGATTTCATACGTCCGATTCTGCAACACATAGAAGGCGTTGTTGACATCGGTCATAAAAGCAAGCGTCTTTTTGTTTCTGAACTCGGTCAGATACAGATGCTTTAACGTCAGTCCTTCAGGCAAGGTGATGGCACGGACATACGGACGCCCTTTCACCTGTTTCAGATGAAACAGACGGCGGTCGGCATCCAATAGAAGGTAACCTTCGTCATACTCCTTTTTCACCGTCGGATTTCCTACAATCTCCGTTGCCGGGAAACGAAAATCTTTCTTAGTCATAGCTTCGGTAAACTGAAGGCTTTTATCTTCCTTCACGCTGTTGGTAGCCATGTCGATGAATTCGATCCCTTTGGAGGTGATGCGGAATACATCATCCGGCATTTTTAAATCCACACGTCCTGACATGGATTCCATTAGCGGGTAAAGTCCGATAGAAGGCGCATTGATATCCGAAGGAACGCTGCGGAAGTTGAAGTTTTCCGTCTGCACCATTTTGGGAGTCACTGCGATTCCTTGAATGGTATCCGGAAAACGCTCGTCAGACATCAACTGGCGGAAGTAAAACATAGGCAGGATGCTGTCGAAAGCAGCTTCCGAATAAATGTTTCCTGCCAAGTCGCGACGCACGCTTCCCTTTCCCTCTTCCTGTCCCATCTGTGCGAAATCGCCAATGACGAAACTATATAGGGTAAAGGGAGTCTTCTCCGGCTTTACGACAAAGAAATTGTAACACCAAGGCAACTGCCAAAGAAGCAGGAAAGCGATGGTTACATATAATAGTATGGTACTGAAACGTCTCATTTCTCAATCTTTTAATTTTTAATCTTTAATTTTTAATTGTTTAGTCCTGCTTTCCGGCCTTAAATCGTACGATAGAAAGCCACGAGAAAGAAGCTGTCAACAAAGTATAAACCACTAAATAAGGGAGGAACTTGTTGTATGCTTCCGGTGTGGGCGACAGAAAGAAGATCCGTAGTAACAATACAGCGATAATGAGATTCAGAATACGACGTTTCCATGCCGGTTCAAGGCAGATCCATGCGACGAGCAGGTAGCCGGAAATCCCGGCAAGATACCACGTTAAAGCGGTGAGCAATATGTGGTTCTTCAGTTCATGGGCAAGTATTCCGTTCAGGTATACTTCCATCAACAGGAAATTAGAAGCAAAACAGACAAGAATCAATATGAGTCCGGAGAGTAACATATTGCCCGTCATTTTTAGTTCCGGATAAGGCAGATGGAGAGTCAGTTTCAAACATTTGCGTTGCATCTCGGGGACAAACTGCACGATTGCCATCAGGATTCCGGCAATCAGGGGGATATATTGCAACATATCAATGAAGATAACATCGCGTTGCAGCATGACTTCCCATACATGAGCAGCCCCTTTCATTTCTACCACTCGGTTGATGCGAAGCATACAATAGCCTGTAAAACCGAGTGTGGCGAGCACGGCAAGCAGAAAATACCACCGTGTCTTTATCCATTCTTTATAAAATATAGCGTACATTTTTGAGGATTTATGATTTATGAATTATGATTTGTGGGTTACGAGTAGCCAATTTTTATTCTTAATTTAATCAGTATTTGCCTGTCAGGCCGATAAATGCATCCTCCAAATTTACCTGTTCACTATGAAAATTAGTGTAAGGTACTGACATTGATTTCAGTTTTGCTTCTGTCTCTGCCGGTTGCAGGAAGGAGAAAGTCTCCAACTGGTTTCGCATGACAGAAGGATGATAGAAATCATCAGACGCAGGAAGTTCATAACCTTCGGGAATAGTGAAAGTGTAGCGACGTCCTTTTTCCAGTAATTCGACGATTGGTTTCTGAATCAGTATCTTTCCGTAGTCCATGATAATACAGTCATCAACGAGTCGTTCCATATCCTGAATGATATGTGAGGTCAGGAAGACGGTTTTCCCTTCCGAGCGGGCATAGTCACGGAGATAGTCGACAAACAAGCGGCGATAACCGGGATCGAGTCCGAGTGAGAAGTCGTCCAATACTAGAAGTTCCGGGTTTTGTGCAAGGATAAGTCCGAGGGCAACTTGTGAGCGCTGTCCGCATGACATACGTGAGATACGTTGTCCGGGAGCGACTTTCAACTTATTCATCAGTTCATAGTACGCTTCCTTTTTCCATTGACCGGGGTAGAAAGCTGCGTAGAATTTCTCTATCTCGGTGATGGTCATGAATTGATATTGCACATGACCTTCGATGAGCAGTCCGATATTGCGACGCAGAGCCGGTGCCATTGTCTGAATCTCCTGTCCGAAGATGCGACATTCCCCTGAACGGGGTTTCAGATAACCGCTCAAGATATTGATAGTGGTGGTCTTGCCTGTACCGTTCTTTCCCAACAGTCCCAGGATGCGTCCTTTGGGTACTGTGAAACTAAGATTTTCGTAAATCAACCGTTTGCCGTAATAGTGCGTCAGATTGTTACATTCGATAATATGTTCCATTTGATTTAATCTGTTATTCTATTCAAAAGAAGAAAAGGAAAAGAATGGGAATCAAGATTCCGACAATGACTTCGATCCCTCCTCTGCCGATAATGCCCTTATTCCCTTTCAGCATGATGATGCCGGAGAGAGTAATGATAATAAGAGCGATGGCGAAAATATCCGCGAAGTAAGTCCACCATTGTCCCGGGTTGTAATGTAAACGGGACATTGCTCCGATAAGCGGGCGGCGGGTGACGGATTCATATACCACTTCCCCTGTCTTTACGTTTACTAGAAGGTTGGAGCCACCTTTCAGGAATACTTTCATTACGTCCGTTTTCGGGAAGTAATATTTGGTATAGTTGCCGCTTTCTCCCAATGGTTCCAGGAGAGTGAGCACTTTCTCCTTATTCATTCCTGCTTTATCCGGTAGCTTTTCTGCTATCTTATACTCTTTCCGTGTGATGGAGAAGTTCGGATTAATAGTGTCACGGTGATTCATTACAATTCCGGAAATGGCATATATCAATACCATTCCGGAAAAGAAAAATGATAAGTCACGGTGTATGAGCCGACTCCACTTACGGATGTTACTACTCCACTTCATACGAGTCAGCTTCCATGAAATAGAAAGATAAATACTCTTTTCCTGTTTCTGCCTTGCGGTCGGCTATTTTTGCACGGAAATCTGCAATGCGGGCTTCAGGGCTGTTGGCTGTTTCACCACGTGCTTTCTTTTCAGAGTCGCATCCGGCTTCACCGGTTCCGTGTTTCTCGGCAGCCTGTGCTTTGAGTTGCGCTTCCCAGTTCTGGAGGTAGGCTTCGTCAATGCGTTGTTCTTTCAGTGTTCCGGTAACACGAACGATGGAGTTCACGCATTTAGGATCGAATGTCCCCAAAGTGCCCGCTTCTACACGGATCACTTGGGTATCGTCGCTACCCATCAGGAAGATTTTCTTTGCGCCATGTTTGCAGGTATGTGTGCAGACGCCTTCAATGGTCACTTCTTGTCCTGCAAGGCTTTCGGCATTGGCAAGAAGAGAATCAATTTCCAAGGCGGAAGATGCAGACTGTTCTGTAGTCGCTTCTGATGCGCTTTTCTGTTGTTTGTTACCACATGAAGTTCCGATAAAAGTCATTGCCATGATGGCAATTGCGATTGTTAGCTTTTTTGTTTTCATTGTTATTGCTTCGTTTTTATATAGTTTGTAATCTGTTTTTCGTTTGTTTATAGCTTATCGTAGTTCGCCTTACGGGCGAGGGGGGTAGCCTTACTTGAAACTTTTAGTTTCCCAGTTTGAAACTGGTAGTTTCTCACCGAGAAACTAAAGGTTTCAAGGCATGAAACAAATATTAGTCTTTTAGTTGCCGGCTTGATCCCTTATGCAACGAACTTGCATACCGGCTTTAATGCTAACATAAGATAATGATAATCTGCCTTCCGGATACTTGGTTGCATTGATTGTACTCATTAATCCAAAGAACTGTATATTGGTTAGTAGGCCGCTGGTACTATTGTATATGGGTTTGTAGGCGGTCGAAGTCATGAGATAATTCATTGCCGGTTTTCCATGCCACGCAGCTTGAATCTTGGCGTCATCTGCTATTGCAGTTTTTTGGTAGCTGCCGACGCCTGTAAGACTTGTTGCCATACGAACACCGGAGAATTGGTAATTGAATCCTGCATCCATCAGTGATGATATTTTGGCTCCATCATAAGCTGCATCATAAAAAAGAGCTTTATCACCATCAGCCGGTACCTTGCCGTCGGCATCATTCGTTGTTTTTCCTACCAGATTAAAGTACTCCAGACGTGTCGGTATGTGCCATCCTTTCGGGCAGATTCCTTGTGCTCCTTCAAAGGAGGTCAGATTACTATCAGTAATTTCTTTACCACCCAGTGCAGCCTGGAAATCATATAGATAACCTAATTCTTTTATGGCACTTTCTTTTGTTGTAGCTACGGTTGCACCGTCGGCTGTGATTTCATACGGATACCAAACATGGCTATCAGCAGTTGGATCACTTGAAGGAGTATACCCTTTCGGTAAATAAATAAGCGGTTCAGCCATCCATGTCGTACCGTTTGAGAGAGTTACAGTCTTATATTTTACATTATCATACAGGAAATAGTTCTGATCGAGATGTTCCTCGAAAGGAATCTCATTATCAGCTCCAATTTCACCCTCATCTGTCCAGTTTTCAATGTCACCACTAAGTTTGACTTCTATATCGTCAGGTAACACGCGAATGTTCACACTGTATTGTCCTCCTTGTGCCAAAGTGGTAGATGTGAGCTTCTGTGACAAGGTCTTGCCGTCAGATGTTGCTACTTCAAGCGTCAAGGCTACTGTTTGGGGAACGATAATGGCGCGGTATGTCTCATTCGCTTTAACGGCTTGTGCAACAATGCTTGTTGCGGAGGCGTTTGCATCAGCAGTCACTGTGAGAGCACTCAAATCAAGAGTTGCAGTCGGGATGGAACCTTTCAATGCGATAGACGAGATGTTAGCTTCTACTTCCTTTGTTACATTAATCACTAATTTAGTAAACATGTGTTTGAAGTTCATGCTTATAACGTTGGTAGTCGGAAGTACATCCGATTTCTTTGCTGCCATAAAATCTGACGCTCCATATCCACTAGTCTGATCGGTTTCAACAGTAAATGAAGCCGGAGTATTACCCTCCTTATAGGGATAATAGGCTACTATTTGCGATTTGTCATTTCCTTCCGGGTACCAGAGTAAATCGCCTGCAAATACTCCGTCATTGTATGTCATCTGTTTATTCTCTGCATATACGAAGTCACCGTTTTGGGTGATTGTAACACCGATTTTATCTCCGGTCTCAAAGTTAACTTCCGTAGCACGTGTAATAATAGGAGAGATAGTAATGCGACTGTTTGCAGGAGTCGTAGCTTCGTTCTCTTCCTGTTGGCAAGATACCAAAAGCGCTGCTGCGAAGATAAATGTCAAACTCTTTTTCATTGCTTAATAATTTAGTTTATTTATATTCATTGTTTTCAAAAAGTATATCCTAATTTGATAGTCTCGTTCCAACGGTTCGAACCATCTATATATTGCAGGTTGAAACCGTGCGTATAACTACCCTGTACTTCCGCATAAACTCCATAGTTGAAATGATAGCGCAATCCGAGGTGAAAAGTCGTCTGTGGGGCAGTTGTATATTCATTTTTCAGATTGTAATAATCAGTCAGTCGATAAGGCGGGTCACCCGGTTCCGTATCTGTTGCCGTAGTCCTGTTTTTCTCGGTAAAGTTTCCTATGGCAAAGGATGCAGCCGCTTTCAGGTCGAGTTTCCCCAGATGAAATACGCTGGAGATATAAGTCCGGCTACAAAGCATCTTTTCCGAAGCTACATAAGGATACATCTGTGTGGTCAGTCGTCTGAATGTTGATATATTCGTTCCCAGGCGAAGTTCCGTGCGGGGACTAATCCATTCATATTCGGGATGGACGGAGAAAACATCCTGCTCAAAAATACGATTGGAACCGTGTACGTGAGTGATCGTTATCCCGTTTACCGTTTCCTTGGTTATCACATTTTCATTGTTGACCAGATGTGACCATTGCAAATTCAGTCGCAGAAAATGCTCTTTCTTTCCCTGTTTGAAATGATAACTCAAATGGGAGGTAATCCGGTGGGTTGGAAATTTAAACCAGATAGCATCTCTTTCACCGGCAGAACCTGAAGAATACGTGTATTCAGCATCTCCGTAAAATCCTTTCCATTGAAGTTGCAAGGCTACCCCGTTCGACAATTCTTTGATGGGGAAACCGTTGACGCCCGATTCACTAAGATGGATTCCACTCCCGTCCCATGCCTCGTAAGCTCCATACATAAGTCCTTTATCCAGAAAAGTATTGTAAGAGTTTTCGGCTGTACCGATGACTTCTGCTTTCACAGATTCACTGTTTTTACCGAAAATATAGGAAAAGCCGATCGCCATATCTCCCGAATGATACATGACGCTGGGGGCTATTTTCAAATTCAGTCGGTAATTGGTATGCCGCAAGTCCTTTCGTTTGGAATAGTTGGAAGCGGCAAAGTCTATCTTTCCTCCTAATCGCCAGTTGGGTGAAATATCAGTTGCAATACCACCCATGAAAGCGTAAGTTTGCAAGTCTTTACGTCCGGGTGTGAACTCCAGGAGGTCTACGGGATAAAATCCTGGGTGGATAAACATCGAACCGCTCATATCCTTGCCTGAAGTATGATCGAATGAGAACGAACCCGTCAGTGAATAACCTTTCAGATGAGTGATGGACTTTGCTACCGCTCCGGCACTCCATGCTTCTTTTGCTTCGTAATAGTTGCGGAAATCACCGTGGTTATTCTTTCCGTACAGTTCGGCATAGGAAGCAGAAATACTGTCCATCATGATACCTGTGACATTTGCCCCGGCATTCCAGGAGTTACGCCGTTCGATGATGTCATAAGTCTGTGCCGAAACTCCGGATGTCAGACATAGAATCCAAAGACCTGTTATATATATTTTCTTCATCTCACTCATGCAAAGATTGTTTTTCCCGTTCATAAAAATCGGTAGAAGAATTGTTTGTATCTACCAGTACTTCGTAACCCGCTTCCTGTGTCGCTTCTTCATCCACATGACGGTATAAACTGCGTCCGTTGTATGTGGCACTTTGAGTGACATATCCCGCATCGATGGATGGAGAAATACGCTTTTTATTGTTGGAGGAACCGCCATAATATACTTCCGTGCCATCAATCACCCAGTCGAGTGGTACCGCTATCACCTGATCCGTAGTGCTTCCCGGTTTTTGTATGACGCTTCCCTCTTTTAGAACGAAGTCCTGTATCGTGGTATCCTTGGCTTTAAAAATAACCGCGGCAGGAGAAAATATCGAGAATGAATAGGCGTTCGCCTGACCAGTCTTCAACACTACGTTCAGGTAATGATCTGGTGTGATCTGGTCGCCCGGAGCCGGATGATACTGTGTGTTCGGAAAATAAACATTATTATAGCATACAAAATATCCGGGTTTGTTCAGGTTGACAGATTGCGGATATTGTGCCGCATGGTCAACCGCTCCGTTGATGGCAATCACTGCATCTTCTCCCGGCTGAAGCGGGAATGTTTTACCGGTACCGCCAAATTGCCATATACACTGAACGATGGGAGCGAAGTCCTTGAAGATGGTTGCTCCGGTTACTTCATCCTGTGTCACCCATACATTAGTGGCTTGTGAATTGTAAGGGTCGAGTGCTCCGAAGCATAAACTATCCAGATATTGCACTTCCGAGTCGTTATTATGCAGGATAATGTACTTGTCGGACTGATAATTTCCTTCCAGCGGTAACTTTGTGCATCCTCCGCAGTAAATCTCTTTAATAATGATCGTCCCGGCCTTGGAATGAATGAGCGGGAGATTAAGAGACATGTCTCCGCTGGTTAGTTTGACATTATCAGCTAATCCGTTGAAAATATCCTTTCCGCCTTTGTCGCTGACTTGTACGCGGTATATACCTTTGGTCAAAGAGAATTGCGCCACTCCATTCTTGTCGGTTTTAGCCTTGTAAGAATTTCCACGGTCGACATCTTCAATCTTTACGGTCACTCCTTCCCGGAGATGATCCGTGTATCCGTCCGGATATACGGCAGTAACCTGCAGGCTGTGCAACTGGTTGTCATACGGATTCTCTTTATCGATATCTGTGCATCCCGCAAAGATGCCAGTCACTGTTAGTAATAATATGTAGATGAATTGTTTCATATAGTTAGAATTTGATACGGCAAGTAAGTCCATAATAGAAATCCGGGGTGAAGAGAGCGCTTACACCCGTTGCATGAGATTTTACATAAGGCCGTGAGTTGGTGAAATTAATCGCATTGAGAGAAAGAGATACATAGTCTCCAATCTCTTTGGTGATATTGATATTGGCAGAAAAATAAGGATCATATCCGTCTGCTGCAAATGTATAGGCATTGCCCGATTTGCGTATCAGGTAGGAGAATTCCGGATTCGCGGCTTCCGCTGATGTGAAAGGATGCATCTCATTATTCAGGTCGAGGTATGCTACCGGCCAGATAGCGGTATAAGAGTTACCGTCATAGATACTTCCCCCGGTTTGGGTATTACTGCTTTCGCTCACATTGAAAGCATATTCTTTTCCTTGATACTCGGAGATGTTCTGCGAACGCTTCACAAGCGAAGCTTCCAGTCGGCACGAAATAATCAGTCTGGCTTTCGGAATACGGGTGATGGCTGTGATATTGGCATCCAGCGAGTGGGTACGTTTGCCGTTGGCGGTAGTCGATAAGTTGTCACCGTTGGCGTAGATACCTACATATTGGTAAGAACGATTGGCAAGACTGGTGTGCGACCATCCATTCTGATAATAATACGATAAAGAGTTGTCGATGTATTTCGTATAAGTATAAGCGGCATCTACCCGGAATTGCGTGCGAATCGGAGTAATTTCCGGGAAATCAACAATCATTTCCGCTCCGCGATGAATCACGTCCATTCCATTGTCGGGAGAAGTTGACTTTACAAAAGTCTGGTCGGTCACTTTGACATCCATAGGAGTCCAGTAACTGGATGCATTGTCGCGTATGTAAACCATCCCTGTCTGGTTATCTACATTGATTTGCGGGTTAGTCGGCATCGTGAATCCATCCGGCAATTGGAGCACATCATAGGAGAACGGAGTATAAGTACTTGCGTATTTATACGGCAGCTTGGTACGGTTGAAATAACCGACTAATGAAATCCGGGTACGGGCAATGTTGACGTCCAGACCGATTTCTGCGTTCTGATTCCGTTGCCAGCGTAGGTTTTCATTGTGCAATAACGTGTAGGGCTGACTATAATATATATAAGATGATTCAATCTTATTATAGGAAAAGCCGAAGGTCTGTATGTCCCGATATTCCTGTTTGGGATACAAGGTATAGAAAGAGGGAAGTTTTTCGGTAATTCCCCAACCGCCACGGATAGCGATATGTTCGTTCAACTGCCATCTGGCATTGAAACGTGGTGAAAGAGTATTCAGGTTCTTATATTTCGTTCCCTTGATAAACAAATGTTCCCAACGTACCCCTGCCATCAGTCTAAGCATGGTATTTCCCACAGGAAATGACAGACTTTCTTCTGCATAAAGCGAAACATTATGCATATATGGATAAGTAGTGTAAGGACGGGGACGATAACCGTTTGGAGCCAATGATGGGTCTTTGTAATATTCTCCTTCACCCACATTGCCTGTTGCTTTCCATTGAACACCCGCTTTCAGGTTGCTGTTTACAGTCTTAAATCGTCTGTTCCATTCATATTTTAACGATGCGGCATAATCCAGTTCTTTGGAGTCGATGATTTGGTCGGCAAAGTAAGTATATGGCAGTTTGTTTGCCATAAAATATCCTTCCTCTGTGGCATGAACAGCCGGTTGCTCCGATGCATAGGAGTAGAACGTATGCGCGTGGGAGTTGTTATCATTGTAGTATATTGATGCGTCGAACTTAAGGTTGGTTATCCACGATTTGTTGAGCAGCCAGGCCAGTGAAGTGTTTGTCCGGAATACGTTATCTCTCACTTTGTTGTATTCTCCCGAATAGGCATCAGGATCATCTTTGGTATTCATTCCTCCGATATTGCCTGTAACACCGATGTCGAATCTTAATACGTTGCGGAACGTGTTGCTATATCCGGCAGAGAATCCTCTTCTTGTATAAGAAGAATAGGGAGATACCAACTTTTGAGTAGCCTTGGTCCACTCACCGTTTATGTTGATGACACCTTTATTGTTTCCTAAATCCAATCCTTTAGCAAATGAAGCCTGTTCGGTGCGAGGATTGATAGATAGCAATATGTTCCAGGGTGTTTTCCCTTTCCGGGTGTGAATCTTGACCATACCACTATTCAAGTCTCCATATTCTGCCGAAGGCACTCCGGTGATGACTTCCACCGATTCAATATCTGCAACAGTGATATTCCGGGTATCCACTCCGTTCATATTGCCAAACGAACCATTGTTTCCAATACGAACTCCATCCACTTCTACGGCTGTTCCAAATGCGGCATTACCGGCTGTTGACCCTCCGTCGCGTAATGAGAAGATATTATTGGTGGTAAGATCCGGCACTTTAGTTTTTCCTCCCGGAAGGAGAGCGGAGATATCGCTCACGTTGGACACCTGTAGATGTTCCAATGCATGATTTCCGATAGTGAGCGTCGTGTTTAATTCATTTTTGGGTGCTTGTGCAGTGACGACTACATCATCCAGTGCAAGTGTATTTTCTTTGAGTATGATAGGAAGGTTATTGATATTGCTGCGTACATTTACGGGAATTGTTGCCGGTACATAACCAAGAAAAGAAACCTCCAGATTATATTTTCCCTCCTGTACTCCTTGTATCGTAAATTCTCCTTTCTGATTGGATACGGCCCACAAATAGGTACCTTTAATGAGGATAGAAGCACCAGGCAAAGGGGAATTCGTTTTTGCCTCGGTCACACGTCCCGAGATTGTATAGATGTTTGAATTAGCTGCGGCCTCAAATAAATTGAAAAATAGTAGCCCCCAGAATGCTATATTAAAAAGACAATATTTCATAGATAAGTTTTGCGCAAAATTCGATAAAAAGTGACTTTCTATCAATCACTATAAATAGTTATTTTGGTAGATGCTGATACCTATAACTAGTGACTTCTTACCTACGAATAGGTATTTTCTCTCTAATTACGGCTTGGAGAATAAAAAACCGGCTTGCATTGTGATCACTATCACATTGCAAACCGGCTGATTTATTGGGCTTATCTATAGTTGTCCGGATATTATATCCAGTCTGTTATATTAGATATTTTTTACTTTAATCAAATATTCGGCAATCTGAACAGCATTCAGGGCAGCCCCTTTCTTAATCTGGTCACCTACAATCCAGAAAGTCAATCCGTTTTCGTTTGTCAGGTCTTTGCGGATACGGCCTACGTATACCGGATCTTTACCTGCCAGGAACAACGGCATCGGGTATTCTTTTTCGGCAGGATTGTCCTGCAGAACCAGACCTTCACCGTTAGCGAATGCTTCACGAGCCTCTTCTACGGAAATCGGACGTTCAGTTTCTACCCAAATACTTTCAGAGTGAGCACGTAATGCAGGAACACGTACGCAAGTTGCGCTAACTTTTACGTCAGAATGCATGATCTTGCGTGTTTCATTATACATCTTCATCTCTTCTTTCGTATAACCGTTTTCTGTAAACACGTCGATCTGCGGAATCAGGTTGAAAGCCAACTGATAGGCAAACTTCTCTACAGTCACAGGTTCGTTTGCCAATACCTGACGATATTGTTCGTACAATTCGTCCATGGCAGCGGCACCCGCACCACTTGCTGCCTGATAGGTAGACACATGCACGGTTTTTATATGAGAAAGCTTTTCGATGGCTTTCAGTGCAACTACCATCTGGATAGTCGTACAATTCGGGTTGGCGATAACGCCGCGCGGACGTTCCAATGCATCCTCTGCATTTACTTCAGGCACCACCAAAGGCACATCGGCATCCATACGGAAAGCGCTGGAGTTGTCGATCATCACAGCACCATACTTGGTAATTGTTTTCTCGAACTCCTTAGATGTTCCTGCACCGGCAGAAGTGAAAGCAATGTCTACCCCTTTAAAGTCATCGTTGTGTTGTAAGAGTTTCACCTCGATCTGTTTACCGCGGAAAGTATATGTTGTTCCGGCACTACGTTTAGAACCGAACAAAACTAACTCGTCCATCGGGAAGTTTCTCTCATCGAGCACGCGCAGGAACTCTTGTCCTACGGCTCCGCTTACGCCAACAATAGCTACTTTCATCTTTTTCTTTTGTTAAATTGTGAATATTGAATTTCTCTCCTTATCCTGTCGAATAGAAAAGATTTGGCTGCAAAATTATAACAATTTAGCATATAAACATCGCTTTTGAGAGAAATATTTCAGTTTTTCGGCGGATTACTCGTGCTTCCGTATAGTTGGACGTGGTTATTGGAGTGAAATGACCATTAGACATTCATTGGATTCTGCAAACTTTTTTGTTCCTTTGCAGAAAATTCCTAAAAAACACAGCCTATGAACCTGTTTGATCTCAATTTAACGTTGCCGATTTCTGATCCGACCTGGGTGTTCTTTTTGGTACTAATTATCATTCTTTTTGCTCCGATGATTTTGGGGCGTCTCCATATACCTCATATTATAGGCATGATTCTGGCGGGTGTCTTGATTGGCGAACACGGCTTTCATGTGCTCGACCGCGACAGTAGTTTTGAACTGTTTGGTAAAGTAGGACTCTATTACATCATGTTCCTTGCCGGTCTTGAGATGGATATGGAGGACTTTAAGAAGAACCGGACGAAAAGTTTCGTGTTCGGCTGGCTCACCTTTCTGATTCCTATGGCGTTAGGGATATGGAGTAGTATGAGTATGCTGGGATATGGTTTTCTCACGGCGGTATTGTTGGCAAGTATGTACGCTTCTCATACCTTAATTGCTTATCCTATTATTAGCCGTTACGGATTGTCTCGTTTGCGCAGTGTCAATATCACCATTGGTGGTACTGCTGTCACCGTTACTCTTGCTTTGATTATTCTTGCCGTCATAGGTGGTATGTTTAAAGGCACTGTTGATGGTTGGTTCTGGGTATTTCTTGTGGCAAAAGTGGCTTTCCTCGGATTCCTGATTGTATTCTTTTTCCCCCGTATCGGACGCTGGTTCTTCCGGAAGTATGATGACAGCGTGATGCAGTTTGTGTTTGTGCTGGCGATGGTTTTCCTCGGAGGAGGATTGATGGAATTTGTGGGAATGGAAGGAATTTTAGGTGCTTTCCTGGCAGGATTAGTGTTGAATCGTTTGATTCCTCATGTATCTCCTTTGATGAACCGGTTGGAATTTGTGGGAAATGCACTGTTTATTCCCTATTTTCTGATTGGCGTCGGAATGATTATTGATGTAAGAAGCCTGTTTACCGGAGGTGAAGCATTGAAAGTAGCTATTGTGATGACAGTGGTGGCAACCTTTAGCAAATGGCTGGCTGCCTGGATCACACAAAAGATCTATCGGATGCAGTCCAATGAACGGAGCATGATATTCGGTTTGAGTAATGCGCAGGCCGCAGCTACACTGGCAGCAGTGTTGATCGGTCATGAAATCATTATGGAGAATGGAGAACGGTTGCTGAATGATGATGTATTGAACGGTACGGTAGTGATGATACTTTTCACTTGTGTCATCAGTTCTTTGGTAACCGAACGTTCGGCACGTCGTTTTGCTTTGGATGAGAATGTGCAGGCGGAAGAAGAAGCTAAAAAAGTAAATACGGAACAAATCTTGATTCCGGTGGCTAACCCGGAGACGATTGAAGATTTGATTAATCTGGCTTTAGTAATAAAGGATGCCAAGCAGAAAAATGCATTGGTGGCATTGAACGTTATCAATGACAATAACAGTTCGGAGAAGAAAGAGCAGCAGGGTAAACGTAATCTGGAGAAGGCGGCTATGATTGCCGCTGCTGCCGATGTGCCTGTTACGATGGTGAGTCGCTATGACTTGAATATTGCTTCGGGGATTATCCATACAATCAAGGAGTATGAAGCTACGGATATTGTGATCGGTCTGCACCGGAAAGCAAATATTGTCGACTCTTTCTTCGGACATCTGGCCGAAAGTCTGTTGAAAGGTACGCATCGTGAAGTGATGATTGCCAAATTCCTGATGCCTGTTAATACCCTGCGTCGAATCAATATTGCCGTTCCGCCAAAGGCCGAATATGAGTCGGGATTCTCTAAATGGGTGGAACACTTCTGCCGTATGGGAAGTATCCTGGGCTGTCGGGTGCATTTTTTTGCCAATGAGCGTACATTGATGCGTGTTCAGCAACTTGTGAAAAAGCGACATGCAGGTACTCCGACGGAATTCTCCATATTGGAGGAGTGGGAGGATCTCTTGCTGTTGACAGGGCAGGTGAATTATGACCATTTATTGGTAGTTATCTCTGCCCGTCGCGGATCTATCTCTTATGATCCCTCTTTTGAACGTCTCCCGGCACAATTAGGAAAATATTTCTCTAATAATAGTTTGATAATCCTGTATCCCGACCAGTTTGGCGAACCGCAGGAAATTGTGTCATTCTCCGATCCTCGTGGACATAATGAGTCTCAACATTATGAGAAGGTCGGCAAATGGTTCTATAAATGGTTAAAGAAAAACTAATGGAAAGATACGACTGGCAACAGAGAACGGAACTCCTGTTAGGAGAGGAAAAGATGGAACGCATCCGGAACGCGCACGTATTGGTCGTGGGACTGGGTGGAGTAGGTGCTTATGCCGCCGAGATGATTTGCCGTGCAGGTGTCGGGCGGATGACGATTGTAGATGCCGATACAGTGCAGCCTACTAATATGAATCGTCAGTTGCCGGCCATGCATTCCACGCTGGGGAGGACGAAAGCGGAAGTGTTGGCAGCCCGTTATAAAGATATAAATCCGGCGATTGAGCTGACTGTCCTTCCTGTTTACCTGAAGGATGAAAATATACCGGAACTGCTGGATGCCGATAAATATGATTTTATAGTAGATGCTATTGATACGATCAGTCCGAAATGCTTTCTGATTTATGAAGCGATGAAACGTCGTATAAAGATAGTTTCCAGTATGGGAGCAGGGGCGAAGAGTGACATTACTCAGGTTCGTTTTGCCGATCTTTGGGAGACGTATCATTGCGGTTTGAGTAAGGCTGTGCGAAAGCGTTTGCAGAAGATGGGAATGAAACGGAAACTTCCGGTGGTATTCAGTACGGAGCAAGCCGATCCGAAAGCGGTATTGCTGACGGAGGATGAACAGAATAAGAAATCGACATGTGGAACAGTTAGTTATATGCCGGCCGTGTTTGGGTGTTATCTGGCTGAATATGTCATTAAACGATTATAAGGCTATTATGATAAAACTAGAAGGGATTACGAAGAGTTTCGGCTCATTACAGGTGTTGAAAGGCATTGATCTGGAAATCAACAAAGGAGAAATTATTAGTATTGTAGGCCCGAGCGGTGCGGGTAAAACTACGTTATTGCAGATAATGGGCACTTTAGATGAACCGGACGCAGGTGTGGTACAGATTGACGGAACAATGGTGAGTCGGATGAAGGAGAAAGAACTATCTGCATTTCGTAATAAGAATATTGGTTTTGTTTTCCAGTTTCACCAACTACTGCCGGAGTTCACGGCATTGGAAAATGTGATGATTCCCGCTCTAATCGCTGGGGTATCTTCGAAGGAGGCGCACGAACGCGCTATGAAGATTCTGGATTTTATGGGACTGGTTGACAGGGCTTCTCATAAACCGAATGAATTGTCGGGAGGCGAGAAACAACGGGTGGCGGTAGCGAGGGCTTTAATCAACGATCCGGCAGTTATTCTGGCAGACGAACCATCCGGTAGTCTGGATACACATAATAAAGAAGATTTACATCAACTGTTCTTCGATTTGAGAGACCGGCTGGGGCAGACTTTTGTCATTGTGACGCATGACGAGGGGCTTGCCAAAATTACGGACCGGACCGTTCATATAGTGGATGGTATGATTAAAAAAGATTAATTAGAGAACCTAATTTCTAAAAATGTATACCAAAAAGGTAGAGCCTTGCAAGTGTTCTATCTTTTAGCTATATATTTATAGTCGCTTCTCTACGGAAGTCTGTGAAGATGATAGTAGAGTGTTTGTTTTGTTTGTGTGTGATGCATTCTTGTCTGGTGTGATAGGAATGCATCTTTTTTTTATTAATTATAACAAATGTAGGGCTCTAGCCGTTCAAGATCAATAGGAGTGAACTCCTCATAGAGAGATAATTGCTTCAGACTTTTTAAGAATCCTTTCTTTTTCCGATATTCTATGATAACCTTTGCTTGGTAGTAGTTTATGTATGGATGATGCATCATTCGTTCCATGCCGGCTTTATTTACATTGATGCGGCGTGTCTGATGGGTGTCAATGGAAAACCACGGACGGAGTTTCTCTGCCTTTAGATGAATCTCCTGTAACTGCTCTATTCGGAAAAAGCCTCCCAGCCGTTCGCGGTAATTCACAATCATCCGGGCAATGCTGCTTCCGATTCCCGGAATCTTCTTCAGTTCGGTGGTATCTGCGGAGTTGAGACTGATGACAGTTCCCGGGAGATATTTCACAAGGGTGTCCCGTTGTATGCTTGGTGCGGTTAACAATCGTACCGTGTCTTTATTTGTCGAACTGAAATCTTCTGTAATTTGTATATAAGGACGAAGAGTCTGGTATTGTTCTTCCGTGAGTCCATATATCTTTCGGAAATCTTCCGGGTGGCGGAATTTACCTTGTTTATAGCGATAGTGCAGGATATTCTTTATCATCCAGGATGGTAATCCAAGCGAAAGAAAAGTAGTGGAGTCTGCGGTGTTCGGGTCAAACATCGCAAGCTTGATTTCCCTTTGAGGGGATGATTGAAAAGAATGACCGGACTTTTGGTGAGGTTTGGTTTCCCGGAGGGAGGAAATAAAGTCGTTGTATTCCTTATCGAACTTCTCGTTCTCTCTGCAGTCGGTATCTTCAGCGTGTGTGAAAAAGGAGAAGAGTTTAGGGGCGGCATATACTCCTAAAATAAGAACGACAAGGACGATAATGCCTTGTCGTTCTGTTTTAGTATAATAAAGGAAGTCTTTCCACATTATAGCTTGATTAATCCCAGTTCATTGATAAATATCAGTGAGATGGCGATTGGTGCGATATATTTTAATATAAAGATAATGAGTTTGTATACCGGTACCTTTAATGAACCGTCATTGGTAATCTCCGACCATACAATCTTCTTGTCCAGATACCATCCGGTAAAGAGGGAGATGCACAATCCGCCCAGTGGTAACATGATTTTAGCTGTTACAAAGTCGAAGAGGTCGAACATGCCCAGTCCGAAAACGGTAAATCCTTTCATGACTCCCAGTGATAGTGAACAGAATATTCCGAGGAAGACACAACCGCCGGTGACTAACCTTGCTGCTTTTCCACGGGAGAGGTTGAACTCCTCATGTAAATAAGCGGTTACTACTTCGTGCAGGGAAATGGTAGAAGTTAAAGCAGCCATTGCCAACAACGCATAAAACATGACAGAGAATATATATGCCAGTATGGGAACTCCGCTAAATGCCTGTTGGAATACATTAGGCAGGGTGATAAAGATCAGACTCGGACCTGAATCAGGTTGTATGCCTACGGAAAAAGCTGCCGGGAAGATGATAAATCCGGCTAGTATCGCCACAAAGGTATCAATGATTCCTACGCTGAAAGCTGTTTTGGTCAGGTTGGTTTCTTTACTGAAATAGGAGGCGTACGTACAAAGGCATCCCATTCCCAAACTCAATGAGAAGAACGCTTGTCCCATGGCACTCAAAAATACATTTCCGTCCACTTTGCTAAAGTCGGGCTTGAGCAGGAATTCGATACCTGCACCGGCTCCCGGCAGAGTGACCGAGCAAACAACCAGTATGAGGATAATGATAAACAGGGTAGGCATCATGATCTTGGAGGACTTTTCGATTCCTTTTTCTACCCCTTTCACAATGATGAAATGAGTAATCAACAAGAATGCCACCAACCATACAACCGGTCTCCATGGGCTACTGGAGAATTGTTGAAAAGAGGATATGAACTCTCCGGAGGTTTTTCCGGCAAAGCCATTAGTAGCAGCTTCAAAAATATATTCGAGTGTCCATCCTGCTACTACAGCATAATAACTAAGTATCAGGAAGCCTGCCAATACCCCCATGCGTCCTACCCAACGCCAATGTGTTCCAGGTACTAATTTCTGATATGCTCTAGCTGTGTTAGCTCTCGAACGGCGTCCTATCAGGAACTCGGCAATCATAATAGGCAATCCCAGAAGAAGAATGCAGCCTAAATAGATCAATATAAAAGCAGCGCCTCCATGGTTTCCTGTTTCATAGGGAAACCTCCATATATTACCCAATCCGACTGCAGAGCCGGCAGAAGCGAGTATGACTCCTAATTTACTGCCGAAGTTTGCTCTATCATTTTTTGCCATAAATCTTGTTTTATCTTACAAATCGTTATAAAATATACGTATTAGAGCGCAAATATAGAAAATGATACTTATATTTGCACGAAAATTGTAACATTATTTAGATATGCTATCTTATATTAAGAAATATCCAATCTCGCTTTTTATCATTCTGACAGTGATTTATCTGTCGTTCTTTAAACCGCCTAAGACGGATTTAGATGAAATTCCTAACCTCGACAAACTGGTTCATGTTTGTATGTATTTGGGTATGTCGGGGATGCTGTGGCTGGAATTTTTGCGTGCACATCGCAGGGACAATGCTCCGATATGGCATGCATGGGTAGGCGCATTCCTTTGCCCTGTACTTTTTAGTGGTTGTGTGGAATTGTTGCAGGAATATTGCACTACATACCGGGGTGGAGACTGGTTGGACTTTGCAGCTAATACTACGGGAGCGATTCTGGCTAGTTTAATAGCCTATTATGTCGTACGCCCCAGAATGATGAATAAGCAGTGAATGAAAAATAGAAACGGTGAATAATGGTTGCATCCAATATTCACCGTTTATCATTTACTGTTCACTCGTTTATTTTTCCGTTATAAATACTCTACCGTTGAGCTAAGTTTGATTCCGTTAGAGCCTTTGATAAGAATAGTATACCCTTTGGGTTTGTTAGCTTGCAGATCCTTTATAACTTCCTGCGCATTGGCGTACGTTTTGAAAGAATGTTCGCTTGCGGCAAACAGTTCTCCTACGAGCCATACTTTCTCAAAACCACTTTCTTTTATGTAGTCAACGATTTTCTGATGTTCGGCCGGGCTTTCAGCACCCAGTTCGCGCATATCTCCTAATATGAGCATCTTGTGGGGGACTGTCATGTTCCGGAAGTTTTGCAAAGCAGCCATCATGCTGGTTGGATTTGCATTATATGCATCGATGATAAGCGTGTTATCTTCTGTCTTTTTAAGTTGGGAGCGATTGTTCTGTGGCGTATAGCTTGCCAGAGCCTCATCAATCTTCTTCGCTTCCACTCCGAAGAAACGTCCGATAGTGATGGCAGCCAGGGCATTCGGGAAATTATATTCTCCGATCAACTGTGTGCGAACCTGATGGCGTTCACCGTCCTTGCCGGCTTTCCATTCGAAAGCGAGATAAGGCGAATTGTCAGTAATCTGTCCGTTGACATAGAGATCATCTTCAGTTCCATAAGAAATCAGGTTCAATCCCTGCGCGATATTCATCAAATAAGCGTTATCGTGATGAATAAAGGTGATGGCATCTTTCTTACGGAGGAAATCATATAACTCTCCTTTAGTCTTAATCACTCCTTCGAAAGAACCGAATCCTTCCAGGTGAGCTTTACCTACATTGGTGATAATGCCATAATCCGGTTCGGCTATTTCACAAAGAAACTTGATTTCTCCCGGATGATTGGCACCCATCTCGATAACAGCAAGGTCATGCTCCGGTTTCAAACGCAATAGGGTGGTCGGTACACCGATGTGGTTGTTGAGATTACCTAAAGTATAAAGCACGTTATGGGCTTGGCAGAGAACACTGGAAATTAATTCTTTGGTGGTCGTTTTCCCATTAGTGCCCGTAATACCGATCACACGCGTTCCGAGTTGGCGGCGATGATAGTTGGCAAGTTGCTGCATTGTCTGCAAGCAGTTGTCTACAAGTATATATCGTTTATCACCTTCTACGGCATATTCGGCTTCATCAATAATGGCAAATGCGCATCCGGAGTCTAGCGCTAGTTTTGCAAATGCATTACCGTTGAATGACTCACCTTTCAAGGCGATAAACAAAGAACCGTCCGGGCAGTTCCGGCTATCAGTAGTTACTGATTGGCAATCCAGAAAAATCTGGTAAAGAGCAGAAAGTTTCATAACCTGATCTTTTATTTAAAACGCTGCAAAGATAGGCTATTCTTTCGGATTTGATGGGAGTTCGGACAGATTTTTACTTAGGCATATACCAAAGGAAGAGTCAGTATCATCCGGCATCCGTCCGTATAGGAAGAGTCGATCCGGAGGCTGCCTCCTAACTTCTCGGCAATGCTCCGGCATATCGGCAGTCCGAGACCGGTGCCTTGTGTGAAAGAATTCATTTTGTAGAAACGCTCAAATACCGCCTCCTGCTGATCTTTCGGAATACCAGTTCCTGTATCGGTGACACTGATTTCAATTTTCTTTTCAGCTTCCAGTACGGAATAAGCTATGCGGATACTGCCATGAGTTGTAAATTTGGCGGCATTATGTGCCAGGTTGTTCAACACCTGTGATATGCGTTCCGAATTACTGCGTATGAGCAGGTTTTCTTTTGCAGGTTCGAACAGAACTTCCACATCCTTTTGCCTGTTGTCTTTGGCCACTTCAGAGGCAAGTTGACAGATCGTATTCATATCTGTTTCATCATCTGTGGGCAGTTGCTCATATTGATCCAGTTCCGACAGAGCGAGCACGTCAGTGACCAGTCGGAGCAAGTCGTTACTGTTGCTCTTGATAATATTGACAAACTCCTGTGTTTCCGGACTATTGCTGTAGTGATCGCTTAACACCTGCGAGAAGCCTACAATAGAGTTGAGCGGTGTACGGATTTCATGGGTCATGCTCTGGATGAACGTTGTCTTCATCCGGCTGCTCGCTTCCGCTATGTCTTTGGCTTTACGTAATTCTTCCCTCGACACCGTAAGTTCCTCATTCTTTGTTTTGAGTTCTGCTTCCGAAACTTTCAGTTTGCGTTTCAGGAAGTTTTCTCTATAAAGGAATAAGAATAGAATACCTAATAAAATAATCAATGAGATAATCAATGTTGTTTTATTATGCAACTCCTTTTCCTGTGCCTGGAGCATTAGTTCTTTCTTTTCGGCATTGAGTTTCTCAACGTTTAGCAAGGTGGCAAATTCGCTGCTGGCTACTTGCTCATTGGCTATTTTTAAGGAGTCGTCGGTGTTGATATACATTTGCAGATATTTGACTGCCATGTTCATATTCCCCATCTTCTGGTAGATTTCTCCCTGTGTACGATAGTGACTGCTGCTAAGTATACTTTCGCTTAAACGGTGCTCTTCCTTTTCTTGCATCTCTGCAGCTTCCAATGCTTTTTGATATTGCCTGGTCTGCTGATAGTACAAACATTCTATATTATACAGTCTCTTTTTGATCGATTCCAGTCTTTTATCCTGTTCGAATGCAATCTGACATTCCTTCAATATTTTTTCGGCTGCCTGAAAGTCACCGAACTTGCTGTAGTAGTTAACGTACTCCAACTTGGCAGATATTTGCTGTGTAGAAGAATTGGCTGTTGAAATGGCCTTTTCCACAGCTCTCAATGCTTCTTTTTGTTTTTTCTGGCTGATGTAATAGTTGGCTATCTGGGCATACGTCTGGGAAATATTATAGTTTTCGATATTGTATTTTTCAGTTAGTTCGATTTCCTTCAACCGCCATTCGAAGGCCATCGAATCGAATCTTTTGATAGTGTAGATTTGCGACATAATGTTGTAGCAACGGGACAAACCGGTTTTGTCATCCTCTTTCTGAGCTTCTTTTAACATATTTTGCACTTCATAAAGTGCTATGTTTGTTCTGCTTGTTTTTAAGTAATAGGTAACTAGCCTGTTGGCCCATGCAAAATAATAATATTTAGGCTGATGAGTGGCTTTGGCGAATTCTTTTACTTTGTTGGTATAGTGGATGACACTATCTTCATTGGTTCCCTGAAAATAATAGTAATCCAGTCGGGTGGCTATGGCTACTGCCTGCATTCGTTCATCATGCCGTTCACCGGCCATTCTGAACAATGTGTCGGACATGCTAAGCACAACAGGCTCTAATAGGTATTCTTGACAACGTTGATAATATTCATAGAGAGTAGAGTCAACATTGAAAGTTTCAGCCTCTTTTTGAGCTTTAGCAGTAGTGGTAAAGAACAAAATGAGGAAAAGAAATCCTACGTGAAATAGGGTTAATCGGCTCATGGTATGAATTTTTCGGTTTCTTCTATAGTTTGCAAATATACGTTTATTTCTTCTTTTTAGTACGAATACTTGCTTTTTTTATCTACATTTGTAGGCGATCTAAAAGGAATGTTGTCAATGATGAAACCTATATCTCCTATTTATATAAATGTAAAAGGGCGGTTGCTCGATCTTGCTACTCCGCAGGTGATGGGAATATTGAATGTAACTCCCGATTCTTTTTATTCCCGCAGCCGGATGCAGACCAAAGAGGACATTGCTGCCCGGGCCCGTCAGATACTTGATGAAGGTGCTTCGATAATTGATATAGGCGCCTATTCTTCACGGCCGAATGCCGAACATATTTCTGCTGAAGAAGAGATGAACAGACTGCGTACCGGTCTGGAAATCCTGAACCATAATCATCCGGAAGCTATTATCTCTGTTGATACTTTCCGGGCTGATGTAGCCGAAGAATGTGTGAAAGAATATGGAGTTGCTATGATTAATGACATAGCTGCCGGTGAAATGGATCACCGGATGTTTCAGACAGTAGCCGACTTGGGAGTGCCCTATATTATGATGCATATGAAGGGAACACCCCAAAGTATGCAGAAAGAACCGTCTTATGATAACCTGATTAAAGATGTTTTCCTGTATTTCGCTCGTAAAGTGCAGCAACTTCGCGACTTGGGAGTGAAAGATATCATTCTCGATCCGGGATTCGGATTCGGAAAAACATTGGAGCATAATTATGAACTGATGGCGCATCTGGAAGAATTCCACATATTCGAACTTCCCGTTTTAGTGGGAGTTTCGCGGAAATCAATGATTTATAAATTATTGGGAGGAACCCCGCAAGATTCATTAAACGGGACAACCGTATTGGACACTGTTGCGTTGATGAAAGGAGCGCACATCCTGCGTGTACATGATGTGCGTGAGGCGGTGGAAGCTGTCCGGATCACAGAGAAATTAAAAATAGAGAGTGGATATGACAAATAAGAGGAGGGTGCATGTTTTTTGAGTTTGGCATAAAAGATTTTATCGATATCCTGCTGGTAGCTTTTGTTTTGTACTATACCTACAAACTGATGAAAGCTTCCGGCTCCATCAAGGTATTCACCGGAATTTTGGTTTTTATTCTGATCTGGCTGGTGGTGACACAAGTGCTGGAGATGAAACTGTTGGGTTCTATTTTCGACACATTGATGAATGTGGGTGTAATAGCGTTGATTGTGCTTTTTCAAGATGAGATACGCCGTTTTCTTTTGACTTTGGGATCTCACCGGCATGTCAGTGCATTGGCCCGTCTCTTTAGCGGATCGAAGAAAGAATCGTTGAAGCACGATGATATCATGCCCGTGGTAATGGCCTGTTTAAGCATGGGGAAACAAAAAGTCGGCGCATTGATTGTCATTGAGCATAATACTCCTTTAGATGAAGTCGTTCGTACAGGCGAATTGATTGATGCGGCAATCAATCAGCGTTTAATCGAGAATATCTTTTTCAAGAATAGCCCGTTGCACGATGGAGCGATGGTTATCAGCAAAAAACGTATCAAGGCGGCGGGATGTATCCTTCCTGTTTCCCATGATTTGAATATACCGAAAGAACTTGGCTTGCGGCATCGCGCAGCGATGGGAATCTCTCAACAGTCGGACGCACATGCCATTATTGTTTCAGAGGAAACGGGCGCTATCTCCGTAGCCTATCGCGGACAATTCTACCTCCGCCTGAATGCGGAAGAACTGGAAAGTCTATTGACAAAAGAAAACTGATTTTATTGTAATCACATACCGGACAAATGGTCGGAAGATGAGCATGGTAAAATGCCTCTCATCTTCCGACCATTGTTGTTTTATCTGCTATTTGGCGCTATTTTGCTTTATTTCCAACCCTTTTTGAATGATAATTATGCCCTTCTTTTTAGGTGAATCGCCTACCTTTGCCGTATACTATTAAAATTCTATTTTTGAATAAACCATGAAAAACAGATTGATTGCTTTACTGGTACTTTTTACAGTTATTTTCTTTAGTACTGCACAGGCGCAAACTACTGCACGGAAGTTTGAGGCAGGCAAGAACACATTCTTGCTGGATGGAAAACCGTTTGTGGTGAAGGCTGCCGAGTTGCATTACACCCGCATCCCGCAAGCTTATTGGGAGCATCGCATTGAGATGTGCAAGGCATTAGGCATGAATACTATTTGTATTTATATTTTCTGGAATATCCATGAACAGGAAGAAGGAAAGTTCGATTTTTCCGGTCAGAATGATATTGCAACTTTCTGCCGTGCGGCACAGAAACACGGTATGTATGTCATTGTCCGTCCTGGTCCGTATGTATGTGCGGAGTGGGAGATGGGGGGACTTCCCTGGTGGCTGTTGAAGAAAAAAGATATAGCCTTGCGTACGCTCGATCCCTATTATATGGAACGGGTAGGCATCTTTATGAAAGAGGTCGGTAAGCAACTGGCTCCGCTGCAAGTGAATAAAGGGGGAAATATCATCATGGTACAGGTAGAGAATGAATACGGTTCTTATGGAATCGACAAACCTTATGTCTCTGCCGTGCGCGACCTGGTTCGTGAATCCGGTTTTTCCGATGTACCTCTGTTTCAATGTGACTGGAGCAGTAACTTCACCAATAACGCGCTCGATGACCTGATTTGGACGGTGAACTTTGGAACAGGTGCCAATATCGACCAGCAATTTAAAAGACTCAAAGAACTTCGTCCTGAAACTCCGTTGATGTGTAGCGAGTTCTGGAGCGGATGGTTCGACCACTGGGGACGCAAACATGAGACACGTCCTGCAAAAGATATGGTACAGGGCATCAAGGATATGCTCGACCGGAACATCTCTTTCAGTCTGTATATGACTCACGGAGGAACGACTTTCGGACATTGGGGAGGTGCGAACAACCCGGCTTATTCCGCCATGTGCAGCTCATACGATTATGATGCTCCGATTAGCGAACCCGGATGGACGACCGACAAGTTTTTCTTGCTTCGTGACTTGTTGAAAAACTATCTTCCGGCAGGTGAGACGTTGCCCGCAGTGCCCGCAGCTCTGCCTGTTATTGAAATCCCCGAGTTTCACTTCCATAAAGTGGCTCCGCTTTTCTCAAATCTGCCGGAGGCAAAACAAACGGTGGATATTCAACCGATGGAACAATTCAACCAGGGATGGGGAACGATTCTGTATCGCACCACATTGCCCGAAACGACTCTTGCAGGCACCACTTTGAAAATTACGGAAGTGCACGACTGGGCGCAGATATATGCCGACGGTAAACTGCTGGCACGCTTGGACCGTCGTAAGGGAGAATTTACAACGACCCTGCCCGCGCTGAAAAAAGGCACACAACTGGATATTCTTGTGGAAGCAATGGGACGTGTTAACTTTGACAAATCCATCCACGACCGCAAAGGAATCACTGAAAAGGTGGAACTTATTTCGGGTAACCAGACTAAGGAATTGAAAAACTGGACTGTATATAACTTCCCGGTAGATTATTCCTTTATAAAAGATAAGAAATATAGCGATACAAAGATATTACCGACTATGCCTGCCTATTATAAGAGCACCTTTACACTGGATAAAGTAGGAGATACTTTCCTGGATATGAGTACATGGGGAAAAGGTATGGTCTGGGTGAACGGTCATGCAATGGGGCGTTTCTGGGAAATCGGTCCGCAGCAGACTCTCTTTATGCCGGGGTGCTGGCTGAAAGAAGGAGAGAATGAAATCCTCGTTCTGGATTTGAAAGGTCCTACCCGGGCTTCCATCAAAGGTTTGAAGAAACCAATTCTCGATGTGCTTCGTGAAAAAGCTCCCGAAACACACCGCAAGGATGGAGAAAAACTGAAACTGACGGGTGAGAAAGTGGTCCATGAAGGAGCTTTCACTCCGGGTAACGGCTGGCAGGAAGTGCGATTTGCCACTCTGGTGAAAGGACGTTATTTCTGTCTGGAAGCACTTTCTCCACAAGCAAATGATAACATCGCAGCGATAGCAGAGTTTGATGTCCTGGGAGCTGATGGTAAACCGGTATCCCGCGAACATTGGAAGATTCGTTATGCCGATAGTGAAGAAACGCGTAGTGGCAACCGTACAGCCGACAAGATATTCGACTTGCAGGAATCCACTTTCTGGATGACAGTGGACAATGTTCCTTATCCTCATCAATTGGTAATTGACTTGAGCAAAGTGGAAAATGTGACCGGTTTCCGCTATCTGCCTCGTGCCGAAAAAGGGTATCCGGGTATGATTAAGGAATATCGTGTATATGTGAAACCTGCTGATTTCAACTACTAAACAGTGAATGAACAAGAATAAAACAATGGATGAAAAAGCATTGAAATGATGATGAATATGAAGAAAAATATAATTCTTTTCGCATTCCTATTTGTGGGAGTGTTGACTGGGTATTGCCAGCAATCTGCTTACCTGTTTGTTTACTTCACCGGCAATCGCATGAGTGAAGAAGCCGTCCGGATGGCTGTTAGCCTCGATGGATATAATTATAAAGCCTTGAATGGAAATCAGCCGGTACTTGATTCCCGTGTGATTAGTTCAACAGGTGGAGTACGTGATCCCCATATCTTGCGCTGTGAAGATGGGAAGACATTTTATATGGTGGTGACAGATATGGTGTCCGGCAATGGATGGAGTTCTAACCGTGCCATGATATTATTGAAATCAAAAGACCTTGTACACTGGACTTCCAATATCGTGAATATCCAGAAAAAATATCCCAATCAGGAGGATCTGAAACGTGTGTGGGCTCCACAAACTATTTATGATAGGGAAGCAGGAAAGTACATGGTTTACTGGTCCATGCAACATGGCAATGGTCCCGATATCATTTATTATGCTTATGCCGACAAAGATTTTACCGATATAGAAGGAGAACCGAAGCCACTGTTTCTTCCGGAAAACAAAAAATCATGTATTGACGGCGACATTATTTACAAAGATAAACTCTATCATTTGTTCTACAAAACGGAAGGGAATGGAAATGGAATTAAAAAGGCCACTACCTCCTCTCTAACCTCCGGCCAATGGACAGAATCGGATGACTATAAACAGCAGACGAAGGATCCGGTAGAAGGTTCGGGTATTTTCCCGCTGGTTGGTTCCGATAAGTATATTTTGATGTATGATGTATATACGAAAGGTAAATACCAGTTTACCGAAAGTTCCGATCTGGAACATTTCAAAGTGATTGACCATGCTATCAGTATGGATTTCCATCCGCGCCATGGCACTGTCATACCGATTACCCCAAAAGAGTTGAAACGCCTCTTCAAGGCCTATGGCAAACCCGAAGGTTTCTGAACTAAAATATCTCGTGGGACAGGAGAAAAACACCTGTCCCTGATTTGTTAAACCAATTGTTTTTCAGGCGGGTAATCTTCGCTTCCCAGTGAGTATTCCCATCCTTTTGTTTTCTTTTGAGTTATTCTGATAAGATGGATTCAACTAGTTGTAATCCAGGAAAACAGTATACGATATGGGGAAAAGTGTATATTTTACCCTTGTTTACTTGTTTCTTATATATTTTTAAGTGTATAATTACCAATTATTATATGAAACACGCTTGTTAGAATGATGAAAATCTTAACTTTGCGATTGATAATCTTAATGCAATATATACCATGAGAAAATTATTCCTCTTTTTAGTTGTCTTGTTTTTGTCGTTCCAGCAGCTCACTTTAGCTGCAATCAAAGAAATGACGAGTACACCCGATTCGGTTTATCTGTTTTCTTTTGCAACTTCCGGAGACGACGGACGCAGCGGACTCCGTTTTGCCTGGAGTACAGATAAAGAAAATTGGTTTGAAATTGGCCGGAACTACGGATATCTCCGGTGCGATTATAGCCGCTGGGGATCACAGAAGAAAATGCTCGATCCTTATTTGAAACAATCGTCCGATGGCGAATGGATTTGTACCTGGAAACTGAATGACCATGATGGATACGGCCAAGCTACTTCCAAGGATTTAATCAACTGGACCAGTCAGAAATATCCCCGTACTACGCCGGATTTTGACGGAGTGAGAGTGAAAGCTATTGTTGCCGGAGAAGAGCAGAAAGGAAATATCAACCGGGTAGTTTGGACCTTGGTGGATGGATTGGATAAAAATTATGGCTGGAATCAATATCGGAACTCATTACATGGAGAACGTCCGATACAGGATGGAGAACGTTTTGCCGGTTTGAAGCCTGTAAAAGCAACGGTCACTGTACAACCGGAAGGCGCAAAAGCCATTAGTGATGTATTGCTGGGCGCTTTTTTTGAAGACATCAATTATTCGGCAGACGGAGGACTCTATGCAGAACTTATCCAAAACCGCGACTTCGAGTACGACCCTTCGGACAGGGAAGGAGATAAGAACTGGAACAGCACTCATTCCTGGGCACTGAAAGGAGAGAAAACGACTTTCACTATTGATACTACCGACCCTATTCATATCAATAACCCACATTATGCCGTGCTGAATGTAGAACAACCGGGAGCTGCATTAGAAAATACAGGTTTTGATGGAATCGCACTGAACACCGGAGAGAAATATGATTTTTCCATCTTCGCCCGGGTTCCGCAGGCTAAATCAAATAAATTGCAGGTTCGTCTGGTAGATGGAAAAGGAAATGTGTGTGGAGAGACTTCTCTAACAGTGTCTTCCCGTCAATGGAAAACATATAAAGCGGTAATAACTGCTAAAGCTACTGCGGACACTCATCTCGAAATCATCCCTCAATCTGTTGGTGAATTGAATCTGGACATGATTTCCCTATTCCCGCAGAATACATTTAAAGGACGTAAGAACGGGCTTCGCAAAGATCTGGCTCAAGTGTTGGCTGATATTCATCCCCGTTTCATCCGTTTCCCCGGTGGCTGTGTGGCTCATGGTGATGGCTTGAAAAACATTTATCAATGGAAAAATACAGTAGGTCCGTTGGAAACAAGAAAAGCACAGCGTAACCTTTGGGGATACCATCAAAGCATGGGATTGGGTTATTTTGAATATTTCCAGTTTTGCGAAGATATTGGTGCGGAACCGCTTCCAGTGCTGGCGGCCGGTGTTCCTTGCCAGAACTCTGCCTGTCACGGCGACTTGAGAGGAGGACAACAAGGTGGTATCCCGATGAGCGAAATGGGAGCTTATATTCAGGATATTCTTGATCTGATAGAATGGGCAAACGGTGACGCTAAGAAGACCAAATGGGGAAAGGTACGTGCCGAAGCCGGGCATCCGAAACCTTTCAATCTGAAATACATCGGTATCGGAAATGAAGATCTTATCACTGATATCTTCGAAGAACGCTTCACAATGATCTTCAATGCCATCAAAGAAAAATATCCTGAAATGATTGTTGTCGGTACAGTGGGACCGTTCAATGAGGGTACAGACTACGTGGAAGGATGGAAGCTGGCGGACAAACTGGGTATTCCGATGGTCGACGAACATTATTACCAGACTCCGGGATGGTTCCTGAACAACCAGGATTTCTACGACAAATACGATCGTTCGAAAAAGACAAAAGTATACTTGGGCGAATATGCAACTCACATACCGGGACGAAAGGCGAATATCGAAACAGCACTGACAGAAGCTCTTTATCTTGCTGCCTTGGAACGTAATGGAGATGTTGTACACATGACTTCCTATGCCCCTCTTCTCGCTAAAGAAGGACATACTCAGTGGAATCCGGATTTGATTTACTTCAATAACCGGGAAGTGAAACCTACCACCGGCTACTATGTTCAGAAACTCTACGGACAGAATGCCGGAAACGAATATTTGCCGTCAAAGATCACTCTTGATAATAGAGACGATCAAGTGCGGAAACGCATTGCCGCTTCTATTGTCCGTGACTCGGCAAGTGGCGACGTGATTGTGAAGCTGGTCAATTTACTTCCCGTAGAGGTGAATACGAATGTCGACCTTTCCGGAATCGGTGCTATACAGTCTTCTGCAAAAAGAACCGTACTGACCGGCAAACCGACCGATACCCCGCTACCTGTTGAAGACACAATGGAAGTAGCAGAAAAGTTTGACTATCAATTACCTGCCTATTCTTTTACGGTGATCCGCATAAAGAAGGCAAATGAGAAATAACAGAAAAAAGTGAAGATAATAACGACATAAATAATATGAAGAAGATAATAAGTACCCTGCTGGCTAGTTGCTGTCTGACTTCTCTGATAGCACAGGAAGTGGTAGTGAAAGGGCCGGATGAAAAACTGCAATTGGTTGTATCTGCTTCTCCAGCCGAAAAGCCGAGTTATTCGATTACCTACAATGGAAAGACAATGTTGGAGAAATCTCCTTTGGGTATGAATACGAATATCGGTGACTTTGCAAAAGGGATGAAACTGACAGGACACGCTGTTACTCCGATCGATACTGTCTACCATCAGGATCGTATTAAAACCTCCAAAGTGCATTATCAGGCAAACGAACTGATTTGTAATTTTGAGAATTCGAAAGGGCAGAAAATAGATGTAGTCTTTCGTGTCAGCAATCACGATGTAGCTTTTCGCTATACTCTTCCGCGTCAGGATGGAAAAGGAAGTGTAACGGTAACTGCCGAAGAAACCGGCTTTCGCTTTCCGCAACAAACAACTACTTTCTTATGTCCGCAAAGCGATGCCATGATAGGTTGGAAGCGTACCAAACCCAGTTATGAGGAAGAGTATAAGGCAGATGCTCCCATGAGTGACCGTTCGCAGTACGGGCATGGCTACACGTTCCCTTGTCTGTTCCGTATCGGTGACGATGGTTGGGTATTAGTCAGCGAAACAGGTGTAGACAGTCGTTATTGCGGTTCTCGTTTGAGCGATGTAAGCGAAGGTAATCTGTATACGGTTGCTTTCCCGATGGCAGCAGAAAATAACGGTAACGGAACTTCTGCTCCGGCGTTTGCCCTTCCCGGTGCTACTCCCTGGCGTACCATAACTGTTGGCGAAACCTTGAAACCGATTGTGGAAACAACCGTTATCTGGGATGTCGTACGTCCTCTTTATGAAACGAAGCATGACTACCGTTTCGGACGCGGCACATGGAGCTGGATTCTCTGGCAGGATGGTAGTATTAACTATGACGATCAGGTGCGCTATATTGATTTTGCAGCTGCAATGGGGTATGAGTATGCCTTGATCGATAACTGGTGGGATACGAACATCGGCCGTGACCGCATGAAATCTTTGATAGAATACGCACGAAGCAAAGGAGTTGAACTCTTCTTATGGTATAGCTCTTCCGGCTATTGGAATGATATTGAGCAGGGGCCGGTGAATCACATGGACAATGCTATTATCCGCAAACGTGAAATGAAATGGTTGCAAAGTCTTGGAGTGAAAGGAATCAAAGTTGATTTCTTTGGTGGCGACAAGCAGGAAACGATGCGCCTGTATGAAGATATTTTGAGTGATGCTGACGACCACGGTCTGATGGTAATCTTCCACGGTTGCACCATCCCTCGCGGATGGGAACGTATGTACCCGAACTATGTAGGCAGCGAGGCTGTACTGGCCTCCGAAAATATGGTTTTCGGCCAGCACTTCTGTGATGAAGAGGCTTTCAATGCCTGTCTGCATCCGTTTATCCGCAACGCGGTGGGTTGCATGGAATTCGGTGGTTGTTTCCTGAACAAACGGCTGAATCGCAACAATGACGGAGGAACTACCCGCCGTACTACTGATATATTTCAATTAGCCACTACCGTATTATTCCAGAATCCGGTACAGAATTTTGCGCTTGCTCCCAACAACCTGAAAGATGTTTCCCCTGTTTGTGTGGACTATATGAAAACGGTTCCTACCACGTGGGATGAAACACGTTTCATTGACGGATATCCGGGAAAATATGTAGTCTTGGCACGTCGCCACGGTGACACCTGGTATCTGGCTGCTGTGAATGCCGGGAAAGAAATCGTAAAGTTGAAACTGGATTTAGATATGTTTGCCGGAAAAACCGTTTCTCTGTATAAGGATGATAAAAAAGGAGAACCTCAACTTGTGACGTTGAAAGTAAAAGAAAGCGGAAAAGTGCAACTGGAAATCCTTCCACAGGGAGGTGTTGTATTGGTGAACAACTAGATGATATTTCTTTTGGATGTGAGTTCGGGATAAATACCCTTATCCCGAACTCACATTTTTATTTGTTATTTACTTGTGGCTTGGTGGCAACAGTATTTATTGTGCAATAAATAACTGCTGTGTATGAGGAAAATAAACGATTTTTTTGTTGGTCTTTTAGCGTAAAGATGTTATCTTCGTTTATTGTTCAACCTTAAAACGGAAAACCATGCATACAAAACTAGTAAGTCTTTTCATAGCGTTGTTTCTGTGTTTGCCATTGTTTGCACAGAAAGAGTCAGTCCCCAGAATAGATAGTGAGGGAGTTTATTTAATTCCCGATGAGATGCCGAAGTTTCCGGGAGGCATGCAAGCCATGATGAAATACTTGGCAACTAACGTAAAATACCCTGTCGAAGCCCAGAAGAAAGGAGTTTCCGGTCGGGTGATTATCCAGTTCGTAGTGATGGAAGATGGAACACCGGGACAGGGAAAGGTAGTGAGAGGAGTTGATCCGCTGTTGGATGAAGAGGCTTTGCGCGTGGTGAAAACAATGCCTAAATGGTCACCCGGAATGGCGGATGGCAAGGCTGTCAAAGTGCGTTTCACTATTCCTGTAATGTTTAGCCTGTCGAAAAAGCAAAATGGCAATACTCCGAATATGAATATTCCTGAACTTACTGTCCCTAGCGGTCAGGAAGTCACTAATAAGAGTCTGGAGGGAGTATGGCAAAGCTGTCTTGTGCAGCCCGGTGCACATGATTTTCGGATTGCATTATTACCGGTCTTAAAAGTAATTTCTGCCGATAAAACATTTATAAACATCATGACACGTGGCAGGGATGCGAAATCGAATGCCATTATATTTTCCCAGGGAGAGTATCGTTTGCCTTCAGACAGCGTGTATGTCGAGATATTGGGAAAATCGTCCGATCCTGTTTTCGTTCCGGGAACAGAGAATGAAATTAGTGTTGAACGTCTCCACGACAATCTGATTAAGTTATCGTTCTCAATGCCCGATAAAGAAAAACGATGGGTGGAGTATTGGTTCCGTGTTCCGTCGCCTGATGTGAAGATAATGGCTGATTGATAATTTCTCTCTGTATAGATTTGCCATTGTTGAAGGAAGAGTACATTCGTTTTAGAAGACTTATTTGAAACGATAGTTCCCGGAAAGTTTCGTTTTGAATCGTTGCGGGATCTTATGGAAATTCAAGAAAATACCCTTCACCTTTCACAATGCCCTATTCATCGGCATTAGCGGGTGAAGGGCAGGCTTTCACTTTCCTTTCACCTTTCTACCCTGGTTTTCACAGATTGTCTAGTCTGCTAAATCTTTTATCTATAGTTGGCAGAAGAAGTGTTAGCAGATAGCTTCCAGACTATTATAGGAAAACTTCTTTTCTATAAGGGATAAACTTCCTTTGTATAGGAACCAAACTTTCTTTGCATCATAAGAAAACTATAAATGCAAGCTTTGATTATATAAATGAAACTTGCATTTATATAATCAAAGCTTTTGTTTTTATAAACGCAACTTGCAATTATAGATTGCATTTAATGAAAAACAAGTTTACATACTGGTAATAAGAAGTTTACCAGTAATCAAAAGAAAGTTTGTTATTAATGAAAAAGAAGTTAGTTAGTAATGAGTGGGAAACAGGTTAGATATGTTTTTAGAAGTAACAGGTGGAGAAGAATTATACAGGGTTAAGAAAACGGAGGGTGAAAGGCGGATGAAAGAGCAGCCTTCACCCGCTAATGCCGATGAATAGGGCATTGTGAAGGGTGAAGGCTGTACTTGTAAAATTGAAAAACAGGTGTTAGAGGGAAATTTACCGATTGGTTACTGTTTATTTCCCCAGTGTGAGATGGTGGGAATAAAGTTGAAACTTTATAATTTTAAGTCTACTCTCTTTCCCCTATAAGAAACAGATTGATCGAATGTCGTAGCATCACCGTCACCACAACCTTTTCCCGGTTCTACAATGATAATGTTGAATTTACGATTTTTCAGCATTCCTTTGTAGTTACCTTGCCGGTCGTTAATCGTCAGGGTACGGTCTTTATCATTCCATTTCATGGCAATGGTAGTGTATGCTCCCTTTTCGTAATTGTAGTTGTCGAACTCATCTTCGTAAAGAGTCAATTCAGCGTCGGCGCCCGGATAAATGCGAAGTGTCAGATTATCCCATTTCTTTTCGGTGGAATATTGTACAGCCGGTCCCCAGGGTAGGATAGAACCAGCACGGACATAGACAGGCATGATGTCGATAGGCACTTCACGCTGGATGGTTTGTCCGCCTTTCAGGCTTTTCCCGGTCCAGAAATCAATCCATTGGGCACCTGCGGGTAGATAAACATCTGTCTTTCCTATCTTATTCATATTCTTCTGATAGCCGTTCTGTTTGTCGTCCTGCCATGTATAAAGCGAATCAGTTACGGGGCGGACAAGGAAATTACGGCCAAACATATACTCTGTATCCATCTCGAGTACTTTCTTATCTTTAGGAAAATCCATCATGAGTGGTCGGATGATGCTGCCCGCTTTGTTGGTAACTTCCCATGAAGTGCTGTAGAGATAGGGCAAAAGGCGATAGCGCAGGTGAGTATATTTTTCGAGTGCGTCATACGCCCAGTCTCCTTTCTTGCCGAACTGGTATATTTCCACAGCTACCGGACTGGAATTGTGTGAACGCATGATCGGCTGGAATGCTCCCCACTGATACCAGCGCACGTGCAATTCATGATAAGCGATATTGTGTACATTATTGTTGTATTTCCGTGCGAAGAATCCGCCTAGGTCGGTATTCCAGTATGGTATGCCGCATAGTGAGTAATTTAGTCCTGCCGCCAGTTGTTTCTTCATCACTTCCCAGGTGGAGACTACATCGCCGCTCCATGAATGTGACGCATAACGTTGCTGTCCTAGGAAAGACGAACGTGTGAGCAGGAATACCCGCTTGTCGGAAGTGGTGGCACGTTGATGTCCGTATACACCCTTGTTGGACATCAAAGGAAAAGCGTTGTGCACTCTGCGGAATGAACCCAGATAAGTGGGGGTATCGAAATCTTTGTCCTTGATTTCCAGATGATCCGGCTCGGTAGAGTCGAGCCACCAGCCATCCATTCCGAGATCGAAGATATTCTTTTTCATTTCTGCCCAATACATATCGCGTGCTGTCGGATTGAACGGGTCGTAAGGTTTTACTCCGGCTTTGGGAGGCCATGTCTCGAAGTGAAGCAATGCTTTCAGGCTATCCATTTTCTGGTACATCTCTGTCCACGGACCGAACGAGGCCCATACTGAAATCATGATATGTGCATTCTGTTTATGTACATAGTCGATCATTTCTTTCGGACTTTTGATGCGTGGCGTTCCATAATTAGCATTTCTGTCTTCTCCGTTCGGGAGGAATTTCATGTATTCCGGATCACCCATTTTGTTGATATAGCGTGGGTTTTGGAATTTCATCGAGTTCCAGTTTTCATTGCATCCCCAGTATTGCCAGTCCTGGATGATACCGTCCAGTGGTACTTTCAGTTCACGGTACTTGTCTACTACTTCGCAGAGTTCGTCCGGACTTTTATAGCGTTCGCGGCATTGCCAGAATCCCAGTGTCCAGAGCGGATAGAGCGGGGCCTGACCGGTCAGCTCGCGCACTCCGGCTATTACACCGTCCGCATTGCCGCCGTAAATGAAATAATAATCAGCGCAATCGCCTACTTCCGAGTCGAACGACATCTCTTGCGGATTGTCGAGGAAAGTAGTAGGAGAATAATTATCCCAATAAAGGGCATATCCCTTGACGGAATGAATGAATGGAATGCAGATACTCATATTTTGATTGCGGAGAAACAGTTTCTAATTGCGTTGGTTCACTTTACCCGTCTGCTGCTGTCCCAAACCGTAGATTACTTCGTCTTTATCCAGCAAAAAAGCCTGGCGGACATTGAAAGACGGAACACCTGCATCATTGAAAGGAGTGAATTGTGTTCCGTAATCCTTGTCCGTCAACAGACGTTGACCGGACGAATCGAAAAAATGGATACCACCGGTCTCCGGGTTCACTTCCACTTGGATAAGACGGCTGCTTAATGTCACATTTTTCCCCTTTTCACCGAAAGAAACAGGAGTCGACTCGGGCGTTTTGACAATGACCAGACTTTCTTTATTGCAAGATTTCTGACTGGGCGTCTTATAAACCCTGACAATGGTGGGTGAATAAAACTCTACGTTGACATCCATCCCCTGTGTGGCACACTTGATGCCTTGTGAGGTACGCTGTACATTTTGTGCTGTACCATTGCCTGCTGCAACCATTGTTGCACATACAAGCAAGAAACCGGCTTTTCTAATAAGATTCATTTTCATGGTTTTAAGTGCTTTATGATGCAGCAAAAGTAGGGCAGAGGCAAGTAAAACAGACAACAATCAGGTTGAAACAAATAGTAATCACGTTGATTTTTTCACTTTTTCGGCATATTCTGACGGGCGGCATCCATACATTTCCTGAAAACATTTGCTTAAATAACTGGAACTGCTAAAACCTGTGTGTTCCGCAATTTCCGTAATGCTTAGCTTGCCCTCTGTTATCAGTTGTGCTGCCCGTTGCAGACGAATGTTGCGGATAAAGAGGCTGGGAGACTGATCGAGCATAGTCACCAGTTTGCGGTATAATCCCGTTCGCTCCATACAGAGGTCGCGGCTTAGTTGCTCCACCGAATAGCCATTGACGTGCAGATTCTGTTCCACCAGTTTGATGGCTTGTGCCAGAAATGCAGATTCTTCCGTATCCTGTTGCTGATGGTCGGGAGACGTTTCTTCTATGCCACAGGTTAGAGAATTATTTTGTTCGATCAGGTTGCGGATACGGAGTAATAGAATCTCTTCTTTATGCTTGCGTTCCATTTCCTTTCTGCTCCAATAGATATACAACCGGATACCGGTGAAAGCAATCAGTAATAAAATGACTGCATACAGGATATAAGCCGTGGTTGTTTTCCACCACGGTGCATGGATGGTTAATTTTATTGCTGTCACTTTGCCGTTCCACTGAAGAGGATTGTCCGAAGCCATGACTTTGAATGTATAATCTCCCGGTGGTAAATTTGTAAACAGCTTGAAGAAGACCTTTCCCCACGGTCGCATTTCCCTGTCTTCCTGCAAATGTACTCATCCATTGCGGGTCGATACCTTCCAGTTGATAACGGTAGTATGTGCGTTCATGATTGATATAATTCAATGCCGAAAATTCGAAAGTCAGGAAGTTTTGGTTATAGTCCAGTTCGATTTCGGTTGTATAAGGAGCAGCTTTGGACAGGATGATGCGGTTGCCATATTCTTTTCCTGTATTCACTTTCTCTCCATACAAGCGTAAGGCTGTGAAAACCGGCGGATCAGGAAGCATCGGATGAATGGAGTCCTTGTCGGGATGGAATATGCTAAAGCCATCAATACCACCCAAATAGAGAGTGCCGTCGGAAGAACTGAATACGGCATCTTTTATGTATTCGCCGTCCAAAGCACCGTCCAACTGATTGAACCGGGTGAAACTGATGTTCTTATTCTCCGGATTTATGTGGATGCGTGTGACACCGTTACTGGTCGTTACCCAGATGTCTCGATATTTGTCCTCAATGATACCCTGGATAAAGTTATTGCTCAATCCGTTTTCACGATAGAAGATACGTGGGGCAGAGTCGTTTTCGCTGGTAAAAAGTTCCAGTCCGTCAGGAGTTCCTGCCCATGTCCAGCCGCGTGTGTCGGTATATAATGTATTGTATACTTTATTTCTGAAATGATGGTTCTTGTTGGGGGGCAACCGATTCAGGATTTCAGGAGAATTTGTAGGGATAGCTGCCGGCTTCAATACATGGGATTTCTGCTCATTGACTGTCAGTCGATAAATTCGGGAATGAGCTTTCAGATAGATATTTCCATCTTTATCTTCGGCGAAAGATTCAATATTGATTTCTTCTTCCGGGGAGACGGGAAATGCATTGCGACCTATATGAGTCAGTTTATGCATGGACGGGTGATGATATAATAAACCCCGATTGAAAGTTCCGAGCCATAACCCTCCTTGTCGGTCTTGAAAGACAGTGCTGATTTCGGTAGAGACAATCTGTCCGTTTCCGGTTTCCAATAGGGGGATGTATTTTTGTGTTCCTGTGTGGAGGTCAATCATCCAAAACCCGTGAACGCAACTGATATAGGCTTTCTCACCATTAGGGGTAATGATAAGGGTGTTGAGAGTATAGTTCTGTTCGAAGAGTTTTTTCCATGTGCGCTTGTGGCTATTGAAATAGAATAAACCGCCTTTACGCCCGTTGCGTAGTTGATAGAAGCCGTCTGCACTTTTGACGACGAGAGAAGTATTTTGATATTCAGCCTGTTCGGATGCAGGATAAGCGGCTATATTGTATACAGTTTTTTGGTCGGCTATGTGGTAACAGGACACTTCGCCTGTGTCATAGAATAAATATAGGGAGGTACTGTCGGCATTCAGGTTCTGCAATTTTCCGGAATACTTGCCGGGCAAGGTTATACGGGTCTTGTTGTTTAATTCCAGTAATTCGTTAGCTATGAGTAGCCAGATGTGTCCTGAATCGTCTACAAAAAGGTCTTCTACGGGGGCTTGTATCTCTCTGTTCTTAAAGTAAGCATCTAAATCAGGAATGTATTCCTCTCTGTACAGGTCAATGCACATCAGTTTGTGAGTATCTTTAATCCATAACAGAGAATCCCCACTCTGGTAAATGCGGTAATGCCCGTTATATTGGTTTAATGGATATACGTATTCCGTGGTGCGGTGAAGATAGCTGAAATGTACACCGTCGTATAGATTTACATTACCGCTGGTGGTGAATACCATTCTTCCGTCGGGCAACTGGAGGATATAACGTATTTGGTTATCACTCAATCCTTGCGACGCATTGATGGTGGTGAACAGGAATTCACCGGCATATATGAACGGTGTCATCCTGAAACAGAAAAATAAGCAGAGCAGAATCCGTATGTTTCTCAAACTATTGGTAGTCATGGCTATGTTTCAAGATTACAAAGATAAAAAAAGTCGGCTTATGAAGCACGACTTTTCTATCTGTTAAAGGCAGTTATTTATCATTCAGCTGATAAAAAGTGGCATTTTGACTTAATTTTGGGCTTTTATGAATGATATTCAGACGAATGTTTGTATATAAAGCTTTACTTTTGCGATGAATCTGACATTATAAACATATCATTACCATGAAAGCAAGATTTGCATTATTTTTATTGTTTGCTATTTTATCATTAAAACTCTCTGTGGTCTTTGCGCAGGAAAACATATTCACCGTCCGGCAGCCGGATTATCAGAAAAGCCCTTATACGGGAATGACTCGTCAGCACTGGATACAGGCAGGCGAGTATTTATTAAAAGGTGCATTTAACTATATACATACATTAGACGATCAAATGTATTTTCCGAAACAGCTGGATAAAACATATCCGAGAAATACGGGAGAAATTCCGGTAGCAAAGCTGGAAGGTCTGGCACGGACTCTATTTGTAGCTGCTCCTCTTTTGAAAGATAATCCAGAACTGGAGATGAACGGGATAAAAGTGGCAGACTATTATCGTTATCAACTGATAAATATCTCTAACCCTGAAAGTAGGAGCTATATTCCGCATCGTACGGGAGGTCCCAGTCAGACATTGTTGGAACTGGGCTCTTTGGCAATCTCGATGAAAGCTGCACAGGAAGTGTTATGGAATCCTCTCACTAAGAAACAGAAAGATTCACTGGCTGCTACCATGTTGAGTTATGGAGAGGGACCGACTATTGGTTCCAACTGGATGTTTTTCAATGTCTTTATCTTGAGTTTTCTGAAAGATCAGGGATATGCCGTGAATGAAAGCTATCTGGAGTCGAACCTGCAAAAACTTCTCGCACGCTATCGGGGCGAAGGCTGGTACAATGACGCTCCGGCTTATGACTATTATAGTGCGTGGGCTTATCAGACTTACGGACCTATTTGGGCGGAAATGTTCGGGAAGAAACAATACCCTCAATATGCAAGGCAGTTTATGGAAAATCAGCATGACATGGTTGATAATTATCCATTTCTGTTCAGCCGTGATGGCAGGATGAATATGTGGGGACGGAGTATCTGTTATCGTTTTGCCGTTACTGCTCCTTTGTCTTTGTATGAATATGACAAAAGTGGTAATGTGAATTATGGATGGATGAGAAGGATAGCTTCTTCTACGTTGTTGCAATTTTTAGAACGTCCGGAATTTCTGGAAGATGGTGTTCCGACAATGGGTTTCTACGGACCTTTTGCTCCTGCTGTTCAGATTTATAGTTGCCGGGGTAGTGTTTATTGGTGCGGAAAAGCTTTTCTTAGTTTGTTGTTGCCGGAAAACTCTAACTATTGGTCGGCTACAGAGAATAACGGTCCTTGGGAGAAAGAACTGAAAAAAGGGGAAGTGTATAATAAGTTCCAGCAGGGAACTAATCTATTGATAACCAATTACCCGAATTGTGGCGGATCTGAAATGCGTTCATGGTGTCATGAGACTGTGGCAAAAGATTGGCAGAAATTCCGCAGTACCGAAAATTATAATAAACTGGCTTACCATACAGAGTTCCCCTGGATGGCAGATGGGAAGAATGGGGAGATTTCCATGAATTATGGAACAAGGAATAAAAAAGGGGAATGGGAAGTGTTGCGGTTGTATACGTTCAAAAGTTTCGAAAATGGAATTTATCGTCGTGACGCTGTGCTCGAAACGGATAGCACTGTGAAGTATCAGTTGGCGGATATTCCTCTGCCGGATGGAATTCTGCGGGTAGATAAGGTGACTGTTTCAGAACCGGCGGAGATTTGTTTGGGACATTATTCCCTGCCTCGTCTGGATTCCGATATAAAGGAAACATGTTGCAAGGTGGGTAAACAGAATATTCCGGTACTCTCTAACGGAAAATATGAATTGGCAATGATACCATTGACAGGTTGGGAGAAAACATATACGGTATATCCGGAGGGAGTGCATCCTGTAAGTGAGAAATGTGCATTAAATATGGTTTCCGATCAGTTATCCGGTGAAAAAATATATGTGACACTTCAATTATGGAAGAAGAATGAGAAAAGAGGTTTTACTTCAAAAGAGCTGACACCGGTGAAATCTGTCCATGTGTCAGAGGATAAGAAACAGGTGACGGTTTGTTTATCAAACGGTGAAATAAAAACTATTTCGTTTGAGTAATGAATCCCATTCAAGTAACTGATATTTAATTAAGAAACATATTGCTATCATGAAAGAGAAGATTGTTTGGATTTTTGTCGTTTTATATCTGTGTAGCTTTCATTTGAATGCCCAAAATGCAGAAAATAATCCTACTGGCGGCGGGTATCAAGTTGCAGCTGAAGGAGCTTGGTGTTGGTTTGCCGATCCGAGAGCCTTGCATTATGAAAACAAGGAGGGAACTATAAATAAGACATATATCGGTTACATCGATATTCATGGTAATATAAAGGCGATGCAGTATGACTTTCAAAAGAAGGAACAGGAAGAAGTATTGATCCGTTCGTATTTTCAGCCGGACGATCATAACAATCCCACTTTTCTTGTATTGCCCGATGAAAGAATCATGATTTTCTATTCAAGACATACGGATGAACCTTGTTTTTATTACAGAGTCTCCCGAATACCGGGGGATATTACTACTTTAGGTGAAGAAAAGAGGATTGAAACAAAAAATAATACGACTTATCCTTCTCCGTTTATTCTGTCGGATGATCCTGAACATATTTATTTATGCTGGCGTGGAATCGGTTGGCATCCGACTATTGCCAAGCTTTCATTACCGGACGGCAAAGATGAGGTGGATGTAGTATGGGGACCGTATCAAATCGTACAATCTACCGGCGCCCGTCCGTATGCGAAATACATGTCTAACGGGAAAGATAAGATTTATTTGACTTACACCACGGGACATCCGGATAATGAACTTCCCAACTTCCTTTATTTTAATTATATCGATATCAAAACATTGCAGTTGACTGATGTCAGGGGAACCGTACTTTCTACTATTGCCGACGGCACATTTAAGGTGAACAAGACAGGTGATTATGCGAAACAATACCCGTCTACGGTAGTGGATAATCCTTCTGAACGTGACTGGGTATGGCAAATAGCTTCGGACAGGAACGGAAATCCGGTGATAGCAATGGTACATATCAGCGATAATAAAGAATCTCATGATTATTACTATGCAAAATGGAACGGACACGAGTGGAAAAAGACTTTTCTTATTAATGCCGGTGGACATTTTCATCAGACGCCGAATTTAGAAAAGTGTTATAGTGCCGGTATGGCTATCGATCCGTCGAATGTTAATGAGGTATATTGCTCATTACCGGTAGAGGGAAAATATGGTAAGGTGTATGAGATTGTAAGATTTATCATGAGTGAAGATGGAGAGGTTATTTCTAAGGAGGCAGTCACAAAAGACTCGCAACTGAATAATGTCCGTCCTTATATGATACCGGCTTCAGAGGGTACCCCATTGCGGCTGACTTGGATGTATGGCAACTATTATGATTGGATTGTCAGTTTACAACATCCACAAGGCTATTCTACAGGAATAGCCTGCGACTTCAAAGGATTCCCCGATAGAAAAAAGAAGAAGATGATAGCGGCATCCGGCAAAGAAATACGATTTGATCCTGAAAAACCTTTTGTGCTGGAACAGACGATTACTCTTGGCGCAGATAATTATCAAGGTTGCTTGTTGCAACTCGGTGATCTGGAATATTATCTAAACGGAGAAACGATGAAACCTGAAATCAGATATAAAGGGAAGGTATATACCAGCACAAATGTATTGGGAACATCGGATTGTTGGAAAACACAGGCTCGTGGAACCGGTGGCAAGTGGTATACTCCGCAGAAATATGGGGAGGTTCGTTTGAGGATGGAATATAAGAAAGGTGTTTTATGTGTATATATAAATGACTTGCTCGATCAGAGAATTGACTTTGATTGAAAGCGAGCGAACTCTTTTATGGAGTGGGCTAATAAGTGGAATCCTCGTTTATATCGTATTATATAATAAATGAGGACTAAGTTCGAAGTACAAATTCTCCATAATATCATACATTTAATAGAGAATGATTGTTTTTAGCCCTTTTTTGACATATAAGTAGACCTTTATATTTTATGTATCATCTATCTTTGTAGACAAGAAATCTTATTTAATATCATGAATATGAATAGACATTGTGGAATAATTAAGTTTATATTATTAGGGGTGGTTTGTATATCATTACTGCCTGTATCAGTGCATGCACAGAAGTATACGGAGTTTATCCCCGGTGAAGTTTGGAAAGATACGGATGGAAATCCGATCAATGCCCATGGTGGCGGCCTTCTTTATCACGATGGTACTTACTATTGGTATGGCGAATACAAGAAAGGGAAAACCATTTTGCCTGACTGGGCTACGTGGGAGTGTTATCGTACGGATGTGACCGGAGTAGGTTGTTACTCTTCTAAAGACTTGCTGAATTGGAAATTTGAGGGTATTGTACTTCCGGCAGTTAAAGACGATCCGAATCATGACCTGCATCCCTCCAAAGTATTGGAACGTCCGAAAGTGGTTTATAATAAGAAAACGGGCAAATTTGTAATGTGGGCCCATGTGGAAAGTGCTGATTACAGTAAGGCTTGTGCCGGAGTGGCAGTTTCCGATTCTCCTGTCGGTCCGTTCGTTTATCAGGGAAGTTTTCGTCCGAACAATGCGATGAGCCGCGATCAGACTGTTTTTGTGGATGATGATGGACGTGCTTATCAGTTTTATTCTTCAGAAAATAATGAAACGATGTATATCAGTCTTCTGACTGATGATTATCTGAAACCGAGCGGACGTTTTACACGCAATTTCGTAAAAGAATCGAGAGAGGCTCCGGCAGTATTTAAATATAATGGTAAATATTATATGTTGAGTTCCGGTTGTACTGGCTGGGATCCTAATATAGCCGAGATCGCAGTAGCCGATTCTATTATGGGAACATGGAAGACAATCGGAAATCCTTGTACGGGACCGGATGCGGATAAAACGTTTTATGCCCAGAGTACTTATGTCCAGCCTGTTGTCGGAAAGAAGAATGCATATATTGCCATGTTCGACCGTTGGAAGAAGAAGGATTTGGAAGATTCCCGTTATGTATGGCTGCCTGTGTTGGTAAAAGATGGGAAAATAACTATCCCTTGGCATGAAAAATGGAACCTTTCTATCTTTGACAAATAAAAAATAAATATGAAACGGATACTGCTACTACTTTGCGGAATAATGCTCGTTCCCGTTATTGCCTGTTCCCAGCATTTGGTTGAAGTGGGAAAGGGGTATAGCTGTACTTCGGTCAATACGACGGTCTTTCGGAATAATTCGCTGGTTACACACGGTGATGAACAATATATCAGTTATTACGATAACGATGGCTATCTGGTACTTGGAAAGCGGAAACTGGATTCGGAACAATGGACATTACATCGCACCCAATATCAGGGAAATGTGAAGGATGCTCATAATATAATTAGTATGATGATAGATGGAGAAGGATACATGCACGTATCTTTTGACCATCACGGACATCCATTGAATTACTGCCGGAGCATTGCTCCCGGTTCTTTGGAACTGGGGGATAAAATGCCCATGACCGGAGTTGACGAAGGAAATGTCACCTATCCGGAGTTCTATCCTTTATCCGGAGGAGATTTATTGTTTGTTTACCGCTCCGGTTCTTCGGGTCGTGGAAATCTGGTAATGAACCGTTATTCGCTGAAAGAACACAAATGGACTCGTGTGCAGGATATACTGATCGACGGAGAAAATAAACGGAATGCCTATTGGCAGTTATATGTTGATGAGAAAGGGACGATTCATCTTTCATGGGTATGGCGCGAGACCTGGCATGTGGAAACAAACCATGATATTTGTTATGCCCGTTCTTTTGATAATGGGGTAACTTGGTATAAGACGAGTGGAGAACGATATGAACTCCCGATCAAATTGTCCAATGCGGAGTATGCCTGTCGTTTACCTCAAAACTGTGAGTTGATTAATCAGACGAGCATGAGTGCTGATGCAGGAGGAAATCCGTATATAGCTACTTATTGGCGGGAATCCGACAGTGATGTTCCTCAATACCGCATCGTCTGGAATGACGGGAAGATGTGGCATCAACGGCAGATAACCGATCGCCAGACACCTTTTACCTTGAAGGGTGGAGGTACGAAAATGATCCCTATTGCCCGTCCGCGTATTGTGGTAGAAGGTGGAGAAGTCTTTTATATTTTCCGTGACGAAGAACGGGGAAGCCGTGTGTCGATGGCACATGCGACTGATGTGGGTACGAGTAAGTGGACGATAACGGATCTGACGGATTTTTCGGTGGATGCCTGGGAACCCTCTCATGATACGGAACTTTGGAAAAAGCAGCGGAAACTGCATCTCTTTGTACAACACACCCGTCAGGGAGACGGTGAACGCACAGCGGAAATTGAGCCTCAAATGATATATGTATTGGAAACGAATATGGATACAAATAAATAAAGATATGAAGAAACTATATGTAACTCTTTTTTCTGCACTCTTTCTAGGCGGTGCAATCTGTGCAAGTTGTACGGATAAGAAGGATGCTTCTGCTGAAGAAGTGATAAACACTATTCATAAAGTGAATAATTATTGGCAGACGAATCATCCGGAACACGGACGTTCTTTTTGGGATAATGCCGCCTATCACACCGGAAATATGGAAGCTTATTTTTTGACTAAGCAGCCGGAGTATTTGGAATACTCGAAAGCCTGGGCGGAACATAATGAATGGAAAGGGGCAAAATCAGATCATAAGGAAAACTGGAAGTACAGTTACGGTGAAAGTGATGATTATGTGCTTTTCGGTGACTATCAGATTTGTTTTCAGACGTATGCCGATCTCTATAATATGGAACCGGATACACAGAAAATAGCCCGTGCCCGCGAAGTGATGGAATATCAGATGAGTACCCCCAATCATGATTATTGGTGGTGGGCAGATGGCTTATATATGGTCATGCCGGTCATGACAAAGATGTATAACATTACTAAGAATCCGCTCTATTTGGAGAAACTGCATGAATACCTCGCCTATGCTGATAGTATTATGTATGATGAAGAGGCCGGACTTTATTACCGGGATGGAAAATACGTGTATCCTAAACACAAAAGTGTGAACGGCAAAAAGGATTTTTGGGCACGTGGAGACGGCTGGGTATTGGCCGGATTGGCAAAAGTCTTGAAAGAACTTCCTGAAACAGATAAGTATCGTCCGGAATATATAGATCGTTTCCGTACCCTGGCTAAGTCGGTTGCTGCTTGTCAACAGCCGGAAGGTTACTGGACACGCAGTATGCTCGATCCATTGCATGCACCGGGACCGGAAACCAGTGGAACGGCTTTCTTTACCTATGGTTTACAATGGGGAATCAATAACGGTTTCCTAGATGCTGCAGAATATCAGCCGGTGGTTGAAAAAGCATGGAAATATCTCTCAACAGTTGCTTTGCAGCCTGATGGCAAGATTGGTTATGTGCAACCGATTGGTGAGAAAGCGATACCCGGTCAGGTGGTAGACGCAAACTCCACTTCGAATTTTGGAGTAGGTGCGTTTCTATTGGCAGCCTGCGAACGGGTTCGTTATTTGAATAAATAAATACAGGCACGGATTACACGGGTTTCGCAGCTCTTAGAGGCATGCCTTAATATAAGTCAACAGCGTAATCCGTGTAAGCCGTGCCTAAAATTTAATTCAGCATCAAGCTCATATATGGCTTTAACGGCTGAAGTATTCTATTGGTTAATTCGCTAATATTCATCTGTATATGCGTACCGGGCAGTCGCTCGGTACTATACATGCACTTCCCTTTACACAGGTAATAATAACCGTTATTGACAGATAATTGTTTATCCGATAATTCCAACTGCATTTCATCTTCGGGAAAAGCTGCGGCATAGATTTGCAGCACTTCTTTGGCATTGATGATACGTGCCATGCCTAGCGGATGTTGAGGCTGTTTCTCTTCGGGAGGCAAGATTTGAACCATGCACTTATATCCGGTGTGTTGCCGGATAGCATACAACAGGCTATATTCCACATCTTTATTTTCAGCGCAAAGCTCATTGATAATGATATGTTTGTCTCCTTTATATATAATGGTTATTCCTTTGATTTCGTTTTCCTGTCTGGCTACAAATAAATAACCTCCACTAATGGCAAGATCGGTCATAATAACCTGAAAGTCTTCCGATGTGTGCTGAATACAGCAAGCCCGTTCGGAAAGCTTCTTATTCAAATAGGAATAGACCTCCTCCTGAAATTCTGAAACAACACTGACCGCTATCTCTTTAGAAGGGATAAACTCGGGCAAAACGATCTCTTTAGTTGAATACTTGAATACCGAAGCATATCCCATACGGGCATAATAATCAAACAACCAGGGTTCTGCCGGTATTAATGTGCTGAAGTGTACTCCATTCCGTAACATCCGGGCGAAAGACTGTGATAAAAGCTCGCGCATGACCCCTTTGCTTCGGAAATCGGGATGCGTACAGGCTCCTGAAATATAGGAGGTCTGTACAGTCTCTCCACCAAAAGTCATCGGATAAGGAAGCATCTGAAGCGCAGAGATTACCTCATCGCCACTTTGGATGGCGACATTCACCTCTGTTTTATAGCGCAGTCTGAAGTACATTTCAACGAATTCTTCACTATCGTCAAAACAGATTTTCCACAATGCTTTTACTTGCTCCTTTATCATCATATTTATAATGGATTTACCATTTTACCATATTCATGGGATGCTCTTTGAGGCAAGCCATATATTTTTCCAGAATCGTTGCCGGCTGGTAAGACAGTTTGGCTTTGCGTAAACCCTCAATACCTAAATCCTCTTCCCGGTTGATATAGATATATTGTTCGGGAATCCGGTTGGCAAATTCATAATTAATCATGGCATACGCACCTTCAATACTGGTATCCGCTTTTTCTACATGTACGCCGAATGTTTCATGATTGATAGGCATACCGAATGTGAATGCGACAATTTTACCGTTCACATGCAAGATACCTCCCGTCAGTCCGAGTGCCTCGAAGTTGTGGAGAGCATAAATCAGGGCGCGACGTTCGTTGCCTGTCCCCTCCTGTTGGTCACAGTTATTCACTTTACACCACTCTGCTTCCAGATCCAGACATTCCTGAATACGGTCCGGGGTAATCGGTGTGTATTCGTAATCCGGATAAGTGTTGCGGAACCGGTTGATATGATTTCTTTTCGCTTGGAATTTCTTCCCTTTCAGCGTAGATAGATCACTTCTCAAATAAATATAATCCGCATAGTCGCGGTCTTCTGTGAAAGTGAACTGTTCCGGAAGGATAGCTTCGAGATCAGCGCGCATATTGCTGCACACTCCCAGCATACAGAAATGCTGGTTCTCTTTGCGGGCATCTTCTATCAGTTCCCACAATACTGCTTTCAAATCTCCTGTGCCTACGGGCATCATATAAGCAAGTTGTTCTCCCGCCCAGAACTTGAATACCAAAAAGTTGTCGACCACTGCGAATTGAGTGTCATATAAGAACCTCCAACTGCAAAGATTGGAGAATGAAAGATCGCAATTGCGGCGATCACTTTTCATCGTGAATGAGGTGATTGTGTCTTTGTCTGCTAATGTGATATCTTTAAATGGAATCATAAAATTGCTTTTTGCGTTTAACTCTTTATATAACGGAAAATCAAGAGATTTTGTTTTTACAAGACACCTAATAATCGAAGGATTGTAGGTGTGAGCAGTGCGGTGAAGATTCCATTCAGTGTCAGTCCCAGACTGGCGTATGCTCCATATTTGCTGCTGATATCCATTGCGGTGGAAGTTCCGACAGCATGAGCGGCTGTCCCCATCGAAAGCCCTTGGGCGATCGGACTGCCTACACGCATGATTTTCATGGTCTTAAAACCACAGATCGCTCCTAATAAACCTACTGCCACAACAACTGCCGCCGTCAGTGACGGAATACCGCCAATGGCTTTGGTTACTTCCATCGCAATCGGAGTCGTAACCGATTTGGGAGCCAGAGACAGGATTACTTCTTGGGAAGCTCCCATGAACTTCGCAATCAGCACTACTGAAATAACTCCGACAATGCAGCCTGCCAGTTGAGACAGAAGGATAGGCAGTAACTGCTTTTTTATCATTTCCAATTGAAGATATAAAGGTACGCCTAAAGCAACAACAGCCGGGCGGAGCCAGAACTCGATCAAATGTCCTCCTTTATTATAGGTCTCGTATGAGATATTTGTCATTTTAAGGAAGATGATTAATAGGGCGATGGTCAGCAATATAGGATTTAATAATACCAGTCCTGTTTTCTTCTGAAGCAATTTGGCAAAGAAGAAAATCCCGAAGGTGATAGCCAACAGGAAGAAATTATTCTCTAAGAAGCTCATTTGTCTTTATTCGTTAAGTTGATTTTATCTTTAAGGTGCAGTTTCTCCGACAGATGGAAATCCGTCAGGTGAAGTTTGCGCGCCAGCTTAATCTGACGTGCCAGCCTGAACTTGCGGACGATTTGATGTACCCATCCCGTAACGACAAGTACAAGCGCGGTGCTGATAATGGTCGCTGTCACTATCGGCCAGAACTCTGCCGCAATGACATCAAAGTATAGCATAAGAGCCACACCGGGCGGAACGAAAAAGAATCCTAAGTTGGCAACCAGAAAGTCGGACAATCCCTGTACCCAGTGTAACTTAATCCAACCTAATTTTAAAAAGAGGGTGAGCAGCAGCATACCGATGATGCTGGAGGGGAGCTTGATACCCGTAAGATAAACTATTAATTCACCCAAAGCCAAACAGCCAAATAAAATGGCGCACTGACGTATCATAACTAATAACCTATTGATTTTGTTTGAAAACGCTGCAAAGGTATGAAAAATAGGAGTACAGTGTTAAATATTACAATATTTTAGACTTGGAAGAGAAAAATAGGCGAAATTGTAATGTGGATATTGCAAAATTGAGTACTTTTGCACCGCAAATTACAAATTGTAAGGACGTTTTATAATAATATTCAATATATCTATGCTCAATTTAATCAACCAAATCGTGGCGCGTGCGAAAGCAAATCGCCAACGTATTGTTCTTCCGGAAGGAACTGAAGAACGCACATTGAAAGCTGCCAATATGATTTTGACAGACGAAGTAGCCGATCTAATTTTACTGGGTAAACCGGCAGAAATTAATGAACTTGCTGCAAAATGGGGATTGGGAAACATCGGTAAAGCTACTATCATTGATCCTGAAACTTCTCCGAAACACGAAGAATATGCGCAGTTGTTGTGTGAACTTCGTAAAAAGAAGGGGATGACTATCGAAGAAGCCCGCAAGTTAACGAATGATCCTTTATTCTTTGGTTGTTTAATGATTAAGAGCGGTGATGCTGACGGTCAGTTGGCTGGTGCCCGTAACACTACTGGTAATGTATTGCGTCCTGCTTTGCAGATTATCAAGACTGCGCCGGGAATCACTTGCGTGTCTGGTGCTATGTTGCTTTTGACTCATGCTCCTGAATACGGAAAGAATGGCATTTTGGTCATGGGTGACGTTGCTGTAACTCCGGTTCCGGACGCTAATCAGCTGGCACAGATTGCTATTTGTACTGCGCAGACTGCGAAAGCCGTTGCCGGTATTGAAAATCCGAAAGTAGCTCTGTTGAGCTTTTCAACCAAGGGTTCCGCTAAACACGAAGTAGTGGATAAAGTGGTAGAAGCTACTAAGATTGCAAAAGAGATGGCTCCTACTCTTGATTTGGATGGTGAAATGCAGGCTGACGCTGCTCTTGTACCGGAAGTGGGTGCTAGCAAAGCGCCGGGTTCTCCAGTAGCCGGAGAAGCAAATGTGCTGATCGTTCCAAGTTTGGAAGTTGGTAATATTTCTTATAAATTAGTTCAACGTCTGGGACATGCTGACGCTGTTGGTCCGATTCTTCAGGGTATTGCCTGTCCGGTAAACGACTTGTCTCGTGGTTGTTCTATCGAAGATGTATATCGCATGATTGCTATCACAGCTAATCAGGCCATTGCAGCAAAAGCGAATAAATAAGTATTAGATATAAACTATTAAGTATAAATCGACAACGACATGAAGATTCTGGTATTGAACTGCGGAAGTTCATCTATTAAATATAAATTGTTCGATATGACCACCAAAGAGGTGATTGCACAAGGTGGTATCGAAAAAATCGGTCTGAAAGGATCATTCTTGAAACTTACTTTGCCGAATGGTGAAAAGAAAATATTGGAGAAAGATATTCCTGAACATACAGTAGGAGTAGAGTTTATCCTGAACACGCTGATTAATCCTGAATACGGCGCTATTAAATCTTTGGATGAGATCAATGCAGTAGGTCACCGTATGGTACACGGAGGCGAGCGTTTCAGCGAATCTGTATTGCTGAACAAGGAAGTGCTGGAAGCTTTCGCTGCTTGCAATGACTTGGCTCCGCTTCACAATCCTGCTAACTTGAAAGGGGTAAATGCAGTTTCTGCTATTCTTCCTAACATTCCGCAGGTAGGTGTATTCGATACGGCTTTCCATCAGACAATGCCGGATTATGCTTACATGTATGCTATTCCTCACGAACTGTATGAAAAGTATGGTGTACGTCGTTATGGCTTCCACGGAACTTCTCATCGTTATGTGTCAAAACGTGTATGTGAATTCTTGGGTGTAAATCCGGTAGGACAGAAAATTATCACTTGCCACATTGGTAACGGTGGTTCTATCGCTGCTATCAAAGATGGTAAATGTATGGATACTACTATGGGCTTGACTCCATTGGAAGGCTTGATGATGGGTACTCGTAGCGGTGATATTGATGCCGGTGCAGTAACATTTATCATGGAAAAAGAAGGCTTGAACACAACCGGTGTTTCCAATCTGTTGAACAAGAAGAGCGGTGTACTGGGCATTTCGGGTGTATCAAGCGATATGCGTGAACTCTTGGCTGCTTGTGCGGCTGGCAATGAGAAAGCTATCCTTGCAGAGAAGATGTACTATTACCGTATTAAGAAATATATCGGTGCTTATGCTGCTGCATTGGGCGGTGTGGATATTATCCTGTTTACTGGTGGTGTAGGTGAGAACCAGATGGAATGTCGTCGTGAAGTTTGTAAGGATATGGAATTCATGGGTATCGAACTTGATAACGAAGTAAATGCTAAGGTTCGCGGTGAAGAAGCAATCATTTCTACTCCTGCTTCTAAAGTGAAAGTAGTAGTGATCCCAACAGATGAAGAACTGTTGATCGCATCGGATACAATGGATATCCTGAATAAGTAATAATTTTATTGCTGATATACAAAAAAAAGATGGACTCGATTTCGAGTCCATCTTTTTTTTGTCTTACTTTGCATATCAAATAGTTATATCCCGTTTTTGATATGCGTTACTCCGTCATAATTCCCGTTTATAATCGTCCCGATGAAGTGGATGAATTATTGCAAAGTCTTACTGTACAACACTTTAAGGGTTTTGAGGTTGTTGTTGTTGAAGATGGTTCTTCCATTCCCTGTAAAGGAGTAGTAGACCGGTATGCAGATCGGTTGAATATAAAATATTTCTCTAAACCCAATTCCGGTCCGGGACAAACCCGTAATTACGGAGCAGAACGTAGCGAAGGCGAATACCTTATTATATTGGATTCTGATGTCATCCTTCCCGAAGGCTACTTCGATGCGGTAGAGAAGGAGCTCACCACTTCTCCTGCCGATGCTTTTGGTGGCCCCGACCGTGCACACGATTCTTTCACTGATATTCAGAAGGCAATTAACTATTCCATGACCTCTTTCTTCACGACCGGAGGTATCCGTGGCGGAAAAAAGAAGATGGACAAATTCTATCCCCGTAGTTTTAATATGGGAGTTCGCCGGGGAGTGTACGAGGCTTTGGGAGGTTTTTCAAAGATGCGTTTTGGGGAGGATATTGATTTCAGTATCCGTATCTTTAAGAATGGGTACACTTGTCGTCTTTTTCCTGATGCCTGGGTATATCATAAACGTCGGACTGACTTGAAAAAATTCTTCAAGCAGGTGCATAACTCCGGCATTGCCCGTATTAATCTTTATAAGAAATATCCGGATTCTCTGAAACTGGTGCATTTGCTTCCAGCCGTATTTACATTGGGAGTGGCGCTTCTATTATTAGGAACCCCCTTCTGCCTCTTCAGTTTCACGCCTATCATTCTCTATGCATTACTCGTATGCATTGATTCTACTATTCAGAATAAAAGTCTGTCTATTGGCGTTTATTCCATTGCCGCCGCATTTATACAGCTTATCGGCTATGGTACAGGCTTTTGGCGCGCATGGTGGCAGCGTTGTATCAGAGGGAAGGATGAGTTTGAGGCTTTCCAAAAGAATTTTTATAAGTAATCCATTTTTTATTTGCCTATTACCATTCCTATTTTTGTTTAAAAGGAATGTTGTCTGACACCCGGGTGTCAGACAAGTTATACTTTCATGGAAAAAAAGTAATGGATGCAATCGAAGAAATTTTTATAGGCTATATCTTTTTTCATTTAGTGGAGTGCAAATCACATTTCTTATTCTTCCCTTAAACCCCAGCAATTTGTCGCCTATCTGTTTCAATGGGAAGATAAGTGTTTCCTGATACCAAATGCTGTCTTTACGCAGGCTTTTCTGATTGTAAACTACACCGATTCGTCCTTCCAAACGTTCTTGTAGCTCTCCGTTTATGTAAAGTGAGGTCCCTTTGGCATCTCCCTCTACACGAACCTTTGTCCATTTTTCCACAGGCAAACGATAGGAATGGAAGATGAATTCATAGCCGTCGCGCGAGAATGCGAATTTACCCGTATTTTGCCAGTTCGCGGTGAAAACAGAATGGGGACCTTTGAATAAGACCGCATCGATATTGGGCTTTGGATCTGCGTAGATTTCAAATTCCACACTATATGGATAACCGATTTCGGGTATAGAGGTAAGAACCGAGTCGTTACCTTGCAGGATAATTTCCTGGCCGGAAAGCGTTAGGTCTTTTCTGTCATCTATGCTGGCCTGTAGATTTACGCCCGGTGCTTCCGGTGTTGTCCTGCACCACGTTTCGAAGGTTTCAAACGGTATGTTTCTTGTGTTTTCTCCTTTCCAAAGTTTCTCGCTCATAACCTGCATGGCAGGAAAGGTGCGTATATGTACATCCTGTTGGCTGATTCCATTTCCGACACGGTCGTTCCATACAGCAAACATGGCTCCTAATAAATTAGTAGACTGCTCTATCATTTCTCCCTCTTGCATCATTCGTGGTGACCAACTCTCATATATCCATTGATGATCCAGAAAGTTATGGTAGTAATTCACGGCTGGTACGATATATAGAAATGCATCGCATGTATTAATCGCTTTGGCTCCTTCCTGCAGTGCGGTTTCTAAGTCTAGCCAGCTATAATTCCATGCATTGACCGTTTTTCCTTTCAGATTTACGGGGGTATTTCCTTTCATGTGTTTCAGACTTCCCCATAATCGCGGATTTTTTCCATATTTGGTGATATACTTCAGATAGTATTCAGTGAAATAGCGGAATTGTTCCGCTTCTTTGAGGTTGTACTCATCAGTGCCGATATGTACGTCCGGTCCGACAAATATCGGGTGATCTCCCGAGAGATATTCGTCAAACAAAGTATCAAGGAAATCATATACCTCTTTTTTATAGAGGTCGAGATGATCCATACCATATTCTTTTTTGTCGGCTGCCAGTATCGGATTGTAATGAGTGAAAGCGAGTGAGTGTGCCGGAACATCAATTTCTGGGATGATATTGATTCCATATCGTGCGGCCATTTGCTGGAAGTTGCGGAATTCTTCTTTGGTGTAGGAACCATCTTTGGATGTGAGTCCCGGAAAACGGTCGCTTTCCAATCTGAAGGCGGCGTATGTTTTGTTCCAGTCATTATCGAAAAACTCAACGAAACCATTATCATTCAGATGTATTTGCAGTTCATTCATTTTATAGAACGAGAGAATTTTTACGTAATCCTGCAAATAGTCCATTGTGAAAAATTTCCTGGCTACGTCAATCATCAGTCCGCGGTGAGCATACTGCGGATAATCCAATGCTTTTCCTTTCATGAGTCCAAAAGGCTGGTTATGGATCATTTGCAACAGTGTGCGAGTTCCCCAGAATACTCCTTTTACGGTGGAGGCTTCGATGGTTACATGGTTGCGTATATCCAGTTCATAGCTTTCTTCTCCCAATGATGAAGGCGATTTTTTCACTGACAGATAGATAGAATGATTTTTCGGTTTTCCGGAGGTTACCTGATAATTCCAGCCGAACATATCTTTTAAGTCTTTTGCCATTATTTCCGCAGTTTCTTTCAACAGGCTTTCTGCTTCCGGAGCGATTATAATCTTTCCTGTTTCCGGTAGTGTCAGTTTGCCTTTTGCCCCATTCCAATGTTGTAAGGAGGGAATCACCTGCGGGATATCCGTTTGAGCGTATACTGTCATTCCTAATAGTAGTAAGATGGATAAGATGCTTATTCTCTTTTTCATATTTATTAGATGTTTATATATTAATCTTGATAGCGCAAAACTACGATATTTGGAAGTAAAGGGATTCTAAAAATAGACTTATAGCTTCCAAAATTCATTTTTTCAGTTATATAGGAGTATCTTTGTGACTTAATTTGATTAATAATGGAAAGTAAACACAAACTATCCATCAACCAGTGGGCACTGGAAGACCGCCCACGGGAAAAAATGATGGAGAAGGGAGCAGCCGCATTGAGTGATGCCGAACTACTCGCTATATTGATTGGCTCCGGAAATACGGAAGAAAGTGCTGTCGAATTGATGAGACGCCTGCTCCTGTCTTGTGATAACAATCTGAATTCATTGGCAAAATGGGAAGTGTGTGACTATTCCTCTTTCAAAGGTATGGGACCCGCAAAGAGCATTACAGTGATGGCAGCCTTGGAATTAGGCAAACGAAGAAAGCTGCAAGAAACCAAAGAGAGACTTCGAATCACTTGCTCAAAAGATATCTATGATATTTTCCAACCGATCATGTGTGACTTGGAACAGGAAGAATTCTGGGTGCTCCTATTGAACCAGGCAACCAAACTAATTGATAAGGTACGTATAAGTACTGGTGGCATAGACGGAACTTATACCGATGTGCGCACCATTCTTCGGGAAGCATTGCTGCAAAGAGCTACACAAATCGCGGTGGTGCATAACCATCCTTCGGGAAATATTCATCCCAGCCAACCGGACAGGAGTTTGACAGAGCATATCCATAAAGCGGCGGAAACGATGAATATCCGTCTGATAGATCACGTCATCGTTTGTGAAGACGGATTTTTCAGCTTTGCAGATGAGGGCCTACTCTAATTAGTAATACTACCTTATTTAAGTGAGAATATCTTATTTATTCTCACTCCTGCATTCATTTTTATACTGCGTGGGCGTCAAGCCTGTGTACTGTTTGAATGCAGTACTGAAATAACGTAAAGTAGTGAAACCTATCTGATCTGATATTTCAGTAAATGTCAGATCGGTGGTTTTTATCAGAGTAATGGCTTGCTCCAACCTGAATTTGTTGATATAGTCATTTGCCCCCATATCGGTGATAGCCTTCAACTTGTTGTAAAGAGATGTTTTACTCATTCCGATCTCTCTGCAGATAAAAGGAATATCTAAAGACGGATTGCTGATATTCTCGGAAATGAGCTTGTTAAACTTTAACAAGAACGTTTCATCCGCCTGGCTGAAAGTACTCTCCAGCGGTTGAGGGAAGTTGCCTATATGTTGATAGTGCTCTTTCGTTTGCTCCCGGTTGTATAGCCGGTTCTGTATAATCTTAACAAGAGTGTCTATCTCAAAAGGTTTTCCCAGATAAGCGTCCGCCCCGATTTTATACCCATACAGTCGGCTCTGTTCATCATTGCGTGCCGTGAGCAGAATCACAGGAATATGACTGATGCCGATATTCTCTTTTACCGCTTTGCACAGTTCGTATCCATTCATAACCGGCATCATCACATCGCTCACTATAATATCCGGAACTTGCTTTTGCGCTATTTCGAAAGCTTCCCGGCCATCATGTGCTATATAAATTGCTTTGAATAAGGATTTCAATTCTTTGGAGAGGAAATCTGTCAGGTTATGATTGTCGTCTACCAATAGCACTGTGTAATTCTGCGTAGAGAAGTCGAGTGTCTCGGGAGCGTTGATCTCATGATCTACGTCCGGTGTAATCAATTCATTGATGTAAGGTTTCGGCTGGCAGATGACTTCGCCCGACTCCAATCCCAAAGGTAAGTCGAAGAAGAAAGTGGCTCCTCCCGCTTCGTTGTTCATGGCTCCGATTTTACCTTTATGCAATTCCACCAGCATCTTGGCGTATGAAAGTCCGACTCCGCTACCGCCAATTTCCTGCTTGCCTTGATAGAAACGGATGAATACTTTCTCCATGTCTTCCTCTTGCATACCTTCTCCCTGATCCAAAACGGAAACACGGACGTATGAGTCATTTTTGCTGGTACGGATAGTGACGGTTGTGTTTTTAGGACTGTGTTTCAGTGCGTTCGTCAATAAGTTTGTGACTACGATTGTACACATACCCTTGTCAAATACCACCTCTTTTATGCTGTCGTCGAGCTGATAATCTATTTGCACTTCCTGGGCAGCTCCCTCGTCCGTAAAATCGGCACCAATCTCCTTTATCCATGAGTTAAATGGATAGGCTTGGAGTTTCAACTTGGTTTCTCCTACTTCCATCTTACGTACGTCCAGCACCATGTTGATAAGATCTTTCATCCGTTGAGCCTGTTTATGTATATTCTTCAACGGTGGATAAATGGCATCTGTAGAAGGAAGTGTCTTTAATATGCGGCTTAGCGGGGCATATATGAGTGTGAGCGGAGTTCGCAGTTCATGGCTGATATTAATCAGAAAACGAACTTTTTCTTCATACACATTCTGCTCGTGTTCTTTCATCATCCATTTCATCTTGTTTTCTTTGCGTCGAAGCAGAACGAAAACAATTTGTACCACAATGCCTATGCAAGCAATGATGCAGAGAGAAACGAACCACCAGCTTCTGTACCAGGGTGGCAGTACGTTTAATGTGAAAAGAAACTGGGGAGTTGTTTCATTTCCTTCCTGTGTGTTACAGCTCACCATGATGGGATAACTTCCCGGAGCAAGAGATGGGATCATCAATTCAGGGTTGTAGCCTTCGGTTTTAAGGTCTCCCATTTGGAAATGATAGACTTTGAGCCGGAGAATGTCCGCACCATAAGTCATGACACGGATCTTAATGTTTTTACTGTTCCAGGGGATGGATATCTTGTCTTGATTGAGCTGATACATCCTGTTCTCTCCGTTTATAGTCAGTTCGGCAAGGCGTATTTCCGGAGAGTCACTACTCTTTTCTATTTGAGTGTCTGCATTGATACATAGTAAGCCTTTTACACCTCCCATATAGATGTTGCCTTTGGGGGAAATGAGACGGGGCTCGGCCAAGTATTCATTGGGGGAAATTCCATCCGCTTCTCCGAACCATACAAAACGTTTGGTATCGGTGAGCCATATAAAGAGTTTCTGTTCAGCTCCTATCCACACTTTTCCTTTATTGTCGCATAACACGGTATTTACTTCATTAAATAAGGTGGTAGGAATTCTTTCGAATTTGCGGGTATCAGGGTGATAGGTGTACAGGCCACGGGTGCCTGCAATCCAGAATACGCCCTTGTCATCCCTGGATACAGCATTGAAGAATCCCTGTGGAGCACTTGCAAATATCTCCACTGTGTCTTTTTTACGATCCAGTCTATATATATTATAAGGATCGTTCAGGTAAATGGCAGTGGAATCATATCCAATGGAACTCAACAAGCCTTTTATTTTCACTTCTTTGGCACAAGGGACAGGAGTGAGTTGCCGGGTGGAAGTATGGTAGCGGTAAGGAGGCGAACTTAATATTAAGATCGAATTGGGAGTATCCCGGTATAAGTTGATTGGCTGTCCGCTATAGCGGATGTGATGCTCTAATGAAGGGCTCATAATAGCGAAAGGACGCTTCTTTCCTGTCTTTTTATCGAATATGAAGATACCTTTGGAAAAGGCAGATACTAACAATTCGTTGGGTGTGAAGCTGGTGATGGAGACCATCTTGTCTCCCCAAGTGTCGGGATAGTGCACAAATGTTTCTGTAGAAGGAATGAATTTATTGATACCTCCTCCGTCCGTAGCGATCCAGAGTTCTTCGGAAGCCGGTTCCTGATATAGTTGTAATACCGTACTTTGACTTAATCCTTTGTTGTGCCCTAACACAACATTAGTGTAAGTTCTCATGGATACTTCACGAATGTTGATAACCCCTTCACGTTTACTTCCCGCCCATATATTTCCGGCAGAGTCGCTATGCAGGCAGAGTATTGTATTTGTGGGAAGGGAATGATTATCTCCGGAGATATGTTCGAGTACGGTAATATTGCCGGTTGTGGGATCGAGGATATTGATACCTCCCCCGTCTGTTCCCATCCATATTTTTTGTTTGAATTCGGTCATGCACAATACGATGTCACTGCTCAAACGGGAGTTTTGAGTGGTATAGCTGGCTATCAATTTTCCCTGGGCGGAGAAACACTTGACGCCATTGTTGTAGGTTGACAGCCATATTCTTTGTTGGGAGTCTATGATGATTCCTACGTTGTCGTTCCCGTATTGGAAAGGAAATGGGGTTATCTCGAAATTCTTGAGGTTCATTTGCAGTATTCCCTGTTGCCAGCTTAGACACAATATGGTATCGGGTTTCCACATTTGTATGGATCGTATAATGAACGGCTCGTCGGTCTTGAATTCCCGTATGAGAGAAATCGTGTTGGTGGCATAAGAATATTTATATATCTTGTTGATCCCTCCGAACAGAAGCCCGTCTGCTATTTTGCAGATCGATTTGGCAATGATGGGCTGATTATTTAGTTTGGGGATAAAGAAGTTGTCGTGAATAAGAGAATAACGGGCGATTCCTGTGGTGGTCAGTATCCAGGTTGTCTGCTGATTATCTTCAATAATTTGCAGGATACTGTCGTTAGGCAGGGAATTTTCATTATCAGGTTGTGCGGTGTACTTTTTGAGTTCCGTTCCATCAAATCTGATTAGTCCTGTCGGAGTACCGATCCAGATGAATCCCTTTTGTTCGGTATAGATACAGCTGATGATAGACGGCATTCCGTTTTGGGAACCAATCAGTTTAAAGTCGTAATGGTTACCTATACTTATTGCTGGAAATGTGCCTACGATAAGAAAAGCCAGTAAGCAGAAAAAGTGTTTTATCCAAATACTTTTTTTCATCAGTCAAGATTATTAAGGGGAGATTAGTGAAACAAAAGTATGATTAATTCCGCTAAAACAAAAGAAATATTTCCAAAAACCGCCACAAAGACGTTCAAAAACGGAATATGGATGTTTTTGGAAACATTTTGGCGATTTTATGAACTCGCCATTCTGCCAATCAATCTATTTTTGTGGTGTATTTCAATGCCGGATAGTGTGGGCTATTGGCAAATGGAACTCAAAAAAACTTTTAGTATTAACTTTAATATAATGTTATGAAGAAAATGCAGATTAGGATGCAACTGGTGTGTCTCTTTTCAATGCTTTTACTGTTCTTCCCTGTGGAGCTCTTTGCTCAACAGGGCACTATCACTGGTAAGGTGGTAGACGAACGTGGCGAGTCCGTAATCGGAGCAACCGTTATGGTGAAAGGTTCTACTGATGGTACCATTACCGATTTGGATGGAAACTTTAAAATTAACGGTAAAGTAGGTACAACGATAACTGTCAACTATGTGGGCTATGCTCCTTTGGAAGTGAAAATCACTAAGCTAACAGGAAATCGGTTCGTGATGAAGGAAGACTCCAAAACTTTAGATGAAGTGGTGGTAGTCGGTATGGGAACACAGAAACGTAATACTATTACAGCGGCTGTAGCAACAGTTAATGCGGATGCAATCGCTACCCGTCCTGTGACGGATGTAACCAGCGCCTTACAAGGTAATGTGGCTGGTTTGAACTTTGCTTCGGATGCTTCTGAAAGCGGTACCGGTGGTGAAGTTGGCGGAGAAATCAAATTTAATATTCGCGGTATCGGTTCTATTAATGGTGGAGAGCCTTATGTATTGGTGGATGGTGTGGAACAGAGCTTGCAGAATGTAAATCCTGCCGATATAGAAAGTATCAGTGTATTGAAAGATGCTTCTGCAGCAGCCGTGTATGGTGCTCGTGCTGCGTATGGTGTGGTGTTAGTAACGACCAAGAGCGGTAAACAGGATAAAGCCCGGGTGACTTATCGCGGTTCTGTGGGTATGAGTGCACCTATCAACATGCCCGAGATGATGAACTCTGTAGAGTTTGCCAATTATAAAAATGCGTACCGTTCGGCAATTGGTGAGTCTCCATACTTCTCACAGGAGACTATTGATTTGATGAATCAGTTTTTGCAGAACCCCTATGGTGAAGGTCTGCCCGGTATTACCGCCAATCAGGAGAATACCGGTTGGCGTGGCGGTGAATCGCAGTATGCCAATACCGACTGGTTTGATTATTTCTATAAAAACAAATCTTTGCGTCATTCACACAATCTAAGTATCTCCGGTGGATCGGACAAAGTGACTTATTATGTCGGTCTGGGTTATACTTACCAGGGTGGTTTGCTGGATCGTGTAGAAGACTCTCTGGATAAATACAACGTGAATACCAAATTTCAGATCAAGCCGAATGACTGGTTGAAGTTTAACTTCAATAACAATATCACGTTGAATCTGATTTCCCGCCCGCTCCCCGATATGTCTATTCTTTATCATCAGATAGCTCGTTCGCAGCCTAATATGGTGACTGAAGTTCCTATTTCCGGGCTTTATAATCTTCCTTCATGGAATGAAGCTTTGTATCTGGACAATGTGGGCTATTCGCAGAACCGCATTTCTGATGCCATGACTTTTGCAGCTACTGTTACGCCTCTGAAAGGCTGGGACATTATCGGAGAGATGAAAGTTCGTTTTGATGTGCAGAATGATGAATTCTTGCAGAAGCAGCCCCGTACCACACGGCCCGACGGAACCATAGAGAATGTTACCGCTCCCCGGCAGGGATATTCTTATCCCGGTATCGAATATTCGAATTCTTTGTGGGGATCAATGACTCGTGGAAATCAATTCAACTATTATTTGTCTCCCAGTGTGTCGTCTTCATATACGAATCAATGGGGTGACCATTTCTTTAAGGCAATGGCCGGTTTCCAGATGGAAGTGCAGCAAAACTCAAGCATGTATGCGTATAAAGACGGAGTGATGAGCGATGATACATTCTCTTTTGACAATGCAAACGGAAAAGCCTATAATAGTGAAGCGCGTGACCATTGGGCAACCATGGGATTCTATACCCGTTTGAACTGGAACTACCAGAATGTCTATTTTCTGGAATTTAGCGGACGTTATGATGGTTCGTCACGTTTCGCTTCCGGCAATCGTTGGGGATTTTTCCCTTCTTTCTCTGCCGGTTATGACATTGCCCGTACCGACTACTTCAAGCAATGGAGCTTGCCTGTTTCACAGTTGAAAGTGCGTTTGTCTTACGGACGTTTAGGCAATCAGAATGAAGCCGGACTATATGATTATCTGAACTTCATGACATTGAGACCGGACTATTCAAATGCATGGTTGCTTTCCGGTGTCACTTCGGCTACTCCGGTACGTGGTACAGTCGCTTTAACACCTTCTATGGTAAGCCCGTACATTACATGGGAAAAAGTGGATAATGCCAACTTAGGTTTCGACCTGACTTTGCTTAACAATCGTTTGACGATTACGGCGGATATTTACCAACGTACGACCAAAGACATGATTGGCCCGGCTGAAGCAATTCCTGATATTGGCGGTATTGCTGTTGACCAACGTGCTAAAGTAAATAATGCAACACTACGTAACCGTGGATGGGAATTGTCGGTTAACTGGTCTGACCAGCTGAAGAATGGTTTCAGTTATGGAATCGGTTTCAATATCTTTGACTACAAAGCAGTGGTAACCAAATACAATAATCCGGAAGGATTGATTTATAACAACCACACCGGTCTGGTTCGTAACAAAGGTTATTACCAGGGAATGGATTTAGGTGAAATCTGGGGATATGAAGCAAATGATCTGTTTCTCACCAACCAGGAAGTGGATGAATATCTGAGAGAAGTAGACATGTCTTTCTTCAAACCGAATAAGGATTGGCAACGTGGTGATTTGAAATATATCGATTCGAACGGTGATGGTAAAATTGATCCGGGTTCGGGTACATTGAAAGATCACGGTGATTTGAAAATTATCGGTAATACGACTCCTCGTTACTCCTTCGGTCTGAACTTACATGCCGGTTATAAAGGTTTTGAAGTTTCCGCATTGTTCCAGGGAGTCATGAAACGTGATTTCCCGATGGCTGCAAGTACTTATCTGTTTAGCGGTGATTCCAACTTCTTTAAAGAACATTTGGATTATTATAATGTGTACAACCCGGGGGCTTACCTGCCGCGTCTGACAAAACCCGACAGTCCTGAATATAATGCGAACGTAGGTTACAACACTTCACGTTATTTATTGAACGCAGCTTATATGCGACTCAAAAACTTGATGATTTCTTATAACTTCCAGCCTAAACTGGTTAAGAAGATGGGATTGGAGAACTTGAAAGTGTATTTCACTTGTGATAATCTCTTCACGATTGACAATTTGCCGGACGTATTCGATCCTGAAACCTTGAATCAGGTAAATACATGGGCTGGGGGTAGTAACGAAACTGCTCCGGGATTGACTTCCCCAATGAAGCAAAATGGTAACGGAAAGGTATATCCGTTGAATAAAAACTACGTATTTGGTATTGAATTTACCTTTTAAACCATAAGATATGAAAAGAATATATATAATGGCTTTTGTAGCCGCTTCAATATTACCATTTTCATCCTGTTCAGATTTTCTGGATAGAGAACCGATAACCAAGCCGGAAGCCGGTAATTTTCTGACAGGTGCCATACAGGTTGAAAACTATATTAACGGACTATATATGACGTTGCCGTCTTTTAGTAAGTTCGGTTTGGGAGTTCGCAGTGAAGAAAAGAATAGTGACAATATTATTGCAGAAAAGTATGATGCCCGTTTGCATGGACAGAATAACCAGTTTAGCGGAGCTTCCGATTGGCAGACTGGTTATCAGAACCTGCGTAAAGTGAACTATTTTTTCCATAATTATAAAGTACCCGAAGCACAGGAAAACGAAGATGTACTGTCGTTGAAAGGGGAGGCTTACTTTTTACGTGCCTATTGGCATTTCGATTTATTGAAGAAATTCGGTTCTATTCCGGTAATGGATGCTTTTTGGGATGAGAATGCGACAATCGCAGGATTACAGATTCCCGCAAAGACACGTAATGAGGTAGCCCGATTTATTTTGAGTGATTTGGTTGAGGCGAAGAATCTGTTGCATTCGCGCGGTAAATATTCCGGAATTCGTATCAATAAAGAAGCTGCCATGGTTTTGGCAATGAATGTGGCGTTGTATGAAGGAACTTGGGAAAAGTATCACAGCAGCGATGATTTTGCATCTTCCACTAACGAATCAAATTATTTCTTGGGTGAAGTTATTAACTGGGGAAATGAACTGTTCGGTTGTGGCATTGATCTGTATAAAACCGGGCAAAATCCGGGAGATGCTTTTGCGGCATTGTTCAATAGCAAAGATTTGTCAGGAATGGGCGAAGTGCTATTGTGGAGGAAATATTCGAGTGATGAAGGAGTCTTTCATGATGTCAACGGTAATCTGAAGGCAGGTGTTGTCGACTCGGAAGGAGCTGCCGGAATTACTCAAAGCCTGGTGGATAATTATCTGAATGCCGATGGAACATTTATTGATCCGACAAATGAGAAATTTAAGGATTTTAAGGAAACATTTGAAGGCCGTGACCCTAGATTGATTCAAACGGTGATGAATGAAGGTGCCAAATTTGCTTCTGCCACTACTGCGACCCCAATGCATCTGGAAGAATATACGGATGAGAAGAAGAATACTATTAGTCCTCCTAAATTGGCAGGAGATGGAAACACACGTTCTTTGACGGGTTATCACATCCGTTTGGGAATAGATACCACCTTTGTAAGTGGTAATGGTGAGACTGCTTTACCTATTATTCGTTATGCCGAAGGTCTTTTGGCTTATGCAGAAGCTGCTGCTGAACTGGAAATGTGGAGCGATGATATAGCGAATAAGACATTGAAAGCGCTTCGTGAACGTGCAGGAGTGAAATATCTGGCACCGGCAAAGGATGCTAATTTCACCGATTTCGGTTATACATTGACTCCTGTTTTACAGGAAATCCGTCGTGAACGCCGTTCTGAACTTGCTTTGCAAGGTTTCCGGCTGGATGATCTCATGCGTTGGAAAGCCGATAAACTGATTGTCGGAAAGTGTGGTAAAGGTGCTTATGTAGGTGATGAATCTATTTTATTCAAATCTTACAGTCCGGATAATCAGAAAAGAATCAGAGAGCGTCTGACCCTTGATGATAACAAATGGGCGGATCCGATGGCCGGGACTCTGCCAAGCGGATATCAATTCCATGCAGATAGGGATTATCTGTTACCGATCCCTCCTTCAGAATTGGAATTGAACAAAAAGTTGAAACAAAACCCGAAATGGTAATCATTAATAATGATATAATAGGATAGATTATGAAGAAATATTTCTATAGATTATTACCAATTTGCCTGTTTATCCTTGTAATGACAGGCTGTAATGACACCGAGACGGTTATCTCTATCGGAGAAGCCCGGAATCTGGTGGCCGAAATCAGTACTCAAAGTGCTGCTATCGGAGATAATGTGACCTTTACTGTGAAGGTAGATCAGCAAGACAATCAGTTGGCACTCGAAGAAGATATAGACGTTGTTCTGACTTTTGCAGGTAAGAATGTAGGAGGAAAGGATGTCCCTGTATCTGATGTCTTTGAAGGCTTTGCTGGTCATCTTTTTATGAAGAAAGGTGAGAAACAGGGATTTACCGAATTTAAGGTAAAGAACGATCTGGCTAAATATCCTATATCGGGTACTATCACCGCTTATGTCAGAGGATACAAGATCAATGCGGCTGAACGTCCGATTGTGGTATCTGATAAACACTACACCATCTTGTCATTGAAGAACAATTCGGACAATACGGTGAAAGAGTATGGCTCATTTATTCTGGTCGCTACGGTAGGAGCGTCAGCTAAGGAAGATGTAGTCGTTCATATTGATGCGGGTGAAGATGCGGATAAATATGAGAATCTGCCGAGCGAATTGGTGGTGAAAGCCGGGTATAAAACAGCTGAATCTGAACTTATATGGGTGAAAGGAGAGAAAGGACCGAATACTTTCACTTCTGTGTCTATGTCTTTTGCTACCGATTCTGAAATTCATCCGGTATATGGGGACGAGTTGGAAATTAAGGTTACTGATACGGATGCAGGTTTGACTCCGGGCACCGAGTTAACCAATGAGCAATGGGTTTATACAGATCCGGATCAGATATTTGTATCAGCCAGCAATAAAAAGGCTGTAGAAAAATGGGATGAGGTCAGAGCTGCGTCAGCACTATTGATAAAGGAGGGTGATCCGCATCCGAATGAAGCGTTAGCTGCTGAAGGATGGACATTCCTGAATTCTTATGAGTTCCATCCGATTGATGCTTTGACAGAAGGTACCGGACTCCCCAATCAGTATGGTAATCGTCCTCCACGTTTTATGGCGGCACAGAATGTGGCTAACACACAGAAAGTACAAGCGGTTGTAAATGAGAAATATGCAACGATGACTCAAGATGGATATTTGAAAATGTGGTGTGCGTATGATCCGGGAATCAGTGTGACAGGGGAAATTACGGGAACAAGAGATTTTGGAGTTTCCTCCCTCTATGCAAGTAAGTTTGATGGTGTGCCTACGGGTGCTGATTCTTGGGAATCCAGCAATGTACGCATTTTGCCGGGCACTCGTGTGGAAGTTAGAATCCGTGTGCGTGGAAAGAAACACTCTTTCAACTCGGCAGTCTGGTTCCAAGGAAATATCAGAGGTGTGCAATGGTCTACCTATGGTGAGGTTGATCTTCTGGAAAATCCGGCTACCAATGCGAATCCGAATGGCGCTTGGCAGACTTTCCACTGGAATGATATATCCACTTCATCCGGTGATAAGTATAAACCGTCTTCAGGACAGTTGATAATATCGGATATGGATGAATTCGATATCTATTGGATGGAATGGAGAGATAATAACGAGATTGCTTTAGGTATTAATGGTAAAGAGAATGTACGCATGAGGACTGACGGCAGCTATACCGGAATAGCTAATGGAACGGCTTCATGGAACTCGTCTACACATTGGCCGTTTACGGACAAATACAATACGGAAGGGTTACATTTACTATTGACATTTGCCGGATGTAATGAATGGGCGCTTGGTGACGCTGCGGTAGAACAGGCTGCTAAAGATGGTAGTTGGGCAAACGACTTTAAGCATATTTCTTATCAGGAAAGTAAGTCTAGCAATGATACGCCACGTATGGAAATCGACTGGATACGTTTCTATAAGAAGCCAACCTACGACTATTTTGGAAGTGGTACTCCAACGCGTAACAAACCAATGTATTAATGGTTGTTGAAATAAAGATATTTAATCGAACAAACTTTTATATAGTTATGAAAAAGGTTTATCACTTATTGAGCGTTGCACTGCTGGGCGCAATGGCACTAACCTCTTGCGAAGAGGACAAGATAGTGAATGAAAATAACGGTGAAGGGAACGAAACCGACAAGAATCTGACTGATTATTCATTTATAGCTTCTATTAAACAGTCCGCCCCTTTGGGTCGCAGCAATTTGCAGAATGGAGTGTATACATGGAATAAAGGAGATGCTGTTACATTATGGAATCGCAACTTCGGAGCCGGCTATGATTTCTCTATCACCCCGGGGTATAATGACAACCAACCTGACAAATCTGCTGAATTCACAGGAAAAGCTGCTGTAGAAAATGGCCATAAGCTGATTGCGGTATTTCCACGGAAAGAAGCAAAAACATTTAATGACCTGGCTACCTTTTCTATGCCGGAGACATTTACTCAGACTGGAAAAACAGCAGAACTGGCAGCCACTACCTATATGGTTGCCACCGGGGATGTGACTGATAATAAGATTCCTGCATTAACGTTTTCACCATTGACTGCATTGATACAGTTTGGTTTGAAAAACACGTCGGACCGGGAACTGAAGATTCGCTATATTACGCTGGAGAGTGATGATGATGTATTTCCCGCAGAGTTGAAGATCGACGAAGACGGAGTGGTACAGAGTCTTTCAGGTATGCGTAACAAACTGACACTTGACATGAGTGGACAAGCATTGGCGCAGAATGAAACATTAAACGGGTATTTGAATATATTACCTACAACCTATGGTGATACCCGGTTGATGAAAAGTACGACCGAACTGAATATTACAGTAAGCGTTTTGAATAATGAAGTGGAACAGGATATTATCCTGCTGAAAAAAGTAAAAGTCAAAGATTTGGAGGATAACATCGGACTTGATATGGATGCTACTGCCAATCAGTTTGCAGCCGGCAAGCATTATAAAATGGATTTTGAGGTAGATTATCGTTTCAGAATTCCTGATGAGGGCTATATGATCGATGATGATGGAAATATTCATATCTATAATAAGACTGGATTATTCGGATGGAATAAAATTGCGGATGAATACCGTAAGGCAACTGTTACTTTAGAAAAAGAATATATCGATGAACCGGCAGGGGATGGAATAAAAGTGATTGATATGGGTAATGAACTTTGGGAACCTATTAGTGCGTTTGGAGGTGTATTTGAAGGTAATGGTGTTACCATCCGCAATTTGCAAATAGCTAATAAAGGTTTTATAGCTACCAATACGGGAACTATCCGGAATTTGACTTTGGAAAATGTAAGTTTCTCTGCTGATATCACAGAGGGAGCAGGAGCATTGGCTGCCGAAAGTTCAACGAGTGTCATTCAGAATTGTACAGTCAAGGGAGTGACTGTAACCGTTATAAAACCGGTAGTTTTTGGTGGTTTGATCGGTCGAAACTCCGAAGGAAGAATAGAAGGTTGTCAAGTTATCAGTGGAACTATTAACCTTAATTTGAGTGGTGCTGGTAATTCTAATTATGGTGGCTTGGTTGGTGAGCATTTTAATGGAACGGCTCTTATTATAAATTCGTATGTCGGTGCAGATGTAACAATCAAGCATCCTAGTAACTCTAGTGGTGCATCCTGTGTCGGCGGACTTGTTGGCTGGAACAACTCCGGTAAAGTCAAAGGTTGTTACTCATTAGCCAAACTTGAGGTTTCTTGTTCCGGACAAGTAGGAGGACTTATAGGGGCTAATAGTAACGGTACGGTTCTGGCCTGTTATGTAGCCGGTTCAATTAGTGGAACTATCTATAATAATACTGGCGGTTTCATTGCACAGAATACCATTAATAATGCTGATGCTACTGTGACGGCTTGCTACTCGACCACGCAGATAAATGTGACTAATAATGCTGGAAGTAATAAATTGGGAGCTTTCGTCGCTTCGAATTCAACAGGAATCAACCAGTGTTATTTCGTAGGCGAGACGGTGACTAATCCTGTAGGAAGCGGATCTGTAAATGGAATTAGTAAGGTAACAGCTACTCAACTCAAGGATAAGAAACGTCAGATGAATCTGGCAATAGAAGCCAAGGATCCAGAATTTGGTTTTAGCTTTAAAGTGAATGAGGATGCCGGAACTAATATATACTGTCCGTTGATTCTACAGGGGGCTGTGAAAGAACCTGGCTTCGGTGGATCAGATTTTGGAGATGGTGGTGATATTTAAATAACTGATAACAGAAAAAAATAAATCATGAATAAAATCTATTCTTTATTAGGGATCGGGCTGCTAAGTGCAGCCACCCTAAGCTCTTGTAAAGAAGATGTTTTCATTGAAGGTGGGGATGAACTGCAACGGGGAGAATCACAGACTTATGTGGCTGTTGCTTCTATCCGGGGGTATGAAAATACGGACAAAGAATCGTCTACACGTGCCAACGTACAAGATGACGGTAGTTCCTTTATGTGGAATGCCGATGATAAGGTTACACTTTGGAATGGAACAAATGGCTATGATTTCACAACCATAAATTATGATGAGAGTGAACCGTCTGGAAATGTGGAATTTGCAGGGAATGGTAACTTTGAAGAGGGAGCTACTGTTTGGGGAATCTATCCGAAAAAAGATGTTCCGACTTCAGGGAATGTTTTCACTTTTACGTTGGGAGATGCTACGCAAAGTGCCCAAAAAGCAGAGCTGCAGAATACGATGCACATGCTTGCTAAAGGCACGGTGAATGGGACTACCGTCACCAATCTTAAGTTTGAACATTTGACAGCTCTTTATCAGTTTAAATTCACCAATCGAAGACCGGATGCCTATAAAGTGACAAAGGTGGTTGTTTCGGCTGATGCTGCTATTTTCCCAAAAACGTTGACAGTTTCGGGAGAAGAGAAAACGTATGGTGATAAAAGTAATAGTCTGACTTTGTCTATGACAAGTTTGGAAATGGCAAAGAATGAAGTTGCATACGGTTATTTGAGTTTCTTCCCGATGGCAGACATGACAAAGGATACAGAATTAACCTTTACTGCTACGATAGAAAAAGTGGGAGATTCTTCCTCTACGGAAACAATAGAGAAAAAAGGAAAGATCAGTGAACTTTATAATGCCGAATCGGTGGTAGCAGGAGATGAATATAAATATGTGGCTGGAAAGCGATATGGTATATCATTTATGCTGGTGGCAGACTTGGGATATGAGGAGACTGAAGCGGGTAAGTATTTAGTCAAGAAAGAAGATGGGTTGATAAATTTGGCAAGTGAACCGACTGTTATGACGAATGTTGCTACGGTAATTACATTAGATGCTGATCTTGATATGTCGACTAAAGAGGCATGGGTACCGGTTACGGAGTTTAAAGGTGCATTGGACGGCAATGGCAAGACTATTTCCGGTCTTACAATTGAAGCAACAGGAAACGATGCCGGTTTGTTTATAACTAATAATGGTATCATTAAAAATTTAACCCTTAAAGATGTAACAGTGAAACAAGTGTCAGGCGCAGCTGGAGCATTTGCAGCAATAAATACTGGAACGATTCAGAATTGCGTTATTGATGGAGGAGCGTTGACTGTCAATGGAGCAGATGCTAAGTTGGGGGCTATTACCGGACATAATCAGACTGGTGCGTCAATGATAAAGGATTGTAAGGTAAAAGGTAATGTGGTACTGACTGTTGCCGGTGGTAAAGTAAATGCCGGTGGATTGGCAGGTGTGAACGGATGGTGGTCTAAGGCACAAATACAAGGTTCTTCGATTGACAAGGAGGTATCCTTTGTATATAGAGGTAATGGTGAAGGTGCCATCGGAGGACTTGTGGGTTGGAATGTTCAGGGAACCATAACTGGCTGTTATTCTTTGATGACTATTACTGCATTTACAGCTGTGAATGCCGGTGGTCTGGTGGGAGGAAACGAAGGACCTGTAACCGCTTCGTTTGCTGCTGGTGAAATAGTGGCCAAAGCGTCCGGAAATATTGGCGGTTTGGTGAAAAATGGTGGAACTTTGACAGGATGTTATTCAACTTCTGTGCTTTCTGGCACTGCTTCTGTTACCATTTGTGGAATATCAACGGGATCAGTGACAGCAAACGAATGTTATTTTATGTCCGACGGAGTTTCGAATCCGGGTGGAAACTTACCAACTTCAACTAAGGTAAGCGATGCTGCTGCCCTGATTGATAAAATTGCATCCATGAATCAAGCGATAGCTGGCTCTGGTTACAAGTATGTTGAAAATACAGGAACCGACAGTGCCAGAGTACCTTTACTCATTCAACCGGATGAATAATAACTGACAGGTATTAGTTTGAATCCCCTTATTTATCCTTGTTTTGTATATGAAGAGGACAAATAGGGGGATTCGTATCTGGAATATACTATCTTTGTGTGTCGAAGACATCTTTGGGTTGATTGCGACATACAACATGACATTCATCGTAAAATAAAACTTTATATGAGACGAATCTTTGTTAGCTTACTGCTTTTATCTCTGTTTTTTATGGGCTATGCCCATGAGCCGGAATTTTCAACAGCCGGTTTCTTCCGGTTGCCGGATACCGGGCGTGATGTGTACTCGATGAATCCTGCCTGGCGTTTTTATAAAGGAAGTGCGGTGGGTGCCGAAGCAAAAGAATTTAACGACAAAGCCTGGCAGGTGGTGTCTTTACCTAATGGTATTGAGTATCTTCCTACTGAGGCTAGTGGTTGCATCAATTATCAGGGGGAAGTATGGTATCGTAAACACTTTACTCCATCCGAAGCATTGAAAGGAAAGAAACTGTTTCTCCACTTTGAAGCCATTATGGGTAAAAGTAAGATTTATGTAAACGGTAAATTATTGGCAGAGCACTTTGGAGGCTATCTTCCCGTATCGGTAGATGTGACTGATGCATTGAAGTGGGGAGAGGACAATGTGATTGCGGTGTGGGCTGATAATAGCGACGATCCGACCTATGCGCCTGGAAAACCACAAGATGTGTTAGATTATGCCTACTTGGGAGGTATTTATCGGGATTGCTGGCTGATTGCACATAATTATGTGTTTATCACGGATCCGAATTACGAGAACGAAATAGCAGGAGGCGGACTGTTTATTGCCACCGATCGTGTATCGGAGCAATCGACAGATATTCTCTTGAAAGCGCATATACGTAATGAAGACAAACAGGGCTTTGCAGGAAAAATTTCCTATTCTTTAGTAGACCGTGCAGGAAAAGAAGTGGCATCGTCAGATGTGAAACTGAATATCCGTAAAGGGACTGCGACAAGTCATAATGGAAAGATGAAAGTGAAGCAGCCGCATTTATGGACTCCTGAATCACCTTATCTGTATAATCTGTGTGTGCGTATTTATGATAAGAATGGAAATGTAGTAGATGGTTATCGTCGTCGTGTCGGTATCCGTAGTATCGAATTTAAGGGAAAAGATGGCTTCTGGCTGAATGGAAAACCTTATGGTAAACCTTTGATGGGAGCTAATCGGCATCAGGATTTTGCAGTTGTAGGAAATGCGGTTGCCAATAGTATTCACTGGCGTGACGCCAAGAAACTGAAAGATTTGGGGCTGGAAGTAATCCGTAATGCACATTGTCCGCAAGATCCTGCTTTTATGGATGCTTGTGATGAACTTGGTCTGTTTGTTATCGTGAATACTCCGGGATGGCAATTCTGGAATAACGAACCCATTTTTGCCAAACGGGTTTATAATGATATACGTAATATGGTTCGTCGTGACCGTAACCATCCTTGTGTATGGCTGTGGGAACCGATCTTGAATGAAACATGGTATCCGGAAGATTTTGCCGGGTGTGTGAAAGGGATTGTTGATGAGGAATATCCTTATCCGTCCTGCTATTCCGGTTGTGATGTGCAAGCCAAGGGCTCGCAATATTTTCCGGTACAGTTTGCCCATCCGATGGATCTTTCAAAACGTGATCCTAAAATTACATATTTTACACGCGAGTGGGGAGATAATGTCGATGATTGGAGTTCGCACAATTCTCCAAGTCGCACAGCCCGTAACTGGGGAGAACAGCCTATGCTTATACAGGCTGCTCATTACGCTTCTCCTTATTATAATTACATTTGCTATGATGGTTTGTATAAAGAGTCTCCCTGGCATGTGGGCGGATGCTTGTGGCATTCGTTTGATCATCAGCGGGGATACCATCCGGACCCGTTCTATGGTGGATTGATGGATGTATTCCGTCAGCCTAAGTATTCCTATTATATGTTTAAGGCGCAACGTCCGGCTGTCGTTTCCGAGAGTTTGGCAGAAAGCGGACCGATGGTTTATATTGCTCACGAGATGACACCGTTCTCAAGCAGAGATGTAACGGCGTATTCCAACTGCGATGAAGTTCGTTTGACTGTGAATAAAGATGGGCAAACTTATACCTATAAAAAAGACAAGACACGAAAAGGAATGCCTTCTCCGGTAATAACTTTCCCCGGGATATTTGACTTTATGGTTGATAAGAAGATGACTCGTGAAAAGCATGATGCGGACGTCTATTTCCTGGCAGAGGGACTGATGGATGGCAAGGTGGTGGCTACACATAAAGTAATGCCCGCCCGCCGTGCAGAACAGATTCGTTTGAGAGTAGACAACGAAGGAATCGGACTGCGTGCTGATGGATCTGATTTTGTTACTGTTGTGGCAGAAATCACAGATAAGAATGGAAATGTAAAGCGTTTGAATAATTATTATATCAAGTTCTTTGTAGAAGGAGAGGGACGTATTTTGGGCGGAGCTAATGTATTGGCAAATCCTGCTCCGGTGAAATGGGGCAGTGCTCCCGTATTGATCCAGTCGACCACGACTCCCGGAAAGATTAAGGTAAGAGCCAGTGTTTTGTTTGAGGGATCACAGATGCCCGTAAGCGGTGAACTGGAACTAACATCTTCCGCTCCAATGTATCCATTGATATTTGATAAGAAAGAAGAAGCGTTGCCTAAGCCATCCGAATCGTTCTCCATGGACAAGAAGAGTGATGCTGAACTGGAGTTGGAACGCCGCCGTCGTGAACTGAATGAATTAAAACTGAAAGAAGTGGAGCAACAACAGACAGATTTCGGTGAGAAAGTAGATTTAGACTACTCATTACAACAATTTACTGTTCCGGTGTGTTTTTTAGTAACCGGAGATAGAGAGTAAATGATATATTCTTTAGGCACGGGATACGCATTCCGTGCCTAATTTTTTATGTTTCATTTTTTATCTCTATCTTTGCGATACATAATAAATAAGGACGTATGGAAAAAATTGAAATAGAAGAGAAGATTGTAGCTATGCTAAAGACAGTGTACGATCCGGAGATTCCGGTCAATGTATACGATCTTGGACTGATTTATAAGATTGACGTCTCCGATAGTGGAGAAGCGGCACTCGATATGACGCTGACAGCTCCCAATTGTCCGGCTGCTGATTTTATTATGGAGGATATTCGCCAAAAAGTGGAGTCAGTAGAAGGAGTGAATTCCGCCACCATCAATCTGGTCTTCGAACCTGAATGGGATAAAGACATGATGAGTGAAGAAGCCAAATTGGAATTAGGTTTTCTTTAATCGTTCTATGTCAGGCAGTGCTCTGATTTTATAAGTTGTAATTCGTTATTAGATCTCGTAACTGGTAATTAAATGAAGAACATTTATTTTCTTTCCGATGCACATCTTGGTTCTCGTGCTATTGAGCACGGGCGTACTCAAGAACGGCGTTTGGTGAACTTCCTCGATAGTATAAAGCATAAGGCTTCCGCCATTTATCTACTGGGAGATATGTTCGACTTCTGGTATGAATTCCGGCTGGTAGTTCCTAAGGGGTACACCCGTTTCTTGGGGAAGCTCTCCGAACTAACAGATATGGGTGTAGAGGTGCATTTTTTTATAGGTAATCATGACATCTGGTGTGGAGACTATCTCACCAAAGAGTGTGGTGTCATCATGCATCGCGAACCATTGACTACTGAAATCTACGGAAAGGAGTTTTATCTTGCTCATGGTGACGGCTTGGGTGATCCGGATAAGAAGTTCAAGCTACTTCGTTCGATGTTCCACAGCAAAACTTTGCAAACGATGTTTTCTGCTATTCATCCCCGCTGGAGTGTTGAATTGGGTTTAACATGGGCTAAGCACAGCCGACAAAAACGGGCGGACGGAAAGGAACCGGATTATATGGGAGAAAACAAGGAACACTTGGTACTATATACCAAAGACTACTTGAAAAGCCATCCCAATATCAACTTCTTTATTTACGGACATCGTCACATTGAACTGGATTTGATGTTGAGCGCCACCTCCCGTGTGTTGATTTTGGGAGACTGGATTAACTTCTTCTCTTATGCCGTGTTTGACGGAGAGAATCTCTTTTTGGAAGAGTATATCGAGGGAGAGACACAGGTCTAATTATGTTTCAACAAAATAAAAGGTCAGGCATAATACGGAACAAAATATAAAACAAGGGCACAAAGAAGTAGCAGAAAAATAACCTGCCATCTTTGTGCCTTTGTCGTTAGAGAATCTTCAATGCTTATTAGTTAAATCTTCCTTTCTGCTCAAAACACCCGCTCGTTATTCGGCAAAGTTGGTGTATAAGCGGAACTCGTGTGCAGGAACACTGATCTTTTTTTCTCCCTCCACGGGATTCCCATTTTCCAGATATAGATACCATGTACCTTCAGGAATAGTATAATCGATAGATGCATTGGTGAAATTCGCATACACATGAAGTTGTTTCCCATTCACAGCTTTCAATGTCAGTGTACGTCCATTATCCCAATCATTATAACTGACTTTCCAGGTAAATTGAGAAGAAGCGTTGAATAAATCGGAGTGTGTTGTCCGTAGAGTGATTAGTTTTGTATAAATATCTACCAAGCTTTTACGCTCTGTCTGATATTCCCAAAGGACTGGTTTCTTTCCGGTACGTCCATTTTCGTCTATTGAAATATCATACCCCATTTCGCCGAATTGCCAAAGCATTTTCGGACCTGGAACCGTAAAGAAGAATGCGGCGTTGGATGATAACTGTTTGAGCCGTTCGGACAGGTTGGTTTTTAAGGCTCCATTTCCGTATTCAATCTGTTTATAGGCACACCGCTCTTCGTCATGACTTTCCATATAGCCCACAAATTGATTCGGACGGGTGGTGTCATATAATCCGGAGAAATCACTATTATCTTTCCAGCCCATAGCCGACTGACAATAAGAATGGTTCATATTCCTCCAAAAATGAATTCCTTCTGTGGCTAAAGTTGTTTCTTCATTTGCACAGAAATGTTCCATGGTAACCATTGCATCTTCTTTGACAGCTTTTACGGCTTCGTAGTATTCTTTCAGTACTGATACACGAGCAGGGTCGGTTGCCGCCAAATCATCATCACCTGTTGTCTGTTTCTGTGTGAAACCTTTGGTGAAATCGAAACGGAAACCGTCGATGTGGTAAGTATCTAACAGATATTTCAGGTTGCGTTTGACAAAAGCTTTTGTTTGTTCTGAAGTGTGATTGAAATCATCCGGTGAAAAAACATACTTCTGATGCGGTGTTACAGCGTTCAGCCATGGATTCTTAGTGGAAGGGCGGTTATTAAACGTATCCCAATACATACGGGCAAACGGATTATCATTGTTCGTATGGTTGTAGACTACATCGAAAATAACGGCGATTCCATTCTGATGGCAGGCGTCAATAAAAGCTTTATATTCATTTTGAGTTCCATACGAGGCATCCAGTGCAAAGTATAGTCCGGTGTTGTATCCCCAACTGTCATTACCTGCAAATTCTTGTACAGGCATCAGTTCGATAGCATCTATTCCCAGTTCTTTTAAGTAAGGCAGCTTTTCCATTGCTCCTGCCAGATTTCCACTGGAAGTAAAATCCCGCAACAAGAGCTCATAGATAACCGGATTTTCTTTATTCTTCATCTCAAATTCTCCGGCACTCCATTGATAGGGTTGTGGGTTTGTGCTTACGACTGATACGTAAGGTGCTTGTGCGCCAGTGGGAAAGTTGGTATCCACTCCCTTTTCCAATGCTTGCTCACAATAAGGATCGCACAAGTAAGTACCGCCATCCGAAGCACTGTACACAAAGTACTGGAACTGTGTTTCACCGGCAGTCAATTCCTCCAGAGTGATCCACCAGCAATGGTTTGTTTCGTCATATTTCATCATGTAGCGACTATCCAGTTTCCAGTTGTTGAAATTACCTGTTACAAATACACAATCTTTATGACCGCCCTGACTGTCCTTATCATATAATACAAGCGTTATCGAAGTGGCCGAATGGATATGAATACCCTCTTTTTCTTCTCCGGATATGGGGAGAGGGGCTTTTTGCGGTTCTTCCCAGATAAATCCGTTTTGACTATCTTCTACTAAAGTTGCGTAATCGTAGGTTTGTTGGCTACCTTCCGCATCACGTACAATCAGGTTAATGGTCTGTAAGGGAGTAGATGGAGCAACAGAATAGAAATGGCGGATAGATGAGGAAAGGGTGATACTCCACACATTGTCCTTTGTCTTTTTCAGTCTGTATTTATTCTGATTATCTCCCCATGTAGGTGCACCTGTCCAATTTGCTCCTGTTCCGGAGTGTAAGTACAAGTCGTCAGCGTAACCATAGAAGTTACTTCCTTCGGGTGCTTTGAAGGTGATAGTCAGTGGTTCATCCGCTTTAGGAATAGCCGGATCAAAATTAAATCCGTCGTGGAGAACTTGTTCTTCCGGGGCAGGATCAGTTCCGGACGAAGGACGCTCGCCCGGCATCAACGGATCATCATCTGAACAAGCTCCAAAGCTGTTGAGTATCAGCAATAAAAGGAGCCAAATATATTTAAAGTCTTTCATAAGCCTTATTTTAGAATTCTTCTTCCAATGTAGTGGTACTATATTTAGCTTTGAGTGTGTCAGATTTCGATCATATCTCAAATCTCCTCTTTCCCGAAGAGGGAGACTTGAGATATGATCGTAATTGATTCTACTCGTTGTGCTGTTTAAGAGTGTCTGATAGTTATTCGACTTTACCTTTGCCTGTCGTAAAGTTAATATGGACTTTCTGACCGGCTTTTACATTACATTCGTAGCCAAGTTCGCTTAGATTATCCGATACGTTCTTATTCTCACGGTAAACGATAGTACCATCGCCTTCATTAGCCAGATCAAGTGTAAATTCGCTCTTCCACCAGCCTCCGGCATCTACAGCCGTAGTAGAAATACGTGCCATGCCTGTAACGGTTGCTGCCGGTGATATGAAGTCGCTTGTTTTATCGGTCGGAATCCTGAACAAGGTCGTTTCATCGCAATTCCACGAATTGTTAATCACACCTCCCAACAGGTAAACTTCCGGCAAACGGAATGAAATTGTTTTTCCTTCTGTAGTCACTGCGACAATTACCAGATACCATCCGGATTTACCAATGCCAATATTGCCTCCTGAGGATGTTAATTCGGCGAAATCAATTGCTTCCGGAGATAAGATTTCTTCGTCATAACCAAAGTCTCCTTCCCATTTTCTAACCGGAGCAAACTTGATTTGGTCTCCCGCCGTATAATATTGTATACTCCAGAACATTCCGGGAGTCTGTGTGACAGGAACCATTTCAGGAGCTACTGCCCAATCCCACCCAAGACTGTACGGAGATCCATTGATGTACATGTGCTCGGGTAGATCCTCCTTGATTGTGTATGTATAATCTTCTACATTAATCGTAATTTTCATTTTCTTTCCGCCGGCGCAGGTGAGATTATCCGGGTCGGCTCCTTCTTTATCCCTGAAAGCCAATAATCCCGGATCCGGATCTTCTATTACTTTGGAAGCACCCAAGGCTCTTTGCCAGGCATCCGGAGCTTCTATCGCACTTCCCGGGACAATCTTGAAATCAAACTTCTCTTCCGACTCGACGACTACTGAAAAGAGATACTGATTGTCTTTGTCTACTTCGAGCTTTGTGGCTGTCGATTTGTCCATCTGCCAGCTGTTTAGATCACCTACTATATAGTATTCCGTATCCACAGCCGGAGTTGCGACCGGAGTGATGGCAGATTGCATTTCCGGGTATTCAGTCAGTGAAGTTGCTTCACCGTTGGTTGTCATGACTACCGGTGTCAGCTTTAAAGTGACTTCGCGCTCTAAAGATTTTTGTGACTTATACAAACTTGCCACTTTTTGGTCAAGTTCTGTCAACCTGACTTTTATATTCCCATCTTTTACTTTTGACGGTAGATTTAATATCTGCCCTTCGGCAACTAATTCTATATTACAAGCTGTGAGTGAGAAGTTTTCTGCAATCGAAGAAACAGAGGCGATTACCACAGAATCGCCCGGCTGTTCTTCAAGTTTCATACTGGCAACCGGAGTTATATCTACCATTGCAGTTATAGCTTCTTCCTGGGGATTGGACTGGGGATCAGCCCAGTCCTTAAAATCTTCATCGCAAGCGGTGAAAGCTGCCGAAGCAAGCAACAGACACGCCATATATGATAATCTTTTCATGATATTCAGTTATTAAAGTTAACGATTATTGAGTAACGGAACCTGTTTTCTGAACAAAGTTCAGATTTATTTTCTGCCCTGCCTTAACGTTTATCGCATATTCAGGACCTATTTCCGACCAACTGTCAATCACACTTTTGTTTTCACGGAACACGATTTTTCCATTAGGTATAGCGAACTCCGTACGCCACCAGTCTTCTCCCGGAACTTTGACGGACATACGCAATTCTCCGCCTCCGGTGCATACCGGTGAAACAAAGTCTGCATCTGCCGTTGTTGGTGCTTGGAATTTGCCTTTATCGCCGAATGTCCAATCTCCTATAGCATTGCCTATCAGACAAACTTCGCCCGGAGCAATATCCAGCGTAAAGGCATAATCAGTCCCTTTGATGCTTACAGACATGATCACTGTATACCAGCCTGTGACATTAACGCTGATATTTTGTCCGCCAAATCCATCATCCGATCCGGTGAATGCATCCGAGGCTATTGTCAGACGTGGATCGTTGAATCCGATGTATTCTCCTTCTTTAGTACCGAACTTGAACATATCAGTGCCTCCGAAATAGAATAAACCGAAGAACTTGGACATTCCGTTTACTGCTGCCAAAGGCACCCAGTTGCTCCAATTACTATCTGCCATCGAGCCATTGATAAATATACTGGAAGGTAATTCGAGAGGCGGTACAGCTTTATATCCCAATACTTTGGGAAGTTCAATTACATTCGAAAAAGCGATGCCACGACCACTATTGGTCAGTTCCGCTTTCAGGCGTACATAAACGGGTATGGGAGTGGTCGGAAATTCTTCATCGGAGGATGCACTCCACAAGTCTCCCAGTGCCAATGCAAATTCTAAAGCTTTCACTTCCATTTTGGCAGAAGAATGGGTAGTACCCAAAGTTGTATAATTAGCTTCCGTATTTGTCTCTGCATGAGCGTCAACGAAATTTTCTTCCAGTGAAATTTGTACTGAATAAGTGGTTGCCATCGGAATCCCGTAATCCGGTTGTGTACAGGTTAATTCCAATGATTCGGAGTTTTTAAGGTCGTACACGTTGTTGGAAGCAAAAGCTGGCACATTCAGTACGAACGTATCCGGTTCGTTCAACACAGGGTTGCTGTCACGGTCTGCTTCACAGGCGGACAGAGCTAGTAGCCCCATTGTCAATGTAAATAGTTTATATAGGTTTTTCATTGTTTTCAGTCTTTAAAACGTGAATAAAGGTTCTATCAATATCCCGGATTCTGAGTCATATTTGTATTCGTCAGCGTTTCTGTTTTCGGTATCGGATAGAGATTATAGATCGAACTCACACCGTTTCCTTCAAAGGAACCGCCTTTCCAATCCCAGAGGTAGGTGCTTGAGGTGAAATAGCCATAACGGATCAAATCTGTGCGTCTGAATCCTTCCAGATACAATTCGCGGGCACGTTCATCCAGAATATAATCTAATGTCAGGTTATTGGCAGAGGGTATTTCTGTTGCTTTGGCACGGTCTCTGAGGGCTTTGATATCCAACCAGGCATTTTGTTGTGCATTTGCGCCGCCTGCTCTCAAATAGGCTTCCGCGCGAATCAGATAAGCTTCCGCCAAACGGAAGAACGGAATGTCCGTATCAGGAATTTTAGCATCGTGAGCGGGTTGTCCGTCCGAGCGCAGATTACTCCATTTCATAAATGAAAGTCCGTCGGTGAATTTACCTACACTTTCCAGTTCGGCTTTGCGACCGGTTGTATAGAACAAGGCGCGTTCATCTTTTGCAGCAGCCTGCACATCTCTCACATTCTGCCATTTATTATCGGTATATTCGGTGAAAGGAATATCCTCACTGTTTGCGAAGAACTTGTCAACCAGTGCTTTGCGTGTACGGATACATTCCCAAGGGTCATTTGTTCCGCGATTCGGCATGTCGCTCTTTTGCGTTGCAGCAATCAGGAAGTAACTTCCTCCGTAACTCTTTGCTTGTACACCATCCTGACGGATAGAAAGGATGATTTCTTTTTTAGCATCGGGATTTTCATCATTGTCTGCCATAAAAAGTTGTTCGTAATTTCCACACAATCCGTATCCATTGGAGGGATCGAGCACTTTGCCGGCATAGGTGATAGCATCATTCCAACGCGGTTGTCCGGTGTATACTTCGGCATTGAGATACAAACGGGCACGCAGCAACCAGCAAGCAGCTTTGTCGGCACGTCCGAAAGGAGCTTGACGCGGTTCGCTCATATCATTTTCGATGCTTTCCAGTTCGCTTTCAATATAAGCGAACAGTTCGGAGGCCGTCTTTTGAGGAGGATTCTCTTTGGAGAAGTGTTCGGTGAAAGGAGCTTTTCCGAAGGTGTCCATCAGATAATAGTAAAATAAGGAACGGAGAAAACGGGCTTCGGCACGTTGCTGAACGGAGGTAGCATCCTCTTTTCCGGCGATCTGATCCAGGAAGAAATTGCAGAGTGTGATATTATATGCTAAACGATTATATAATATTTCTGTCTGCTGATGAGAGGAGTTCCAACGCATATAAGTTAGTTCGGGGATACCGGCATTTTCTTGCCAGGTCCATATCATCTCATCAGTGCCATATTCATTGTTAGTGAAAAGAGCGCGATAGAAACAGGATTGACCTTCGTCCTTTACTGCGATATCCGGATCTTCGCTCAATTTTTGTCCGGTAAGTCCCAGTGAAGCGTATAGTTTGGTAAAGTACATATCTTGGTCGAAGGTGGCAGTCATCTGAGGATCGATTGGAGATATATCCAGGTCATTGATACAGGAGGTCATTCCGGTGGTCAGGCTAAGGAACAACGCTGCTGAAACTATTGATTTTATATGTTTGAACTTCATAATAGTCTACTTTTTAATAAATTACAATCTTAGAACTGAAGACTTAGCCCGAACAGGATAGTGATCGGATGAGGATAAATGTTCCTGTCAATACCTGCTACTCCGGCATCATTTCCTGAACTGATAACCGATTCAGGATCGAGTCCTGTATACTTGGTGATAACGAAGGGATTCTGTACAGTACCGTAAATACGGCCGTTGATACCTTTATAAGCCTGGGACTTCAGTAAATTTTTGAAGCTATAACCTACTGTTATGTTATCACAACGCAAGAATGAAGCATTCTCAACGAAACGATCGGACAGATAATAGTCTCCCTTTCCTTCAAATCCCAGATTCACGGCAGCTGTCGGGCGGTTGGAATAGTATCCATGATTAAAGATTCCTCCCTTGCCGACACTGGATTTACTGGCCAGTACGTCATTGTACACATAGTTATTCAGGCTGGCACGGAGGGCAAAGCTTAAATCCCAATTTTTATAAGTGAATTTGGAAGTCAGTCCCATCAATACGTCAGCGGCAGGTTTTTTATAGATATATTTGTCCGAAGCGTTGATGACACCATCTCCGTTACGGTCTACGAACATGTTTTCAATCGGTTTTCCATCCTTATCATACACTTGTTGGTAAACGAAGAATGAGTTCATCGGATAACCTACTTTCTGTACCTGGCAGGTTGCACCGCTAATACCAGTAGATACACCTCCGGTTTCTACATAGTAATTAGAATCATCTCCTCCGGTCAGTTTAGTGATTTCATTTTTGTTCCAAGTGATGTTATATCCCAAGTCCCAGACAAAATCTTTGGTTACAATAGGTTTGGCATTGATGGTGAATTCAAGCCCCGTATTTTTTAATGAACCGATGTTGCTGATCAGTTGGGTATTAAAGTTAGTCCCCGCCGCAATCTTTACGGTATTGATTAAATCGTCGGTTTTCCGGTAATAGTAATCCATCGAGCCGGAGATACGTCCGTTCAGGAAAGCAAAGTCGAAACCTGCGTTATAAGTCGTTGTCTCTTCCCATTTCAGGTCTTCGTTATAAGCTTTAGGACGCATAGTGCCATAATAGGTATCCCCGAAAGGATAATAACCTCCGGCTGCGTTGACGCGGTACAGTGCCATATAAGGGAAATCATAATCGTCGCCTAAGTTCTGCTGACCCGTGATACCCCATCCGAGGCGGAGTTTCAGATCTGACAATACTTCTACGTTTTTCAGGAAATTTTCTTCTTTCAGTTTCCATCCCAAAGCAACAGAAGGGAAGCTACTCCAACGGTTGTCTTTAGAGAAACGGGAAGAACCGTCCTGGCGGAAAGTGGCTGTCAGCAAATAACGGCTAAGTAATGTATAATTTACGCGGGCAAAATAAGAAACTAATGTACTGTGATGTCCCCAGGCTGTTTGTGAGCGCAGATTCGGATTGTAGGCTTCGCCTGTTAACGGATTTGTTCCTTGTCCGACTTTATATCCGGTATAGTGGAAATGTTGCTCTTCACCACCCAGTATTACGTCGACATAATGATCCCCGATTTCTTTGGAATATTGTGCATAGGCATTCACCGACAGGTTATATTTGTAGCCGTAGTCAGTCCCGTTCCAACCATAGTAATAAGAGCCCGGGGCATAAGGTGAATTTACATTCTTTTCCTTACCTTCCGAGTAGTCACCGCCTACGTTAGCATGGATATGCAGGTCAGGGAGGAAGTGGAATTTATAGTCTACTTCTACATTGCTGATAAAACTGGTGTTTCTGGAAGTATGTTTCTTTAGTTTCAGTAGGGAAACAGGGTTGGCGGTTGAATTACTTTCCAGTGTAAGCGGCCATTCCGGATCGTTATATGAACTACCGTCACTGGTCGGTTGGTAGAATCCACCGAAGTTTTTGTACATGTCCGAAGAGTCATATACAGGTTGGGTCGGGTCCATGGTCAAAGCTGCGCCGATAGCCCCGTCGTCAGCATAACGTTGGTTGGCCCACATCATTTTAGCATTGATATTGAACTTCAGGTGATCTTTAAAGAAAGAGGGTGTCAGATTGACGGAGGCGGTATAACGCTCGAAATTAGATGTCATCAGGATCCCATTCTGATTGGTGTAACCGAAAGAAACACGATAAGGCATATTTTTCAAACCACCGCTTACAGTCACGTTATGGTCTGTACTAACGGCTGTCTGGAAAATTTCTTTCTGCCAGTCAGTGTTTGCTTCACCGAAGGGGCTTGGAGCATTTCCTTCACCATAAAGTTTGGATACGTATCCTTTGAATTCATTGGCATCCATTACGTCTATTGTCTTTTGCAGTATACCGGCGGAAACGTTACCTTCATAGTTCACCTGTGGTTTGCTGCCTGCTTTCCCTTTCTTTGTAGTGATGATAATCACACCATTAGAAGCACGTGAACCATAGATGGCGGTGGCCGAAGCATCTTTCAAAACAGTGAAAGTTTCGATGTCATTCGGGTTTACCATTGCCAAAGGATTAGTCAAACCTTGCACACCGCTATTATCCATTGCCAGTCCGTCGATAACGATCAACGGATCGTTTTTGGCGTTCAATGATGAACCACCGCGAATACGAATCGTAGCTCCTCCACCCGGAGTACCGCTGGAAATTACATTCACACCGGCTATTTTACCTGTTATCATATCCTGTGCGCTGGTGATTACTCCTTTGCTGATTTTATCCGGCTTGATGGCAGTAACTGATCCCGTCAAGTCGTTTTTCTTTACTGTTCCGTAACCTACAACGACTACGGCGTCCAATACTTGAGAGTCATCTTCCAGTGTGACCATTACCGAAGGAGCTGCTTTAATTTCTGCTGCTTTGTAACCGACGAATGTAATGGACAGAATAGAATTTTGAGGAACATTCAATGTGAAGTTACCGTCAAAGTCAGTGATGGTACCCGTTGTGGTACCCTTGGCAATGACATTGGCGCCAATCACGGGTTCGCCCATAGCATCTTTCACATGTCCTTTGACTGTGATTTGCTGTGCATAAGCGCCCAATGATAAAAACATCCCTATTAACAAGGGGAGAATCGTTTGAACGATTCTAAATTTAACTTGCTTCATGCATTTAAAAAATTAAAGTTAACAATATAGTAATATTATTTCTCTCTCTTAAAAGTTTCTTTAAAAATACCTATTGAAAACACTTTTTTTAAGACTATCCTTTATTTATAGTCTTTTCAATCCCTTAAACTCTGATTTGTTTTTCACCTCTTTGATACTGATTGCGTATCCACCGCCATTGGCAGCGTGCAGATTCAGTTTGCTTTTATTATTCAAGATACCTTTTTTGATGGTGTATGCCTGCGGGTTATCTTTCCAGTCGGTATCTTTGGCATCTGCGTATACGGTAGCGACGTATTGTTTTCCCGGTTCCAGGAAATCGAACGTTAATTGGGAGTCGTGGCCGTTTTCACCGGCTGTGCAGCCTATGTACCAGTCGTCCGTTCCTTTTGCTTTGCGGGCAATTGTGATGTATTCTCCCGGTTCTGCTTCCAGATAGATTGTTTTGTCCCAGTCGAGAGCGACGTCTTTGATAAACTGGAAAGCATCCATAAAGCGTTCGTAGTTTTCCGGAATATCGGCAGCCATCTGCAAAGGGCTATACATGGTGACATACAATGCCAGTTGGCGTGCAATGGTTGAACGTACCTGGGAGTTGTTTGCCGGATTCATCTGGTTACAGTGAGTCTCGAAGATGCCGGGAGTGTAATCCATCGGACCACCGACCAGGCGTGTGAAAGGCAGAATCGTCGTGTGGTATACTTTATTTCCTCCAAATGATTCATATTCTGTTCCACGTGCGGATTCATTACCGATCAGATTGGGATATGTACGGCAGATACCGGTTGGACGGGTTGCTTCGTGTGCATTGACCATGATTTTATAATCGGCGGCTTTTTTCACGGCATACAGGTAATGATTATTCATCCATTGACCGTAATGATGTTCTCCGCGTGGAATGATATTACCCACATAACCGCTTTTAACCGAGTTATATCCATTGTCTACCATGAATTGGTAAGCTTTATCCAGGTGACGTTCGTAGTTGCGAACAGATGCAGAAGTCTCATGGTGCATCATCATTTTAATTCCTTTGCTTGCAGCATAACGATGGATTTCCTGTACGTCGAAATCAGGATATGCAGTCAGGAAGTCAAATACATAGTCTTTGCTGTTGCCGAACCAGTCTTCCCATCCTTCATTCCAACCTTCTACCAGCACTGCATCAAATCCGTTGGCTGCGGCAAAGTCGATGTAACGTTTCACGTTAGCTGTATTGGCAGAATGTTTGCCGTTCGGTTTGGTTTTGGAGTAGTCTGTAACGCCAAGTTTCACGCTGGTCAGTTCATCTGTATAAGCCCAGGAACCTTTTCCGGTAATCATGTCCCACCATACGCCTATATATTTCACCGGTTTAATCCAGGAGGCGGCGTCTGCAATCTTACAAGGTTCGTTCAGGTTGAGGGTGATGCGGGAGGCGAGAATGTTACGTGCATCATCACTGACGATGATCGTACGCCACGGAGAGTTGCACGGAGTCTGCATGTAACCTTTATCCCCTTTTGCATCCGGTGTCAGCCAGGATTCGAATATCATGTTTTTGTCGTCCAGATTGAGGTGCATACAAGAATAATCAATCAAAGCGGCTTCGTGCAGATTGATGTATAAACCATCATCTGTTTTCATCATCAGTGCCGTCTGTACACCTGTCGGTGAAAATGGGGTTTGAGAAGAATTTGGAGTGATCGCCTGTTGCATCAAACCTCTGATTTCCGATAGACGGGAGATGGTGTAGTCGTACTCTTGAGTGTCGTAATCGCCCGGTATCCAGTATGCGATATGGTTGCCTGCCATGGCAAATTGGGAATGTTCTTCCTTGATAACGAAGTAGTTCAGTGATTTCTGTTGCGGAAATTCATAACGGAATCCCAAACCATCATTGAACAGGCGGAAGCGAACAACGATGGAACGGTCGTTCATTGGCTGAAACAGAATGACTGCCAGTTCGTTATACTGATTGCGGATTTCCTTTTCTTCTCCCCAGACTGGTTGCCAGGTTTCGTCAAAGGTAGTCGTTTGCGCATCTTTCAGCTTGAAGCCATTATAAAGATTGGATTTAGAATCGAGCTTGGTGAGGTCTCTGCGGTCTACCCAGTCAAAGTCGGTTCTGGTATTATCTTCTTTTTTCAATTCCAGTCCGAGAGTGCTCGGCTTAATTACCACCTTGCCTTTGTAAGTCAAGTCGTAGGTTGGTGCGCCTTCTTTGTTAACCTGAAAGGTCAGAACCAGATTGCCATCCGGTGAGGTCAGTTTCTGTTGTGCATTCGCAATGAATGAGATGCAAAGGAATGCGATGATCGAAAAAAACTTTTTCTTTTTCATTCTATTTATGGTATTAAATTGTAAGCTAACCGATATTTCTATTCCTGTTTGTTTCGGATATTGCAAATGTAGCAACCACCTTCACTTTTTTGCTTGATTAGAATAAAAATACAAGTTTGTATAAATGCTAGTATCTTGTTTTATAATTGTTTATCTATCTGATTTCATTGGATAAATATAAGTCGTAGTGAACTTGCTTAGAAGGCTAAAAGGTATATCCCACGGCTTGGAAGTGTTAATTCATTTCTTAATTCAATCTTTTTGTCTGTGAGCAAATCATGAGCAGACGAGGTGGAGAGTATTTCCTGATAAGGATGTAAGTCAATAGTCTGTTCCCGGTCGTTTCCATTCAGAAAGACAACGACTGATTGGTTACCGTATTTGCGTTCATAAACATAAATGCCTTTATTGGGTGCGAAATGTTTTAGTTTGCCTTTGGCGATGACTTCATTTCCTTTTCTCCATTGGAGCAGTTTTTGCATAAAAGAGAAGGCTTCATTTTGTTGCGGAGTACGGTTGGTTGCTTCAAAACAGTTTTTGGCGTCATTCTGCCAACCTCCCGGAAAGTCACATCGGAGTAATCCGTCTCCATTTGCTTTGTCGGCTGCCATCAGGATTTCAGTTCCATAATATATTTGTGGAATTCCACGGGTAGTCAGTAAGAATGTCAAGGCTTGTTTATATCGGTTCAGGTTCTTGGTATCTTCCTCCGAACGGTAGAAACGGGAAGTATCGTGATTATCGAGGAAGGTCAGCAGACTCATTGGATCGGCGTAGACAATATCCTGTGAGAGGTATTCGTAGAGTCTGAAAAGTCCTCCGTTCCATTCGGTGGTTTCTTCGTCGAAAGCTTTATTTATTTCTTCCATCAGTGGGAAATCCATGACAGTAGGAAGATAACTGTTTTTCGGATAAGCAAGTTTACTGTCTTTCTGCCAGTAGGAGATCAGTACATTGCTGCCCAGCCATGTCTCACCGACAATGTTGAATGAAGGATATTCATCATTGACCGCTTTGCACCAATGCGCCATCATTTCAAAGTCGGCGTAAGGATGTGTATCCTGGCGGATTCCGTTGATACCCGCATATTCTATCCACCAGATACTACTCTGTATCAGGTAAGTGGCTACGTGACGGTTTCGTTGGTTGAAGTCCGGCATAGTCAGTGTGAACCAACCGTCAATGGCCAGCTTTTTATCATAATCGGAAGTATAAGGGTCCATTTGGGTGGCAGTTTTGAAACTGGTCTGCATGTAGTTTCCCTCAAAGTTGAACCAATCTTTGGCAGGCATGTCTTTGAATAGATAATTGTTCGAACCGCAATGGTTGAAGATCATGTCCATGACTACCTTTAGCCCTTTAGCATTGGCTTCTTTTACGAGATTGCGAAACTCTTCATTGCTTCCGAGGCGACGGTCTACTTGATAGTAATCGGTGATGGCATATCCATGATAAGAGCCTTCCTTCATGTCATTTTCCTGAATCGGGTTAAGCCATATACTCGTAACTCCGAGGTCTGCAATATAATCCAAATGTTTCTCTATTCCTTTTAAATCACCGCCATGACGGGCGAAAGGTTCGTTGCGGTCTATGTTTGCTTCCAACATTCCGGGAATTATATCATTGGAGGGGTTGCCGTTGGCAAAGCGGTCCGGCATAATGAGATAAAGTACATCACTGGAGTTGAAGCCTTCTACTGCTGAAGCATTCTCTTTGCGCTGTTTAAGTTCGTATGGTATTTTAGTCTGTTTTTTACCTTGTTTCAGGAGAATGTCGAAGTGCTGAGGGATAGCTTTTGAAAGATCTAAATATAAGATCAGATAATTAGGATTTTCCTGTTTCACCACGTCCTGCAGGGTGATGTCATTAGAAGAAATACTTACCTCTGCGGATGATATGCCATCGCCGTATAGAAGTATTTGTAGTTCGGGATTCTTCATTCCTGCCCACCAAAAGGTAGGAGCCACTTTCTTTATATTGGTTGCGGCGAATGCTTGATGATAACCCGATAGAAGTAATAGTAAAATAGCAAATAACAAATTTCGTTTCATGGTAGCTAGATTTTTAACTGTTTGCTCGGAGAACCGATGATGCAAATGTAGGGGGATGCTGTGCACCTTTGTGAGATTAGAATGGAAATATAAACCTGTTATCTGACTATGTTGCTGATAATTAGTTGGATATTCTAATACCTTATGCCGAAAAATACAAGTGAAAATGAAAATAGTTATACCCATATTTTTCGTTTTCATTACTATATTTCTTATATTTGTAACATCTTTAAAAAGGAACCTTATGAAAAATCTAACCCTTTATATGCTATTTCTTCTTTTGCTCTTTCCTTTTTCGTTGTGTGCAATGCATACGGATAATGCGGCTGCTCTTAAAAAGCTGGATGAAGTTATAAGCAAGAAAGAGACTTTCCAGATTCGGAAAGAGAAAGAGATTAATAACTTGAAATTAGAACTTGCCCATTCTACTGATCCTGTTCGAAAATATGAATTATATGCCTCTCTTTTTGGTGCTTATTTGCATTATCAGGCAGACTCGTCCTTATATTATATTAACCGTGAGATGGAAATCCTTCCATTGTTGAACCGCCCGGAATTGGAGTATGAGATCATCATTAATCGTGCTACGGTAATGGGAGTAATGGGAATGTATATAGAAGCCATTGAACAGTTGGAGAGGATTGATCCTAAAAAATTGAATGAGTGGACTCGGTTATCTTATTATCAGACGTATCGTGCCTGCTACGGGTGGTTAGCAGATTATACGACCAATAAGAATGAAAAAGAAAAGTATTTGAAGAAAACCGATTTATATAGAGATTCCATTATTGCTGCGATGCCTCCAGAGGCAAACAAAACGATTGTTTTAGCCGAAAAATGCATAATGAACGGGAAAGCCGATGTCGCTGTGGATATGCTGAACAATGCTTTGAAAGAAATTCAGGATGAACGTCAGAAAGTATATATTTATTATACTCTTTCCGAAGCTTATAGTATGAAGAAAGATATCGAAAAAGAAGTTTACTATCTGATTCTGACTGCCATTGCGGATCTGGAAACTCCGGTGAGGGAGTATGCTTCATTGCAGAAACTCGCGCATCTGATGTATGAATCAGGAGATATTGACCGTGCCTACAAATACTTGAGTTGCTCGATGGAAGATGCTGTGGCGTGTAATGCCCGTTTGCGGTTTATTGAGGTGACGGAGTTTTTTCCGATTATCGACAAGGCGTATAAATTAAAAGAAGAAAAAGAACGTGCCGTTTCCCGCGCTATGTTGATTAGTGTCAGTTTGTTGTCTTTGTTTCTTCTGATTGCTATTTTCTATCTATATCGTTGGATGAAGAAGTTGTCTGTTATGCGGCGGAATCTTAGTCTGGCTAACAAACAAATGTCTGCGGTCAACGCGGAACTGGAGCAAACCGGAAAAATAAAAGAAGTCTATATCGCCCGCTATCTGGACAGATGTGTCAACTATCTCGACAAACTGGAAACTTATCGTCGTTCATTGGCAAAATTGGCAATGGCATCGCGTATCGAAGATTTGTTTAAAGCTATCAAGTCCGAACAGTTTATCCGGGATGAGCGGGATGAATTCTATAATGAGTTCGACAGGTCTTTTCTGAAACTTTTCCCGAACTTTATTTCAGCTTTCAATAATTTGCTGGTAGAAGAAGGAAGAGTGTATCCTAAATCCGATGAACTTCTGACAACAGAACTTCGTATCTTTGCCCTTATCCGTCTGGGAGTAGTAGACAGTAACAAGATTGCTCATTTTCTCGGTTATTCTTTGGCAACTATCTATAATTATCGTAGCCGGATGCGTAATAAAGCTGCCGGAGATAAAGATATGTTCGAGCAGAATGTAATGAACCTATAATGTTATTCACAGATAGCAATATGTTATTACTTCGTAATATACGAGCCAATAATGCTTGTGTATAAAGCAAATATCTACTTTTAGTGTTCAATAATCCACTGTGCATCTCTCTTTTTTTTCTACCTTTGTAGACAACTAATCTAAAATAAATATACTAGAAAATGAAAAAGTTAGTCTACACACTGTTCTTTGTCCTTATCTCCGTTGTAGCCAACGGGCAGGCAAAGTACGTATTCTATTTCATCGGAGATGGAATGGGAGTCAATCAAGTAAATGGTACGGAGATGTATCAGGCGGAAATTCAAAATGGTCGTATTGGAGTCGAGCCTTTGTTATTTACTCAATTTCCGGTTGCTACCGTAGCAACCACTTTCTCTGCTAAAAATTCAGTAACAGACTCTGCAGCTGCAGGTACTGCATTGGCAACAGGAAAGAAAACTTATAATGGCGCTATTTCTGTAGGAGAAGATAAAAAAGCTATTCAGACTGTCGCAGAAAAAGCAAAGAAAGCAGGAAAAAAGGTGGGCGTAACGACTTCTGTCAGTGTGGATCATGCTACTCCTGCCGCATTTTATGCACATCAACCCGATCGTAATATGAATTATGAAATTGCTCTTGATTTGCCGAAAGCCAATTTCGATTTTTATGCAGGCGGTGGTTTCTTGAAACCTACCACCACTTATGACAAGAAAGAAGCTCCGAGCATTTTCCCTATTTTTGAAGAGGCAGGATATACAGTAGCACGTGGTTACAATGACTATAAGGCAAAAGCTGCAAAAGCAGAAAAGATGATCTTGATTCAGGAAGAGGGAGCCAATCCTTCTTGTCTGCCTTATGCTATTGACCGCAAAGAGAATGATTTGACATTAGCACAAATTACGGAAAGTGCTATTGACTTTCTTACTAAAGGCAATAATAAAGGCTTTTTCCTGATGGTAGAAGGAGGTAAAATAGACTGGGCATGCCACGCTAATGACGCCGCTACTGTGTTCAACGAAGTGAAAGACATGGATAATGCCATCAAAGTAGCTTATGAATTCTATAAGAAACATCCGAAAGAAACGCTGATTGTGATTACCGCAGACCATGAAACAGGTGGTATCGTGCTCGGTACGGAAAAATATGCGTTGAACCTGAAAGCATTGCAATATCAGAAACATTCTGCTGACGGACTTTCACAACGTATCAGTGAATTGAGAAAATCAAAAGGCAATAAAGTCACTTGGGAGGACATGAAAACATTCCTCGGCGAAGAAATGGGCTTCTGGAAACAATTCCCTCTTTCTTGGGAACAGGAAAAGACGTTGCGTGATGAATTTGAGAAATCATTCGTGAAGAATAAAGTCGTATTTGCTGAAAGTATGTACTCTAAGAGCGAACCGATGGCTGCACGTGCAAAGGAAGTGATGGATGAAATCGCTATGATAGGTTGGGTAAGTGGCGGGCACTCTGCCGGTTATGTTCCTGTATTTGCTATTGGTGCAGGTTCTCAACTGTTTGGTGAGAAGATTGACAATACAGAAATTCCTAAAAGAATTGCGAAAGCTGCAGGATATAAATAATAGAACTGTATGAATATAAAAATAGCCGGAAGTCCTTGGACTCCCGGCTATTTTTATATGTTTTTGCAAATTATGCTTTCACACGTCCTACGTAAGAACCGTCACGAGTATCGATTTCGATTGTTTCACCCTCGCTGATGAACAAAGGAACACGTACTGTTGCACCTGATTCCACAGTTGCAGGTTTCAGTGTGTTAGTAGCTGTATCACCTTTCATGCCCGGTTCTGTATAAGTCACCTTCATCTGAACCTTGATCGGCATGTCTGCATAAAGTACAGTTTCAGTAGAAGCATCAGAAACAACTTCCAATACTGAACCTTCGAGCAGGAAGTCAACACCATTAATCAGATCGTGAGCGATAGGATGTTGATCGAATGTTTCCTGGTTCATAAAGATATAATCTTCTCCTTCTTTATACAAAAATTGGTATGGACGACGTTCTACACGTACATCTTCCAACTTTTCACCGATGTTGAAACGGCGTTCGAGAACGTATCCGCTAACTACATCTTTCAATTTAGTACGCATAAAAGTGTTACCTTTACCTGGTTTTACATGCAGGAATTCTACACAGAAATAGAGCTTTCCGTCCATACGGATACAAGTTCCGTTTTTGATGTCTTGAGCATTAATCATACTGCTATTTTTCTTATTATATTATTGTTATTTAATTGTTTTCGCAGGAATTCGACTGCAAAAGTAATCTAAATCGGTAAAAAACACAAAAACTTTTGAGCAAAAATGAGTTATCTCTTGGTTAATTTAAAAAAAGTGCCTATTTTTGCAGCCCGATTACGTAGAATAATAACATAAAAACAAGATACAGTAATGAAAAGAACATTTCAACCCTCTAACAGAAAGAGAAAGAACAAACACGGTTTCCGTGAGAGAATGGCATCGGCTAATGGTCGTAGAGTATTAGCTGCTCGTCGTGCGAAAGGCAGAAAGAAACTGACTGTTTCTGATGAGTACAACGGACAAAAGTGATAATCACTTGTCATCAGGAAACAAAAAAGGCGGAGAATTTAATCTTCGCCTTTTTTGTTTCTCTGTTTTTCAAGGGGATAGTATGTTAAAAAGCGGTATTGTTTGCTCTTATTTATGACTTTTTGCTTTTCTTTGTGAGATTAAATAAAACTCATAAACGAACATACGCGATGGTAGAGTATATCCGGGACATGAAACCCCGTATCATTATAATAAGGTTGTTGAAATCTATAGGAGTGGGGATTATAGTTGCAGCAATTCTGGCGATGATAAGCGTCTTTGCATAATAGGTAGGGACATTTTTCATCGCCTACTTTTTAAAAGTTCAACTATTTTGTCGTATCTTTGGCGCATATTAACAGCAATGCGTATGACTATTAAAGAATTCTTTTCTTTTAAAACCAATAAATATTTCTGGGTGAATATTATCGCCATGATTGTGGTGATGGTAGTGATGATATTTGGTGTGTTGAAATGGCTTGATATACATACACATCATGGTGAAAGCGTGGTAGTTCCCGATGTGAAGGGAATGACAGTGGAAGAAGCTACGAAGATGTTCCGGAATCACGGTTTGGTATATGTGATTTCTGATACCAAATATGTCAAAGATAAAGCAGCGGGTATCATTCTTGAACTGAAACCGGGAGCCGGTGAAAAAGTGAAGGAAGGACGTACAGTATACCTGACAGTCAATACCCTGGATGTCCCTTTACGTGCCATTCCCGATGTGGCGGACAACAGCTCGCTCCGTCAGGCACAGGCTAAGTTACTGAATGCTGGTTTCAAGCTGAATCAGGTTCAATTGGTAAATGGTGAGAAAGACTGGGTGTACGGTGTGAAATATCAGGGACGTCAGTTGGCTGCCGGAGAAAAGATTCCTTTAGGGGCTTCTTTGACATTGATGGTGGGAGACGGCTCCGGTGATATGTCGGAAGAAGAGGACTCGGTCGATGTTTCCGTGGATACGGAGAAACCGGTTACGTCGGAATCATCACCTGCTCAAGATGATAGTTGGTTTTAATAGATAAATAACAGAAACGGACTCGCATGATAGAGGAAGAACTTCCGGATGAACTGGAGAATGATTTGGATGATATAGAACCTGTCGGTGACGAATCCCAGCTTTACGAACACTTCCGCGTGGTTGTAGACAAGGGACAGGCGATGGTCAGAGTCGACAAATATCTGTTCGAACGTATTGTCAATGCTTCGCGCAACCGTATTCAGAAGGCTGCCGAAGACGGATTCGTTATGGCCAATGGCAAACCGGTGAAGAGTAGCTACAAAGTGAAACCGCTGGATGTCATTACGGTGATGATGGACCGTCCCCGTTATGAAAATGAAATTATTCCTGAAAATATTCCCCTTACTATCGTTTATGAAGACCCTTATCTGATGGTTGTGAATAAACCGGCGGGATTGGTCGTGCATCCGGGACACGGAAACTATCACGGCACGCTGGTCAATGCGCTGGCCTGGCACATGAAGGATATACCGGATTATGATGCCAATGACCCGCACGTGGGACTTGTTCATCGCATCGATAAAGATACTTCAGGCTTACTGGTGATTGCCAAGACACCGGATGCCAAAACAAATCTGGGAATTCAATTTTTTAATAAGACTACCAAACGCAAATATCGTGCTTTGGTGTGGGGTGTTATGGAACAGGATGAAGGAACGATTGTCGGTAATATTGCCCGTAATCCGAGAGACCGGATGCAAATGGCGGTGATGTCCGATCCGACAGTGGGCAAACATGCCGTTACACACTACCGCGTACTGGAAAGACTGGGATACGTAACCCTTGTGGAATGTATACTTGAGACAGGACGTACTCATCAGATTCGTGTCCACATGAAACATATCGGTCATGTGTTGTTCAATGACGAACGCTATGGCGGTCATGAGATACTGAAAGGAACCCATTTTAGTAAATACAAACAGTTTGTAAATAATTGCTTTGACACTTGTCCCCGACAGGCTTTGCATGCTATGACATTGGGGTTTGTGCATCCCGTCACAGGTGAAGAGATGTATTTTACTTCCGAACTTCCGGATGACATGACCCGGCTTATCGAGAAGTGGAGAGGCTATATAAGTAATAGAGAATTAGAATGAAACGCAACATCGCTATCGTAGCAGGAGGAGATACCTCTGAAATCGTAGTTTCCCTGCGTAGCGCACAGGGTATTTATTCCTTTATTGATAAGGAAAAGTATAATTTGTATATCGTGGAGATGGAAGGCCGTCGCTGGGAAGTACAATTACCGGACGGAAACAAAGTGCCGGTGGATAGAAACGACTTTAGTTTTACGAACGGAACGGAGAAGGTTGTGTTCGACTTTGCTTATATCACCATCCACGGTACGCCGGGTGAGGATGGCAGGCTGCAAGGCTATTTTGATATGATGCGTATTCCGTATTCCTGTTGTGGAGTGTTGGCGGCTGCCATTACTTATGACAAGTTTACCTGCAATCAATATCTGAAGGCTTTTGGAGTGCGCATTGCCGAATCATTGTTGTTGCGCCAAGGACAATCGGTTTCTGACGAGGAAGTAGTGGAAAAGATTGGCCTGCCTTGTTTTATCAAGCCTAGTCTGGGAGGTTCGAGTTTCGGAGTTACGAAAGTGAAGACAAAAGAACAAATACAACCGGCCATTGTTAAAGCTTTCGGAGAAGCGGAAGAGGTGATTGTTGAAGCGTTTATGGACGGAACGGAACTGACTTGCGGCTGTTATAAGACAAAAGAGAAGTCGGTCATCTTTCCACCTACGGAAGTAGTGACGCACAATGAGTTCTTTGATTATGATGCTAAATATAATGGACAGGTAGATGAAATCACTCCTGCGCGTATCTCGGATGAATTGACCAAACGCGTACAGATGCTGACTTCAGCTATCTATGATATATTAGGTTGTTCCGGCATTATCCGTGTAGATTACATTATAACTGCCGGTGAAAAACTGAATCTTCTCGAAGTAAATACTACTCCGGGAATGACTACTACCAGTTTTATTCCCCAGCAAGTGCGTGCAGCCGGACTGGATATAAAGGATGTGATGACTGATATTATTGAAAACAAGTTTTAAGTATTAAGTATCAAGTATAAAGTATTAACCATGCGGTTTGTACGCAGTCTAATACTTTATACTTATTACTTAATACTTGAGCACATAATACTTGAGACTTATGGATCTGACAGAGTTTAATGAAATTCGTCCTTACAATGATGAGGAACTTCCTCAAATCTTTGAGGAACTGATTGCCGATCCGGCTTTTCAGAAAGCTGCTACCGGTGCTATACCGAACGTTCCATTTGAACTTCTGGCGCAAAAAATGCGTGCCTGTAAGACTAAGCTTGATTTTCAGGAGGCATTTTGTTATGGCATTTTGTGGAAGATAGCGGCAGATCATACTGCCGGACTGACACTGGATCATACCGCCATACCGGATAAAAGTAAAGCTTATACGTATATATCGAATCATAGAGATATTATTCTTGATTCGGGCTTTCTCTCTATTTTGTTGATTGACCAGGGAATGGATACGGTAGAAATTGCGATTGGCGACAATTTGCTTATTTATCCCTGGATTAAGAAACTGGTGCGTGTCAATAAATCATTTATTGTACAGCGGGCGTTGACCATGCGGCAAATGTTGGAATCTTCAGCGCGTATGTCCCGTTATATGCATTACACCATTTCAGAGAAGAATCAGTCTATTTGGATTGCGCAGCGTGAAGGACGTGCAAAAGATTCGAATGACCGTACACAAGACAGTGTATTGAAAATGTTGGCAATGGGAGGTGAAGGCGATTTGATAGACCGCCTGATGGAAATGAATATTGCTCCGCTTGCTATTTCATACGAATATGATCCGTGTGATTTTCTGAAAGCGCAAGAGTTTCAGCTGAAGAGAGACATCGAAGGATATAAAAAGACGACACAGGACGATTTGATTAATATGCAGACAGGTCTTTTCGGATATAAAGGCAGGGTACATTTTCAGGTTGCTCCTTGTTTGAATGATGACTTGCAAAGCTTGGACCGTTCGTTGCCGAAACCGGATTTGTTTGCCCGAATTTCTGCTTGTCTTGATCGCCGCATCCATCGTAATTACCGGATATATCCGGGAAATTATGTGGCGTATGATTGGCTGAATGGCACAACGGAATTCGTGTCCAATTACACGGAAGAAGAGAAACAGCAGTTTATGAACTATATTGAACAACAATTGGCAAAGATCAAGATTCCGAATAAGGATGAAGACTTTTTGCGTGAGAAGTTGTTATTAATGTATTCCAATCCGTTAGTTAATTATTTAGCAGCTTGCCGATGAAAAGAAGAAAATTACATGTTGTTTGGTTGTGGGGATTGCTTTTCCTGATGACTGCCTGTGGAGATGATGACTATTATTATCCTTCGGTGAAACTGGAATTTGTGACTGTAGAGGCCGGAGAAGACGGTCGTATACAAACGCTTATTCCTGATAAGGGAGAAGTCTTGACTGTTTCGGAAGACCGTACGGGTTCTACTATCTCTCCAAACACTTCCAGACGTGTGATGAGTAACTATGAGGTGCTTTCCGGTGAGAACACTGCTACTATATATTCTTTGCAATCGCTCATAACGCCGGTACCTAAACCGGAAGATGATCCGGTTTACAAGGACGGTATAAAGCTGGATCCGGTAGAGATGGTCAGTATCTGGCTCGGAAGGGATTATCTGAATATGATTTTGAATCTCAAGGTCAGTACGGGCAAGGGACATACTTTCGGCATAGTGGAAGATGTGTCCGAACTTAAAACAAATGGCATTGTGAATATGTTATTATATCATGATGCGAACAGTGATGGAGAATACTATAATCGGCGTGCTTACATTTCTGTTCCTTTGGCGCAATATATAGATGAAGAGAATCCGGGTCGGACGATAAAGATTAAATTTAAATATTATACGTACGATAAGGATGGCTCTCCGATAGAATCTGATAAGTACTGTGATCCTGGGTTTGACTATACTCCGGGACAGAATTGAATAATGGAGTGTATATGTTTAAATTGAATCAATTAATCGTGGGAATATTTTTATTTCTCTCTTCCCTTTTCTCTTGTCAGCAGAAAGGGGATTTTCAATCAATGAATGTAGAGGAGTTTGATTCTCTTATTCAGAATGAGGATATACAACGTCTGGATGTTCGTACACTTGCGGAATATTCGGAGGGGCATATCACGAAGACGATCAACATCAATGTGATGGATGACTCTTTTGCTTCAATGGCTGATTCTTTGTTGCAAAAAGACAAACCGGTGGCTGTATATTGTCGCAGTGGAAAACGAAGCAAGAAGGCTGCGGCAATTTTGAGCGAGAAGGGATATAAAGTCTTTGAGCTTGATAAGGGATTTAATTCCTGGCAGGAAGCAGGTAAAGAAATAGAGAAATAAAGTGCTGATTTATCAGCACTTTATTTTTTGGGGTTATTTCAGTCCTTCCAATAACCTTTTCAGAACGACAGTTGCCGAGATTTCACGGTTGGCAGCTTCCGGAATCACAATAGATTGCGGACTTTCAATGACATCGTCTGTCACAATCATATTTCTACGAACCGGAAGACAATGCATGAAATAAGCATTGTTGGTAACTGCCATTTGGCGGTCGCTGACAGTCCAATCACGATCTTTGCTTAATATCTGTCCATAGTTGTCGCCAGAATAAGCAGCCCAGTTCTTGGCATATATGAAGTCGGCTCCTTCGAAGGCCTTCATCTGGTCATATTCTACTTTTGCATTACCTACAAATTGCGGATCAAGCTCATAACCTTCGGGATGAGTGATGACAAATTCGTAATCCGTTGCATTCATCCATTCAGCAAAGGAATTAGGAACAGCCTGTGGCAATGGACGTGGATGAGGAGCCCAGGTCATAACTACTTTGGGACGTACTGTTTTCTTGTATTCCTCGATGGTAATCAGGTCGGCAAAGCTCTGCAATGGGTGGCGTGTTGCCGCTTCCATCGAAAAGACAGGACGTCCGGAGTATTGGATGAATTGATTGATAATAGTTTCCTGATAGTCAAAGTCACGGTCTTCAAAACGGGCAAAAGAGCGTACTCCAATGATATCACAATAGCATCCCATAACCGGAATGGCTTCTAATATATGTTCCGGTTTATCACCATCCATAATTACGCCACGTTCAGTTTCCAATTTCCATGCACCTTGATTGATATCCAGTACCATTACATTCATTCCCAAATTGATGGCAGCTTTCTGTGTGCTGAGGCGGGTACGTAAACTAGAGTTGAAGAAGATCATCATTAAAGTCTTGTTTCGTCCCAGTTCTACATATTTGAAGCGCTCTTTTTTGATTTCGAATGCTTCTGCAAGGGCTGATTTTAAATCGCCAATGTCCTGTACACAAGTAAATTTCTTCATATCATTTATTTTTTAATTTTTAATTAGCTTCGCTCAAAACCTTGTTTGATTTTTAACATATAGGTATAGTCTCAATTTCTTCTCGTTTGTCCATCTCCTTCAATGACCCATTTGTAAGAAGTGATTTCCTCCAGTCCCATCGGACCGCGTGCGTGTAGCTTTTGCGTGCTGATTCCGATTTCGGCTCCTAATCCGAATTGTGCCCCGTCAGTGAAAGCGGTAGACACATTGGTGTATACGCAAGCTGCGTCCACGATTCTGGTGAATAAAGCTGCACGTTCCCCGTTCTCGGTAACAATACACTCGCTATGTTTAGAACTGTTTTCCTGAATATGTCCTAAGGCATCTTCGAAGCTCTTTACAGTCTTGACAGCCATTTTATAATCCAGAAACTCCGTGCCGAAGCTTTCTGCTTTTGCATGTTCCAGGAGCTCGGCAGGATAGCGGCCTTCCAATGCCTGGTAAGCTTGCGGATCAGCATAAATAATGACATGGCTGTCTTTTAGTTTCTCGCAAATCAGAGGGAGGTCGGCCAGTCTCTTCTCATGTATAATGGTGCAGTCCAATGCATTACATACGCTAACTCTACGTGTCTTTGCATTATGAATAATGTCTGCTCCCTTGTTTGTATCCCCAAATTCATCGAAGTAAGTGTGACAGATACCTGCTCCTGTTTCAATGACAGGAATCCTTGCATTCTCGCGTACGAAATGAATAAGACTGCTGCTGCCTCTGGGGATAATCAAGTCTACGTAGCCCACAGCATTCAGTAACGCTGCCGTAGCCTCTCTATCAGCTGGAAGTAATTCTACAATGTGCGGATTGATTTTGAACTTCTTCAATACTTTGTGAATCACACTGATGATGGCCCGGTTGGAACAATCGGCGTCACTTCCTCCTTTCAATATGCAGGCATTTCCGCTCTTCAGACAAAGGGAGAAAACATCAAAGCTAACATTAGGGCGTGCTTCATAAATGATTCCTATGACTCCGAAAGGAACGCTGACTTTCGTCAACTTCATTCCATTGGGACGAACACTCTCTTTCAACACTTTACCCAAAGGAGAGGGGAGTGTTGCTACATTGCGTGTATCTGCGGCAATACCTTTCAAACGTTCTTCCGTCAGTTTCAACCGATCGTACTTCGGATCATTTTTGTCCATCCGTGCGAGGTCTTTTTCGTTCTCTGAAAGAATGAAAGGTGTTTCTGCAATTGCTGCGTCAGCTACTGCATTTAAAATCTGATTGATGACATTATCATTCAGCAGGGCTAATTCCCGACTTGCTACTTGTACAGCGGCAAAGGTCTCGTTTAAATTTGTAGTCATTTGCTCCTTTTTTGCATTAAATGGAAAGATAAACTATGCAAATATAGTGAATGATGTGAATAAAACTTGTTGAAAATAGAAATAAATGTTGCTCTTTACTTATTCACTGGTTTTTTTACAAGATTAATACTAAAAAAATACGAGACTCAATTCTGAATCTCGTATTTTTCATTTATGCACTATATTGGTATAGTGCTTGTTATTCGAACTCCTATTTGGCATTATCTCATTGCCATGGAATGTCTTGTTCAATATCTTCTCCCATTTCTCCTGATTCGACTTCAATTCCTATGTCACTAGGTGTTCCTATATGTTCAATATTGGTTAGTGCGATAGAATGGGTATAGTTTCTCTTGAATGTGATACTGCTACTGATGATTGTCTTTTCTTCTGCTCCTGGAGTCTCTTCCCAAAATACTTCCACTTTTACATTCTCTGTTAAATGTTGATTATCACCAGTAGGTATATTGGCAGTGAGATTTCTCATGCTGACCATTTTTAATTCAGATTCAACAGTCTTATGAATATCTGCATTAGCATTCAAATAGATGCTTGGTGCGTCTTCAAGTTTTATTCTAAGACGTCCTTTCTCTAAACCTGTTTGTTTGAATTTTACTCCGAAAAAACGGCGATAGAGCATGATGTGATTTTGCATGCCATCTGTCACTTCCACTTTATCGTTTAATCCATGATAACGTTCGATGAACGGGCGGTTGCAGGCGTCTTGTGATCCGTTTCTCGTTTGTATTCTCGGGTTTTCAATGTTGTATAAGAATTTGATTCCATCTGCTTGTTCGGCAGTCAGGAATTTGTTCAGGCATTCCCCTTTGATTTTTCCGCTACGTTCCAAATCGAAAGGGGCTCCGAAGAAGCCTTTTTCGTCTTTTATGATTGAGTCCTTTGCATTTGCAATCATAGAGCAAGAGATGCGGTAAGTGTATCCATCAATAACTTTTATTTTTAGGTTATTGGGATCTTTCGCCTTGTCTAACTGGAAAATACCATAAGCGTATGGTTTTGAAGATGGATTCTGTCCCTCTTTGGGTGTCATGGTAATGGCGATTCCCACTAATGTTTCACTTTCATTAATTTTGGTTGGAGTTGTAGCACGTGCCATGGGCAGTTCGGTTGAGAGGTAGTCTCCGTCCAGTTGTAAGTTAAGTTCGGAATACGTAGTAGGAGGTGCCTGATACAGATCTTTCTCCTTAATACATGATTGTAGAGTAAAAGCTGTGAATAGACAGCCTGCGATCATAAGATGTTTGATTTTCATATGAATCTTTTTTAGTAGTTGTTGAGTATGATAATTATTTCCCTATTTCTTGTTCTGATTCTTCCATTTCTGCTTCTTCACCAAAAGAGATAGTAGCATCCCCTATATGCTCATCTATCTTGACTATTTTGATTATGTTCTTTTTGTTTCTTTTCATTTTAATACTCTGATTGGTATATAGAGAATACCATTTCTCTTCATTGGCCGGGCGGTAGGAAATAGTGAAAGCGATTGTTTCTTCTTCCTTAAGTTTGGCCGTATAATAGTTGGATATATCGTACATAGAGATAATTCGTTCCTCCGTCCGGGATGTTCCATCTTTGGAATATAGTAGATAAAATGGAGCAACGTCCGCTGCTTTAATTTTGATGGAGTCACCCGGTGCAAGTTCGTCTGTAACGAATTGTATAGAATAATAAGCACGTTTCAATGTCATTGAAACGGAGGTATTCATATTGGGATTTGAAAAGTCCAATTGCTCACTGCCGAAAAAGCGTCTGACGGTAGGGTGAGTACTAGTACTATCGCATTTTATATGCATTTCTCCTTTGTAAATATGTTGGTGAAATGCCCCATTGATATTCAGGGGATTGATTGAAATCTTTAAATCGTTGTTGACTAACCCGTTCACCTCTTTCTGCAGAGTAGATGAAAAAGGAAGTCCATAAAGTATGCTGTCACTTTGTATTGTATAATATGGGCGGTCTTTATATCCCAGGAAGCTGCAGTCAAAGCGATACACATATCCTTCGATTAACCCGATTTCTACTCGATATGGATTATCGAAAAGGCCTGAAGCATAGGGCTGAAAAGAAGTCAGGCCTTTTCCTTTCCAAAAAACATTAACTGCATATATTCCGTCAGCCACCGTGGAGGTGGAACGGCTTAAAGGTTGTTCGGCTACTTCAAGAAAAGGAGCTATATTTAAACTGACATTAAACTTTCTGCCGACAGGAAATGACGGTGTACTGTTTACTTCAGGTTCATTCTTACTGCTCTCACAAGATATAATTGAGAATGTTAAAAATATGAGTATAAGGTTCCAATGTTTTAGTAGCATGGGGATTATATTGTTTGTTTAGAGGGCAAATATACTGCTATTAATAGTTTTTTGCAAATAAAGTCCCTGTATTTATGTTGCAGATGTCTATCTATAATACATTATATAACTGAAAATAAAAGCGCTTATCTTCACTAAAGAAGCTAATATTCTACCTGAATAAGAGCTTCATTTGGGTGCAGAAATGAGGTAAACTCATACAATTATAATTCAAAAAAACTTCCGTAAACATTCTCAACTATACTTATCCCTATGAGAAAAAATACTCATAGGGATGAGAAGAAATACTCATTACAATGAGAACTTTTTCTCATTGCAGTGAGAATATCCCCTTGCTAGAATAGGATGAAACAGTTTATTACCGTGCAGTCATGAACAAGATTCACCTCTGTGTACTCTGTGGTGAAAACCGTACAGAAACAAGCTAATTTTAGTCTAAAATCGGATAAAACAGAAATTCTTATTATTAATTATTCAATGTATAGATAGTCATAATGTACTACTGGTTTCTTTCCATGCTTGCCAATCGCTTCTTGTGCCTGTTTGGAGTCACAGTTCACTTTTCCAACGCCAACCTGGTTTCCTTGAAAGTCCATGATACGTACAATGTCATCTTTCTCAAATTCACCTTCAATATGAGTGATTCCGATGGGGAGGATACTGACAGCCTTTTCAGAGTTTAGAACTTCTGTCGCACATTCGTTGATGTGAATTTCCCCTTTGGCAAACCCTTCACTATGGGCAATCCACTTTTTGACGCTGGATACCGGTTCGTCTGATGGTATAAAACGTGTACAAAGAGTTTCTTCAGGATGCTGTAATAAATCTACCAGAATATTATCCCGCTTCCCGTTGGCAATAATCACTGTAATTCCTTCATCAGCAACTTTGCGGGCAATATTGGTTTTCGTCAACATCCCCCCCCGTCCGAAACTGGACTTAGTTGTCTGAATATAGTTGGATAAGTCTTTGCCGTGACCGATCTCCCGGATAACAGAAGAGTTTGGATCGGAAGGAGAACCATTGTAAATCCCATCAATATTACTTAGGATAATGAGTGCCTGCGTGTCCATCATCGAAGCGATGAGTCCGGACAATTCATCATTATCGGTGAACATCAGCTCACTGACGGAAATCGTATCGTTTTCGTTGACAATAGGAATGACATTATTTTCAAGCATTACCGTCATGCAATTTTTCTGATTCAGATAATGGCGGCGAGTTCCAAAACTTTCCTTCGTTGTCAGTACCTGGCCGACAGGTATATTGTGCTCACGGAAAAGTTCGTAGTAACGGTTGATTAGTTTGGCCTGACCCACAGCAGAAAATAATTGGCGCTGATCTACACTATCGAGTTTTTTCTGCGGATGCACTTCACTGCGTCCGGAAGCAACAGCTCCCGAAGAAATCAAAATGATTTCTACCCCGGACTTATGTAATTCCGCTATCTGGTCAACAAGTGCCGACATACGGGTAACGTCCAGCGTTCCGTCGCGGCGTGTCAATACATTGCTTCCTACTTTTACTGCGATTCGTGTAAATTCCTGTTTCATCCTTACTAACGATTTGAAAGCACAAATATAGAGCTTTTTGCCGATATGCTACCTAAACAGGCTAAAAAGAATTATCTTTGCAGCCAGATAGAGAAAAGATAAACAATGAAACATACAAATCCACAAGTAGAACAGATGACCTCCTTCATCGTAATGGATGTGTTGGAGAGGGCAAACGAATTACAGAAACAAGGTGTTGATATTATTCATTTGGAAGTTGGTGAACCCGATTTTGATGTACCGTCTTGTGTGTCGGAAGCAGCAAAAGCGGCTTATGATCGTCATCTTACTCACTATACACATTCTTTGGGGGACCCGGAACTCCGGCGGGAAATTGCTGCTTTTTATCTACGGGAATATGGAGTGACGGTAGATCCGGATTGCATTGTGGTGACTTCCGGCTCTTCTCCATCCATTCTTCTTGCGTTGATGTTGCTCTGTAATACGGATAGTGAAGTGATTCTTTCCAATCCGGGATACGCTTGTTACCGTAATTTTGTGTTGGCTACCCAGGCTAAACCCGTTTTGGTTCCTTTGTCTAAAGAATATCTGCAATACGACATAGAAGCTATTCGTAAATGTGTGAATCCACATACAGCGGCTATCTTTATTAATTCTCCGATGAATCCGACCGGAATGTTGCTGGATGAAAAATTCTTGAGAGAAGTGGCAGCACTGGGAGTTCCTGTTATTTCGGATGAGATTTATCATGGACTTGTCTATGAAGGACGTGCGCACAGCATTCTTGAATATACCGATCAGGCTTTTGTCCTGAACGGATTTTCTAAACGTTTTGCGATGACAGGTCTTCGGCTGGGTTATTTGATTGCACCTAAATCTTGTATGCGTTCTTTGCAGAAGTTGCAGCAAAATCTATTTATTTGTGCGTCCAGCGTTGCCCAACAGGCTGGGATTGCTGCATTGCGGCAGGCTGATTCGGATGTGGAACGGATGAAACAGATTTATGATGAGCGTCGCCGGTACATGATTACTCGTCTTCGGGAAATGGGGTTTGAGATTAAAGTAGAACCTCAAGGAGCATTTTACATTTTTGCCAACGCACACAAATTTACTACCGACTCTTATCGCTTTGCATTCGATGTACTCGAACATGCGCATGTCGGCATTACTCCCGGGGTGGACTTTGGTACGGGAGGTGAAGGATATGTACGCTTCTCCTATGCAAACTCATTGGAGAATATCAAAGAAGGACTGGACCGTATCAATCGCTACCTTTCTCGTCTCGGCTTCTGATTAGCTCGGTGGCTGCTTCGTATTCTTCCTCTGTCACGAGGACGGATACGGAAGGAGCGATATAGGGTGCTAATGTCCCCATAATTCCATCTTTGATTACACAACGGATATTATTGCTTTCTAATAACCCTTTAATGATCTCGGCTTCCCAGGGGGATCCGGAGAATACTTCTATTGCCTTGCTATAATCTTCTTCTTTCATGATCTTACTTATTAGGGGTTGTTATCTACAAATATAACAAAAAAGAGAGAGAAATGGTTATTTATTTTCTTAAAAATTATTCGAGTGTGATATGTTTTACGCTAATCTGCTGTTTCAGGAAAGTAGAGGCCGATTCTGAAAACTTTTCTTCCGCTTCGGTCGTGTAAAACTGGCAGTTGCCATTCTTGGTACATTTGGCATCCATTTCGGGATGTCTTTTCAGATAGTCTTTCAGGCTTTCTGCAACATACTCTCCTTGTGCAATTACACTGATATGATCCGGGATGTATTGCCGGATTTTAGGTAGGAGTATAGGGAAATGGGTACATCCGAGGATGACAGTATCTATTTGAGGATCCTTTGACAGTAATTGGTCGATGTACTTCCGGATAAAATAGTCTGCTCCTTCGTCTTGTGATTCGTTATTCTCAACTAAGGATACCCACATCGGACATGCTGTCCCGCTAACCTGAATTTCAGGAAATAGTTTATGTATTTCTAATGGATACGATTCGGATTTGATGGTGCCTGCTGTTGCCAGTACGCCGATATGCTGATTCTTGCTAATCTCTCCAACACATTCTACAGTGGGGCGGATGACTCCGAGCACACGGCGGGCAGGATCGATTTGGGGTAAATCATTCATCTGAATGCTGCGCAAGGCTTTGGCGGAAGCAGTATTGCAAGCTAATATAACCAGATGGCATCCCATATCAAACAGTTTGTTGACGGCTTGCCGGGTAAATTCGTATACGACTTCGAAAGAACGTGTCCCATAGGGGGCACGTGCATTATCTCCCAAATAGATATAATCATATTCCGGTAATACTTCTCTAATCTTGTCTAAGATGGTCAGACCTCCGTATCCGGAGTCGAATACTCCGATAGGTCCGGGCGTATGGGATAGATGTTGCTTCATGACACACTTGATTTATATACGCAAATGTACACCAAAAAAAGGGAAAGAGAAAGAAGATGATCCTTCTTTCTCTTTCCCTTTTGGTATTTCTTTATTCTTGGTCAGCTCTTATTTGATACCAAGATTTGCTTTTACCTTGCTAGTCAAGTTGATGCTCTGTGATTCGTTTACATAAGGAATCGAAGTTCTTGCCAGGTCGAAGATATAGATCACACCTTCAGCAGCACCTACTGCTTTGATAGCATTGTCCAACTTCTGGTAGATAGGAGCCATGGCATCATTTTGTGCTTTCGCCATTTGCTGTTGAGCATCTTGTTGGAATTGCTCTTGTCTTTGCATCATATCTTGCAATTCTTTTTGTCTTCTTTCAGCGATGTTAGGAGGAAGAGAATCCTTAGCGATAGCTTGTTGGAATTCCTGATATTTCTTGTTGAATTCTTCCTGCGTTCTCTGTAGTTCGGCAGTAAGTTGTTTTTCTAAAGTCTGAATATCATTTTGAGCTTTGGTGAATTCCGGCATCACAGTGATGATTTCCTGTGCATTAATGTGGCCGAATTTCAGGTTCTGTGCAAATACACCCATTGGGAGTGCAAGCAACATTACAAGTGCAATTTTTTTTAGCATAGTTCTATAATTTATTTGAATGATTTTTAGTTATTTCCAGCTGCAAATGTATGAAATTAATTTGAATATCCTAATTTTCTTAGGATTTCATCACTAATATCTATGCGTGGATTTGCAAATATTATACCTGTAGCAGAGGCTCTGTCAATTACCATATCATATCCATGTTGCTGTGATATAGCTTTCACTGCTTCATAAATATCATCCTGAATCGGAGTAATCAACTTGTCTCTCATCTTGGCTAATTCGCCTTCCGGACCGAAGTAGTTACGCTTCAGCTCGGCTGCTTCTTTTTCCTTCGCTACGATTGCATCTTCTGTCTTTGTTTTTTGTGCGGCAGAAAGAGTGGAAGATTTTGCCTGGTAATCCTGGAACATCTTCTGTGCTTCTTTAGCCAGAGCTTCTACTTCACTCTGGTATTTCTTCGTAGCTTCTTGCATTTGCTCATTAGCGCTTTGAGCTGCCGGAATATTCTTCATAATATATTCCGTATCGATCAGTGCAAATTTCTGTGCATTTGCTGCCATGCTGACAGCAAATAGCATCATGATTAATAGAACAGACTTTCTCATAACGTTTAGTTTTTGATGATACATTAGAATTCTTGTCCTAAGATAAAGTGGAACTGGCTTCCTCCATATTGTTTAGAACCAAATACTTTGTCGAAACCGTAACCCCAGTCAATACCCATCATACCAATCATCGGAAGGAAGATACGAACACCGACACCGGCAGAACGTTTCAACTCGAATGGATTGAATTTCTTGATATCATGCCATGCGTTACCTGCTTCAAGGAAACCTAACACATAAATGTTAGTACTTGTTTCCAGCATCAACGGATATCTCAATTCGATACCGAGACGTGCATAGGCATAACCTTCAGAACCGTATGGTGTTAATGAGCTGTTTTCGTAACCACGCAAAGCGATACTTTCAGTTGCATAAGTTGAATAACCGGTCATACCGTCACCACCTACGTCGAATGTACCGAACGGAGATTTCTTGTATTGGTTATAGTGACCTAACAGACCGAATTCCGTACGTGTCATTAATACCAGACATTTAGGATGAGCAACCGGATCCATCAGCGGAGTATATGTTTTGCCTTTGAATTTCCATTTGTGGTATTCTATCCATTTATGAAGTTTATTCATGTTGTCCTGGGTAATGCTACCTGTTTCAGGGTTGCTGTAATATCCCTTATAGTCTTTACCGTCCATCAACGAGTAAGGCGGTGTGAACTGAACTGACAGTGAGAAATCTGAACCCGAACGAGGGAAGATTGGGTTGTCAATAGAGTTACGAGCCAAAGTCAATGAAATGCTAAGGTCATTACATTTACCGTTGGTGACCGGGAAGTATTGCCAGTCGCTCAAGTTATAACGTTGGTAAGCTAATTCTGCAGAAAGAGTGAAATAGTCATCCGGCCATTTCAGACGTTTACCCCAACCTACGGAAAGTCCCCACATCTTGATAGACTTATCAGGGTCATAATAGTTTTCGTAGTTGTTATAGTTACCATAGTTGTACATACCATAACCACCGTAGCCACTATACATACTGTTGTAGTAGTTGTTGAAGTAGCTGGAGTTGTAGTAACGGCTACTGATATCTGTCTGTACAGAGAAGAATGCCGATACAGAGAATGAATTCGGACGTTTACCGCCAAACCATGGATCGAAGAATGAAATACTGTATGATTGGTAGTATTTAGCGTTCGTCTGTCCGCTGATAGTCAATGTCTGACCATCACCTTGAGGAAGTATACCACGGTAGTTTTCACCCGGGTGCAACAAGTTGGCTACAGAGAAGTTGGTAAACTTCAAGCTCAACTTACCGATAATACCCGTCTGTCCCCAACCTGCAGAGAATTCCACCTGGTCGTTAGCTTTGGAAGTCAAAGGCAAACCTATGTCAACAGTTCCGTTCATCGGATCCGGTTGAATATCTGGTTGCAGTTTTTCCGGGTCAAAGTGTCCCATCTGCTGAATTTCACGCAAAGAACGCATCAAGTCTTCTTTGCTGAACAATTGTCCCGGACGAATACGAAGTTCACGGCGAACGACGTTTTCATACAAACGGTCATTACCACTGATCTTGATCTTATTGATAGTAGCCTGACGGCCTTCATAGATTCTCATTTCGAGGTCGATAGAGTCGCCAACGATATTTACTTCTACCGGGTCGAGGTTATAGAACAGGTAACCGTTGTTGTAATATAAGTTACCGATAGCGTCATCATCTGTAGAAACACGTTCGTTCAATAACTTCTGGTTGTATACGTCACCTTTCTTCATGCGGAGCAGGAAGTTCAACTGTTCTGACGGATAGAGAGTGTTACCTACCCATGTAACGTTACGCAGATAATATTTTTGTCCCTCGTCTATATTCAAATAAACGTTTACAGTCTTTTCGTCATACTGTGAAACGCTGTCTTTTACAATCATTGCATCACGGTATCCCAACTCATTATATTTGTCGATAATCAGTTGCTTGTCTGCCTCGAAGTTCTCCGGCACGAATTTCTTGGTGCGGAACAGGTTACGAAGTTTACCTTTCTCATTGGTTTTCTTCATAACTTTCTTCAGCTTGGAAGTCTTGATCGCATGATTACCAACGATTTGGATTTCGTGTACTTTGATTTTTTCTTTCTTGTCGATATCAATGTCGACGATCACCTGATTTTCGCTGGATGGATCGTCTTTCTGCGAGATGATTACTTCTGCATTTTTGAATCCCTTATCGTCGAAGTAACGTTTGATTAATGTCTTGGCACGGTCTACGGTATTCGGAGTAATCTGCATACCTTTTACCATTCCCAGCTTGCTTTCAAGATCGGTACGTTCCGACTTCTTCACACCATGATAGCGTACATCTGCGATACGCGGGCGTTGTGTCAGACTGATTTTTAACCAGATTTTGTCACCTTCAATTTTCTCGGCTGTGATTTGTACATTTGAGAACAAGCCATGACGCCAATAACGTTTGATTGCTCCAGTAATTTCGTCACCCGGCACAGTAATTGTCTGTCCTACCGATAGTCCGGATAGTCCAATCAATACATAGTCTTCATAATTCTTTACGCCTTCGACTTTAATATCTGCTATCTCATACTTTTTGGGTGTTCCGGAGTATAAGATGACAGGTTTCGAGTCTTCATCAGTGTTAGCATTTTGCGCAATGCCTGTTGTCGCAAAGCAGCACAGGCAGACAAACGTTATGAATATAAAGGAAATACGATAATGCATTTATGTTATAATTTGATGTTTCGAGTTATATTAGCTGATCTGTTCACTGGTTTTGCCGAATCGGCGTTCCCTTTGTTGATATTCCCAAATGGCCTTGTAGAGTTCTTCTTTATCGAAGTCGGGCCAAAAGGTGTCACAAAAATAAAGCTCCGAATAAGCGCATTGCCATAGAAGGTAATTGCTTAGCCGGATTTCTCCTCCCGTGCGGATCAGTAGATCCGGATCGGGCATAAATTTAGTATCCAGATGAGATGAGATACATTCATCCGTTATCTGTTCGGGAGACATTTCTCCTGCTTTTATCAGTGTTGCTATTTGCCGTACAGCTTCGGTTATTTCCCAACGGGATGAGTAACTAAGAGCTAGTACCATATACATTCCACTATTCTTGGATGTGCGTTTTATACATGATGTCAAACTTTTCTGAACTTCAACAGGCAACTTCTTGAAATCACCGATTACGTTGAAGCGAATATTGTTCTTCATCAGTGTCTCTTCTTCAATAGATTCTAGCAATAGATTCATCAAAGCCGCTATCTCGTCTTGCGGCCGATTCCAGTTCTCGGTTGAGAAGGTATAAAGTGTCAGGTACTTAATCCCCAGTCTGGCAGCATCTTCAGTAATCTTCTGTACCGTTTCTGCGCCAGCACGGTGACCGTAAGTACGTTCTTCCCCTCGTTGTTTTGCCCATCGTCCGTTCCCATCCATAATGATGGCTACGTGTTGTGGTATCCGAGTTTTGTCTATTTGTTCTATATAGGACATCTTCTTATTTTAAACGTATACGTTTTTATTTCCCGGCATGTTCCGGATCTTTATCAAACCATAGCTGATTCAAGCGACCACGCCATACTTCTGAATTATGACTATATGGGCGTTTTACTGTGGTAGTAGCTCGTGAGCTGTCTTCTTTTTCTACTTCTTCATCAAAGCTAACATTGTCGTCTTTGCCGAATATGAATACTAAATAATTATTGGCTCTGTTCTGGGCATCTTTTTCTGTGTCCACTACCATGGAAAAGTTCTTTCTGCCTCTAAATTCGGGGAACTTAATAGGATCATATCCAGTGTTCTCTTTAGACCAATTTTGATGAGGGAATGAGAACTTTTTATTAGCTTTTTCCCAATCACGTCCTGACGGTGAAGTATAGAATGCTTCAAATCCGTCTCCAAATAGATAAAATTGAGAATTATAATGAATAATAATAGGGTTTTTTAGTTCCGGGCAATATCTATAGGTTGAACCGGCAGGGAGATCTCCCCATCCGCTTACTATAATATTTTCTTTAATAGGGGTATCATTGTCGTCCAAAACTGGCTCTCTGTTCTCATTCAATTTGTTGACCTCTTGAGATTCTTCAGAATACATCCATGCGACAGCTATCGCAATGTCAGTGCCATCATTTGAAAGAGTGGTAGATTTTTCCGCTTCACCAATTAATAGCACACCTTGAGTTCCATTCCTATTCTCATAATTGGTATATGAGGTGATTTTACTTGGAAATTTTTTTCTGGTTTCTCCATCAAGATATTTTTTGTTGTTGTCATATAGAGCGTATTCCTCATTTACTCCATCAGTACTGGTTGTGAAAATATACTTATTATCATTAACTTTTTTGATATAACTAATCCTTGTATTCTTTTCAGAGTCAAAATTCTCTTTGATAGGCGCTAAGAACAGTTCAATATTGGTTAAAGAAGTTAGCGCACTCCAATTAATACCATCTTCTGATGTATAGGCGTATACAGTATTGTTATTATCTTTAAACGTTGCATACAACATATCTTTGAATTCGATGATAGAGGTGGGTAATGTTTTTATAGAATTCTCTATTCCTACTATCGAATTAGGAGACCAATTGTTTAAACCACTAACTGTGTTCTTGTATACTTTAAGTCCTGATGTCGTTTCTGTATATGTTAAGACATTAGACCCTAAAATAATGGATCTTTGAAGACCAATTATATTATTGTCGCCAGCTCCTTCTATATACTCCCATCTCAACGAATCCGGATCATGCTGATGCACATTTACCTTAATAGTATATTCCTTAGTTTGATTAGGAGATATTCCCGCTAAGGCTTCTGTCGACCATACCTTTATCTTAAGTGGATTCCGAAGATCGATCGAATCATTGATGTTTAAGACGGAATCGTTTCCGCTTTTGTCCTTCATTGTAACGACGCCTGATGCCGTTGTTAATGTTTTGATTAAAATCTTGTCAATGATGGTATCGGCATGAACAGGAAGAGAGTCTTCGTTATAGATTTCACATGATAATTGGTCAATTGTGAATTTATAACTCCCAAGGCCTGCTGTGTCAAGTGCAAACGCATGTATAGTTGCATCCGGGCTATATTCGATGTTATTATCGTCATCAAGACATGACGTTATAACAAATGACACCATGAAAAAACTCGCAATGAATGATAAAAACTTTATTTTCATTTGAAAGATTGTGTTTATTTACAAGTTGCAAAAATAGAAACATTTTTTCCGATAATGAACATTACAGGTAAGTTTTATATAAAATTATAGATAATAACACTGTTTTTATCGACGTAAAACCCCCTGAATAGAACTATCTTAGCTATAATCGACGAACATAATGCCAAATTTGTCTTTCGAAGTGTTCTTCTATCGAATAACTAAAATTATCGTCCATTTGAGGTGCTTTAACACCGGAGTGTAACCGGCCGGGGCACTTTTCGATATAGGCTTCATCCCATAGCTCATTATCAATGAATGATTGCAGCAATTGCCTGCCTCCTTCCACCAATAATGATTGTATTTTTCGTTGATACAATGCTTCCATGATCTGTTTCAATGGGTTATGGTTAAAGTTGATGGTGATATATGTGATGTTCTTTTTTTCTGGCTGTTGCTTTTCAGTAAAGATTAATGTAGGCACGTTGCCATCGAATATTTGTGAATCATTAGGTAGGGATAGCGTGCGATCTAACACAACGCGTATCGGGTTGTGCCCATACCAGTTGCGTACCGTAAGTGACGGATTATCCAATAAGGCAGTTCGCCTGCCTACCATAATCGCATCCGCCTCCGCTCTTTTTTTATGCACTAGCATGGAAGTAAGAGGAGAGGAGAGGCTTACCGGTTTTCCGTCTGTACGTTCTATATCAATAAAGTGATCGGCTGATTCTGCCCATTTCAGTGTAATGAAAGGACGGTGAAGCGTATTAAAAGTGATAAAACGGCGAATCAGCGATTTACATTCTTCCTCTAATACACCGACTGTCACTTCTCGTCCGGCATCCCGTAATTTCTGAATTCCCCGTCCGGCCACTTCTGAAAAAGGGTCTTGACAACCGATAACAATGCGTGGTATCTGCTTCTCTATAATAAGATCGGCACAAGGAGGCGTTTTCCCATAGTGGGAACAAGGCTCCAGACTGACATAAATCGTAGAACGTTTCAATAATGACTCATCTTTGACAGAATGGATCGCATTAACCTCCGCATGCGCCTCGCCACAGCGAATGTGGTAACCTTCGCCGATAATTCGCCCGTCACATACGATAACGGCCCCTACCATCGGGTTTGGAGATACGTTGCATAACCCATTCTTTGCAAGCTCAATGCAACGTCTCATGTATTTTTCTTCTTCCATTTTGGTGCTCTTCGCCATATTATTCTTACTTTTGCACTCCGAAATTGTGAAAATATGAATCGTATCACCGCTTACATTCGCCAATCTTTGCAGGAAATCTATCCACCGGAGGAGGTAAAAGCCCTTTCGATGCTGATTTGTTGCGACATGTTAGGTTTAGATGCGCTCGATATTTACATGGGCAAAGATATAATTTTATCCGAATGCAAACAGCGTGAATTAGAAAACATTATATTCCGTTTACAGAAAAATGAACCTATACAGTACATTCGTGGTGTTGCGGAGTTTTGTGGAAGGAATTTTAAGGTTGCTTCCGGCGTGCTGATTCCCCGGCCGGAGACCGCGGAGCTTGTAGAACTAATAGTAGAGGAGAATCCGAATGCTCGTCGTCTATTAGATATAGGTACGGGAAGCGGATGCATTGCGATCTCTTTGGATAAAAAACTTCCGGATGCAGAAGTAGAAGCTTGGGATATTTCGGAAGAAGCATTGGCTATTGCTCGTAAAAACAATGACGCCTTGGAAGCTCGGGTGAGATTTCTACAAAGAGATGTTCTGGCCGATGACTGGGAAAAGATACCGTCTTTCGATGTTATTGTCAGCAATCCGCCTTATGTGACCGAAACGGAAAAGAACGAAATGGACGCTAATGTCCTTGATTGGGAACCGGGGCTGGCCCTGTTTGTTCCTGACGAGGATCCTTTACGGTTTTATAATCGTATAGCCCGTCTGGGAAGTGAATTGCTCTTGCCGGGTGGGAAACTTTATTTTGAAATCAACCAGGCCTATGGCCGGGAAACAGCACACATACTTGAAATGAACCAATATCGTGATGTTCGTGTTATAAAAGACATATTTGGAAAAGATAGAATAGTTACAGCTAACCGATGAGTGCACAATTAACTGATGAAGAGGCTTTGAATCGCGTAGCCTCTTACTGCTCCACTGCCGAGCATTGCCGGGCAGAAATAAATGAGAAGTTACAACGTTGGGGAATTGCCTATGATACCATTGCGCGTATTCTTGACCGACTGGAATCAGAGAAGTTTATCGATGATGAACGTTTCTGCAGAGCTTTTGTGAATGACAAGTTCCGCTTTGCCAAGTGGGGGAAAATGAAAATAGCCCAAGGGCTTTATATGAAGAAGATCCCATCTGATGTGGCATGGCGTTATCTGAACGAAATTGATGAAGAAGAATACCTTTCTATTCTGCGTGACCTGCTGGCTTCCAAACGGAAAAGTATCCATGCAGCAGACGATTATGAATTGAATGGAAAGCTGATGCGATTCGCTATGAGTCGTGGTTTTGAACTGAAAGATATTAAGCGTTGTATCGACATTCCCGATGAAGAGGAACAAATTGACTGAAAAAATAAACGGATTCTTCTTTTTATTCTCGTTCAATTTCTGTACTTTTGCGGCAAATAATTAATAGTTAGTTTAGTTATGAAAAACTTAGAGAGACTATTTGCGGAGAAACTGTTGAAGATTAAAGCTATTAAACTTCAACCCGCTAACCCTTTTACATGGGCTTCTGGATGGAAATCCCCCTTTTACTGTGACAACCGTAAAACTCTGTCCTATCCTTCTCTTCGTAATTTTGTGAAGATTGAAATTACACGTCTGATATTGGAACGATTCGGACAGGTGGATGCGATTGCTGGTGTGGCTACAGGTGCTATCCCGCAGGGAGCTTTAGTGGCTGATGCATTGAATCTGCCGTTCGTGTATGTTCGTTCTACCCCCAAAGATCATGGATTGGAGAACCTGATTGAAGGTGAACTTCGTCCGGGTATGAAAGTCGTAGTCGTAGAGGATTTGATTTCTACAGGTGGTAGTAGTTTGAAGGCTGTTGAAGCAATTCGTCGCGATGGTTGCGAAGTAATCGGTATGGTTGCAGCTTATACGTATGGATTCCCGGTAGCAGAAGAGGCATTCAAAAATGCGAAGGTGACTTTGGTAACGTTGACCAATTATGAAGCAGTGCTTGATGTTGCTCTTCGTACAGGTTATATTGAAAAAGAAGACATACAGACATTGAACGAATGGCGTAAAGACCCTGCTCATTGGGATGCTGGAAAATAAGATTCATTTTTTGATCAAACATATTTGGTAAAAAGAACTGTTCGGACAATATTTGGCCGGATTGTTCTTTTTTTGTTTTATACTAATAGAAGTTTATGAGTAATTTTGAGAGTAGTGTCAAGGTAATACCTTACAGCCAGGAGCGCGTATATAATAAACTTTCGGATTTAAGTAATCTGGAAGCAGTCAAAGACCGTTTGCCAAAAGATAAGGTGCAGGATTTGAGTTTTGATTCGGACACGTTGTGTTTTAGTGTTTCCCCTATTGGGCAATTGACTTTGCAAATTGTAGAGCGCGATCCTTGTAAATGTATAAAGTTGGCAACAACTAACTCTCCTCTTCCTTTTAATATGTGGATTCAACTGGTTGAAACTGCAGAAGAAGAGTGTAAAGTGAAGGTTACTATCGGAATGGATCTTAATCCATTTATGAAAGCAATGGTGCAGAAACCTCTCCAGGAAGGTTTGGAGAAGATGGTTGATATGCTGGCAGTTATTGAATATTAAACTTTTTTTTATGGCACAGAAACTTTGGGAGAAGTCCGTACAGGTAAATAAGGATATCGAACGTTTCACGGTAGGTCGTGATCGTGAGATGGATCTTTATTTAGCCAAGCATGATGTGCTTGGTTCTATGGCTCATATTACGATGCTTGAAAGCATTGGGTTGTTGACGAAAGAAGAACTGGACCAGTTGCTGGTGGAATTGAAGAGTATTTATGCCTCGGCCGAAAAAGGTGAATTTGTGATAGAAGACGGGGTGGAAGATGTACATTCGCAGGTAGAATTGATGTTGACCCGTCGTTTGGGTGATATCGGAAAGAAAATACATAGTGGCCGTTCCAGAAATGATCAGGTTCTGTTGGACTTGAAACTTTTTACCCGTACGCAAATTAAAGAGGTTGCCGAGGCAGTAGAACAACTTTTTCATGTCTTGATCCGTCAGAGCGAACGATATAAAAACGTTTTGATGCCGGGATATACACACCTGCAGATTGCAATGCCTTCTTCTTTTGGCTTGTGGTTTGGTGCCTATGCCGAGAGTCTTATGGACGATATGCTGTTTTTGCAGGCAGCATTTAAAATGTGTAATCGTAATCCGTTAGGTTCAGCAGCTGGATATGGTTCGTCTTTTCCTTTGAACCGTACCATGACGACTGACTTATTAGGTTTTGATTCAATGAATTACAATGTTGTATATGCTCAAATGGGGCGTGGGAAGATGGAGCGCAATGTTGCTTTTGCATTGGCTACGATTGCCGGAACAATCTCCAAATTAGCTTTTGACGCCTGTATGTTTAACAGTCAAAACTTCGGTTTCGTCAAGTTGCCCGATGACTGCACCACAGGATCCAGCATTATGCCTCATAAGAAGAATCCTGATGTGTTTGAACTGACACGTGCTAAATGCAATAAATTGCAATCGCTTCCCCAACAGATTATGATGATTGCGAACAATCTGCCTTCCGGCTATTTTCGTGATTTGCAGATTATCAAAGAAGTTTTCCTTCCTGCTTTTCAGGAACTGAAAGACTGTTTGCAGATGACAACCTATATCATGAATGAAATAAAGGTAAATGAACATATTCTTGATGATGACAAATACCTTCTTATTTTTAGTGTGGAAGAGGTAAATCGTTTGGCACGTGAAGGTATGCCTTTCCGTGATGCATATAAAAAGGTAGGTTTGGATATTGAAGCAGGTAAATTCTCGCATACTAAAGAAGTACACCATACTCATGAAGGTAGTATTGGTAACCTTTGTAATGCAGAAATCTCCGCATTGATGCAGCAAGTGATTGATGGATTCAACTTTTGTGGAATGGAGAAAGCGGAGAAAGCACTGCTTGGAAGATAAAATAAACTTTCGGAGGATAGTTTTTTAAACTTTCCTCCGAAAAGATTTGGCAGAAACAAGTAAACTACTTATCTTTGCACCCGTTGAAAAAACGCGGAAATAGCTCAGTTGGTAGAGCATAACCTTGCCAAGGTTAGGGTCGCGAGTTCGAGTCTCGTTTTCCGCTCTTTCTTTGAAAGGATGCTCGAATGGTGGAATGGTAGACACGAAGGACTTAAAATCCTTTGGCCATTGCGGCTGTGCGGGTTCAAGTCCCGCTTCGAGTACGAGTATTCTTTATAAGGCTTCATGAATCATTGATTCATGAAGCCTTTTTATTTTTATGGGTGTATAATATACATTTTATTTATTTTCTGGAAAGCTCTATATGATAGCTGCTTGGAAGAAATAAACCAAAAAAGAGTTATAATATTTTTTTATTGTGTTATTAATCTTTTATTTTGCTTTTAGATTATGATTTAATGTATAATATTATATTGAATCATTCCTTAGACCTAAATATATGTAATATTTGATTTAACCGCTAACACTGAAAAATACTAGAGAGATGGAGAATAATGACAGGCAGATTGAATTAAAGTTTCAGAGGTTTTTCACTGTAAATTTTCCAAAGGTAAAGAACTTTGCTCAAATGCTGCTAAAATCGGAAGCGGATGCAGAAGATGTGGCTCAAGATGTTTTCTGTAAGCTCTGGTTGCAGCCTGAGTTGTGGCTGGATAATGATAAAGAACTAGACAATTATATTTTTATAATGACTAGAAATATAGTTCTGAATATCTTTAAACATCAACAGGTAGAACAGGAATATCAGTCGGAAGTTATAGAGAAGACTCTTCTTTATGAATTAACAGAAAAGGAAGAGATCTTGAATAACGTATATTATAAGGAGATGTTGATGATTATTCAACTCACCCTGGAGAAAATGCCGAAGCGTCGGAGGTTGATATTCGAACTTAGTCGTTTCAGGGGATTAAGTCATAAAGAAATAGCTGATAAACTCGATGTTTCTATCCGAACAATAGAGCATCAGGTTTATTTGGCATTGATCGAATTAAAGAAGGTACTCCTCTTTTTTATTTTTTTTCTCTAATATTTTTAAGTAGTATGTATGTAGTAGTTGTATTTAGTGTATAAAGCCCAAAAAAGAAAGAAAAAGATTCATGAAAAATTATATTCAACAACTCGTAGAATTATTCGGCCATAATAGCTATTCAGCCGGAACACAGAAGAAAGTGCAACAGTGGTTGGCTGATGAGGAGCATGTTGATGAAAAGAGTGAGGCTCTTCGTGAGCTTTGGAAACAAGCAGGAGAGCAGAAAGTGCCTGATGGCATGCAACAATCAATACAACGAATGCGGCAGAATCTGGGAATGCAGTCTATCACTTCACGTAGAAATTACCAGTTACTTATATGGAGAGCTGCAGCTATTTTCTTGTTAGCAGTCTCATCCGTTTCTATTTATTTGATGTTGGAAAAGGAACGGCCGGAAAAAGATTTAGTTGAATGCTATATACCGACAGCGGAAATTCGTGAACTTACATTACCGGATGGTACAAATGTCATGCTGAATTCGAAGAGTATACTACTATATCCGGAAAAATTTACAGGAGAGACTAGAAGCGTATATTTGATTGGTGAGGCCAACTTTAAAGTGAAACCGGATAAGAAGCATCCTTTCATTGTAAAGGCCAATGATTATCAAGTTACTGCTTTAGGTACTGAATTTAATGTAAATGCTTATCCGGAAAATAGCGAACTGATGGCTACTTTGCTGGAAGGTAGTGTGAAAGTTGAATTCAATAACTTGCTGTCCAATATTATTTTAAAGCCTAATGAACAGTTGGTATATGACAAACATACGAAAGCGCACAATCTGCGGATGCCTGAGATAGATGATGTGACGGCATGGCAACGTGGGGAATTGGTTTTTAGTAATATGTATCTGGAGGATATTTTTACAAGTCTTGAACGCAAATTTCCTTATGCTTTTGTATATAGCCTTCATAGCTTGAAAAAGAATACATATAGTTTCCGCTTCTCCAAACAGGCGAATCTGGAGGAAGTTATGAAGATTATATCGCAAGTTGTAGGAAATGTAAACTATGTTATCAAGGGAAATAAGTGCTATGTAACTAGTAAAGAATAAATATATTGTAGAACCTTTTAAATTTAATACGTAATGCAAAAAAATACCCGGAAGGAATGGCCGTTCCTCCCGGATATGAAATCAATCTCTTTTAATATTAGCGTAATATTGACGCTATTCTGAATGATCCTAGAATAATAACCAATTAACTAATACTAAAGATGCTACAAATCTACGAAAAAATAGCAGAAAAAATAGCTCATAAGCGGGTCTTTCTCACTTTTTTAAGTCTTATTCTTATACAGACTTTCGCTTTGGCTCAAAATGATAGTAAAATAACTATCCAGCAGAAGAACATCACTGTCATTGATGCCTTAAAAACTGTGGAAAAACAGTCCAAAAAGTCTATAAATTATAGTGATTCCGAATTAAAAGGAAAAGTAATAGCCCAGTTAAACTTGCAGAATGCATCCCTCGAGACCGCACTTGATACCATCTTAAAAGGGACGGGCTTTTCATTCCAGATTCAAGGTAACTACATCATAATAGCTGAAAAGAAGCCTGTAGTTGCACAAACCCTTAAAAATATCAAAGGAAAGGTTACTGATGAAAGCGGTGAACCGTTGATTGGAGTAAATATATCTGTGGATGGTAGTTCTACAGGTACGATTACCGATTTCGATGGTAACTTTACGATCAAGGCGGCAGAGAAATCTATTCTCAAAGTATCTTATATCGGATATGCTGCACAGATAATTCCTGTTTCCAAGAAAGATTTCTATCCGGTTGTAATGAAGCAGGATACAGAAGTGCTCGATGAAGTTGTTGTGACGGCATTGGGTATCAAACGTGCAGAAAAGGCGTTGTCTTACAATGTACAACAAGTCAAGGGAGATGCTCTGACTACAGTAAAAGATGCTAACTTCGTAAACTCGCTGAACGGTAAGATAGCCGGAGTGAGTATTAACAAAAGTGCTAGTGGAGTTGGTGGTGCGACACGTGTTGTAATGCGTGGTGCAAAATCTATTGAAGGTGATAACAATGCTTTGTATGTGGTGGACGGTATTCCTTTGTTCAATACCAATATGGGAAATACCGACAGTGGTATTATGGGTGAAGGTAAGGCCGGAACAGAAGGAATCGCCGACTTCAATCCCGAAGATATTGAAAGTCTTTCTGTTTTGAGTGGTCCTTCGGCTGCTGCGTTGTATGGTAGTAGTGCCGCTAACGGTGTAATTTTGATTACCACTAAAAAAGGAAAAGAAGGAAAACTTTCAGTGCAGTTCTCTTCTTCTTCAGAGTTCAGCAAAGCTTATATGACTCCTGAGTTTCAAAATACGTATGGTAACAAAAAAGATATGTATGAAAGCTGGGGTGAGAAACTGTTGACTCCTACAAGTTATGATCCTAAGAAGGATTTCTTTAATACCGGAACAAACTTTATTAATTCGGTTACGTTGACCACCGGTACGAAATCGAATCAGACTTTTGCTTCTGTTTCTTCTACCAATTCCAAAGGTATTGTACCTAATAATGAATATGATCGTTTGAATTTCACAATCCGTAATACGGCAACTTTCCTTAATGATAAATTACAACTCGATTTAGGTGCGTCGTATGTGAAACAGAAAGACAAGAATATGGTATCGCAAGGACAATATTGGAATCCGGTGATGGCCGCCTATTTGTTCCCTCGTGGTGAAGACTTTGATGGAATTAAGTCATTCGAACATTTCGATGAAAGTCGCCAACTTCCGGTTCAGTATTGGCCGGTGGCAGATCCGGTATATGCTTCACAGAACCCTTACTGGACTGCTTATCGCAATGTAGCTACGAATGAAAAGAGTCGTTATATGTTCAACGTAGGGTTGACTTATAATATTACCGATTGGTTGAATGCGACAGCCCGTTTCAGAATGGATGACACACATGTATTGTTTGAACGCAAGATTTACGCTTCATCCGACGATAAATTTGCGGAAGGAAAGAAAGGACTGTATGGATACAATAACTATGAAGACCGTCAGGAATATGCCGACTTTATGTTGAACGTAAATAAACATATAGCTGATTTCAGTATTTCTGCCAATGCGGGTTGGAACTATTCTAACTATTGGGCATTGGAGAGAGGATACAAAGGGACATTATTGGGAGTGCCCAATAAATTTGCGGCTTCTAATATCGATCCGGCTAATGGTCGTATCTCAGAAAAGGGTGGTGATAGTCGTGTACGTAATCATGCTGTTTTTGCCAATTTGGAACTTGGTTGGAAGAGTATGCTTTATTTGACGCTGACCGGACGTAATGACTGGAATTCACGTTTGGTGAATACCGATGAAGAATCTTTCTTCTATCCCTCAATCGGTCTGTCCGGGATTATTTCCGAGATGGTCAAATTGCCCGAATTTATCTCTTACCTGAAAGTTCGCGGTTCGTATACGGAAGTCGGTGCGCCTGTATCCCGTTCGGGACTGACTCCGGGTACGGTAACTACCCCTATTGTGGGTGGTGCATTAGATCCTACCGGTATCTATCCGTTTACTGATTTCAAGGCAGAGCGTACAAAGTCATACGAATTTGGATTAAGTCTGAAGTTGTGGAATAAATTAAGTGCGGAGGTAACCTACTATCATTCTAATACATACAATCAGACCTTCTTGGGTGATCTTCCGGAATATACCGGATACAAGCAGATTTATTTGCAGGCCGGTAATGTGGAAAATCGTGGTTGGGAGGCTTCATTAAGCTATTCCGATCGGTTTAAGTTCGGATTAGGAATCTCTTCAACATTGACATTCTCTCGTAATATAAATGAGATTAAGGAGATGGTTGAAAACTATCATACGGATTTGATGGATGAACCGATTAATATTCCGGAGGTTTTGAAGGATGGTGGTCGTGTCATCTTGAAAGAAGGCGGAAGTATCCACGATATTTATGCCAACACCTTCTTAAAGAAAGACCACTTGGGATATGTTGAGGTAAAGAGCGACGGAACCTTTGGAATGGAAAAGGGGGAACCTGTTTATTTGGGAAAAACTTCTCCTGACTTTAATATGGGATGGAGTAATATGTTGACATACAAAGGCTTTGGACTCGGATTCCAAATCAACGGGCGTTTTGGTGGTGTGGTGACCTCTTCTACAGAGGCATTGCTTGATCGTTACGGTGTGTCCAAACGTTCGGCTGAGGCTCGTGAAGCGGGAGGCGTATTGTTGAAGGGACAAGGTCTGGTAGATGCGAAGTCTTATTATCAGATGACAGGTACGGGAAATTATGAAACTTCCGGTTACTATGTATACAGTGCCACCAATATTCGTTTGCAAGAACTTACCTTTAGCTATACTATGCCTAATAAGTGGTTTGGTAACGTGTTGAAAGATGTTACAGTTTCGTTTATAGCCAACAATCCTTGGATGTTGTATTGCGAAGCTCCGTTCGATCCGGAACTGACTCCTTCCACTAGTACTTACGGACAAGGTAATGATTATTTTATGCAACCGAGTGTTCGTAGCTTTGGCTTCGGTATTAAATTTAAATTATAATACACCTTCTTTATTATGAGAAAAATGAATCATTTTAAACTATTAGCGGTGATATGCGCAATGGCGCTATTTGCCTCATGCAATTTTGAAGAAATCAATACCAACCAATTTGAGATGAGCGACGGAGAAGGTGCGATGGATGGTTTTGAAGTCGGAGGGCTGATTACAGCTATGCAACGGACAGTGATTCCCGTAGGCACACAGGCTGATGATACAGATGTTATCAATGAATATCAAATAGCTTATCATCTGTCGGCCGATAATTGGAGTGGATTTTTTGGTGAGAACAACAGTAACGGTTGGAACGCAGGTAGTAACAATACTACTTATTATTTGTTGGACAATTGGATAAAAGCGACCTATACACAGTCTTATACCAATGCTCTTGATCCTTGGAAGAAATTGAAAATAGCGTCCGAGAAAAATGGTACGCCCGAAGTCTTTGCTTTGGCTCAAATTCTGAAGATTTCCGCTTGGCACAAGACACTTGAAAGTTTCGGTCCGATGCCTTATTCTCATGCGGCGGACGCTACAATGAACATTCCGTTCGATTCGGAGAAAGAGGTGTATACGGCGATGTTTGAAGAATTGACCGCAGCCATTGAAGAATTAACAGAAAAGGCGGAAAATGGGGTGAATGTAATGGGTGCTTATGATGCGGTATATGCCGGAGATGCTACCAAATGGGTGAAATACGGCAATTCGCTGATGCTTCGTTTGGCTATGCGTGTCCGCTTCGCTGATGCGGAACTGGCGAAAAAGTATGCTACTCAAGCAGTGAATCATTCTATTGGCGTGATGACGGCTAAGGATGATGCGGCTCAAATGAGTCAAGGAGCGGGTATGACTTTCCGCAACAACATTGAATGGTTGGCAGGCAACTATAATGAAGCTCGTATGGGTTCTTCCATCTTTTCTTATCTGATGGGATATGAAGACCCGCGTTTGAGCGTTTATTTTTTGCCGATGGATGGTAATGCCTCTTATGGTGTTGAGGCTTTCGACGGAAAAACGTATCAAGCGGTGCCGGCAGGGCATGCCAATGCGCAGAATGACATCTACAAATCTTGCTCAAAGCCCAATATTCAAAGTGGAACTCCTACATATTGGCTGCGTGCATCGGAAGTTTATTTTTTGCGTGCGGAAGCAGCTTTAGTGTGGGAAGGTTTCGGCAGTGCGGATTCATGGTATAAACAGGGCATTGATATGTCTTTTCAGGAGAATGGTGTGACCGATCCTGTAGACGATTATATGAATTCCAATTTGTCACCTCGGGCATATGTTTTTTCCCATTATCAGTATGGGCAAACACTTTCTGCTCCGTGTGAGACTACTGCCAAGTTTGAAGGAACAACAGAGCAGAAGTTGGAAAAAATTATGATTCAGAAGTGGATTGCTTTGTTTCCTAACGGACAGGAAGCGTGGACGGAATGGAGAAGAACCGGTTATCCGAAGTTGAATGTCATTAAGACTTTGAAAGGAGCAGTGCAAGGCGCAACTCTTGAGGGCGGTATTCGCCGTATGATTTATCCCACCAGTTTTTCTCAGACTAACGAGGGAAAGGCTATTTATGAAGCAGCCTTGAAGTTGTTCAATAACGGTGCAGGTGGCGAAGATAAGTCTTCTACCCGTTTGTGGTGGGATTGTAAGAGATAACCTACATGTATCATTTTAATACAGATGAAGAATATGAAATCATTAAGAAAATTGTTATATATTATTCCATTGACAGGCATGATGGTAACTTCTTGCATGGATGTGGAGAATATTGAGATAGACCATATAGGCGGGTATGCCACAATGAACAATGCGGAGAGTGAGGCATATTATGCCAATCTGCGCGCCTATAAGGCGACTGCTTGGAATTACAATCGTCCCGTAGCTTTCGGATGGTATTCCAATTGGGCGCCTGCTGGAGCTTATCGAAGAGGATATCTCTCTGCTATGCCCGATAGTATGGATTTTGTTTCAATGTGGAGTGGCGCTCCAGGACGTTATGAAATCACTCCGGAGCAGAAGGCAGATAAAGAGTTTGTGCAAAAGGTGAAAGGAACGAAACTGTTGCAGGTAAGTCTGCTTTCTTATCTTGGTAAGGGTGCGACACCAAATTCGGTATACCTCGAAGTGGAAAAACAAGCGGAGGAAGAAGGCTGGTCGGCGGCTCAATTGGAAACGGCGAAGAAACAAGCCCGTTGGAAATATTGGGGATTTGAAGGTCAGTTTGAAAGTGAAAACCATTATGCATGTCTGGCGAAGTTTGCCAAAGCTCTGTGCGATTCTTTGTATGCAAACGAATGGGACGGTTATGATGTAGACTGGGAAATCGGTAGTGGTGTGTTTGATATGGATGGCACATTGAGTCAGAATAAGCATTTGATTCATTTGGTTAAAGAAATGAACAATTACATTGGCCCGAAAAGCGATCCGGAAGGTAAAGGACATAAAATGATCTGTATTGATGGAAATATTTATGGGCTTACCCATGAATTGGATGAGTATGTCGATTATTGGATTATACAAAGTTATGGTAGTTCCAATCCCGGTTTTGATGGTTATGGCGTTGATCCTAAGAAAATAATCTGCACAGAGAACTTTGAAAAGTATGCCACTAATGGAGGTCAATTGCTGAAGCAGGCTGCTGCTATGCCGCGAGAAGGTTATAAAGGTGGAGTAGGAGCTTATCGCTTCGATAATGATTATGACAATACGCCAAATTATAAATGGATGCGTCAGGCTATTCAAATCAATCAGCGGGTTTTCAATGAATGGAAAGCGAAACAAAACGAAGCGGAAAATAAACCGCAGGAATAAGTGGACTTATAAAATTCTAAAACAGTAAAAAGATGATGAATAAACATATATTCTATTATTTGATGGTAGGTAGTATGGCGTTATTGTTGGGCGCTTGCAACGACAGCATGAATGACCTGCTGGAGCCTAAGGTTTATTTCGAAAGCAAGGAATATAATTTCTCGGTGGAAGATGAAATGGATGTAATGACATTTGATCTGGTTTCAAGACTCTCGTCAGCAACTTCCTCTCAGGTAGACGTATCATATAGTGTAGCCGAACCAAGTGTAGTAGACGAATACAATGCAAAGTATGGCACAAATTATGAGATGCTTGATGTTTCGCAGGTAAAGCTAAGCAGTACGACATCTTCTATTTCGAGTGGAAAATTGTATGCGGATAATGTAGAAGTCGAACTTTCCGGTTTAGAAGCTTTGAAAGCCGGGAACTCGTATGTTTTGCCTATGCGGGTGCATTCGTCTTCGGTGTCGACTCTTTCCGGAACAAACATTGCATATTTCTTTTTCTCCAAACCGTTGAAAATTACCAAAGCTGGTAACTTCAGTAATCACTATATTTCTGTGAAGTTCCCTGTCGGTACTTTCTTCTCGTCATTCACTTACGAAGCATTGATTAATGTGGATTATTTCCTCGATAATAATACGATTATGGGAACCGAAGGTGTGATGATCCTCCGTATCGGTGATGCGGGAGGAGGAATTACTCCTAAAGATTATTTGGAAGTGGCCGGAAGACAGAACTACCGTGTAACGAAACCGTTGTTAACAAATCGTTGGTATCATGTAGCGTTGACTTATGATCAACCGACAGGAAAAACAGGCATTTATGTAAATGGTGAGAAATGGGCTGGTTCAGATTGGGGGATTGACGGTTTTGATCCGAATTCGGATATGGGTTTTTATATTGGTAGAATCTATGGTTTCAAATGGGGTGAACGTCCATTCCATGGTAAAATGAGTGAAGTCCGTGTTTGGAGTGTAGCCCGTACGGAAAATCAACTTAAGCAGAATATGCTGGGTGTTGACCCTGCTTCAGAAGGCTTGGCACTTTATTATAAACTAGACGGATCGGAGACTCAGGAAGGTGGAGTTATCAAAGATGCCACAGGGCGTATAAACGGTACTACAAATGGAATTACTATTAAGACGTTGGATGCTCCGATAGCTATCAATTAATGGAACACACAAATTTGTGAGAGATTTTGCTCTTTGCATTTTTGAATATGAGTGAAAGCCTGCTTACTGAAAAGATAATATTCTTTGGGTAAGCAGGTTTCTTTTATTTATGTTTGTTTTATGAAGAAGTTACTATTTACCCTGTTTATATCTTTTCCATCTAAATGTTTTTGCCAGTACCTCAGAAGGAAGATTAATGCTGACGTGCAAATTATAATCAAGGCATTTCTTTTCTTCTTTATAAGGAAAAGGTATTTTAGCTAAATTTAAATTTTCTCTAAAAAGTTTCCTTTTTATGAGTAAAATGTATTTCTTTGCAGCGTTTAATACTTATGGATATACTGGAATGGCTCAAATCAATTTCAACTCGATATATACTGCTTATTATAGGAAAGCCTTCCTATTTACCTTGTCCTATGTCCATAATGATTTAGTAGCAGAAGATATTGTATCAGAAGCCATTATCCATTTATGGGAACTAAGTAAAGAACGGGAAATCCCAAGTGTTGAAGCGATTTTGATTACTTATATTCGCAGCAAATCACTCAATTACCTGAAACATATACAAGCACAAGAGAATGTTTTTCAAACTTTGCTTGATAAGGGACAGCGTGAATTGGAAATTCGTATATCAACATTGGAAGCATGTGACCCGAAGGAAATATTATCAGAAGAATTACGGGCAAAAGTGCATGCATTACTAGAGAGTATGCCGGAAAAAACTCGTATTGCTTTCATCCACGATCGCCTAGATGGAAAATCCCATAAAGAAATAGCCGAAGAACTGGGCATTAGTGTAAAAGGAGTAGAATATCATATCAGCAGAGCAGTTAAAATGCTGCGTGATAATCTAAAAGATTATGCTCCATTCCTTTTCTTTTTCATCTGAAAAGAAGGAAAAGGCCTCCTTGTTTGCTATTTTTTTAAGCACTAACAAAAAAATCACATTTCTTACTAGGGAATCTCTTTAGTGAGTGGTATTCTTAATGAAAGGGGGAATAATACCCCTATTCTCATAACTTATAAATTATTTATTGTATGGATAAGGAATTACTATTAAAATATATTGCAGGCAAGGCATCCCAAAAGGAAAAGGAAGACGTTGCTACATGGATTGATGCAGATGCAGCCAATCTTAAAGAATTCATTTCTCTTCGTAAGAGTTATGATGCATTCATATGGCAAGACACAGACGCATTCTCAAAGAAGACAAAAAAGACAATTTCATTGCATCCTGTTACACAACGAATCTTGCGGATTGCGGCAGTATTTGTTGTAGCTTTCGGATTAAGTTATGCAATGATACAGGTTCTCCAAAAAGAGGATATAGAAATGCAGACTGTTTACGTTCCTGCCGGACAACGCACATTGGTGACACTTGCTGACGGAACTACAGTATGGGTGAATGGGAAAAGTACATTAACTTTTCCGAATTGTTTTTCTTCCCGTACACGTAAGGTGGAACTTGACGGAGAAGCCTATTTTGATGTTCGGAAAGATCCGGAAAAACAGTTTATAGTCTCTACGGCTCACCAGTCTGCCATAAAAGTTCTGGGCACAAAGTTCAATGTAAAGGCATACAAAGAAGCCGATGAGGTAATTACTACATTAGTTGAAGGAAAAGTTAATTTTGAATTTAACAACGCTAGTCAGCAACCGCAGTATATTGTGATGGCTCCGGGACAGAAGCTGGTCTATTATTTCCAGGATGGAAAGACTGAACTCTATACAACTTCCGGTGAAAGGGAGCTTTCATGGAAAGATGGCAAAATCATTTTCCGGCAGACCTCCCTACGGGATGCACTGGATATCTTAGCGGATAGATACAATGCTGAATTTGTCGTTCGGGAGAATGTTCCTCATGACGACTCATTCTCCGGTACATTTACCAACCGGAATCTAGAACAGATACTCAATTTTATCAGTGTCTCTTCAAAAGTACGTTGGCGTTATCTGAACAATAATGGAACTGCCGGTAAAGAAAAGATAAAAATAGAGATATTTATTTAGTATTGGAAAATATAAAACCTTAAAAAACAAAACTTATTGCCATGAAAAACAAAGATCCTTAAAGACAAAAATACGGGACGATATTGGCCGTATCTTCCCGTATGAGCCTCAGTAATTGTGAACTACTTGTTTGCAGACAAGTATAACTACCAATTTTCTAATTAAACTCGTTACAAATCTATGCAAAATTATTGTATCGTCCAATTTCTTGGAGGATTAAAGTCGCTTAGACGAACCTTAAAAGAAATATCATTGGCTATGAAATTACTATTAATGCTGCTCGTTTGTTCTGTTGGGCTGACTTATGCGTCTGACGGATATGCACAAAGAAACTCTATTTCGTTGAACGTGAAGAACAGTACTATCGAAGAAGTGCTGCACACGATTGAACGTGAATCCGGATTCGGCTTTTTTATTAACAGCAAGAATCTGAATCTCAATCGCCGGATAACGGTTTCCGTATCGGATAAAAATATTTTTCAAGTACTGAAGCAAGTCTTTGAAGGTACCAATATTGAATATAAAATACTGGATAATCAAATTGTACTGACAGCTAAGGAAACGGAAGTTGCCCAGCAAAAGGTACAAAACGTTAAAGGTACGGTAGTTGATAAAAATGGAGAACCGCTAATTGGCGTTTCCATTGTGGAGAAAGGAACTACTAACGGAACAGTGACGGATCTTGATGGAAATTATACGTTGACTGTTCAGACTGCCAATCCGGTGTTGTTATTTTCATATGTGGGTTATCAGAAAAAAGAACTGCCTGTTGTCGGTTCGGTCTTGAATGTTACTTTGGAAGATGATTCGCAAGTGTTGAACGAAGTAGTGGTCACCGCCCTTGGTATTAGAAAAGAAGCGAAAGCACTTTCTTATAATGTGCAGGAAGTATCTGCCAGTGAAATTGTTGGTGTTAAAGATGCCAACTTTGTAAACAGCTTGTCCGGTAAAATAGCCGGTGTGGTTATCAATTCCAGTTCATCTGGTATAGGTGGCGGAGCAAAGGTGGTGATGCGTGGTGCAAAATCTCTTTCCGGAAATAATAATGCATTATATGTAATTGACGGCATTCCGATGCCTTCATTGGAAACGACACAGCCGGATGACTTTATGACTGGTATGGGGCAGTCCGGTGACGGTGCTTCCATGATTAATCCCGAAGATATTGAAACGATGTCTGTATTAAGTGGTGCTGCCGCTTCTGCACTTTATGGAAGCGATGCAGCTAATGGGGTTATTATGATTACCACGAAAAAAGGTACGAAAGATAAACTCCGTGTCAGTTATGCTAATAACACCTCGTTCTTCAATCCGTTTGTAACTCCGGAGTTTCAAAATACTTATGGTGCAACGACAGGTGAACTGAAAAGTTGGGGGCAGAAAATGGGACAACCCAGTAATTACGATCCGTTAGATTTCTATCAGACAGGATGGAATGAAACTAACTCGTTGACTATCAGTAATGGTAATGAGAAGAACCAGACATTCCTTTCTATGGCTGCTACCAATGCAGCGGGCATTGTTCCGAATAACACGTTGGATCGTTACAATTTCACGATCCGGAATACAACTAGTATGCTCAATGATCGTTTACGCCTTGACTTGAGTGCTAGCTATATGAACGTACGCGAACAGAATATGGTATCACAGGGTCAGTACTTTAATCCGATAGTTCCGGTCTATCTGATGTCACCGAGCTACAGCCTGGATATGCTTCAACAGTTCGAAATGTATAATGAGACTCGTAACTTCAAGACACAATATTGGCCGTGGGGTAATCAAGGGATTGCTTTGCAGAATCCCTATTGGATTGTCAACCGCGACAATTTTGTCAATCATAAGAATCGTTTTCTTATAAGCGGGGGCTTGAACTTTGAAATCACTAAAGGTATAACATTAGGTGCACGTGCTAAAATGGATTATACCTCGGCTCTGTTTGAAAAGAAATATTCGGCATCTACCGATAATATCTTTTGCCAGGACTTTGGTGGTTATTACAAAGGCGATGCCTCTACCCGTCAGCTTTATGGTGATGTGATGTTGAATATAGATAAATATTTTGGTGATTTCTCATTAACAGCTACGCTGGGAACCAGCATTCAAGATGTCAACTACCAGTATTTCGATGTCGGTGGTAGTTTGAACTCGGTAGCCAATAGCTTTACAACGCTTAATTTGATGCAGTCTACCGTGAAGTTTCAGCAAGATGGTTATCATGACCAGACGCAGTCTATTTTTGCTACCGCACAGTTAGGATGGAAAAGCAAACTTTATTTGGATGTAACTGGGCGTGTCGACTGGTCTTCTGCTTTGGCATGGACCGATGCGAAGTCAGTCGCTTATCCATCGGTAGGTCTTTCCGCAATTCTGACTGAACTGTTGCCTATCAAGAACGATGTATTTACTTTCTTGAAAGTGCGTGGCTCGTATAGTGAGGTAGGAAATGCTCCTACACGTTATATTGCTTATCAGACCTATCCGTATGAGTCGGCTTCTCCCACGACAGCTACTACGTATCCTAACACAGATATTAAGCCGGAACGTACCAAGGCGTGGGAGGTCGGTTTGCAGTCTCATTTTTGGAACGATAAATTAGAGTTGAACGTATCTTTATATAAGACATCCACCTACAACCAATTGTTCAATCCTTCACTCCCTTCATCTTCCGGTTATTCTTCCATTTATATCAATGGTGGACAAGTGGATAACAAAGGTATTGAAGCCAGTCTGACATTGAATCAGCCTCTCGGACCGGTGAAATGGAACTCTACGTTCACTTACACTCTCAATCGCAACAAAATTAAAAAGTTGTTGAAGCCCACCACTCTGTCAGGCGGAGAAGTTGTTAGCCAGGACATGATGGATCTTGGGGGGCTTGAAATCGTGAAGTCACGTCTTTTTGAGGGTGGTTCTATCGGTGACTTGTATGTGACTGCTCTTCGCACAGACCATCACGGGTATATTGACGTGGATTATGTCAATAATACAGTGGCTATCGACGACAAAGCCGGTGAACGTAAGGATGGTTGGATTTATGCTGGTAATTCTCAAGCTAAATACATGATGGGATGGCGTAACTCCTTCTCTTGGAAAGGGCTGACATTGAGCTGTTTGATTAATGCTCGTATCGGTGGTGTGGTTGTTTCGCAGACCCAAGCATTGATGGATGCTTACGGTGTTTCCAAAGCTACGGCTACAGCGCGCGATTTAGGATATGTATTGATTGACGGTCACGAAGTGCCAGCCGTGCAGAAATATTACAGTACTGTGGGAAGTGGTGTAGGCTCGATGTATGTCTACAGTGCTACAAATGTCCGTCTTGCAGAATTGTCTCTCGGTTATGATGTTCCCGTTCAAAAGATAATTCCTTGGATTCAGAGCATGAACGTCGCCTTCACCGGACGCAACTTGTTCATGTTCTATTGTAAGGCCCCTTATGATCCTGAACTGACGGCAAGTACAGGTACACACTTCAGCGGTATGGACTATTTTATGTTGCCGAGCCTGCGTAATTTAGGCTTCTCTGTTAAACTTAACTTCTAAAGAATCGACAAGATGAAACAGATATCAAAATATATAAAAGTTGTTAATGGTACGTTGCTTGCCGGAGGCTTGCTGCTTACAGCCTGCACCAGCCATTTTGAAAGTTGGAATATTAATCCGAATGAGGTAACTCCGGAGCAGATGGAACGCGATAACCTTAAAACGGGAGCTTACTTTACACAGATGGAGAGGGGCATTTTTGTGGTAGGTAAGGATAAAGGCGGTTTGTTTGAGGAAACTCAGATGCTGACCGGTGACATATTTGCCAGCTACTTTGCTCCTGTCAAGACGTGGGATTATGCCGGAACAGAAGATAACGACTGTTATAAACTTTATCGCCAATGGTATAATTCACCGTTCAATAACGCTTATACCGAAGTGATGCAGCCGTGGCAAAGTATCGTAGAGAATACCGATGAGGTTTCACCTGCACGTGCTTTGGCTACTATTGTCAAGGTGTTTGGTATGAGTCGTATTACGGATAAGTATGGTCCCATTCCTTATTCTAAGTTTGGTACAGGTATTCATGTGGCTTATGACAGCCAGAAGGATGTGTATTATCGCTTCTTTGAAGAATTGGCAGATGCCATTGATGTGCTTACTGGTTATAACAGCCGAACGTCCGAACCGTATATGGAACGTTATGACTATATTTATAATGGTAGAGTAGAGAAGTGGATAAAGTTTGCCAATACACTCCGTCTCCGTTTGGCAATGCGTATTTCTTATGTGGATGAGACAAAAGCTCGGACAGAAATAGAGGCTGCGATTGGTCACAGTATAGGACTGATGACGTCTGTTGATGATAATGCGGTTTTAAAACAGTCTGCATCGTTCACTTTCATCAATGAGTGGTGGGAAGCATTTGAAAGTTTTAATGATTTTCGCATGAGTGCTACTATGGATTGTTATTTGAAAGGTTTGCAAGATCCGCGTTTGGCATGTTACTTTAAGGCTGCGGTGAAAGATGGAGCATATCATGGAGTCCGGAATGGACAAACTAGCCGTAATCAAGGAACATTGTCGGAGGCTGCTTCCAGTATGAATGTGGAACAAAACGATAATATAGAGTGGATGGGCGCCGCTGAAACTTATTTTTTACTGGCAGAAGCTAAATTGCGTTTGAACTTGGGGGATAAGACCGTGCAGGAGTATTATGAAGAAGGTGTGAGAATTTCTTTCTCTTCCAAAGGTGCTACGGGGGCAGATACTTACCTCGCGGATGATACTAATGTACCGGCTACGTCTTTTGTAGATCCGACAACCGAACGTAGTACTGATGTAAGTAGTATGGTTTCAAACTTGACTGTGAAGTGGAACGATAATGCTACTGAAAGCAAGAAACTGGAGCGTATTATGGTTCAGAAATGGATTGCTCTTTTTCCTGACGGGCAGGAGGCATGGAGTGAGATGCGTCGTACAGGTTATCCGGGAATTGTTACTATCAGTTCGAATCGTTCCGGTGGTGAAGTGCCTGAAGGAGAACTTATTAGTCGTCTGAAGTTTCCGACAACAGAGTATTCAGACAATGGCGAGAATACGCAAGCTGCTGTCTCCCTATTGAAGGGTACGGACATTGCCGGTACACGTCTTTGGTGGGATGTAAAAAGGTAATCAGATATATAATGTAGAACAATCTAACTAAGTAATTAGAATATGAAAACAATGAAATACTTATTGGTCGCGCTAGCCACAGGCAGCTTGATGGCTGCGTGTAACACGGACATTGAATCGTTGACCATTCAGCGACCGTTGACTTACGACGACCAGTACTACCAAAACCTGCGCGATTACAAAGCAAGCGACCATGAAATTGCTTTTGGATGGTTTGCGCAGTATGGAGCTCAAAACTCAGCGGCTGTTCGATTTATGGGATTGCCCGACAGTCTCGATATTTGTTCTATGTGGGGTGGTATTCCTGCAAAGGAAAATACTGAGATATGGGACGAAATTCGTTTTGTGCAGAAAGTGAAAGGTACCAAAATGCTCTGTGTGGCAATTACACGTATTGATGCGGAAACTGACGAACACGATTTTAAGAAGGCTTACAATGAAGCAAAGGCAATGCCGGAGGGTGATGAACGAACCGTTGCACTTAATCGTTCCTTTGAAATGTATGCTGAATATTTCCTTGACCAGGTGTTCCTGAATGATCTTGACGGCTTCGATGCCGACTATGAACCGGAAGGTGACTTTTTGAGTGGTTCAAATTTTGAGTACTTCTACAAGCATATGGCTAAATATATGGGACCGAATCCGGATATCACTAAAGAAGAGCGTCTACAACTCATTGAAGAGCGTTATGGTAAAGAAATAGCTTCGCAAGAAGGCATTTGTGACAAAATGTTGAATATTGACCAGACATCTACTAGTATGACAAGTCTTGTTCCATATAGTAATTATTGTTTCCTTCAGGCGTATAGTGGTGGAACTGGCGCTGGTGGATGGCCTGATGAAAAGGTGGTATACTGCTGTAATATGGGTGACGGCTGGCAGGGTGATATGCAGTCCATGTACAATCAGGCACGTTATAAACCGGCGAATGGCAAACGCAAAGGAGGTTTTGGAGCATTCTTTATCCATCGTGACTATAATGTACACGAATACAATCCTGAGCCTTACTATCGGTTCCGTCAATGTATCCAAATACAGAATCCGGCTGTCCATTAATTAACTTTTTAATGAAAGATGACTATGAAAAATAGAAAGAATCTGTTTTATATAAGTATGTTCGCCATCTGTGTGCTTGTTTTTACTGCCTGTGGCGATGATGAGACTTACGATGTTTATGGAGATCCGTATAATAGAGTGTACGTTTTGGATAATTCCAAGGAGTATAAGATAGTACAGACTCCCATCAGTACAGTCAGTAATGTAGATTTCACATGGGAAGCAAAATGCTCAAAGAAAGCGAGTGGTGACATTAGAGTAACGGTAGCGGTTGATAACTCCTTGATTGATGCTTATAATGAAGAACATGACACCGAGTTTGAAGCCTTGCCTGTTGAGGCTATTGTACTGGAGAATAAAGAAATGACTATTCCTGCAGGAGAAATGGTAGTGGCAGATGCTGTACATCTAAAATTGACTGATGACGTGAATGTTCTCTCTACTCTTAAGAGTGAAAAAGGATATATTGTTCCTTTGCGTCTAGTTTCGGCAGAAGGTGGTAATTCGCAGTTGAGCACTAATATGCTGGCGCCTTCTTTCTTGACTATTACTGTGACTGAGGATAATATGAATCATGAAGCTACCCAATATACAGGTACTGGTACATTAGTGGCAGACCAAACAGGATGGACCGCTACCACCAATGGAACTGTTCAGTCTTGGTATGAACCGATTGAAGCCATTTTTGATGGAAATTATGAAACTTATTGTTCTATCTCTAATCGGTCGGGTGAGCTTTTGCTGGATATTGATATGGGGAAAGCATATTCTTTTGATAGTATCAAAATGACAAGTTCCGGATATGATTATGAAACTTGGACTGAAAAAGAGGTCGGTGCGTTCAGTGCCGGTATGACTGTCAGCACAAGTGATAATGGTACGGATTGGAAAACACAAGGAGAAATTGAACGTAATGCCGAAGATTGTGTTTTCTATGCTCCGTTGACTGCCCGATATATTCGGATAACTGTTCCGAATGCCGGTGGTTGGTATGGTGCTTCTTTGGAATGTGGTGTATTTAATGTTTATGCTAAATAATAATTGAAGTTATGAAGAAATATACGCTCTTATCTTTATTAGCTTTGTTGCTTTGTGTGTCAGGTTGCAAGACTGAACCTGATTACAGCGATGCTGTCTATATGACTGGCACGTTGACTTCTTCAAATGTGAAATTTCTCGTTGAGGGGCAGTCTACATTAGGTTTGACCGTGACTTCAACCGATAAGACGGACACTGATGTGAAAGTTGGTGTGCAGGTGGCTCCTCAGCTACTTGAGTCTTTTAATGCCTCTACCGGTCGTAACTGCCAAATGCCTCCCGAAGGTAGTTATAGTTTTGAAGGTGGTGAAGTGGTGATTCCAGCAGGGCAGAACCAGTCTACGCAAATCAAGGTAACTGCTGATTCCGAAAAATTACAGGAGGGGGTATCCTACTGCCTTCCTGTATCTATTACCTCTGTGTCAAATAGCGATCTGAAAGTGATGGAAACTTCCCGTACCGCTTATGTTATGTTGACTAAGGTTATCAATATCAAGGCTGCTTATCTGGCACGTCGGGGATATTTTAATATTCCTTCGTTCGGTGATCAGGAAAAAAGTCCGGTGAAAGCACTCGGACAGATGACATTAGAAATGAAGGTACTTCCAGTATCCTTCCCTGTCGGTTCTGAAAGAAATGCTAATGGTATCAGCTCATTGTGCGGATGCGAAGAAAACTTCCTCTTCCGTTTTGGTGACGGTGCCGGTAATCCTGTGAATAAATTGCAGTTCGTGAAAGGCTCTATCGGTTCGGCTTCACATCCCGATAAGAAAGACCATTATGAATCGTGGGTAGAGAAAGAGTTTCCTACCGGTCATTGGTTGCACTTTGCTGCCGTATATGACGGTCAGTATTTACGTCTTTATTTGGATGGTGAGCAGATTCACTTTGTGGAAACTAAGAATGGCGGAACCATTAACTTGAGTATGGCTTATGACGGTCATACATGGGAAGACACTTTCTCCATCGGTCGTTCAGCCGGTAATGCTCGTTTCTTTGATGGTTACATTAGCGAATGTCGTGTGTGGAACGTAGCGCGTACATCCGCACAGATTGAAGATGGTGTTTGTTATGTAGACCCAACCAGTGAAGGGCTCATAGCCTACTGGCGTTTCGACGGTGAAACGCAGGATGATGGTTCGGTGCTTGATATGACAGGTCATGGTCACAATGCTGTGCCCGGTGGAACCATTACCTATGTAGACAATCAGAAATGTCCGTTCTAAAAGAGGTAAAATAGAGGTTGTTCTTTAGTACGATGAGGTCTGCTGTCGAATCGGTTTTGCGCAAAGCATTACGGGGAGATGGCAGACTTCTCTTTTTAATATCTTATTCGTTTATAAAAAATAGTTATGCTAAATAGAATCTGTAAATCACTACTGTTTACGGCTATGATGACAGGAGTTGCTTATTCCTTTGCACAGCAACTTCCGGCAGTAACCTATAAAAATCCGACTTTGCCGGTAGAAACAAGAGTAGCCGACTTACTATCCCGTATGACGTTAGAAGAAAAAGTCGGCCAGCTCCTTTGTCCTTTAGGGTGGGAGATGTATGAAATCAAAAGAAACGATGTTTTTCCTTCTGATAAATTCAAGCAACTCATAAAAGACAGAAAGGCCGGTATGCTTTGGGCAACCTATCGTGCCGACCCGTGGACAAAGAAAACATTGTCAACCGGATTGAATCCCGCTTTGGCTACAAAGGCCGGAAATGCCTTGCAAAGGTATGTAATAGAGAATACCCGTTTGGGAATTCCCTTATTCCTTGCCGAAGAAGCACCGCACGGTCACATGGCAATTGGTGCAACCGTTTTTCCAACCGGAATCGGAATGGCTGCTACCTGGTCGCCCCAACTTATCCGTGAAGTAGGAAAAGCAATCGGCAAAGAGATACGTTTGCAGGGTGGACATATCAGCTATGGACCTGTGCTCGATTTGGCTCGTGACCCGCGTTGGTCTCGTGTAGAAGAAACCTTTGGTGAAGATCCGGTATTGACGGGTGAAATAGGAAAAGCGATGGTGGAAGGATTAGGAGGCGGTGATTTGTCACATCCATACAGTACATTAGCTACTCTCAAACACTTTCTTGCTTACGGTATCTCGGAAAGCGGACAGAACGGAAACCCCTCTTTTGCCGGTATACGTGAGCTGCACGAGAACTTCCTGCCCCCGTTTAGGCAAGCTATCGATGCCGGAGCATTATCAGTAATGACTTCTTATAATTCGATGGACGGTGTTCCCTGCACAGCCAATCACTCTCTGTTGACCGAACTTCTTCGGAATGAATGGAAATTCAGAGGAATCGTCGTTTCTGATTTATACAGCATAGAAGGTATTCATCAAAGCCATTTTGTTGCGCCCACTATGGAAGAAGCAGCTATTCTTGCATTGTCAGCCGGAGTAGATGTAGACTTGGGAGGCGATGCATATATGAATCTGATGAATGCTGTAAACACAGGTCGTATCAGTAAAACAGCACTTGACGCTTCTGTCGCCCGTGTTCTACGATTAAAATTTGAGATGGGGCTGTTTGAAAATCCTTATGTAGATCCTGAAAAAGCAAAGAAAGAAGTGCGCAGTGAAGAATCTGTAACTTTGGCACGCCGGGTAGCACAAGCTTCAATCACGTTGTTGAAGAATGAGCACTCTTTGCTTCCGTTGAACAAAAATAGGAAAGTTGCATTAATCGGACCTAATGCAGATAATCGCTATAATATGTTGGGGGATTATACCGCTCCGCAGGAAGAAGAAAATATAAAGACTGTCTTGGATGGAATCAGGGCCAAACTTTCTTCGTCGCAAGTGGAATACGTGAAAGGCTGCTCCATTCGTGATACTGTGACAACTGATATTGAACAGGCCGTTGCAGCCGCTCAGCGTTCCGAAGTCATTATTGCCGTGGTGGGAGGTTCCAGTGCCCGTGATTTCAAGACCAGTTATAAAGAAACGGGTGCGGCCATTGCCGACGAAAAGACGATCAGCGATATGGAATGTGGCGAAGGGTTCGACCGCGCAACACTCTCTTTATTAGGAAAGCAACAGGAACTGCTCAAAGCCTTGAAAGCTACAGGAAAGCCATTGATAGTCGTTTATATTGAAGGCCGTCCCTTGGATAAAAACTGGGCATCAGAAAATGCAGATGCAGTATTAACCGCTTACTACCCGGGACAAGAAGGAGGGATTGCTATTGCCGATGTTTTATTTGGTGATTTTAATCCGGCAGGACGATTGCCATTTTCTGTGCCCCGTTCCGTCGGACAGATTCCACTCTATTATAATAAGAAAGCTCCTCAAAGCCATGATTATGTAGAAATGTCTGCTTCTCCGCTTTATCCTTTCGGATATGGTTTGAGTTATACCTCTTTTGATTACTCGGATTTGCACCTGTCAGCCTTGATGCCACGTTCTTTCGAAATTTCATTCAAAGTCCGGAACACAGGAAAGTACGACGGTGAAGAAGTAGCTCAACTTTATTTGAGAGATGAATACGCTTCAGTAGTGCAACCGTTGAAGCAATTGAAACATTTCGCACGTTTCTATTTGAAGCGTGGTGAAGAACGGGAAGTGAAGTTTATTTTATCCGAAGAGGATTTCTCGCTTGTCGATCGGAATTTAAAGAAGATTGTGGAGCCGGGAACTTTTCAGATAATGATTGGTGCTGCTTCCAATGACATAAGATTACAGACGAAAGTGGAGATAAAATAGGAGATACTTCGCAAGGAGGAGTAGATAAGGATACAACTATCCGGAAAAACCAGATAGTTCAAAAAGAAGGTAATCGGATGATATTAAATAAGATTACCTCTATTCATCTATGAAACAAAACTCTCAAATTTAGATCTCATAATGATTGGTACCTGTTTTATTGTCATACTGTCAGGATTATGTGCAAGTAGATGAATATCAACGTTCTATCACCTGACAATAACCATTGATAATAGGCTGACAATAAAATATCCCGACTTTTATTGTCAGCCTTACTTTTATCTCTTATGATAGCTTTATTACCTGATAAACAGTACCTTTATAAGTATGCTTCGAAGGAATACCGCATTTTTGCAGCAATCTCCCGAAGTGGTATACTTTGTTATCAGACAATGACATACCGCTTTTCTTCTTCAGATAATTCAATATTTCGACCGGAGTAAGAAATTCCCCTTCCTCTTTCGTTTGCGCAGTCTTGAAATACTGGTAAAACAATTGCAACATAGCCGGTGTCTGCTCAAACTCACGGTTGTTTTCCGTCATAATCTGCTCATCCTCACTGTCAAACCAGTAGCGTTCGCCATGATGAATCTCGTGCATGGCTTGTGCATAAAGCTGTTCATAATCTATCGGCTGTGTAGTGTCGATGTTTCCCGTCACTTCAATACAAATGAAACGGCGGCTTCCCGAAGGATCAGTCAACAAATCCTTCTGATTGCTTGTGCCGATAAATGAAGCATACCGTTGCAATTCAAGTACCGAGCGACCGTGCGGTTTCCGTAGATTGACCACAGGCTTTTGAAGAATATGTTTCAGAAATCCCTGTTGTGGCAGAGTTATCTGGTCAAACTCATCGATATTGATGAGCGCAAACCGATTCAGATACAGTTCTGCATCCCGTTTATGGCTGAAATCAATGCTGTCTGTATAGTAAGCGCGAAGCGCAGGCGGAATCATTTCACGACAGAAAGTTGATTTATGAGTTCCCTGTCGGCCCACTAATATGGGCGACGTATTGTTCGCGTGCATTTTATCTACTCCTCTCCAATGTGAAACCATATTCAGGAACCAACGGTGGAAAAGCAATTCCCAATGCGGATTTTTGCAAGGAACCCTATTTGCCAAAGCATGAATACGGTCTTTGCCGTCCCAATGAGGCAGATGAAACAGGAATTCTTCCAACGGATTGTAGATCGGCACACGGTTGGAATGTAAGTATCGGTCTATGTCCCTGTCCCATACGCCAATACCTTCGGATTGGGCATCAAGCATGATACTGTTTTGTGCCCGTTTGTCAATAGGATGAAAATAAAACTGAAACGAGAAACGCTCCCGGTATTCCACTTCCCCGATCTGCGTATTATAACGGAACTCATAACGACGGTTCATAAATTCGTCCATCTGCAGGCTAAGGCGTTGCTCTTTAGTCAGGCAGCTGCCTTTGGGCACTCCCTTACATTCCTTATATACGTTTCTTATCATTTCGCGTATCAGCATCGGATTTTTTCTTTTGTAATAACGCATGATGGTCCGTCGGGTTACCTCCTCTTCCGGGATGCCGGAGTAGTAACAATTTTCGGCAAGCGGGACTACTAACGTTTGCAAATCATGATCGTTCCGATGCCAGTCTGTTTCCATTTCTTCAAATGTCTTCCGCAATGCTGCTTCATAAAGCAATGCTACAGTATCTTCCGTGTCATACCCTGGCAGTGCTCGATTCAGTGGAGATGCTTCAGTGCTCGATTTCTCATGATAAGTCATCTCGCCGGGCATACCGATGGGTTGTGAAAGATAGAAGGGGACAGGGGTCGGACGGTAAATCAAGTCCGGATCATAACTAAGACGTGAGAATTGTTCCAGTTTCGGCTCTTTTAATAGAATGTTGAAGGGAAGTTGAGGCTGATAACATTTAATGGCAAGCCGGTAAGCATGTGCCTGAAACACTTCGGCTTCTTCCGTTGTTTGCGGTAAAGTGCCGTCCGGACGGGTGAAGCAAGTCCATATCTTGACGCTTTTACCACTTGCTCCCATAAAAGCCAGCATTGTTTGGGGAAGTTCGGCTGCCTTTTGCTTCACGATTTCCACTTCTGTCTTTCCGGCTAGCGGACCGATGGTCAGTTCTACAATGCCATTGTAGGTTTTCATTCGCTTCACTCCGTTCACTCGTCCGAAGGCTGCTGCGGGAATCACTCGTGGTAGTTTGTTGGCGAGGGAACAAGGCTCGTCGGGTAGAACAAAATGCAGGGCCTGACGTAATCCGGTTACCGGGCGGAGCTTGGTTTCTTTTTTCATTTTTTCTATCAGTAGGTCGATGTCTGTCACGCTTAGTGCCTCCGTATCTCCGTTTTCCCTGATTTGTGTAATCTTCATTTTTCTTCTCTTGATATTTAATGAGAGTAAGTGTTTGTTATTGGTTTCAAAGGTACGGATAAGGTACTTGTAAAACAAACTATTTGCGCTTTATCGCGATAAAGAATGTGTTTTCTTGTTATACTCTATTCAAGAAGGCGGACTTGAGACATTAACAAGTAAGTAAAGATATGCTCGCCACTGTGTATTGTTGCATAAAGACACCGTTATTCTTACGTTAACTTACCGGTATTGGTAGTTCGCCACGGCCGTGACGAGATCTTCCCACGGCCGTGGTAGGAATTCGTCACGGCTGTGGAAAGAAGTTACCACGGCCGTGGGAAGGTAAAGATACCGTAGCTTTAGCTGAACAATACTGCTGCTTTAGCCGAACAATACTGCTGCCTTAGCTGAACAATACTGTTACTTTAGCAGAACAATACCTGCTTCTTTAGTGAAAGATACCAGATGCGCAGCATTCATTTAACGGGGGCGACATTCGCTTCGTAGCGAGTTTATATTTCTTATACGCTCTTTGCTAATATTGAACTTCTTCTCTTTCAATACAAAACTTCCTGTATTTATTTCCGTATTTCCACTTTGTTTCGAAAAAAAAAGCATATCTTTGTCATACGCTTTCTGTTCATCAGCGTGATGAAATAGGTAAGAAGCGTTTTTTATATTTATAAATAGGAATATTTACGACTTATCCCTCGTATTTGAAATCTAGCAAGTTTCTGTCCGTAGAGGGGTGGTTCAACAGATATTCCACGTGAATGGCCGTATGTCAACATATCGATGAAAGATGTGTTATATATACACAATTAGCGTGGATGTCTGTTGTTATCATTATCTTTCGGACGGGTTTGCTAGGCCTCAAATACGGATAATGGTTCAACAGCATTCACGCTTTTATTGTACCCGGTTGGTTTCATGATCCTTATAAATCCCCAACCCCAATCTCCTGTCCGCCCGGAATGCAAAAAGCGCGAATGTTTGTTGAATCAACATCAACAGAGCACTATTTATTCCTTGTTGTATAACAAATTAAAAACAAACACTATGTCACAATGGATTAGCATAGAAGCGGCAGCCGAGAAATACCGACTCGAAAAAGAGTATATCTGGCTCTGGGTGGAAATGAAAAAAATCACAGTGTCTTATGAGAACGATACAGTTTCCATAGATGATGATAGTATTCAGCAATTCATAAAACGGACTAAGCTGGGAATTACGTCTGAATATATCGATGAGTTAGAGCAACTTTGCATGGAAAAAAACAAAACCAGCAGATTGTATGCTTCACTTTTGAATATGCGGGATCAGGAATTAATGGCAATTAGAGGACAAAGTTCGCGACTGGACGGTTTATGGAAAATGGTGGAGGAACAATACGAAAGACTGCGCTCCTTCGAGAAGAATTCTATGTCGGACAACGCTATTTGTAGCAACTGCTGGATCAGAAAGATATGCAGGAGATTGAAACGAATTCTATAATTCTGCCGTGAATTTAATCTATTAAATAACAGGCTGACAATAAAAGTACGATCTTTTTATTGTCAGCCTATTGTCATAGCTTATTGTCAGGGTGCAATGAGTTACTAGTCACCGTATTATCCAGCGAAAACTCCTGCTGACAATAAGAATCCTCCAATTTATATGTAAACCTAAAACCTATGAAACTTTTCTGTTATTAATTACACGCATGGCCGCAGTATAGTATTCGCAAGGAACAGAAATCAAAATACTGTTTAAACCATTGTCTTTCATTGAAACCTGGATATAGGCTGCATTCAATAAACTTTTTACGCTGGCTACCTCCCAAGGACTACCAGCAAAAACATTGACTTGAGAAATCTTTCTACTTGTAATCATGATCTTTATAGTGTGTTTTTGTTTTTACTGCGACAAAGATAAGAGAGAAAAGCAACATAGAGGTGCAATATTGTTTCATATATAGTATACAAATGATTCATTGAATCAGGATTTGTATTAATTGACCAGTTTGTAGTATGATTCATATAAGAAATCCTCCTTCGGTTGCCAAAAGACAAGTGAAGGAGGATTTATCGATAAATAGGTGCTTTTTTACTTATTTCTTATCGTTTTCACGAATTTCCACCCGGCGGATCTTACCGCTGATTGTCTTAGGAAGCTCTTCTACGAACTCGATGACACGCGGATATTTATAAGGAGCAGTCACTTTCTTTACATGGTTCTGTAATTCCTTAATCAGTTCCTCTCCGGCACGTGCTTTATAGTCTTTGGATAGAACAATCGTAGCTTTTACTACCTGGCCGCGAATCTCGTCGGGTACTCCGGTAATAGCACATTCCACAACAGCCGGATGAGTCATCAACGCACTTTCCACTTCGAATGGGCCGATGCGGTAACCGGAACTCTTGATTACGTCGTCTGCACGACCGACAAACCAAAGGTAGCCGTCCTCGTCTTTCCAGGCAACATCGCCGGTGTAATAAATACCATCGTGCCAAGCTTCATGAGTGCGTTCCGCATCCCGGTAGTATTCTTTGAAAAGTCCGAGAGGTTTACCTTTGCTGGTGCGGATTACAATTTGTCCTTGTTCACCCGCTTCAACAGAGCGACCTTCATGGTCGATCAAGTCTACATCATATTGAGGATTCGGCAGCCCCATGCTTCCCGGTTTCGGTTCCATCCAAGGCATGGTGGCGATGGTGAGGGTTGTTTCTGTTTGTCCGAAACCTTCCATCAGTTTGATACCCGTCAGCTTCTTGAAAGTTTCAAATACGGCAGGGTTCAATGCCTCTCCGGCAATGGTGCAGTATTTAAGTGAAGACAAGTCGTACTTTGTCAGGTCTTCGTGAATCAAGAACCGGAAGATGGTAGGAGGTGCACAGAGAGAGGTGACATGATATTCCTGGATTTTTTCCAGAATAGCTGCCGGGGTAAACTTCTCGTGGTCGTAGACGAAGATATTGGCTCCGGCAATCCACTGTCCGTAGAGTTTTCCCCATACTGCTTTTCCCCAGCCGGTATCGGCAATGGTGAGGTGAAGACTGTTCTCGTCTAGGTTGTGCCAAAAACTACCGGTAACGATATGACCTAACGGATAAGTAAAGTCATGTGCCACCATCTTAGGTTCGCCGGTAGTGCCGGAAGTAAAATACATCAGAGAGATGTCGTCGTTAGTGTTCGCATGGCGCGGACGTACAAACGGAGCAGCATTTTCGATACCTTGATGGAAATCTTCGAAGCCTTCCGGGATTTCCGGACCGACACTGACCAACTTTTCAACCGTGGGACATTCGGGAAGAGCCTCTTTGATATGTTGCAGGATGATTCCTTCGCCGGCAGCTACAATCATTTTGATGTCGGCAGCGTTGCAACGATAGATAATATCCTTTTTGGTCAGTAAGTGAGTAGCCGGAATAACGGTTGCTCCTAGTTTGTGAAGAGCGATGGTGCTATACCAGAACTCATAACGGCGTTTCAGAATCAGCATCACCATGTCGCCACGGCCGATACCCAGGCTCTGGAAGTAAGAAGCGGTCATGTCCGTAGATCGTTTCATGTCGGCAAATGAGAATTGGCGACTTTCGCCTTTGTCATTTGTCCAAAGTAAAGCGTTCTTGTCAGGTTGTTCGGCAGCCCAGGCGTCTACTACGTCATAGCCGAAGTTGAAATTCTCCGGGACGTTTATTTTCAAGTTTTTGATAAAATCCTCTTGTGAACTGAAAGAGGTCTGTGATAAAAATCTTTCTACCATGATGTTATTACATAATTACTGCCAGAAAACGTACTGTTTTGCCATCGAGCGCTTTCATGCCATGTGGAAGTTTAGAGTTAAAATAGATACTGTCGCCTTGGTTGAGGATGATTTCTTTGCCTTCGATGTTGATAAGCATACGTCCTTCGATGACAAGGTTGAATTCTTGTCCGTTATGTTGGTTATAATGGATTGGTTCGTCGTTTGCTTTCGGTTCAACGGTGACGATGAACGGGTCGGCGGTACGGTTCATGAATCCTGAAGCCAGTGATTGGTATTTATAAGCTTTGGTACGTTCGATGCTGACTCCTTTGCCGGCACGGGTCACGAAGTAGCTGCTCATTTTAGGCTCTTCACCAAACATCAGGGCGTCGAGAGCTATATTATACGTGCGGGCTATTTTTTGTAACATGCTGACAGAGATATCGTAGTCTCCGGTTTCTGCAAGTCGGTATTCTTCGGCAGAGATGTCGCTGTCGCGGGCGATATCCTCTGCGGTCAGTTCCAGTACATCACGTAATCCGCGGAGGCGTTCTGCGATCTGTTTAATTTGTTCATTCATACAAGTGGTTCGTATTTTTATGATTAATAATTCTATGGTATTATTTGGAGGCTTTCATGGCTTTGATGATAGCGGAGGTGAATCCGTTGTGTTCCAGTTCATTGATCCCCTTGATTGTGATTCCGCCCGGAGTGGTGACCTTGTCGATTTCTACGCTGGGGTGGGTGTCGTTGTTCTGAATCAGTGCGGCTGCTCCTTTTAAGGATTGTGCTATCATTTGCATGGCATCTTTGGGACGAAGTCCCATTTCGATTCCGGCTTGCATGGCTGCCTGAACGTATTTCAATACGTAAGCGATACCGCAGGAGGTCAATGCGGTGGCTGCCGCTATTTTATCTTCGGGGATAAGCATCACTGTTCCCATCTCGCTAAATAACCGGAGGATGAAGTTGTCTTGTTCATCATTCGTGTTGCGCGCGGCAACAAGCGTCATGCTTTCCAGTTCGCTGATAGCGGTGTTCGGAATCAGACGGAACATGGGCATTTCCGGTGCTACGACATAATGAGCCAGTTCTTCAAAACTGATGCCGGCAGCTACGGAGATGAGTATCTGTTTGCTTTTTAATTTCAACTCGCGCATCACCGATTCCATAAACCACGGTTTGACGGCAAGGATGACAATGTCTGCTCCTGTGGCTGCTTCCAGATTATTGTTGGTGGTGGAGATACCCGGAAATTCTTTTTTCAGTTTCTCTAGTTTTCCGGCACTGGGATTGGATACAATGATATCCGAATCGTCTATCAGACTTCCTTTTGCCAGGCCACGGGCTATTGAACCGCCCATGTTTCCTGCACCGATAATGGCTATTTTCATATACGCTTGTTTTTAATGAGTTGTTACAGACAAAGGTAACAGTTAATTACGAAAAAACAAAAAGCAGCCAGAATAAGAAATAAATTTCTAATAAAGGCTGCTTTTATCGTTGGCTGTTTATTAATCAAATGAGCGGTTAGAGTACTTTTTTGAACCGGGCGAGGAACTCTTTCGCTTCCTCCATGCTGAGACAGAGAGGAGGTAACAGGCGAAGTACATTCGTGCCGCTTGCTCCGGTAAATACATGCTCGTCATAGATGAGACGGCTGCGTAGTTCCTTGATCGGTTCTTCAAATTCGAGGCCGATCATTAGTCCGCGTCCGCGCACTTCTTTGATTTGCGGGAATTTTTTCAGCTCTTCCAGTAAGTAATCACCTACTGCCTTAGCATTTTCTACCAGATTTTCCTGTTCAATGACATCCATCACAGCGAGAGCTGCCGAACATGCCAGGTGATTTCCTCCAAAAGTAGTTCCCAACTGGCCATATACCGGTTTAAACATCGGGCTGATTAAGACACCTGCCATTGGAAAGCCGTTACCGATTCCTTTGGCTACAGTGATGATATCCGGCTTAATGTCATTATATTGATGAGCGAAGAATTTACCGCTACGCCCGTATCCGCTCTGAATTTCATCGAGAATCAGGATCGTTCCTGTTTCGCTGCAAGCTTTGCGGAGTTCCTGCATAAATTCGGTGGTTGGTATCTTGATACCGCCTACACCTTGTATTCCTTCAATGATAACAGCGCATGTGTCTCCTTTAGACAATTCTTGTTTCATCGCTTCCATATCGTTGAGCGGGAGATAGGTGACATGACCGTTATTGTTGATAGGGGCGATAATGGAAGGATTGTGGGTCGCTTCTACCGCCAGAGACGTCCGTCCGTGAAACGCCTTATTGAAAGATACGATTTTGGTACGTCCGTTATAGAAGGAAGCCAGCTTCAAAGCGTTTTCGTTCGCTTCGGCTCCACTGTTAATCAGAAACAGGCTGTAGTCTTCGTAACCGGAAATCTTGCCCAGTCGTTCGGCTACCTCTTGTTGGAGCTTGTTGATGACGGAGTTTGAGTAGAAACCAAGTTTAGCCACCTGGTTACTTATCATTGCTGTATAGTGAGGGTGTGCATGTCCGATAGAGATAACGGCATGGCCTCCGTAGAGATCCAGATATTCCGTTCCGTTCTCATCCCATACTTTGCAACCGTTGCCCTTGACAATGTTGATGTTATATAAAGGATATACGTCGAATAATTTCATAATAATTAAATGAAGAATTAAGAATGAAGAATGAAGAATTAGGTTACTTCATGGTTCATTTGATTATTTTTGGCAGTTTTGATTGAAGAAACAAGCAGAGCTATGAGTTTTCCACAATCAATCTCCATACTATTAAAAGCATTAGAATCGATATAATCTGAATCTTTTAAAAGATTCAACCAATAGTCGGTTTCATTAGCTTCCTTTAATGATATACTTAGTTTATTAATGAAGTCAGCATTGCTTTGGGCAAATTCGGATTCTCGAATTGAAGCTCCAATAGAAGTGCCGGAACGAAGAATTTGTTTGCTGAGGATGAACTCTTGTTTCATTTCTCGAAGATATTTAGTCATTTGTACAATTCGAAGTGCAAATGAATAGCTTTTTGTATTCAATAATGAATTTGTTCTATTGTGGCAATTCTTCATTCTTCGTTCTTCATTCTTCATTAAAACGCTGAAGGCTTCAAACGTAGTCCTACGGTTTCTTCCAGATTGAACATCAGGTTCATGTTATGAACCGCTTGTCCGCTGGCGCCTTTCAGCAAATTGTCGATACAAGAGATAATCAATAGTTTGTCACCGTGTTTCTCCAGATGTATCAGGCACTTATTAGTATTAACGACTTGTTTCAAGTCAATATTCTTGTCTACGATGTGTACAAAGGAGTCTTTTGCGTAATATTCCTCGTACATACGAACGATTTCTTCCAGTGCTACTTTGGTTTTGACTACCATCGTTGCAAAGATACCACGGGCGAAATCTCCACGGTATGGAATGAAGTCGATCTCCGCATCGAAACTGTTTTGCAGCTGTTTCAGTGATTGCTTGATTTCCGGAACATGCTGGTGCTCGAATGCTTTGTACACACTCATATTGTTGTTTCTCCAACTAAAATGACTGGTAGCACCCGGTTTCACTCCGGCTCCCGTACTTCCTGTAATGGCATTTACCATTACATCATCCGTCAGCATCAGATTCTTGGCAAGCGGAAGCAAACCGAGCTGGATGCAGGTTGCAAAACAACCGGGATTGGCTACGTGCTTTGCCGTACAAGTGGCACGGCGGTTCAGTTCCGGCAGGCCGTAGATAAAGTCGTGGTCGTCGCTCATAATGCGGTAGTCCATCGAGAGGTCGATAATCTTCAGGTCTTCCGGTATGTTGTGACTTTCCATGAATTTCTTTGTATCGCCGTGGGCGGTGCAGAAAAAGAGAACGTCGATTTCGTCCAGAGGTAACTGGTCGGTGAATCTTAGATCTGTTTCTCCATACAAGCCTTCGTGTACGTCGGTAATTCTGTTTCCGGCATTACTGCTGCTGTTGATAAATACGATTTCAGTTTCCGGATGGTTGAGCAGCAGACGGATTAATTCGCCTGCTGTATATCCTGCGCCACCAATGATTCCTGCTTTAATCATATCTCTTCGTCTTTGTGGTTATTATAGTAAACACGTAGCGGAGTAGAAGTGACTTTGATAAAGCCTTTGGCGTCTTCGGCTGTCCAGCCTTTCTGCATTTCACCGTATTCTCCGAATTTAGTCTTCACCAGATCGTCTTCCGATTCTACACCTACGGTAGAGAAGGAGAGAGGGCGAAGCTCGAGGATAGCCGTACCGTTTACGTTACGCTGGCTTTCCTGCAACATCGCTTCGATGTCACGCATCACCGGTTCGAGGTATTGGCTTTCGTGGAGGAACATACCGTACCAGTTGGCTACCTGGTCTTTCCAGTATTGTTGCCATTTGCTCAATGTATATTTCTCAAGGAAGCGATGGGCGCCGATAATCAACATCGGAGCAGCTGCTTCGAATCCTACACGGCCTTTGATACCGATAATTGTATCACCCACGTGCATATCACGGCCGATACCGTATGCTGCACCAATTTCTTCCACTTTCTGGATGGCTTTGATCGGGTCGTCAAACTTCTCGTCGTTGACAGCTTTCAGTTCCCCTTTTTCGAAAGTCAGGCGGAGCTGTTCGCTGCCTTCTTTTTCAACATGTTTGAGGTAGGCTGTTTCCGGGAGTCCTTGCGCGGAGTCGAGAATTTCGCCACCACAGATAGAAGTACCCCACAAACCTACATTATAAGAGTATTTCAGTTTGGTGAAGTCCGCGCTGAAACCATGTTTGTTCAGATAATCAATTTCTTCCTGACGGCTCAATGCCATGTCACGGGTCAATGTGATGATTTCTACATTGGGAGCCAGTACGAGGAAAGTCATGTCGAAACGGATTTGGTCGTTCCCTGCTCCGGTAGAACCGTGTGCGATGGCATCTGCACCGATTTCGTTGGCATAGCGTGCGATAGCCAATGCCTGGAAAATACGTTCGGAACTAACAGAAATAGGATAAGTACCGTTACGCAGCACATTTCCGAAAACCATGTATTTCAGGCTCTTTTCGTAGTATTCCTGGGTAACGTCCAGCGTCACGTATTTCACTGCTCCCAGTTTATAAGCATTTTCTTCGTTTGTTTTCAGTTGTTCTTCGCTGAAACCACCCGTATTGGCACAAGCTGCATATACTTCGTAACCTTTTTCTTTGGCGAGGTACATGACGGTGAACGATGTGTCCAGTCCGCCGCTGAATGCCACCACTACTTTTTTCTTCTTTTCTTCCATAGTGCTGTATCTTTTAAATGTTATTTCTTTCTTGTTCTTTTTTGATGTTCCGCGGCTCTGTCGGATCGTACAGCATGGCTGTGCAGATGCAGAACTTGCGGTTTTTCGCTACCAGAATATCATGGTTGATACATCCTTCGCATCCTTTCCAGAAAGCTTCGTCGTCTGTCAGTTCGTTGAAGGTGACAGGCACATAACCCAGTTCGGTGTTCATTTTCATGACAGCGGCTCCGGAGGTCAGACTGAATATTTTTGCTTTCGGCCATCGGAGACGTGCCAGTTGGAAAGAAGCCTGTTTAATGCGTTTTGCCAGTCCTAATCCACGGAAATCGGGATGAACGATCAGACCGGAAGTAGCCACATATTGCTTGTTTCCCCATGATTCGATGTAGGTGAATCCGGCAAAAGTATCGCCACAAAGAGCAATAATCGCCTTACCTTCTTTCATCTTTGTCGCTACGTATTCGTGTGTGCGTTCCGCAATTCCTGTTCCTCGTACGGCGGCAGCATTTCTGATAGTTTCCAAAATAGTGTCAACGTAAACCTCATGTGAGGCGTCGGCTACCATAACATCTATTTGTTGAGTGTCCATTTCTTTATTATATAATAATAGGTATAATTATTCGATATTGGGAATGATGAGTGACAGAAGCTGACGTATTTTACTGGTTGCAACTCCTTCACGCAACACCAACATGATCGTATCGTCACCGGCAATGGTTCCCAGAATTTCACTGAATTCATTGTTGTCGATGTCATAAGCCATGCTGCTGGCATAACCGGGACGGGTGCGGATAACGGCGATGTTACCGGAAAACTGCAAAGAGATAAATCCGTTGTTGCGTAACATTTCACCGGCACTCTGGTCGGTAGAACGTTTATACATAATGTTGTTCGGCAGTACATATACGTACTTTCCGTTCATACTGGCAGCCTTGGCTACTTTCAATTGTTTCAAGTCGCGGGAGAGGGTGGCCTGTGTCAGTTCGAAGCCTTCGCGGTTCAGCTCTTGCAGCAGTTCTTCCTGCGAACCGACTTCCTTGCTTGAGATTATCATTTTGATGGCGTCTAACCGATTTGCTTTCTTCTTCATTGTATAATTATTCTAAGAACGGTGCAAAAGTATGCATTATTTCGGAGAAAAGATGCATAAAACCAAAGTTTTTTTGCATAAAAGTGAAAAATATGCTAAACGGTGAGAGCCTGCTTTTTTGTTTTGTGTCAAAATGTATACCCTTTCAATCAAAATACATAAGGAAAGGGAGGAGGGAATCGCCTATCTTTGCCATGTAGGTAAATGGATACCTTAAATATATAGACAGAATACCATGAAACAAAACTTTTTTGCAGTCGACCTGGGCGCAACGAGCGGCCGTACAATCTTAGGAACTTTTATTGAAGGCGGATTAAATCTGGAAGAGATTAATCGCTTTCCTAACCACCTGATTGAAGTAGGTGGACATTTCTATTGGGATATTTATGCATTATATCGTCATATTATTGACGGGTTGAAGTTGGTTGCTCACCGTGGAGAGTCCATTGCTTCTATCGGTATTGATACCTGGGGAGTGGATTTTGTATGCGTTGGAAAAGACGGTAACTTGCTTCGTCAGCCTTATGCGTATCGTGACCCTCATACGGTAGGAGCACCGGAAGCTCTTTTCTCCCGTATTTCGCGTAGCGAAGTCTATGGCAAAACAGGCATTCAGATAATGAATTTTAATTCACTTTTCCAATTAGATACTTTACGTCGCAATCACGACAGCGCATTGGAGGCGGCAGATAAAATTCTGTTTATGCCGGATGCGTTGAGTTATATGCTTACCGGAGAGATGGTGACGGAGTATACGATTGCTTCGACAGCCCAGTTGGTGAATGCGCAGACACGCCGTTTGGAACCGGAGTTGCTGAAAGCAGTAGGTTTGAGTGAAAAGAATTTCGGACGTTTTGTATTTCCGGGTGAAAAGGTGGGAGTATTGACGGAAGAAGTGCAAAAGATAACCGGACTGGGTGCAATTCCTGTGATTGCGGTAGCCGGTCATGATACCGGTTCTGCTGTTGCTGCCGTTCCGGCATTGGATCGCAACTTTGCTTATTTGAGTAGCGGAACCTGGTCACTGATGGGAGTTGAAACGGATGCTCCGGTGATTAATGCCGAAACGGAAGCGTTGAACTTTACCAATGAAGGCGGGGTGGAAGGAACCATCCGTCTGTTGAAGAATATCTGCGGAATGTGGCTGTTGGAACGTTGCCGTTTGAATTGGGGAGATACAAGCTACCCTGAATTAATCAGTGAGGCGGATGCTTGCGAGCCATTCCGTAGTCTGATTAATCCGGATGATGACTGTTTCGCGAATCCTGCAGACATGGAAAAAGCTATTGCTGAATATTGCCGGGCTACCGGACAAGCAGTTCCCGAGAAACGTGGACAAGTGGTGCGTTGTATTTTTGAAAGTCTGGCTTTGCGTTATCGTCAGGTATTGGAGAATTTACGTTCGCTTTCTCCTCGTCCGATTGATACATTGCACGTAATTGGCGGCGGTAGCCGGAATGATTTGCTGAACCAGTTTACTGCCAATGCGATAGGAATCCCTGTGGTAGCCGGTCCGTCTGAAGCGACAGCTATCGGTAATGTGATGATTCAGGCAATGGCAGCAGGCGAAGCGACGGATGTTGCCGGTATGCGCCAGTTAATCAATCGCTCTATCCCGTTGAAAACTTATCAGCCGCAAGATACGGAAGCTTGGGATGCGGCTTATATTCATTTTAAGAATTGCGTTCGATAATATATTGAACAACCGACAGAATAATCATTTTTTAAACTAATAGAATATCATGAAAAAAGAAGAACTGATTCAGAAAGCGTATGAGATTGCTGTGGAACGTTATGCAGCAGTAGGTGTAGACACCGAAAAAGTATTGAAAACGATGCAGGATTTTCATCTGTCACTTCACTGCTGGCAGGCTGATGACGTTGCAGGATTTGAAGTACAGGCCGGTTCATTGACCGGAGGCATTCAGGCAACTGGTAATTATCCGGGCAAAGCTCGTAATATTGACGAACTGCGTGCTGACATCTTGAAAGCTGCTTCTTATATTCCGGGTACTCATCGTCTGAACTTACACGAGATCTATGGAGATTTTCAGGGGAAGGTGGTAGACCGTGATGAGGTAGAACCGGAACATTTCAAGAGCTGGATCGAATGGGGTAAAGAACACAACATGAAGCTTGACTTTAACTCTACCTCTTTCTCTCATCCAAAATCAGGTGATTTGTCACTTTCTAATCCCGATGAAGGCATCCGTCAGTTCTGGATTGAACATACAAAACGTTGCCGTGCAGTTGCAGAAGCAATGGGTGAAGCACAGGGTGATCCGTGTATCATGAATCTATGGGTACATGACGGAAGCAAGGATATTACGGTAAACCGTATGAAATATCGTGCATTGCTGAAAGATTCTTTGGATCAGATCTTCGCTACCGAATATAAGAATATGAAGGATTGTATCGAATCTAAAGTGTTCGGTATCGGTCTGGAAAGCTATACAGTAGGTTCTAATGACTTCTATATTGGTTATGGTGCTTCTCGTAACAAGATGATTACGTTGGATACCGGTCACTTCCATCCGACAGAAAGTGTAGCCGATAAAGTTTCTTCACTGTTGCTTTATGTGCCTGAATTGATGTTGCACGTAAGCCGTCCGGTTCGTTGGGATTCAGACCACGTTACTATTATGGATGACCCGACTATGGATCTGTTCAGCGAAATCGTCCGTTGCGGTGCTCTGGATCGTGTACATTATGGTCTTGACTATTTCGATGCATCTATCAACCGTATCGGTGCTTATGTAATTGGTAGCCGTGCTGCACAGAAATGTATGACTCGTGCTCTGCTCGAACCGATTGCCAAATTGCGCGAATACGAAGCAAACGGACAGGGATTCCAGCGTCTGGCTCTGCTCGAAGAAGAAAAAGCGCTGCCTTGGAATGCTGTTTGGGATATGTTCTGCTTGAAGAACAATGTTCCTGTAGGTGAAGATTTCATTGCAGAAATTGAAAAGTACGAAGCCGAAGTAACTTCTAAACGATAAGTTATGGAAATTTTAATCGGCTTATTGATTATAGCCATCGGTAGCTTTTGCCAGTCCAGTTCTTATGTGCCTATTAAGAAGGTAAAGGAATGGAGCTGGGAAAGCTTCTGGTTAATACAAGGTGTATTTGCCTGGTTAGTGTTCCCGTTTCTGGGTTCACTACTGGGTGTACCCCAAGAGAGCAGTTTGTTCGACTTGTGGGGAGCGGGAGGTGCTGGAATGAGCATCTTTTATGGTATATTGTGGGGAGTAGGAGGTTTGACTTTCGGACTTTCCATGCGCTATTTGGGGGTTGCACTGGGACAGAGTATCTCATTAGGGACTTGTGCCGGTTTCGGAACCCTTCTTCCGGCTCTTTTTGCAGGTACAAACTTGTTTGAAGGTAACGGGCTGATTCTTTTGTTGGGTGTTTGCATCACGTTGGCAGGTATTGCTATTATCGGGTATGCTGGTAGTTTGCGTGCGCAAAACATGAGCGAAGAAGAAAAACGTGCTGCTGTAAAAGACTTTGCATTGACAAAAGGGTTACTGGTTGCACTCCTGGCCGGTGTCATGAGTGCTTGCTTCGCTTTGGGACTGGATGCAGGAACACCTATCAAGGAAGCTGCCTTAGCCGGTGGAGTGGAAGGACTTTACGCCGGTCTCCCGGTGATTTTCCTGGTTACATTTGGCGGGTTCCTGACAAATGCAGTTTACTGCCTGCAACAGAATGTGGCTAATAAATCAATGGGTGACTATGCTAAAGGAAAAGTCTGGGGCAATAATTTAGTTTTTTGTGCGTTGGCTGGCGTATTATGGTACATGCAGTTCTTCGGACTGGAAATGGGTAAGAGTTTCCTTACGGAAAGTCCGGTATTGCTGGCTTTCTCCTGGTGTATTTTGATGGCATTGAATGTCACATTTAGTAATGTTTGGGGAATTATTCTGAAAGAATGGAAAGGTGTGTCAAACAAGACCATAACTGTGCTGATAGCTGGTCTGATCGTGCTTATCTTCTCATTAGTGTTCCCGAATTTGTTTTAAAAAATTTAGGTATGGATTACATGGATTACGCGGTTTTTTTATAACTTGCGGCAAAATCAGTGTAATCCATGCCTAATTAAAATTATATATAGAATGAAATCAATTTTAGAGAATCGTCCGGGACTTGCTAAAGAAGTAAATAAGGTAGCAGAAGTTGCCGGATACTTGTGGCAGAAAGGATGGGCTGAACGTAACGGTGGTAATATCACTGTTAATATCACAGAGTTTGTAGACGATGAAATTCGTCAGATGAAACCGATCAGTGAAGTTAAATCTATCGGTGTGACTCTTCCTTATCTGAAAGGATGCTATTTCTACTGCAAGGGAACTAATAAACGCATGCGTGATTTAGCTCGTTGGCCGATGGAGAATGGTTCGGTGATCCGCATTATGGATGACTGTGCCAGCTACGTAATTATTGCGGACGAGGCTGTGGCTCCGACATCGGAATTGCCTTCTCACTTGAGCGTACATAATGACCTGTTGAGTAAAAACTCTCCTTATAAAGCATCTGTACATACACACCCGATCGAACTGATTGCCATGACACATTGTCCGAAGTTCCTGGAAAAAGATGTGGCTACTAATTTGTTATGGAGTATGATTCCCGAAACAAAGGCATTCTGCCCGCGTGGTTTGGGTATCATTCCTTATAAATTGCCTAGTTCTGTAGAATTGGCGGAAGCTACCATCAAGGAATTGCAGGATTATGATGTTGTGATGTGGGAGAAACATGGTGTATTTGCAGTTGATTGCGATGCGATGCAGGCGTTCGATCAGATCGATGTACTTAATAAATCGGCTCTCATCTATATCGCAGCGAAAAATATGGGCTTCGAGCCGGATGGTATGAGTCAGGAACAGATGAAAGAAATGACTGTTGCTTTCAATCTGCCTAAATAAAACAACAAATAGCACAACCATGAATCGAATTATTTTAAACGAAACTTCTTACTTCGGTGCCGGATGCCGAAGTGTGATTGCTGTGGAAGCAGCTAGACGTGGCTTTAAGAAAGCCTTTTTTGTAACGGATAAAGACCTTATCAAGTTTGGTGTGGCTGCTGAAATTATTAAAGTATTTGATGAGAACCAGATTCCTTACGAACTTTATAGCGATGTAAAGGCTAACCCTACTATTGCAAATGTGCAAAACGGTGTGGCAGCTTACAAAGCTTCCGGAGCCGATTTTATCGTTGCTTTGGGTGGTGGCTCTTCTATCGATACTGCCAAAGGAATCGGTATTGTTGTGAATAACCCGGATTTTGCGGATGTGAAGTCTCTGGAGGGGGTAGCTGATACCAAACACAAAGCGGTGCCTACTTTCGCGCTGCCTACTACTGCCGGAACAGCTGCCGAGGTAACGATCAATTATGTGATTATTGATGAAGATGCCCGCAAGAAAATGGTTTGCGTAGACCCGAACGACATTCCTGCCGTGGCTATCGTAGACCCTGAACTGATGTACTCAATGCCCAAAGGATTGACTGCAGCTACCGGTATGGATGCTTTGACTCATGCCATCGAAAGTTATATCACTCCGGGTGCCTGGGTAATGAGCGATATGTTCGAATTGAAAGCCATTGAAATGATTGCTCAAAACTTGAAAGCAGCTGTGGATAATGGTAAAGATGTGGCAGCCCGCGAAGCTATGTCACAGGCACAATATATTGCCGGTATGGGATTCTCGAATGTCGGTTTAGGAATTGTTCATTCGATGGCGCATCCGTTAGGTGCGTTCTATGATACTCCTCATGGGGTAGCCAATGCCTTATTGTTGCCGTATGTGATGGAATACAATGCTGAATCTCCGGCAGCTCCGAAATATATCCATATTGCGAAAGCAATGGGAGTGGACACTACCGGGATGAGTGAAGCCGAGGGAGTAAAAGCGGCTGTTGAGGCGGTGAAAGCACTTTCTGCCAGTATCAATATACCGCAAAAATTACATGAAATCAATGTGAAGGAAGAAGATATTCCTGCACTGGCTGTAGCTGCTTTCAATGATGTTTGTACAGGCGGTAATCCTCGTCCTACTTCGGTAGCAGATATCGAAGCTCTATATCGCAAAGCTTTCTAAAGTTAGTTTTTGCGGAAGTTCTTTTCACCACAGATTACACAGATTTACACAGATTATTTTCTAATCGGAAGCCGATATTTAAGAATTAAATCTGTGTAAATCTGTGTAATCTGTGGTGTTTTTCTGAAAATAATTCCTATTTTTGTCCAACTCAATTACATGAAAACACATCGGTATGATCGAGGATAATAGTTTGGGATTGGAATTTAAATATCTGATTGTAAATGACATGGACCGTAAATTCGGTCTGTGGGTGAATACCGTCGGCTATCAGTCTATCCCTCCTGATTCACCTTATCCATTGAAAGAGCATCCCTCCGGTTACTTTTTTAATGCGGAAAAAGGAAGGGTGCTTCGCGAATATCAGTTGGTCTATATCACAAAAGGGCGTGGTTTGTTTTCATCCGATTCCACTTCTGAAAAGCAGGTTTGTAAAGGCCGGCTGATGGTATTGTTTCCCGGGCAATGGCATACTTACCGCCCGTTACGGCAGACTGGTTGGACGGAATATTACATCGGCTTTGAGGGGCCAATGATAGATGCCATCGTTAATGATGCTTTTTTGTCGCAGGAGCAGCAAATATTGGAAATCGGTATTAATGAAGAGTTGGTTTCCTTGTTCTCCCGTGCTCTTGCTGTAGCTGAAGCGGATAAGATTTCTGCGCAACAATATCTTTCCGGGATTGTGCTCCACATGATAGGTATGATTCTTTCTGTCTCCAAGAATAAAGTTTTCGAGATGAGTGATGTGGATCAGAAGATAGAACAGGCGAAAATCATCATGAATGAAAATGTTTCCGGTAATGTAGATCCGGAAGAGTTAGCAATGCGGCTTAACATCAGTTATTCATGGTTTCGACGTGTTTTCAAGGAGTATACTGGTTATGCTCCCGCCAAATATTTCCAGGAATTGAAACTCCGTAAAGCCAAACAAATGTTAGTAGGAACTTCCCAATCCGTGAAAGAGATTTCTTTTTTTCTGGGTTTCCAGTCTACCGAATATTTTTTCTCTTTTTTCAAGAAACGTACAGGGCTTACCCCGTTGGAATATCGTTCGTTCGGACGGGAAGAATAAAATAGGGTGAAGTCTATATCTATCAGTTATTTTGCTCTGATTTTGGGAATATCATAAAAACTGTTACTTTTGTGACGAGATTAATGTGTGCTATAAACCATCATTCTTGATATGCGCGAACAAAGACTATCTAAGATCCATTTTTTTATTCTGCTATCTCTTTTTGGATTTGTATTTCCACTCCGGTCACAGGAATACAAGTTCAGAACATTGGGTGTGGAAGATGGATTGTCGCAAATAACGGTGAGCGATATTTGCCAGGATGAGAAATCGCGTATATGGATTGCCACTCTGGACGGGCTGAATTGTTTCGATGGCAATCACATCAAAGTCTTCAACCACTTTCATAACGACTCTATCAGTTATGGTAATTTATATGTGACTCAAATGGTGGAAGACGGTCAGGGAAGTCTTTTCCTGTTGACCTCTACCGGACTTTTCCAGTTCGACCTTGAAACAGAAAAATATTATATTCTTCCGGTGACTTCTCCCTCCACTCTTGCCAAAGGAAAGACGGGAGTGTGGATTGCAGAAGGAGGGAAACTGTTCTTATACGATAAGAATACCCGCCTCTTGAAACCGATGTATGCCGATTTGCAGCTGCCGGATAGTGGCCCGACGATGGTGGAAGGTTCCGAAGGAAGTCTCTGGATTGCTTTGAAAGAGGGTGGGGTGATGCGTGTAGATACTTGCGGATCGATGTCACTTCACTTGCCCGGAATTAAAGTGATGAAACTGATAAAAAGTAACGACCAGAATATCTGGATTGGTTCGCAGGATCAGGGCGTTTTCTGTTTTTCACCTCAAGGTACGATCATACATCACTATGAATATAATGATAAGAGTGTTTACACGGTTCGGGACGATATGGCGAGAGCGTTATGTCAGGATTTGGAAGGGAATATATGGGTAGGCTACAGAAGTGGATTGAGTAAGATTGAAGTGGCTACCGGGAAAATATTCCATTATCAGGCTGATCCTAACCGGGTGGGTGCTATGTCCAATCGTTCGGTGACGTCTCTTTATACCGACAAACAAGGAACTGTTTGGGTGGGGACTTATTGGGGAGGGGTAAACTTCTTCTCTCCGGAATATCAGCATTTTGTGCATTATCATGCTTCGGACACCGGATTGTCTTTTCCGGTGGTCGGTGCTATGGCAGAAGATAAAGTCGGAAATATCTGGATTTGTACGGAAGGAGGGGGATTAGATTTATATCAACCGGAACAGGGAAAGTTCAAGCATTTTAATGCGCATACGGGATATCATTTCAGTACGGACTACCTGAAAGATGTTGTTTTTGATGAGGCTAATAATTGCTTATGGATTGCAGCCGACTTTACCAATAAGGTGAATTGTTTTCATCTTAATAACTATCGGAATGATATCTATAATCTCGAACCGCTTGGAGAAGAAAGTGTAGGAGAAGCCCTGTTTGCCTTGGCGGATACTCCTCGTAAATTGTATGTCGGGACAACATCCGCTATTGTGAGTTTGGATAAACAGACCTTGAAATCCGAGGTGTTGTTTCATCAGAAGGAACTGTTTACACATAATTATAACACCCTATTGCTTGATTCGAAAAACAGATTATGGTTTGCTGCCGACGACGGTTGTGTAGCCTATGTGATTGATGAAAAGCGGTTTGAAACCTATAGGATAAGTCTGAAGAAACGGGTCAGATCTCAAAAAGAGTTGGTCAATGTTATCTATGAAGATCGAAAGGGAAATATTTGGGTAGGGACACATGGCAACGGACTTTTCTTGCTGGATAAGAAAGAACGTTTGTTTCGTTTACATACTTCTGAAAGTGTGTTGTCGGGAGAAAATATCAGGGTACTGGGGGAAACCCCTTCCGGGAATTTATTGATTGGTACCGGGCATGGATTGTCAATGCTGGAACAGAAAGAGAGGAAAGTGGTAAACTTCAATTCTAAAACCGGATTCCCGCTGACTCTTGTGAACCGGAAATCCATGCATGTATCCCGCAACCATGATATTTATATGGGAGGAGCTACCGGATTGGTAACCATTCGTGAAAGTAGTCTGTATTATCCTCCGAAAATATACGATCTGGAGTTGGCTCATTTGTATGTCAACAACAAAGAGATAACAACAGGCGATCAAACCGGTATTTTAAATAAATCCTTTGCCTATACCGGACGGATCAAATTGAATTACTTGCAAAATGTGTTTTCTATCGGTTTCTCAACAGATAATTTTCTGCATATAGGCGGTGGTGAGGTAGAATATCGGTTGATGGGGTATAATGATGAATGGAGCGAGAACCGTCTGGGAAATGACATTACTTATACAAATATCTCTCCGGGTGATTATGTCTTTGAGATCAGGCTGAAGAACTTCCCGGAAGTAATCAGATCGCTGGATATAACGATTACGCCACCTTTCTATGCTACTTGGTGGGCCTATACTATTTATGTATGCGTGATTCTGACTATTCTATTCTTCATCGTGAGAGAATATAGAATCCGTCTGTTCCTGAAAACTTCATTGGATTTTGAACTTCGCGAGAAACAATACATTGAAGAGATGAATCAATCCAAACTTCGTTTCTTCACGAATATCTCGCATGAAATCAGAACTCCGATCACTCTTATCCTAGGGCAGGTTGATCTGTTGCTGAATTCCGGCAAATTGTCTACCTATGCTTATTCGAAACTGTTGAATATACATAAAAATGCAGGTAACCTGAAATCATTGATTACGGAGTTGCTTGATTTCCGGAAACAGGAGCAGGGACTTTTGAAACTGAAAGTTTCTCAATTTGACTTATATTCTTTGCTCAAAGAGCATTATGTATTGTTTAAGGAGTTGGCTGCTAACAGGAATATTTCGTTTGTTTTGCATGCCGACTGCGAGCAATGCCTCGTGTGGGGAGACCGGATGCAAATACAGAAGGTGGTTAATAACTTGCTGTCTAATGCTTTTAAATATACTTCAGACGGTGGAACTATCCGTATGGAATTGGCTGATGGAACGGAGGAATGTATGTTTTCCGTTTCCGATAATGGTGCGGGAATATCCGAGGAAGACTATGTTAAGATATTCGAGCGGTTCTATCAGGTTGAGAATATAGGACAGTATGGAGGAACTGGTATCGGGCTGGCTTTGAGTCAGGGTATTGTGAAAGCCCACCAGGGAGATATAACAGTAGAAAGTCAGCTGGGAAAAGGTTCTTGTTTTAAGGTCACTCTGAAAAAAGGGGATGCTCACTTTGATTCTTCTGTCGCCCGGGTTGAACCGGAGCAGGATAAGGAATATATTTATTATTCGGAAGACAAAGAACTGCTGGTTAAAGAGGTGCAGTCAGCCCAAAGTGAAAGCGGGACTACTGACTGTAAATTACTGGTGATTGATGATAATGAAGAAATCAGAAATATCCTTGTAGATATCTTCTCTCCGTTGTATACGGTTGAAACAGCAAGTGATGGCAAGGAAGGGTACGAGAAAGTAAAGGTAATGCAACCCGACCTGGTTATTTCGGATATCATGATGCCCGGAATGCCCGGAACAGAGTTATGTGCCAAGATCAAGAACAATATAGAAACCTGCCATATCCCTGTCGTTCTTCTGACTGCCCTTAGTGCGCCGGAACGTGAATTGGAAGGATTGAGAATTGGAGCGGATATTTATGTGGTAAAACCATTTAATATGCGGCGGTTGGTTATGCAATGCAATAATCTGATTAATACCCGCAGACTCTTACAGAATAAATATGCCCATCAACTGGATAGCAAAGCGGAGAAGATTGCGACGAATGAACTCGACCAGAAGTTTATCGAACAAGCTACTCAAGTGGTGGAAGATAATATGGAAAATCCCGAATTCAGTGTAGATGTCTTCTCACGTGAGATGGGGGTGGGACGTACTGTCTTATTCCAGAAGATAAAAGGTATCACGGGAAGTACGCCAAATAATTTTATCATGAATCTGCGTCTGAAAAAAGCGGCATATTTTCTGCAGAATTCTCCGGAAATGAATATATCGGATATTGCTTACCGGTTAGGATTTGGAAATCCTCAATACTTCAATAAATGCTTTAAAGAACTTTTTGATATTGCTCCTACGCAATACCGAAAAGCTCATAATACCTCCTCCGAACCCTCTGTGAAGTGATTAAAATAAGTCATCTGAATTTTTAGACTAGATAAAACGAACAATTCGATAGGGTGCAATATATTCAAATGCGATACTTTTGTGGCGTTGGATAATGCCAGCTTGTACTTGAGTTTTCTTTGGTTAGGTGTGTCCGCACACACTTTCATTTGGTAGACCGGGTACTGTGTAATCTTTATTCTAATATAATAATTATTGTGTAGTATTATGAAAGACAAATATCCATATAGTAAATAAAAGATAGCATCTTATTGGAGAGAATCAATATATTTTTCCCAATTAATTAAGTAGTGAGTAAAACCTTGATAATTAACCAATTTAATTTTATTCTAGTTATGAAAAATTTGCAGAGTAGGACAAAAGTGCGGTTGCTTCAGTCGTTCCTTTTGATTTCCTTGAGTCTCTTTTTCCTTGTCAATCCGGCTTATGCTCAAGGCGGGTTTGCAGTGAAGGGAGTTATTGTGGATAAAACAGGATTTCCTTTGCCTGGCGCCAATGTGATGGAAAAGGGAACATCTAATGGAACAATTACAGATTTAGATGGTAATTTCTCATTGAATGTTTCGAAGAAGGGAGTTACTTTGACTGTATCATTCATGGGATATACCCCTAAAGATGTGGTAGTGAAAGATAAAACAATGAATATTACGCTTGAAGAGAACTCTAAGCTATTGGACGAAGTAGTGGTAGTGGGTTACGGTACGATGAAAAAGCGTGATGTAACAGGAGCTATTACTTCCATCTCAAGCGAGGCCATTGAACAAAAAATGGCTACTAATGTTTTTGAAGCATTGCAGGGAACTACTGCCGGTGTACAGGTGGTATCCGGTTCCGGACAGCCCGGTGAATCTTCTTCTATCAAAATTCGTGGTACTTCCACGTTCTCTGCCGAAGGGGTTACTCCTCTTTATATCGTAGACGGTGTGCCTTTGGAAAGTATCGATGGTATCAATACCAATGATATTACTTCTATGGAGATTTTGAAGGATGCCGCTTCTGCAGCTATCTACGGTTCGCGTTCGGCGAACGGTGTGATTATTATCACTACCAAAAGTGGGCAGGAAGGTAAAGCCCGTATTGATATCAAGTATAATCACTCGTGGGGTACATTGTCTCACAAGGTACCACAGGCAAACCGTAAAGAACGTTTGTTGTACGACCAATATCGTAAAGAGTATTTTGAAACATACGGCGGAGGTAATCCGGATGAAAGTAGTGATATACTGAATGATCCGTTGAACTCTTTCTTTAATGTGGATAACGATTATCTGGACATGATTACAAGCACTGCACAAAAAGATCAGGTGGATATCAGTGTAGGTGGTGGTACAAAGAAACTGAAATATTTCATCAATACCGGTTATTATAATGAGAAAGGTATTATTTCCAATACAGGTTTCCAGAGATTAAATACTCGTATCAACTCCGATTATTCACCGACAGACTGGATGAATATGGGTAGCCGTATTTCTTTGACTTATTCTAAAAAGAAAGGTCTGAATGAAGGTACTTTATTGAGCGCAGTGTTGACTCGTCGTCCTTATTTCAATACTTATTATCCGGATGGCTCTTTGGTCGGAGTGTTTAACGGTCAGAAGAACCCTATTGCGCAGGTCAATTATACCACCGACTTTACGGATTCTTATAAGGCTAACTTCTTCCAGTTCTTTGAAATCAAATTCAACAAGTATTTGAAGTTCAGAGCCAATATTAATGCCAACTTCTATCTGGATAAGCGTAAAAAACTCGAACCGAGTCTTATCACCGACGAATGGCAGAAACAGAATAAAGGTTATTCTTATAATTACCTGAACTGGAACTGGATGAATGAAGACATTCTTACTTATGCACGCAAAATAAAAGATCATAATTTTACGGCCATGGTAGGTGTTAGTGCACAGCAGTGGCGTTATGAAAACGAAACATTTGTGGGGATAAACTCGTCTACAGATTTTATCTATACAATGAATGCTTTTGCCGCAAACCTGGATTTGTCATCTACAGGCTCCACATTAAGCAATCACTCTATGGCTTCCATTTTTGCCCGTGTGACTTATGATTATAAAGGAAGATATTTGCTCAATGCCATTATGCGTCGTGACGGTTCTTCTCGTTTTGCCAAAGAGAACAAATGGGGTAATTTCCCTTCCGTATCTGTGGGATGGCGCTTCTCGGATGAGAAATTCATGAAGTTCTCGAAAAAGTTTCTCGAAGATGGTAAGATCCGTGCAAGTTTCGGTATCACGGGTAACGAAGCAATCGGCAACTACGACTATATCTACTCTTATTCTCCGAATTCTATTTATGACGGAGTGGGTGGCGTTATTCCGACTCGTATCGGTAAAGACAATTTGAAATGGGAGGAAACTAAACAATTCAATCTTGGTCTGGACTTGAATTTCTGGAATAGCCGTTTGACAATCACTGCCGATTATTACGATAAATATACAGACGGTTTGCTGGCAAACTACCAATTGCCTAAAGAATCCGGTTTTGCATATATGAAAACCAATGTCGGTGAAATGAGTAACCGAGGCTTTGAAATAGCTGTTACCGGTGATATTATCCGCACGAAGGACTGGAAGTGGAATGCTTCTTTCAATATCTCCAGAAACATCAACCGCATTGAGAAGCTGTCTGAAGGTAAGGCATATATGGAAGGTGATATCTGGTGGATGCAGGAAGGTGGCCGTGTGGGTGACTTCTACGGATTTAAAAGCGCCGGTATCTTTGCATACGACGAATCGAATGCTTTTACTGATAAATGGGAACAACTGACTCCGGTGTTTGAGAATGGTGTATTCCAGTACAAATATTTGTTGGATGGAAAGGAATATGCAGGTAATATCCGTCAGAAAACGTTGCCGAACGGTAAACCGTTCCGTGGGGGAGATTACAACTGGGAGGAACCGGAAGGAACCCGTGACGGTGTGATTGATGATAATGACCGCATGGTGATCGGTAATGCCATGCCTGATGTAACCAGTGGTTTGAATACAACGGTGACTTGGAAGAATTTGAGTTTATACTTAGGATTCTATTATTCATTGGGAGGACAGATTTATAATGCAGCCGAACATAATCGTAATATGTTCAAATACACCGGAACTACTCCTTCACCGGAAGTCATCCATAATATGTGGTTGCATCCGGGTGACCAGGCAATCTATCCGCGTCCGTATAATGATGATTACAACAATGCCCGTATGGGTAACTCGTTCTATCTGGAAGATGCTTCCTTTATTCGTTTGCAGAACATACGTGTAGCATACGATCTTCCTGAAAACTGGATAAAGAAGCTGATGTTGAAGAATATAAATATCTACGCTTTTGTAAACAACGCCTTGACATGGACCAACTATTCGGGATTCGATCCTGAATTCTCTACCAACAATCCTCTGCAGGTAGGTAAAGACTCTTACCGTTATCCGAGAAAGAGAGAATATGGTATTGGTTTTTCTGCAAACTTTTAATTGAAGATATCGTATGAAGAATATAAAATATTTTGTTGGAGCTGTATGCCTGGCTCTATCGTTGAATAGCTGTTCAGACTTTCTGAATGAGGAACCGGTAAGTGAAATTCCGGCAGGTGACATGTGGCAGACTGCCCGTGACGCTAAGGCAGGTATAAATGAAATCTATGGATTGTTACGTTCCACTTTACGGGAGAACTATTTCTATTGGGGGGAGTTCCGTTCGGATAATGTAGCTCCCGGAGCACCGGTAATGGCCGATCAGGCACGTGTTATCAACAACCTAATGTCTACGGATGAGAAATGTGCAAAGTGGACGACTCTGTATCAGATGATTAACCAGGCAAATCTGGCTATTAAATATGTTCCTAATATCAGTATGCCTGATGTGGCAGACCGAAATGACTATCTCGGACAAGCTTATGCATTGCGTGCTTTGGCCTACTTCTATGCTATCCGTGTTTGGGGAGACGTACCTTTGTTTACAGAACCTACTGAAAAGTATTCGGAAGCCATCTACAAAGAGCGTACGGATAAAAACTACATTTTGGAACATGTCATTCTTCCGGACCTGAAGAAAGCGGAAAGCCTGATTAACCGTAACAAGAATTACGAACGCAAACGCATTTCTATCTGTGGCGTATGGGCCATCATGGCGGATGCTTATATGTGGGCTAAAGAATATAATCTGGCCGACCAGACCATCGATAAGATGGCGACTATCGCTTCTAAAAAGGGCGGTCGTTTTGTAGACTTCGAACCTAACATTGCTACTTGGCATACCATGTTTACGGAAGAGCTGACTAATAAACCTTCTGATGATACACCGGAAAATGATGAATATAACTCCAGAGAGTTTATTTTCCTTGTTCATTTCAACATGGATGAAGTCGGCACGAATGGTTACAGTTACATGTATCAATGGTTTTCCGGTTCAGGGAATCGTGCGGCAGTCATGTCTGATAAGTTTATGAGTATCTTTGATGAAAAGGATATGAAAGGTGATTTACGCAAAGATTATACGGTGAAGAATTACCAAAATGGAAATGAATTGCGTAAATATATGGCAGGTGACATCAGTAACTCTTTGAATAAGACATGCGAAGTAGCCTATCCAATCTATCGTTACACAGATATGATGTTGTTGCAAGCTGAAGCTCGTGCTCATCAGGGAAAATGGGGGGAAGCTTTGGATTTAGTAAAAACTGTACGTGACCGTGCCGGATTGAATACACTGACTGAAAATGATTTTGCTTCAGAAGAAGAGGTAGTCAATTATATCTTGCGTGAACGTCAGGTGGAGTTAGCTGGCGAAGGACGCCGTTGGTTTGATTTACTGCGTACCGAAAAGTGGAAGGAAGTGATGAAACCTATTAACGGAATGGAGCAGGATGGCAATGAACTTTTCCCGATCCACTATTCACATATCTTGGAAAATCCGAAGATTGTGCAGAATACGTATTATGGTAATACTAACAACTAAAAAAGGTAGAAGCAATGAAAAAGACAATATTATATAAGACTCTTTTCTTTTGTTGGACAATTTTGGCATTGACCGGTTGTGATCTGGACTTGCAAAAGAACTATGATTATGAGCCTTCGGTGGATGATCCGTATGTAAAAGTGACAGCGTGGGAATATTTTCAGGATCACAAAGATATGTTCTCGGAGTTGATAGCAGCTATTGAATATACAGGCTTAAAGGACTATTATACCCAGACTGATAATAAATATACTTTTCTGGCTTTGAATAATGCCGGTATGCAGCTTTATCGGGAGAATGAATTTGCAGGCGTAGCTTCCATTACAGATTGTGATAAAGAAAAGGTGAAGAATATGTTGCTTTATCATATTGTAGATGGAGAATATAGTTCTTATGGGCAATTGCAGGTAGAACCGATGTTCGTCTTAACTATGCTGAAAGGTGAGACTGGATTGATGACAATGTCTGTTTGGAAAAATCCATGGCAGGCTGCAGTAGGTAAGATTCTGGTGAATCAGACCGGAAGCAACGGAAAATCTCCGCAACGACAAGCTAAGACTAGCAATATTCTGCCGACAAACGGTGTGATTCATATATTTGAGAACTATTGCAAATATTCCAAATAACCACAGTTAATTAAAAAGAGAACTAATTATGATTCGTAAAATATATACCTTATTAATATTAGGACTTTGCTTGGGCTTTGCTGCCTGTGGCGACGATAATGATGGATTGGATCCTAATGCAGCGGCTCCTGTGATTAATTTTCCTATGGAGCAGCTGGACGTTGATTTGAATAAAGTAGACAATCTGCCGGTAGTGGCTGTTATTAAATCACAGGCAGGGCTTCAGAGCGTGACAATGAAATTGCAGACGGTGGAGGGAGTGACAGAATATAAAACTGTAACCGACTTTTTCAATCCCAACTCGTATAGCTTGTCTGAAAACTTGGAGTACAATGCAAATTATGAAGCTTTTATCATTGAAGCTACAGATAAACTGAATCATGTTACGAGTGGGACTTTACCAATTGCTGTTACCGATGTAATGGCACGTCCTGTCATTACATTCGATCCGGAAGAGATTGTATATGATGAGATGGATGAAAATCCGGTAATTCCCCGTACTACTTTCGAAGTTGTTTCGGAAGCCGGCTTGAAGGTTGTGGAAGTGTATTTGGTATCTGCCACCGGACAGGAATCAAAAGGAAGTGTGGAACTGAATGGCAAAAAGGATTTCTCGTATGACGAGATGATTAATTACAAAGAAGGCGATAAAGGTTTCAAAGTAAAAGCAGTGGATATATATGATAATGTGACCATTTCAACTTTACCTGTGGAATATAGAACAGTGCCAATACCTGTATTGACTTTGCCTGAATTGCCTATTTTTGCTACAACAGATGCAAAACAGGGAGTGCCGGTGAAGGTCGAATCTGTACGAGGAGTTCACGAAGTAATTATTTACCGTATTGAAAACGGACAGGAAATCGAAGTCTTACGGGAACAGAAGAATGGTGAGAAACAATTGGATTACACTCCGGAAATTGATTTTACTGAAACTACGTCTCAAATTAAAGTGGTGGTTTCTGATGGGAGAGTGGGAAAAGAAGCTGTCGGAACTGTGAAAGCATATGTAAATATGGATGTTGCCACAGTGAATATATCTAGTAAGACTTTTGCTAATAGTGCGCACGAAAAATATCCGGATGCTTATGGTTTGTTATCTTTCAAAGATTTAAAAACGTATTCTGTTGATTATGCATTAGCTAGTGCGGATAATGCGAAGAATGTTGATTTGAAATTCTATTGTATGGGAAAAGGTAAGGACGTTCCTTCAGAGCCTCGTCTGTATTCTATAAATGCTACAAAAACAAATGAATATACAGGCTCCGGTGGGGTATCTTTGAACACCGCGGCTGTGAAGAATAAGACTATGATAGCTAAACTTTCCGGCTTTGATTATGATAATGCAACAGTTACTTCTATAGCTTCTGAAATATCAGCTAGTTTGATTGTGAAAGAAGAACTGATTCCTATAGCGGAGGGAGATATTATTGCCTTTAAAACAGCATCGACTTCTGCAGCAGGTGGAAACAGAATCGGAGTGATGAAAATCATTAGTATGACACCATCTATTGGTGAAGGTGTACTGAAGCCCGGAGATACAACAGCTCGTGTATTAACTGTTGAAATCAAATTCCCTAAGAAGAAGTAAGCAGGGTAGTATTACCTACCGCCTGAAGTCTTAATAGAAAACTTCTTTTCTATTAAGACTAAACTTCCCTTTCATTAGGAGTAAAGTTGCTCTCTGTCCGATACAAACTATAAATGAAGCTTCCGTTTTTATAAATGCAAGTTGCGTTTATAAAAACAAAACTTGCAATTATAAAAACAAAGCTTGCGTTTATAGTTTATAATAAGGATAAAAGAAGTTTGCAACAAGGGGGAAGGAAGTTCTCTCCTTGTAGAGAATAACTTTTCTATTAATAGCCAACGCGAGAGTTAGTAACAGCTATCCCGGTGAACCGTAGATAGAGTATACGAAAGATGCGACTGATAACAAATACGATGGTTAAGTAATAATGTGCAGTAGCTGAAAGTAATATGAGAAAACATATAATATATAGGTATTTCCTCTTTTTATCTTTGGTCGGACTGATGCAGTTGACGTTTAGCTGTTCCTCCTCTTCCAACGAAATAGAACCTTTGAAACCGGAAGGAGAAGATACTCCTTTGGAAAAAGATGAATATACTTTTATGAATGTAGAATACCGGAAGTGGCAGAACGGAACTTTCCAGGCATGGACAACGGCAGATTCAAGGGAAACACGTACCATTGATAATATGAATTGGTATACTCCCTCTTCGGGTTATAGCCGGACTGCATGGGGAGGACGAATCGGTTTGCAACCTTCATCTGTGGTTGGAAAAGAAGGCTTTTTCCGAGTGGCTTATTGTGGAGGCCGTTCTTATTTGCTCGATCCGGATAATGGAGCTGTTATCATTCATGGAATTCAGCATGTTCGTCCGGGAGAATCTACTGCTCATAAGAAGGCTTTCGGTACTCGATACGGTAGTGAGGCGCAATGGAGTGAAGAGACTGGCAAACTGTTAGCAGGCAATCATATAAACTATATTTCGTATGGCTCGAACCGTATTGAAGTATTTCCTGCTGCAGTACGTGGTAACTTGTTGACCCCTAAGACGCAAAAGATTGCTTATGCAGAGAATCTGTATCTGCTTCGTACCTTTATGTGGGATATGAGTAAGAATTTGGGCTACGCGTTTGATGATGACAAATATAATCGCTTAGTTCTTCTTTTTGAACCCACATTTGCTACGTACATAGATCGTCTTGTACAAGAGAAGTCAGCTTTATTTGCCGGTGACCGGCATTTTATAGGTTTCTATCTTGACAATGAGTTGCCATTTGCCAGTTATCAGAATGCTGACCCTTTGCGAGGAATTGATCTGAAACATTTCTTGTCTTTGCCCGAACGCTATAAAGCTGCTCGTGAGTATGCAGAAAAGTTTATGCGGGATAACGGTATAGCTTCTACCGGAGTGATAACCAAGAAAAATCAGGAAGACTTCCGGGGGATGGTTGCTGATTATTATTATCAGTTGACCACCGCTACCGTCAGGCGATATGATAAAGAGCATTTGATATTGGGAACACGTCTGCATGATTGGAGTAAATATAATCAGAAAGTGGTGGAAGCGTGTGCTCGTTATTGCGATCTTGTTTCCGTCAACTATTATGCACGTTGGCAACCGGAGGCAGATTTCTTGGCAAACCTGAAAATCTGGTGTGGAGCGAAACCTTTTTTAGTTTCAGAATTCTATATAAAAGCGGAAGATGCCAGTTATCAGGGAACTGGATATGCTAATACTGAAGGAGGTGGCTGGCTGGTGCATACACAAAAAAATAGAGGTGAGTTTTATCAGAACTTCTGTCTTCGTTTGCTTGAAACTCGTAACTGTGTGGGCTGGGTACATTTTGAGTATAATGATGGTTACGATTCTAACGGAAAAGCTTCTAATAAAGGAGTGGTTTCCATCGAATACGAACCTTATGAATCTTTTCTGTCGCAGATGCGGCAGTTGAATCTTTCAGTTCATTCATTGATCGATTATTACGATACAAAATCGGTTCAATAGATTGACGGAAACTTTAAATAGACAAATTGAATATTTAGAATTAAAATAGTTATGACCATGAAGAAGTTTAGTTTATTTGCAATCCTTTTAGGATTTAATATAGCTTTGGGAGCATGTTCCGATGATGATGCCGCTCCTGTAGTAAAAAATGAAATCTTTCAACTTCCGGAAAAGGCTTATGTACTGGCGGAACAATCCAGACGGGCTATTGTCATCAGAGATGCGGAGACGCACCGCAATATTTGGAGTTGGGATCCTTATACTGCCTGTGTTCCTGCTGCACAGCAGGGTTGGTTTGTTAATCCGAGTGAAGTAAAACCGGTTTTCAATAGACGCTATATCTTGATGACTGCCTCCGGCGGAGCTGTGGCTTTAATCCGTTTGTCCGATCATAAATTAATGTTCTACGCAAATTGCGGACAGAATCCCCACTCTGCGGAGGTATTGCCCGATGGAAATATCGTGACGGCAGAATCTAAATCCGGTGAAATCAATACCTTTGTGGTTGACACGGTTAAGGTATTGGGAGCAAAAGCTAATACGGTGAAGTTGGGTAATGCGCATAATGTTGTTTGGGATAAGAAAAGATCGTATCTTTATGCTACAGCTACCAAAAAAGAGGGAGTGACTGCATTATTCCGTTTTAAGTACGATGGCAACCGGAGTAATCCCAAGTTAATAAATCAGACTACCCTTTATACATTCAGCAATGAATCGGGTGGGCATGATTTGTTCCCGGTATATGGTGAAGAAGATAAATTATGGCTTACTGCTGCTTCGGCTGTCTATAAGTTTGATTTGACTGGAGTTACCGACGCTACGACTAATGACTCTACTGAACCTACTTGCGAGAAAGTTTACAGCATAGCCGATATAAAAAGCATCTGCAACGGACCGGACGGAATCCTGATGCTGAAACCGACTGAAGAATGGTGGGCAGAAGGACTTGTAAATGAGAAGGGAGAAGAACTTTTCAAGATGGATGGAGCTAAGATTTATAAAGGTCGTTGGATGATAGACAATACTTTCAGTTATCCGGAAAAGCATGATTTCGTATTGGGCGAAGATTAAATTAAGTATAGCCGAAGATTGATAAAATATATAAGTTGAATAATTAAGTTTGGAACAATGAGGAAACTTCTTCTTTTTTTATTGGTATCTATCGCATTACCGGCTTTGGCGCAAAACGGAAAGAAAGTGTATGCCGACTTCCACGGTGTACGTTACACCCGGCAGCATGACGGAAAGTTGGGCCGTTGGGAAATGTATGCCAATACGGAAAAATCAAGTACCGGAAGGAAGTCGCTGTGTTATAATGCCGATCTGATAGATAGTGAAGGGCGGCATGAGATAGCGGCAGTGGCTTATCCCCAAGTCGGAATGCAGTCCAATCTCGATCCCGATTATATCGAATATCAGATATTGTCGGCAAAAGCGGCTAAGATAGATGGATTCTTTATCGAATGGGGGTTCAAGCCTCACGAAAATGACATCTTGCTGCGTGAGATGCAGAAAGTGGCAGCAAAGTATGACTTTGAAATCGGCGTAAACTGGTGCGACGGTTGGTTATATTATGACTGGATTACGAAGATTTATCCGGAAGTTAACACCCGTGAGGCAAAGACCGAATACATGGCTAAATGTTATCAATATCTGGTAGATAGTGTCTTCACAGGTCCGACTGCTCCTATGGTGAAAGGAATGCCTGTTTTTTATCATTTCGGTCCCGGAGCGAAAGTCGATGAATACAAGAAAGTGTTATCACAAGTGAAGTTTCCGCAAGGAATGAGGCAGCCCGTTGCCTTACGCCGTTGGGCGGATTGGGGAAAACTGGAAAATGATAAATACATTCCCGTCACCCGCAGTGATGATATGGATGCTTGGGAAAAAGTGGGAGAAATACCGACTGCATGGCTTCCTGCCCGTGTTCGCACAAGAGATCAGGCACATGCTGAATGGGATAATTATGCCACACAGGATGATGTTATTGAGTTTATGAAACCTTTCCGTGATTCAATTTGGCATAGTAACAATCCTGCTTATACCATTAAGTCGGGATTTGCCATGCCGGGAATGGATAACCGGGGCTGTGCAGGCTGGGGACGTGGACACTTCTATTATATCCCACGTAACAATGGAGAAACTTATCAAAGTATGTGGAAGTTCTGTATGGCAGAGAAGGACAGTCTGGACATGATGTTTATCGCTTCGTGGAGTGACTATACCGAAGGACACGAAATAGAGCCGACCATTGAAAACGGTGACCGTGAACTACGTACGACTTTAAAGTATGCGGCGGAATTCAAAGACGAACAGGCGGACGAGCGTGGATTAACCTTACCTTTAATGCTTTTCCGGCTGCGAAAAGAAGCCCGTTTCCTGGAAAAGACGAAGATGGACGTATCCGCTTGTCAACGTTCGCTCGATAAGGCGGCATTGTTGATTAGCCAGGGACGTTATCCGGTGGCAATAGGCTTGTTGTCACAAATAGAAAATGATGTCAAGACGGCAAAATCCGCTTTGGCGGTTGAGATGATGCGTTTGCGTGAGTCGGACATGAAGATTCAGGGAAAGCGAAAATCCGGTGGTTACAGTGCCGAAGAAACTCTCTCTATCTCTTTGCCCAAAGAGCTGGTTTCCAAATTACAAATGAATAACTATGTAGGGTATCTCTATTTTGAATACCTGGACAAGGGAAATGAATCTCTTTTTATACGTTCATCTACACAGCGCGAACCGAAAGAGCCGTTTAAAATTGTATCCCGGATACGTACCGACAATACAGGTGAATGGAAAAGCGCAAAAGTAGAATTGTATAAGGATAATATCGTGAATGGATTCAATATGCCTACTTTCTATTTAAAAGGAAATGTCGTAGTTCGTAATTTGTCATTGGGTTATACGATCTACACAGTCAAATAAATGCATGGATGAAGAGTTTTAATTGGTTATTAGTTTTATCTGTACTATCCTGCATCGGATGTTCCTCTCCGGTTCATGAAGACGGTAGGGGATGTGCTTTCGTATCTGACAGTATTCAATATCGGGTTGAGTTTATGTCGGCGGGATGCGTGCGGATTCTGTCTTTTCCTGAAGGTGATACACTGGTAACAAGAAGATTGGTGGTCGATTCGGAAAAGCCGGCTTTTAAAGATTATAAATGGGAAGATACAGGACAGAAGCTGGTCTTTCGCACCCGTGAACTTTCCGTAGCTTTTGATAAGGCAGATGCGGCTTTCACTTTTCAGGAAACATCCACAGGTAAGTTATTACTAAAAGAGAAAGGCGATAGGAAGGCACGGAACTTCAAACGTTCGGTTGCCGGAGGTGAACAATGTCTCGAAGTCACTCAACGCTTTGTTCCTACCGAGGATGAGGCCATTTACGGACTGGGACAGTATCAGAATGGAATCATGAACTACCGGGGGAAATCCGCACTTCTGTTACAGGCCAATATGGATATTGTCAATCCGTTCCTTATTTCGACCAACGGATATGGTGTCTTATGGGATAATTATTCTTCTACGAAGTTTGAAGATACGAAGGAGGGCTACTCATTTACTTCCGAAGTAGGTGATGCCTCCGACTATTATTTTGTCTATGGCAAGAATATGGATGAAGTCGTTGCCGGTTATCGGGAATTGACGGGGGACGTGCCGATGTTTGGAAAATGGGTGTATGGCTTCTGGCAGTCCAAAGAACGTTATAAGTCGTTCGATGAATTGAAGGCAGTCGTTAAAGAATACCGTAAACGGGGAATTCCGTTGGATAACATTGTGCAGGACTGGGAATATTGGGGAGACAAACCTCATTGGAACAGCCTGACCTTCCATCCGGCAAACTTTAATCATCCCCGTCAAGTTATTGATGAACTGCATCAACAGGACCATGTTCATTTTATGCTTTCCGTATGGCCCGGATTCGGACCGGAAACGGCTGTCTATCAGTCTTTGGATTCTATCGGTGCATTGTTTAGTGAACCTACATGGGCAGGTTATAAGGTTTTTGATGCCTACAATCCTGCCGCGAGGGATATTTTCTGGCAATACCTCAAGAAAGGACTCTATGATATGGGTGTGGATGCTTGGTGGATGGATGCAACGGAACCATCTTTCCGGGATGGATTCACACAGTTGAAGCAGGAAGAAAAGACCAAATCAGCTGGTAATACTTATCTGGGTAGCTTCCACCGTTATCTGAACACTTATTCTTTAGAAATGCTAAAGGACTTCTATCAACGCCTGCGCGCCGAGAGCGATCAGAAGCGTATATTTATCCTAACTCGTTCCGCCTTTGCCTCGCAACAGCATTATGGTACAGCCGTATGGTCGGGTGACGTTTCGGCTTCATGGGAGAATATGCACAAACAACTGGTTGCCGGCTTAAACTTGTCTATGTCCGGTATTCCGTATTGGACTTCCGATACGGGAGGATTCTTTGTTACAGAACGGGATGCAAAATATCCCGACGGACTGAAAAGTAATGATTATAAAGAGTTATATTCCCGTTGGTTCCAGTTTAGCGCATTTACTCCTATCTTCCGTGCTCACGGTACGAATGTGCCGCGTGAAATTTGGCAATTCGGTGAAGAGGGGACATTATCTTATGATAATCAAGTGAAGTATATCCATCTGCGCTACCGTCTGTTGCCATACATTTACTCAATGTCCCATCAGGTAACCGCCAATAATTATACCATGTTGAGAGGTTTGGCAATGGATTTCACAACAGATACCCGGACATTTGATATTGATAATGCCTATATGTTCGGTACTTCCTTATTGGTGCGTCCGGTATTTCATCCGCAATCGGAAGAAAAGAACATCTGTATTTATCTGCCGGAACACAGCGGTAAATATTGGTATGACTTCTGGACCGGAGAAGCTTTTGAAGGAGGAAGAGAACAAATGCAGACAAATATCTTCGACATACTTCCGCTCTATGTGAAGGCTGGTTCTATCTTGCCTTTGGCAGAAGTGAAACAATATGCGATGGAATATCCCGATCGTGAACTGGAATTGCGTATCTATGGAGGAGCGGATGCTGCTTTTTTATGGTATGAGGATGAAGGTGATTCCTACCGCTATGAAGAGGGCGTATGTTCGAAAGTGCCGATGCAATGGAAAGATTCGGAACGGACATTGACTATTGGACTGCGTGAGGGAACTTATCCCGGTATGCCGGAACAAATAAAAATGCATGTGAAATTATATCTGCCTGAAGGTGCAGCTCTTGATAGCAAAGAGTGCGTCTACACAGGTAGAGAAGTAAAAATAAAGTTTTAATTATAAGTATATATCGATTATGAAGAAGTTTCTCTATATTTTTATTCTATTGTTTATTGTGGGATGGGCACAGGCGCAACAGCGTGTGGTATACACAATCAACGACGGATGGAAATTTACAAAAGGATCTCCGTTTGAAGCGCAGCTGGCCGGCTGTGACGACTCTTCTTGGGAGACGGTCAATATACCTCATACATGGAATAATAAAGATGCAGACGACGAAACTCCGGGATTTTATCGGGGACCGGCTTGGTACCGGAAACAATTGTTTGTAGATAAAAGCCAGGAGGGACGTCAGGCAGTGATCTATTTTGAAGGAGCCAATCAGGAAGTGCGATTTTATCTGAACGGTCAGTTCGTGGGAGAACACAAAGGAGGGTATACCCGTTTCTGTTTTGACATCACTTCCCATTTGCGTTATGGACAGGAAAACCTGTTTGCCATTTATGTGAACAATGTCTATAATCCGAATATTCCTCCCTTATCTGCCGATTTTACTTTCTTTGGCGGTATCTACCGGGATGTCTATCTGCAGTTTATGAATCCGGTACACATTGCAACGAATGATTATGCTTCGTCAGGAGTTTATATCCGTACACCCGAAGTGAACAACTCCGCAGCCTCGGTAGAAATTACTACATTACTGACGAATAATACACTCCAACCTGCAGAAATCAGGGTGGAAAATATAATCTGCGATGCGGATGGTAAGGAAGTGAAAAAGACTCATGCGGAAATAAAGCTGGCATCCGGTGAAACAAAGACAGACATCTCTAAAAAGATAAAAATAGATTCGCCCCGTTTGTGGGATATAGACGATCCTTATCGGTATATGGTATATACGCGTATTCTCGATAAGAAAAAGGGTACTTTGCTGGATGAAGTGGTGAATCCGTTAGGCTTGCGCTGGTTTAAATTTGATTCGGAAAAGGGCTTTTTCCTGAATGGCAAAGGACGTAAACTAATCGGAACTGCCCGGCATCAGGATTATTTTCAGAAAGGAAATGCCTTGCGCGATGAGTTGCATGTACAAGATGTACTGTTGTTGAAAGAGATGGGAGGGAACTTCCTGCGTGTGTCACATTATCCCCAAGATCCTGTAATCATGGAAATGTGTGATAAACTGGGTATTGTGACTTCGGTTGAAATCCCCGTTGTCAATGCTGTTACGGAAACTGAAGAGTTTTTGCAGAACTCCGTTGAGATGGCTAAAGAAATGGTACGTCAGGATTTCAACCGCCCTTCTGTTATGATTTGGGGGTATATGAATGAGATTTTTCTGCGTCGCCCTTATACCGAAGGCAAGCAATTGGAAGATTACTACCGCTTTACTGAAAAAGTAGCCCGTGCCTTGGAAGCGACCATTCGCGAGGAAGATCCTTCAAGATATACCATGATGGCTTATCATAATATGCCTCAATATTACGAAGACGCCCATTTGACCGAAATTCCGATGATTCAGGGGTGGAACCTGTATCAAGGCTGGTATGAGCCGGATATCAATGAGTTTCAACGTTTGCTCGACCGTGCCCATAAGGTATACAGGGGAAAAGTGTTGATGGTTACGGAATATGGACCGGGAGTAGATCCGGGACTTCATTCCTACCAGCCGGAACGTTTCGACTTCTCACAGGAATATGGTTTGGTGTATCATAAACATTATCTCCGTGAAATGATGAAACGTCCGTTTATTGCCGGTTCCAGTCTGTGGAATCTGAATGATTTTTATTCCGAATCCCGTGTCGATGCTGTTCCTCATGTAAACAATAAAGGAGTTGTCGGATTATACAGGGAGAAGAAAGATGTCTATTGGTTTTATAAGACAGCTTTGTCACGTCGTCCGATACTTGTTATAGGTAATCGGGAGTGGAAAAGCCGTGGGGGAGTGGTGAATACTGCACAGAAAGAATGTATTCAGTCTGTCCCTGTATTCTCTAATGCGGAAGAAGTAGAGCTGTTTGTGAACAATAAAAGTCTGGGAAAGAAAAAGGTAGAAGATAATTATGCCTTGTTCGACGTACCGTTCGTTGGTGGAGAGAATCTCTTGGAAGCAGTTGCCGTGGCTGGTGATAGCAAATTGCGGGATATGCTCCGGATTCAGTTCCAGTTGGTAGGCTCACAGTTGAAAGACGAAGCAATTCCATTTACGGAAATAAATGTAATGTTGGGTTCTCCGAGATATTTTGAAGACCGTACAGCAAATGTAGCATGGATTCCCGAGCAGGAGTATAAGCCCGGTAGCTGGGGATTTGTAGGCGGAACTTCTTATCGTCGTAAAACAGGATTCGGCAGTATGCTTGGTTCGGATATTGACATTCTGGGAACGGATATGAATCCAATCTTCCAGACTCAACGTGTTGGAATAAAATCTTTTAAAGCTGATGTACCGAATGGAGAATATTCCGTATATTTGTACTGGGCAGAATTGGAGTCGGACAAAGAGAGGGAAGCGTTGGTTTATAATCTGGGAGCTGACTCGGAACAGACGTTTGCCGGAAACCGTAGCTTCGGAATTTCAATGAATGGAACGACTGTTTTGGATGATTTCAACATAGCTCGTGATTACGGATATGCCCGTGCTGTTATCAAGAAATTTGTAGTAACGGTGAAGGATGGAAAAGGATTGAGTGTTGACTTCCATAAAAAAGAAGGAGAACCTATTCTGAACGCTATCCGTATTTATAGAAACTATTAATCATAAACACTGTCAATATGCTTAGGTCTATTTATTTACTGTCTTTTCTCCTCCTGCAATCTTTATTTGCTTTTGCCGGGAATGTAAAGGAGAATGTTCCGTCCTCTTTTGATTTGTATGTATGCATCGGACAATCCAACATGGCGGGGCGTGCAACATTAACTCCGGAAGTCATGGATACCCTCCAAAATGTGTATCTATTGAATGATAAGGGGAATTTTGAACCGGCAGTAAATCCTCTCAATCGTTATTCTACAGTTCGGAAAGATTTGTCAATGCAGCGTTTGGGACCGGCTTACGGCTTTGCTAAAGAGATGGCCCGACAAACGAAACGTCCTGTCGGACTGGTAGTAAATGCGCGTGGAGGCTCATCCATCAACTCCTGGCTAAAAGGGAGTAAAGACGGATATTATGAAGAAGCTCTTTCCCGGGTTCGGATTGCAATGAAGCAGGGAGGTGTTTTGAAAGCAATCCTTTGGCATCAGGGAGAAGCCGATTGTTCGAATCCGGAAGCGTATAAACAGAAACTGATTTCTTTGGTGAAAGACTTGCGGGAAGATCTGGGCATGCCGAATCTACCGGTTGTTGTAGGACAGATTTCTCAATGGAACTGGACAAAAAGAGAAGCAGGTACAGTCCCCTTTAATCAGATGATTAAAAAAGTTTCTTCATTTATTCCCCATTCTGATTGGGTATCATCGAAAGGATTGGGATGGTATAAAGATGAGAAGGACCCTCATTTTAATACGGAAGCACAACTGTTATTAGGAAAACGTTATGCGAAAAAGGTACTGAAGTTCTATAAACATCAATAGAATACCCTTTTTCGAGGAACATAAAAGCCGACTGATTCATGAGGGATCAGCCGGCTTTTGTATGGTGAATAACTAAATACTGCCTTGTTGATAGAAAAGGAATCTATATAGTTAATTGTTTTATTATAAGTAAATTAACCTGTTGATAACTTTGTTGATATCCTTGTTGATAACTGAAATTAGGTTGTGAATAAAACCAGTAAAGAAGAGTCGTCATAAAAAAGAAGAACCGCATTTCTGCGATTCTTCTTATCTTTAGTTGCGGAGATCCGACTCGAACGAATGACCTTTGGGTTATGAGCCCAACGAGCTACCAACTGCTCCACTCCGCGATGTTTAACGGGTGCAAAGGTACGGCTTTTTTTGAAACAAACAAATAATTTGCTGAATATTTTTCGAGTAAATCATCATTTTTTTCTTATTTGGTTGAGAATGAATGAAATAATGATGAAACTTTTTCTTAGCACCTATTAATATACAAATGTTAATATTCTCTCTATTTTCTTGTATGGTCTAAAGAAAAGAATTACTTTTGCTCAAAAGTGTTGTGCTTCAATGATTTATAACTTTGGTTCTTAAACGTTGTTCTTAAATAGCCTTGTTTGAACGACACAAAGATAGGATTAATTATGTATAAGGCATAATTTTGAGATTAGAATTTTAGTCTGTATTTAGATGTGACAATTCATATTTAGATAAAAAAAGCCAGCTATCATCTCGATAACTGGCTTTTAATTTTACTCATCAGTAGAAGTACTTTGAGATTGTGTGTATTGCTCGTAGAAATTGTTAAGGAGACGATTTATAATGGTCTCTTTGGTATCACCACCTCGCTGTCCTTTGGCTTTCTCTATCTGCTCTGCTTTCTCTTTACTCAAACTTGAAAAGAAGCCAACCAGACTGTTAATCACACTAACTTTTTGTTCATCATCTGCTTCTTCGTATTCCTTGATAGCCCAATCAATGAGAGTTCGACTTTTAAGAACCTCTTTAGAGAGGTGTTCGGATGCCGCTTTTAATAATCTCTCACCTCTTTTCAGACCATTAGTTTTCCGTAATTTATCGTTTATCTTACCCGCCATTGCATCTGCCATAATCTTTTTAGTAATGTCGCCTTTGAAAGTAGCCCATTTGGAAGCTGTTGGTAACGGGTAGCCTTCATCTGTAAGCTTCTCTATGAAGTCTAATACTGGAAGCGGTTCTTTACATACCATTTTAGCTCCTTTTGTGAAATCACCACCTTTCCAAGGATTTGTACAGACGTTAATTTCTGAAAACATTCTCGAGACTGCAATTTCTTCATTCAAAGCATAGATAAGATAGAACTCACCTTTGTACTTCTCTTCATCTTTTAACTCCTTGTTAGCTTCCAGAAGATTTAGATGACCTTTGTAACGGTGGTTTGCATCCACTAACACAACATACCGGGCTGCATCAGCTCCGCTAATGATTTCTCCCGTTTCAAAATCTACAATCTCCAATCCGGCTTCTATAACTTTCTTTGCATCCACTATGATAGCGGGAACTAACATTCCATTTGCCTTCATGGACTTCATTTTGGCTTTAACCACCTTTTCGTCAAAGTTACGATTACCTGATAGCCTAGCTATCTTGATTCCCTTACTTGCTAGCACTGCCAACGTTAAAACTTGGAGTGCTAATTCATTTTTTTTATTCATTATTAAAAATGAGACTGCCCAGTAGAAACATTATCTACTTTCGTTCCTTTCTGGTGGCAAAATTACAATGGAAATTATGAATAAAGGCAATGTTTTGAGAGGTGGTAAGAGGGGTAAAAACAGCCCAATAAATTTACCCCTCCTTGATGAATCATTTATAAAATTTGTTAGCTCTAAGAATTTCATAATCTTTGTAAGATTTTATCTGGTCTTTTATGAAGTTAGGACACAGCTTGCTATTTTTCTCATCAACTCCCGTATACCGTTTGTCTTTGGATAGGTTAGTCAAATAAACAAGTCTTGAAATTAATAGTGTCTTATTCAAAGAAACTGTACTATATGCTTTTGCAGATTTACTTGTATTTGTTTTGGGCAATAGTTTAAAGAAACTCTTCAATAATTTATAGAACATTGCTACTAGAATAGTTTTATATTCTGTGTCTTTGCCTTTTCTATCTATTCCTTGTGTATCAAATCTTGTTGGCTTATCATTACTGAAATAGTCCTTCCCTGCTTCATATACAAGATAAATGTAAGCTAATGATATAGGGTCGTCGATTTCTATAGAGCGATGTTTTTCCTGTAATTTTAATGTTAGTGTCATTGGTTTTATAAAAGATAATATACAGCCACTATTACCAATATTCTTCCCAAGCTGTTGCATGAGTTTCTCCACTAATACTCTTGAAGTTTCTTTAACCTTAATTCCTTCCAAACAACTTCCATAAATGTAATCAGAAACAAACAATAATAGATACCAGAATTTTTCTCTATCTATATTTAGTGCTTCCAAAGTATTTTGTATATCCTTATACTGTATATATTTCTCAAATGTATAGCGAGCATTAAGCACTTTTGCATTGTACCGTTTCTTAAATTCTTGTGTTACAGTTGTACCCATGAATACGTACTTTGTTTCTTCTTCTTCTGCTGCTGCTTGTTGTTCTGTTGCTACTTCTGTTTCATTTGTCTCTGTTCTATCCTCTATCTCCTTTTTAACCCTTATGAAATCATAGTCAGGGTGACATTTACAACCCAACATTTCTACATATTCTAGCAAGTCATCTTCTTCTCTTACATATTTGTCTAATGTAAACTTATCTATTGGCTTTATATCTTCCATATCTCTAATCTTAAATTATGCCTTAAAGATAGAAAGAATTAGATAAAAAAATAAGGCAGTAAATGAAATTTCACTTACCACCTTATCAATGACTTAGTTTCATCATATCTCACAGGTACAAAAAAATAAAACCATAAATATCTGGCATGAATCAGGTACAAGAATTGTTTTACTTGCTATCTCAAATCGAATCCTTTTTAAGATATACGCACATATATTCCAATAATCCAAAATGTATATCTTGTATTAGATTTACCTGATTCTTATCAGTACCTTTGTTATAGATAAATCAATTACCAACCTATTTATTTTCATACAAATATGCAAGTAACACCAAAGAAGAATAACACAATTCATTATTTACCACAAGAGATTAGAGAAACTAGATTAACAGAGGTCACATATTTACCTATTACAAGGGAAATGCTAGAAATGCTTTTCTCTAATTCAGCTAAGAAGAATAAGCATAAATTAGTTAAGAAGAGAAGGAAATGAACTAAAAAAAAGGCAGCAAGTGAATATTACTTCAAATGCTGCCTTTCGCCTTTAATTTATCCTAGAAACATTTACATTTGTTCCACATTTCTGTTAGCTCCTTTTCAAACTCCTTATCAGTAGTCAAGTTATATGCAATTTGAATATCATCACACGCTCCTTCTCTATTGTTTAAATGAATGCGACAAATAGCTCTATAATAATACGCATTTTCATCTTTCTTGAAGTCTTCTGTATCTATGGCAGTATTCCAATCAATTTCTGCCTTGTCCCATATATTCATATCCATATAAATAAATGCTCTTTGAACATAATTATCAGGTTGAGCATTATCAATATTTATCCCTTTTGTTATATCCTGTAAAGCTTCTTCATATCTTTTTTGAGACCTATATACTTGGTGGCGATTTATATATCCTATTGAATTATTGGGGTGAGAATCTATTGCTTGACTAAAATACGCTTCTGCATCCTTATTATTGTCAATAACATAAGATATTATTCCCATCGCATTTAGGGATTGAATGTCTTCCGTATTTTCCTGTAAAATACTCGTGAATATACCTATAGCCTCATTGAAGTTTCCTTCATGCATAGTGGAATAAGCATATTCTTTCTGATAACTATCCATGTCAACTATGATATTTGATTTATATTTATCCAAATCAATGTTTCTAAACTGCCAACCTCTTGAAGTGGTTCCATTAGTAATGCTGATTTTATGCAAAGTGGACTTTATTGCAGGAAAATATACCTTAAATTTATAACTGGAAGCCAAAGGCACTTTGGTTCCACTGCTCTTACTTGTACCTATAGTTGAAGACGTTAAATAATATTTAAAGTCATTCTCTAAATCATGAATGAGAAAACCTTCATTCCCTTTGTTTATTTCACACCATATATACATATCTTCTCCAAAAGACAAATTCAAGTTGATATAAGAAAAATATGCTATTGTCACATCATCCTTAAATTCTATTGCATTTAAGATAATCTCACTACTTCTTTCATTAGGTATATTTAGAATAATAAAATTATCCTTCCTGTTAAATTTAGGATTCAAACGGGCAAAATCATTATTCTCCAATGATGCAACCTTGTCTTTATTTATAGAAACTCCAAAATTAAGATTCTGTCCTCCTATACGATTAAATGTGGCAACAGCGAACACTTCTCCTTTCTCATTTAATAATGCACTCCCGCTACTTCCAGGAGAAATGGGAGCTGTAACTTGTATAATGTCACCATATTTCTTATCTTTTCTTAGTGATGCTACTATTCCATCTGATACACTTTTTTCCAAGCCTAACGGACTGCTTATGTTGTATACTTTATCTCCTTGCTCCATTTGTTTTTGAGTAAAATTCAAATAAGTAAATTTCGTATTGGAAGGGCTTATTATTGAGAACTTTATAATATCCCAGTTCTTATCAGAAGCCAGTACCTTATCTATTTCATATTCTTGTCCATCGCTAGTTTTAAGCATTGCTTTTACTGCACCATCCAATACATGGTAATTAGTGATACCAATACCGGTATCATCTATGAAGAAACCTGAACCACTACCTAAAGGACTACCAAACTCATCATAGGTATAAACTGTAAATGTGGCTTTCTCTGTTTCACTGATAATTTCTTTCAAATTCTTTTGGCATGAACATAATATTATGATGCAACCCGCTAGCCATAAAAGATTCTTATTCATAATTATTCTATTTTAAAATTTGGATTCTTTTGTAATGTTCTCCGTTTATTTGGGATATTTGAATTCTTTGATTTGGGTGTACGTGTGTTCACCTTTTTATCTCGTTGTATAATATCCATACTCCCTTGAATTTCTGTTGTGTAATATAGAATATCATTATCTGTTGAGATTTGTACAAAAGCCATATTAGTATATTCTCGTTGACCTATTGCAACTATTGCAACACCTGTTTTATTATCATAGGAATTTTGATAGTACCATTTTGCATAACTAATTTTATCTATATTCCCATCATCAGTTCTTGCTCTCTCATAGTCTTCAACAATCAGTTTTCCCCACGATTGAGTGTTACTTAAAGGATGTACATTAGCTAAACAAAGTTCACCGTTATCTAAGTATAATGTTAAATATGCCTTTCTGCTCTTAATAATAGAAGTAATGTCTCTGTCGTTTTCGTAAGCGTTAATAATGTTAAGTCGACATAGTTCCTGTTGATTAGTATTATTGCTTTTTAATTGAACCCCAAAGAAATGCCATGCCCCTGTGTCTCCTTCAATTATATCCAATTCTTCTGTGTTTTCAGGTATAGCCTCAAAAATTGCGGAAAATTCAATTTCTTGCCCAGGGTGACATATTGTCTGCCTATCCTTGTTGGCAATTCCTATAGTGAATAGCAATTTATACTTCCTATCTTTTATCTTTATATACATGGAGTCACCATCTTTAGGTAGTGACAAATAAATATAACGTGAAGTCGCTTCATTTGACCTATATAAAAAATCCACTTGGGTAGTTGTTCCCAAAATATTTACTTTCTTTATGTAAATATTCTTTTGTGCTACATGGCGTACATTAGGGTATAAAACATCTTTAGAATACAAACATGTACATTGCAATGTTGCCAACATGAAAACAAGCATAGATATAAATCTTCTCATAAGCATAGAATATTAAAATAGTTTTATAGAATTAAGTATTTCATTTATATTATTTGACGTCCCCTCAAAAGACCATATCGAACATACGCATACTTTACCTGAATACTCATTGAAAAGGAGTGCGAAGCTCCAAACAATAGGAGTGTCTGCTTCATAGCGTATAGAACGGAAATGGCAATAATTATCATGTATGGTATATTTGTTATTTTCCAATATAACATTAGCATAATCGTTCATTTCTGAATCTTTCCAATTGTTCCAATAATACTCAAAGTTTGAATTCGTATTTTGGGTATCATATCCACCAGTAATAGTTATATGTATAGAATCTCCCTTTTCAAGTGTATGGCTTATAATACCTTCATTTTTGTATTTGTGGCAAGTAAATCCTTTTGGAGCTGTAAAAGCAATTATACCATCAGTATAACCGTTCTTTCCAAGATGTAATTTTGATACTATATTCTTTTCATGTAGGTCTGTGAAATATTGTTGTGTGATTATTCCAAGTCCTATTCCCAGTGAATAAATTGAAATGATGAAAGCAATAATGTAGTTGTCACATTTGAACGGTTTTCTATAAAGCACCGGAATCAACCTTTTGACTTGTGCTGATTTAGAAAAATAGATATACCAAGCAACACACCACATTGATGCTGATAAAATGCGTGATAAATTGCCTATTCCATACTCTTCAAAATCACCAATAATCAGTGAAGCCAAATTAGCTATGAAACATAAAATAGCATAATTTTTTCCTAAGAACACCGCATTAGTTGACCTTTTCCAAAATGCAACAAGAGTATAAACAGATAATCCCCACATTAATAATGCCACTAAAAAATTACTTCCTAATAATATGTAATTAAAACTATAATCTTGGATTTTGAAAGTTGCCAATAAATAGATAAAGTTAAAAGCCCCCCTTAACCCTATGCAAAATAGGAAGAAACTTAGCCAACCGTGAATATTTTCATTTGAAGGTTTTATTTGAGTTTCTTGCATATTATTATTTGCATCCATAATATTTTCTTTTTCAAATTTATTATCCATAACAAAACTTTGTTTATAAATTATTTTACTATCATACTATCAACTATTTTCCTAAATACATCACCTGCCATCTGTCCGCCACCTATTAAGAGGTTACTCTCTACTGATATCAGCTATATTTAAATTTTAGTATTCTTTCGCTTTTTCAGTTCTTGAATATACTCCAGTTCGCCTTTGGCATATTCCTTATTTGCATCTTCATCCAACATTTCTTTAAACGCTTCCTCTGCATCATCCAACCGTCCCATGTCAACAAAGGTGTATGCTCTTCTCCTACGCAAGAAATTGTGATAATATATAACACTATCCGTAATCTCATTTTCTTTTAATTGTGCCAATTGATTAAGTTCATTATGAATAGTGTAAATTGCCCTTATATCTCTACTGTTTGCTAAACAGTTTATGTATTCTATGTTGTATGTAATGTTATTTAACGGACGAACTATTTCCAGATAGAAAAGGGCTTTCTCATATAAACACATTTCCGCATAGCAATATCCTATAATGTAACAGGTTTGGTAAAACATCCTTTTATCCTCATCTGTAATATCGCTCCTTAACCAACTTTCCCGCAAAGCATGGTATACATTCTCCAAATACACAATTGCATCCCAATATCTATTTTCTTTTAAAACTTCATTCCCCCAATAAAAATCCTTTCCAATTGTGGGTATCATTTGAGATATAATGCAATGTTCATTAAACTCTAATTCTTCTCCATTGTTAAATTTTTCAATTGTTCTATCATGAATAGCCTTATACTCCTCTATTCTTTGTTCTGGACTTGTATTGTCATAGGCAAACAAAACACTTAATGTTTGAGGTTGATTCGCGGTTCTAGTATACGTTTTATCTCCTTCATGGCTAAATGTTGGCAGCATAATAGATGCACGAATAAACCATGTATCTTTTCCACCGCCACATCCTCTTAAATGTACAATGATAGTGTCATTCACTCTGCCAATGGATTTGTCATTATCTTCCTGTTTGGCATAACCCTTTCTATAGGAAATAGACAAGACAACATTTTCACTAAATCTATAGCCTATATCTCCATTATCATGTTTGATAAGGACTGCATTACATAAATCAAAGTTCCAGATTTCATTTCCGTCAACAATAAGCCTTCCTTTTTTCTCACGTATGTTATCTGTAACAATATATAAATCAGAAACTTCTTCTTGCCTTATATCAAAAGTCCTATTAAGTAATACCCCTAAAGTCACTTTCTCATTAGGAGTAGCACGTAATTGATACTTTTCATTTTGGTGTTGAAACCTAAATTCATTTGACAGAAACATTTCATTCTCTAATCTATCAACCCAATCATCTTCTTCCTTATCTTTTGAGATATTCTTTACTTGGGGAGAAGTATTAAACATAGAACTAAAAAACTTCTTCATGATATTATTAATTAAATCCTTTTATAACTACCCTTTTGGCTTCATGTTTCTCTTGTTTGAAATTAAGACGTATAAACCGTTCTTTTAGTAAATCATGAGCCTTGAAACAATCATTGAGTATTGTTTTCAAATAATTTCCTCTGTTTGTTATTGAAGGAGTAAATACAATTATTGCCTTGCAATGTATTCCCATCTGGTTATTATCTTCATCAATGGAATAGACAGTGGAAACAATAGTATTTATATTATTCAAGTTTATTGCTTCCTTTAAATTCTCAACATTGGCATTATCCAAATCTACACATAGCCACCAAGTGTCCCAGAGAGTGACAAACTGATAATTGTTATCTGCATCTATAAAAAACTCCTCACCTTGGTATTTAAAACAGATTCTATCTTCATCATCAACTTCTGGTTGACAACCAATCTCCTTCAGCGTACTGATAACTAGATTTCGTGTCTTGTTATCTTCTGCATCAATTGCTTTATCAATAGCGTCATTTGTTTTTGCATATTCAGACTGTTCCTTATCTTCCTCAAATGCAAATCCAATCCTGCCAAAGAAATAGGCGATAACTATTAGTATTAAGCCTAAAACTATCCAACCTTCCATATTCTATTTGTGTAGAAATTATGCGATAAACAGTTTCTTCAAATTTAATTAGTTCTTGTGCCTTTGTAAGTTCCTTGTTTTATGATGTTTTATCTTTCTATTCCATAATTTCCCCTTAACAAATCGCAATATACTATCAAAGTGTGCAATTACTAAATAGAGAGAAACGAAAAAAACTAGATAAAGAATTATAAATATATAAGTCTTAAAAGTTACTGCTCCAATAAGAGGAAGAAGTATAAGGGCTATAGCAATTCGCATAATATATCGATACAAAGCTTTCTTAACTTCATATTTAATAGTACCTTGTTCCGTACTTGAAGTATCAAATATATAATTAGGACAAGGACTGTCATCAGTTGGTCGATAATGTTCACAATGAACTCCATCTCCAATACATGTACTACATTGAGACATTTTTGTCATTTCAATTCTGTTTTAAATTTACTATTATTTTCCTAAATACATCACCTGCCATTAGTCCACCACTTGCTGGTAATCCAGCCTTATTAATAGATACAATGATACTATACTTGGGATTATCAGTAG